>Ga0207671_10004852_pt1 | contig 12656 bp, 4 predicted proteins | sample KBSC24metaG_FD_184352 | JGI IMG/M metagenome (GOLD analysis project Ga0207671, IMG submission 184352) | Corn rhizosphere microbial communities from Kellogg Biological Station, Michigan, USA - KBS C2-4 metaG (SPAdes) (version 2) | ecosystem: Host-associated > Plants > Roots > Rhizosphere > Soil... | reverse complement strand
GCCATTGCTTGTCCTGGGTAACACAATAGTAATTCCAGGCAGCCAGGGCCACATCGGCTGTAATATGGTGCTCAAATGGGCCGCTCAGCGCCCAAACAGGGGTTTCCTCTACGCCACTGTCGGCGCTTTCCCAGGGGAACATGGCGCCTTTGTAACCATGCGAAAAAGCGTTTTGCTTCGCGGCAGTCAATCGCTGAAAACGGTATTCGACCAATGATTTGGCAATATCCGGGTGCATGACCAGCAATGCCGGGTACATCCACAGATCGGCATCCCAAAAAACGTGACCGTTATAACCTAAACCGGATAAACCCATGGGTGATGGTGAATAAGCAGTACCCGCGCGAGAAAACGAATACAGGTGATACAGCATACTATGCACATCCTGCTGGGCCTGCTCATCGCCTTCAATTTTGATGTTGCTTTTCCAGAGCTCATCCCAGGCTTGCTCGTGATATTTGATCAGGCGATCCCGGCCTTCCAGTTTGGCAAACATGGTGAGGCGTTCCGCCTGGTTCAGGGGATCGGCGTCATGCGCCGAGGTTATGGATGAACCAGCCAGGGCGTACTGATAAGTTTGCCCGGGAGCAATGGTCTTGCTAAACTTCATCAGGTGCATGTTGTTATCCCACATCTCGTGGATCACCCGGGGCTCCTGGCCGTGCTGCTCGTTAAACAAAAAGGTATTGGATGCACAAAGCTGTAGCTTACCCGTCGGACTTTTAGCGGTTGATGTCAACAGGCTGATGGTTACGTGCGGCCTATCGATCTCGTTATAGTAGTTCTGCACTTCTTTTAAGGCGTCCGGCGCTTCCATGATGCTGCCAGCAGTAACTTTGATGGCTTTTTTTGCCCTGATGCTGATATCCATCAACACCGTAAAAGGTAGTTGTCTTAAAGAATAGTAAGTGTATTTAACAGCAGCCGCATCGCCATAATCAAAAGTAGTAGTAAAAGCGGCATGCTGCATATCCAGCTCCTGCTTAAAGTTGCTGATGTTTTTAGCATCGATGCGTTTGCCGTCTATCTCCAGGTACATGCTGAGCAGGTTAAAACTGTTCAGGAAGTTGCTCACCCTACCACGTCCATACAGATCATACGCCCCCGCAAGCACCACATTTTTTACTTTAAAGGGTTCGGGCGATGATACAATCCCGATCATGCCATTGGCTACCGTAATGCCATAGTAATTAGCCGCATCTATCTTATCGGCCTTTATTTTCCAGGCATCCTGGGCTTTTGATATCGATGTACTTAAACAACAAAAACCAATCAGTAGTAAAATATTTACTTTGTTCATATCAATTATTTAAACTGAATTTTACTGATCCCTATGATCTATTAAAAGACAGCTTTTAAACTTATAAGGTTAAAAAAGCAATTCGCAGAGTCGACTCACCCCGACATCGCTTCGCTCGTCACCCCTCTCTTCGCCTACGGCGGAAAGAGGGGACTTTTATTTTTTTGCCCTCTTTGCGGCGAAGCCGGAGAGAGGGCGGTCCAGCGAAGCGTAGACCGGGTGAGTCGCTTTTGTTCATATTAATTATTCCATTTAAAAAACCGGAGTGGTTTATTATTAATCGCGACGACGTATATGACGCCCTTTGCCGTTTTAATAGTTTTTATGTCACGCACCTCGCCCCGGAGTAATAAGCCGGAAGATGCGGCAGAGCTATTTTTCAGTTCCTTGTTATTATTCAGCAGCATCACATCGCCATAATCCGCATCGTATTTGCCTTCGTAGGGTAATACGCCGCTAAAATTGCCGCCGGCCAGTACGCCCTTATTGTTTCCTGCAGAAAATACATCGAGGCCAAAAAGCGGCGCTACCTGGGCCGATGCCGGGAAAGCTTTGAATTCAAAATTCCCCTGGCCTTTATTATAAAAAATACCTGATTGAAAAGATGCGGCTTTTAATGGCTTGTTGTCATTAAGCGAATCGCCAAATAGCTGTTCTACCGTTTTACCGGCAAAATTGTGGAAGTATAAAAACTTCTTCTTAATGAGCGGTACCTGTTTTTCGATATCACCTTTGCCTAAAAAGGTATAATATTTTTGATCGATACCATAAGCTACAATGGGATCGACAGTACCGTTCTTATCCAGGTCTGACAGATAGAGTTTCAGCGGATTATCAAGCGTCGGTTTCAGTTTGGAATTACAGCCATAATTACCGGCCAGTATATCTATTTTTCCGTCACCATCCACATCGGCCAATACCACTTTTTGCCACCAGCCCGATAGTTGATCCATTTCGGTTTGGTGCTGCTGTACCAGTTTGCCTTTTTTGTTGAGGTATATTTTTACGGGCATCCATTCGCCGGCCAACACCAGGTCGGGCCAGCCATCATTATCCAAGTCGGCAAAGGCCGCGGAACGCAGCATCCCGGCATATTTCAATTCGTCGGGAATTTCTACCTGGTGATATACACCATGTCCATCGTTCATTAATAAATATGATTCGGGGATCTTGCCAAAACCAAAACTATCCGGCGCACCGCCCACAAAAATATCGGGGTAGCCATCATGGTTCAGGTCTGCGACTGCTACAGCCGCTTTATTTACTTTGATGGATGGGATATTGGCCGAGCGTGCAAAATTGCCTTTGCCATCGTTCATGTATAACCTGTCGGCCAGTTCCGGCGAACCGGTTCGCAGTTCGTTGCCGCCGCTGGCCACATACAGGTCGGGAAAACCATCGTGATTGGCATCCAGGAAAACCGCGTCCACATCCTCACTTGCCGAATCTGTTACGAAAGCCGGTTGCGCAGAGGCCTTAAAATCGCCGCCTGCTGTTTGGATAAATAAAGCGCCCGGTTGGTTACGAGCCCCGCAAACATAAAAATCGTCCAGGCCATCATGGTTTACATCGGCAACCGCTATCCGCGGTCCTTCGGCCGAAAGCATGTGCGGAATGAGTGGTTGCTGGTTAAAATCAACAAAATCATCCTCCCAGTGCTTCCAGTTGGTATGGATGGTATTGGTAATTTCCTGAAGTAAAGGTTTTGGCGAGGGGAAGAACTGTTTATAATCAAACTGGCCTGTCACGTTACGTTGGTCGACCGTTAATTGCTGATTAGCTTTTACATTTTTGAATAACTGCGTTGCCTGATTGGGCCAAACAATCAGCACGCTATCCACGCTTTTGCTTTTGCCTAAGCCAAAATGCAGCCTTGGCTCTACCGACGACTCAAACCCACGCGTAAGCATCAACTGCTCATATTGCATCTGCCCGCCACAAAAAACATAGGCTTTTACACCGATACCAAAATTATTATCGTACCTGCCCACAAATTTGAGACTGAGATAAGCTGTTTGGGCTGAGTTATTTTTATAGATACCAGCCTCGTGATTAACGTTATTGGTCACCAGGTCGAGCCGACCATCATTATCCAGATCGGCGTATACAGCCCCATTGGCTAAGCCAGGGTTTCCCATTCCCCAGTCGATACTTTTATCGGTGAATTTTTCGTCGGCATTGCCTTTAAATAAATAGCTGTGTACGGCGCCCAATGGCATTTTATCCAGTACGGTACTATCAAAACCCCTACCGCTGTTCAACATACCCTGCACCTGGTCGTTCGATACATAGGTAACGTAATCCATATCCAGCGCGCGGCGTTTGATGCCATTGGCTATAAACAGGTCCTTGACGCCATCGTTATCAAAATCGGCCAATAGTGGGCTCCAACTCCAGTCGGTAGCGTAAACACCATCCATCAGAGCCACGTCGCTAAAAGCTTCGCCATTGCCCATGTTTTTTTGCAGCGCGTTGCGTGAGTACTGATCCTGGAAACCATTACGGGTGATCTTAAATTTATACTGGTCATAAGATTCATCACCGCCATAACTTTTCAGTATGGTTTCTTCGGATGGAAGCATATCCGCGGTGATAATATCCAGCTGACCATCATTATTAAAATCGGCCATATCATTACCCATGCTAAAGCGGCTGTAATGGTTAAAATGTTTGGCCCCCGATTCGGTAAATGTGCCGTTCCCGTTGTTGATGTAGTAATAATCGTTTTCATGAAAATCATTCCCCACATAAATATCTTCCCAGCCGTCGTTGTTCAGATCACCAACCGCTACACCCAGGCCATAGCCCAACGCGCTGCTGTAGATCCCCGCTTTTTTGGTCACGTCCGTAAAATGACCACCGGTGTTGAGATATAATTTACTACCCGCTAGTTTATTTTCGGTTTTGCGCATAGCAGTATCACCATAAACGGCAACGGAATGGTCAGATTGGCTGAGCAAATAACAATCCAGTTTGCCATCATGGTTATAATCAAAAAATACAGCTTGCGTAGAGAAGCCTGAAAAATCGAGGCCATATTCCGCTGAGCGTTCGGTAAACGTACCGTTGTGGTTATTGATGTAGAGTAGGTTATGCCCCTTTAAACCCAGCTTCCCGGCTACCGCACACACGTAAATATCCAGGTAGCCGTCGTTATTCACGTCGGCCATGGTAACACCCGTGCTCCAATCTGCCGAACCCGTGATACCCGCCTTTTGGGTAATATCTTCAAACTTGAAATTACCTTTGTTCAGGTAGAGCTTATTACCCTCTTTTTGATTGGCTGTAAAAAACAGATCGGGCAACCCGTCGTTATTGATGTCACCAACAGCTACACCTCCGCCATTATAATAATAGAGGTAATCCAGAATACCTGGCCGTTCATTATCGCTGATGCGGTTTACAAAATGAATATTAGTTTGAGCGGAGGATAACTGCTCAAGTAGGGGTGGTGCAACAGATTTTTGTTTGCACGAAATCACCCCTAAAAGCAATAACGCTAAAAAATAAAGTGATCTGTACTGCATTGCATAAATTATGTTAAAGCACCGGGTAATTAACCTGCATGTTTATAATATCATCGTCGCTGGCAGGGGGGTTATTATCCAGATATCTTTCAAATGGCGCTATTTGTTTTAATAAGGAATGATCCTGCATATATTTTTCCATAGCATTATATAACTGTTGCCTGCCGCTGTATTTGCCTTTATAATCGCCCACTAACCATTTACCTCCGGGCATATGCATAAAGGTAATCCCGCCGGTTGAATTTACCTGTTTATTTACAGGTATCCCGATCAATATCTGCAACGAATCTGTTTTTTTAGGATAATAAGCTCCGGCTAAAGATTGCTGGGCTTGTAAATTATTCTGCGCGATAAAATCACGTACATCTTTTGCCGCATGGGCTATTTCAGCGTATTTGTCCTTAGTAAGTATCGTTTCCTTTTTAATAGCCAGATAACTTTCATCCACAGTTTTTTCATTGATGTTAAACCCGTAATACAGTTTAGCATTTTCCATAAACTCTTTCAATGATCTAAGATCATCAAGTATATTTCCGGACGAATCAAATTTCGAAAGCAACCATTTACCTGCATTATTTTTAACATCAACAACTATGGAGGTACGGTTATTTGCTGCCTCTGGCACCACCGTATAACAATACTGATGCTCCATATGGTTTTGTGTTCTGATAACATTAAAAGTATTAGCGCTCATGCTTTCCACCTTAAAAGACTGCCCGGGTATACTGATCAAAAATGCACTGCCATCTGCACTTAGCTTATCTTGTTTAGAGTTAGCCAACTCATTCCTGACATCGGGCTGCCAGCGTTTCCAGTTATCGGCCGATATCAATTGCTGGCTTACCTCAAAATAATTTGCCCTGATACTAATACTGGCATGTTGATGAAAAGGTATAAAGGCCGCAATGCTGAGTAAAACGAGTACAGCAAATGTTATTTTCATGTTTTAGGAACCACACTGAAATTACAATATTATTTGGATCGGTCTGCAATCTTATTCAGCGTTTTTTATAAAAACAATGGAACAGTTTCAAGCTGTTCCATTGTTTTATTAGCATAAATCAAATGTATTAATTAATAACCCGGATTTTGTTTCAACAATGGGTTAGTATTAATTTGTGGTTGCGGTATAGGGAAAATAAAGGTATGATTATCGGCCGCATCCTGAACTTTACCTGGTAAGCGCGGACCGGTATAGTATTTTGTACCGGTTGCTACTTCAAACCTGATCAGGTCATTCCTACGCCAGCCTTCCCATGCAAACTCACGACCGCGTTCGGCCAACAGATCATCCAAAGTTAAGGTGGTAAAGGTAGGTACTCCGGCCCTTGTTCTTATTAAATTTACGTTGGTTAAAGCAGTAGCCATATTACCCAGGTGCAATTGAGCTTCGGCCACCATCATATAGGCATCGGCCAAACGGAACCTAACCCCATCATTACTGGTACCATCACTACCAGTACCGGGTTGTGGTTGATACTTCACGCTACGGGCCCCTGCATATTTAAAGCTATCAGCAGGGTTGCTTAACTCATTAACATAAATACTTAACACGGTGCCGGCAATAGGAGCTCCTGCAGCGGTGAATTGCTGCCCGGTAAGCCACATTTTTTTACGCACATCAGCCGCTGTAAATGTACGGTAAAACGCGGTTGGCGCGCAAAATCCGTTATAAGGCTGATTGGTTAAATTAAATGTTTGGTTGTTGTTATAATTCAGCGTGTACATCTGAATTACGTTGCCTTTAATTAGCGGGTAGTTGAAAGGGATACAGAATATATTTTCAACAGAACCACGGTTGGTGTAGGTAAAATTATCCAAAAAGTTAGCCTGTAAGCTATATTTTTTAGAGTCGATAACCATTTGGGCATATTTTGCCGCGTTTGCCCATTGTGCTGTGCCGGTGTATACCTGGGCGTTTAAATAAAGTTTAGCTAACAGCATATAGCCTGCCCACTGATTAAAGTGGCCGTATACGGCCGGACTGCTTGTAGCATTATCAGTAGATAACAGCGGAACATTCTTTAAAAGATCAGACTCTAAATAGGCATAAACATCAGCTCTTTTAACCGGAGCTAAACTTGCAGTTGTGCTATATGATGTAACCACAGGTATGTTACCATAAAGGTCCATCATTAAAAACAAATAATAATCTCTTAAAACGCTGATCTCAGCAATAAGCGCCGGCGCATTTGCCGGCTTTTCGGCCAAACCATTGATAATGTTTATAACAAAATTACACTTGGTTATACCGTTGCTCAGATCCTGCCAGCCGCCGTTATCATTGGAGTTGTTAGCATCAACCGTATGTTGCCATAACTGTACGTGCACACCGCCATCATACCAATCGTTACCACGGGTAGGGATGATCATTTCATCGGTTGATGCTTCGTTCAGTTGGAAAACGTTTTCGGTTTGTAAAGGTGTTAATGCTGCATAAGCCGGTGCCAAACCAGCAGCTATTTGTGCCGGTGTTTTATAAAAGTTTTCTATAGGCACAACACTATACGTATTCTGATCAAGCTTTTTGCAGGATTGGGTAAGTATGCTCCCCGCCACTACAGACGCGAGCAGGCATAATATATTTCTTTTTTTCATCTCTTTAAATTTAATTATAACAGCCACTATTTAAATGAAACACTTGCGCCAAATGTGAATGTTCTTGCTTTTGGATAATAAGCATAACCACCATAATCGGCATCAATATAGTTTTGGTTAGGGTTGTTATTTGGTGCAACGTCAACTTCCGGATCCAGGCCTCTGTATTTGGTAATTACAAAAACGTTATTGGCCGCGACATAAAGCCTTAAAGAATTGAGCCCTTTAATATGGTTAAATGTATATCCTAATGACGCATTATCCAATCTTAAAAAAGAGGCTCCTTCCAGCCATCTGTCTGACGCTGTTGGGGCGCTGGTTACTCCGTTTGTTAAAGCAGCACGGGTAGTGTTTGTTGATGGTAAACGGGTAACGGTTTCATAATCTAACAAGGTGTTATTAAATACTTTGTTACCATAAACACCACGGAAGAAGAAACCAAGACTCCAGTTTTTGTAGCTAAAAGTGTTTGTAAATCCGTAGTTAAACTTGGCGCTCGGATCAACATAATGGCTTGGCGGAATATTACCGGTGTATTCGGCAAGGGTTTTGCCATCAAACTGCTCTACACCCTGTGCATTGATGCCGGTATAATGCGGCAAATAAAACACGTAAGGAGAATATCCCGGTACAAAACGGGTAATAGCTGTTGAACTTAAACCCTGACCTTGTGCAAATCCAACATCCAGGAAGCTGGTGTTTACTTTTTGCCCATCAGCTAAAGTTCCGGAAAGATTGGCTATCCTGGTTTTAACAAAGTTGATGTTTCCAGACGCGGTCCAGTTTAGTCCGGTGCCTGTTAGTATCTGGCCGGTAAGGGCGATCTCCAATCCTTTATTGGTCATTGTACCTACGTTGGCAAAAGTGGTGCTAACCAGGTTTGGAGGTGTTGCTACAGTACTGTTAAAGAGCAGGTTTTTTGTTTTATCGCTATAGTAGTTGATATCACCTGTTAAACGGTTGTTAAACAAAGAGAAATCTACACCAATGTTTCTGCCTACCCTTGTTTCCCATTTTAGGTATGGGTTGGCATTTTGGTTTGGCGCGTAACTTGCCGGATAATTACCTGTTGCACCATCATAATACCTGTTACCTGGCGCTACCAGTGCTAAACTGCTATAATCGCCAATTGGGGTTTGGTTACCAGTTTCACCGAAACCAGCTCTTATTTTAAAATCGTCTACCCAATCCACGCTTTTAAACAAATCGCGTTTAAGGCGGTATGACAAGGCAACTGCCGGGAAGTAAGCAGATTGAAAATTAGCACCAAATTTACTTGACCGGTCATTACGTACAGATACAGTTGCATAAAAACGACTGTCGTAGTTATAATTTACACGGGCCAGTAATGAACTTAACTGGTACTCTTCTTTATAAGATCCGATAGGAACAGAAACCGGAGAAATACCAGTACCTAAGTTATTATCCAAACCTTCTGGCACCAACAGGTTTTGCGCTGCAGCGAAGAAGTAATCGTAATAAAACACATCTTTTTCTGCTACGGCTACAACTGAAATATTGTGTTTACCAAAGCTTTTATCATAGCTCGCGTGTATGTCTCCGCTGTAGGAGTTGGTGTTGTAGTTATAATCATTGGCATTGCTCACGCTGTTTTGAGCCTTAAATGATGGCTGAAAATAGTGCGTTTGAACATTGTTACGAACGGTTGAACCGGTAACGCCAACCTTCAGTTCGGGTAAAAGATTGTAGTTAACGGTACCATTGATGTTAGTAAGATACTCGTTATGCTTGTTATAGATCTCGGTTTGGTATAACACCGGGTTATAAGCGTTATAGCCAGCGCCAAAGTCATTAAATGACCCATCGGCAAGCCTAACCGGAATAGTGGGTAACGCGTTGAAAACATAGCCCAGGTTAGCCAGGTTAGTTAAGCTCCTGTTAGTATTAACATTTGATATACCCAATATTACATCCAGTTTATCGCCTAATGCTTTTTGCTCCGCATTAAACCTTAAGCCTAATTGTTGTTTACCACTGTTAATGATAATACCTGGTTGATTTTGGTAGTTTAACGATGCACGGTAATTAAAACTTCCGCTACCACCAGAGATAGCCAGGTTATGGCTTTGAATTGCTGCGGTGCGGTTCATAGCCCTTTGCCAGTCGGTGTTAACATCATCACGTTCACCTTGCTGGGTTTGCGGATTGGCTTTAGCCTGTGGTGTGGCCAAATACTCAGCAGTATTTAACAGGTCATAATAATTGGCCTGTTTGGCCATACTTACATAACCATTGTAGGTAACCTCGGCACGACCGGCTTTACCTTTTTTAGTATTTACAATGATAACACCATTGGCACCTCTTGAACCATAAATAGCCGTTGCCGACGCGTCTTTTAACACATCATAAGATTCAATGTCGCCAGGAGCGATATTTTGGAACTGGCTTGGGTCATTCAGTTGTATACCATCTACCACAAATAATGGCGATTGATCACCCGAAATTGAGGTTTGACCACGCAAACGGATGCTGATGTTCTGATTCGGGTCGCCACTACCTTCGGTAATAACTACACCCGAAACTTTACCCTGGATCTGTTGAAGCGGGTTAATAACGGCTCCCTGGTTAAAGTCCTTAGCACTAATGTTTGATACGGCGCCAGTCAGATCTTTCTTACGCTGCGATCCATAACCCACGCTCACTATCTGAACCTCGCTTAACGCGGTAGCACTACCTACCAGTTCAACAGTTATTGTTGTTTTGCCGGTTATATCAACGTCCTGTTTAGCATAGCCAATAAATGATACCACGAGTGTATTATTTGAGGCCGGTAATGAGAGTTTAAAATCGCCATTGGGCCCTGTATTGGTACCAATGGTTGAGCCTTTGGCTACGACGGATACACCGGGCATCGGCGAACCATCGTGAGAGTCTGTAACCTTGCCGGTTATTACTTTGTTTTGTGCCATTACCGGCACCGCAAAGAAGCAAAAAATGGCAAGACAGCTTACTTTAAGTAAATTTTTTAGCTGCATAAATTTAGATTTAGTGTTTAATTGGTTTGTTATAAATGTAAACTATTAATTTATCAAATAAAATAACTGTAAATGTTATTTTGTTATAATAAATATTAAGTAACTGATGATTAATTTATTACGATCGTTACTTTTCATAATTACGGAGGACTACAGGTATTGGTAAGCTTTATATTCATATTCAGGTTGGTTTTAAATCAAAAATTACGTCAAAGCCCAATGCCTAATAATCGGCAATAGCATTTAACCCGTTTATTGCAAAAGATCAATACCCTTTGCTACGTTGGTAGCTTAAAAGCTACTCACATGAAAATTTAATTTATTATGGTTTATATTTTATTATCCAGGAAGGATGATTTATCATGAAAATATTAAAATTATTTTTCAGGATATTAAATCACCTCATACAAAGTAATATGCGGCTGGGGGCATTACCTATTTTTTTTGTTAAAATATAAAAATATATGACTTTTTTATAACTCAATAAATTGATAATGAGTAATTTAAAAAAAATCAGGCGCCAAAAAGTATAAATAAAATTTAAGCATTTTTAAGATGATTTTATACTCCATGTTATACTTAAATCAGCACTTATGGGTTACGTTTTGTTTAACACCTCTACTGCTTTAATGGCCATTATTTTTTGATCGAACTGATCGCCGGAAATTATTGCTTTTGCCTTGATACGCATTTTATATACGTATATGGTGTTTACAGAATACTCCAAAATATTAGCAATAGTTTCATTATCGCTTATCCCCATGCGTATCAGCGCAAATATCCGGAGGTCGGTATTCAGCACTTCATGATCGCGGGGCCATATCTGGTCTTCCTGCTTAAACAAGGAGTTAAAAACAGTAATAAAATTGGGGAATATTTTCAAGAAGATGTGATCGAACGTATAGAATAATAATTCGCGCTCCTTTTTAATATTTATTTCATTAACAGCCAGCTGTATATCGTCATATTTTCTTGCTAACAGCTTTCTGTCAATGTTTCTTTTTAGTTTTTCGAGTTTGAGGATATAGCCCGATATCACATTAAAAAAATATCCAATGTACTCCTCTTTAATGTGCGTATCCTCAATCAGTTTGTCGTTGATGCTTTCCAGCTGCTGATTTTTTTCTTCGATGATCTTTTCTTTCACCTTTAAGCGCTTGAGCTGGTTAAATATGATAAAGGCCACCATGAGCACCAAAAGTGAAACAGCAGTAATAGATAAGAGGTATACCAGGAACTTATTTTTTTCCTTTTCCATCAAAACCAACTTTTGGGCAGCTACAACAGGTAATACAGCCCCGATCTTTATTTTCCGAAGTCGGGCCCCGTAATATTCCGCATCATTCATCGCCTGATCCACAAAAGTATAGCCATCTATGATATTACCGGTCCGGTACAGTAAATTACCTAATTCAAAACTCGCCAAGGTTTCTTTTGTTGATGAGCGGATGTCGTTTATAACACCGATGATCAGCAGATTGGTGCGCTCTTCTACCTCTGAGGGTGCACGATAAAATTGCGAAAGCCCCGTAGCCATCATAGCCCGCTGATGGGTGGTTAAAGGATACTGATAAAGTAAGCGTGAGTAATATTCAGACGGTTTTTTGGTATCTCCCAGTCTTACCTGTTTATCACCCTGATGCCTTAGCCACTCATAGGAATTTGGTTTACAAAGGGCAATGGTTGAGTCGAGATATTTGATGGATAAGGAGTTATTATACTGACTATAAAATACATTGTCGTCATAATCGGCCAGGTCTGAGTGGGCACGGGCTTTTAGCGAATAATATTCAATTTTACCATCGTCACTTAGCAATTGAACGTTGATACCATTAAAGCAATCAAAGGCCTCTTTGAACATACCGGCAGAAAGCAATATGAAACCGAGTTTAATTTTGCAATCATTTTGTTTCGGAGCATCTTTTAGCATATCACTTATATCCTGCATTTTATGGATATAAACGAAGGCCGAATCAAACTGGTAAACTTTATACTCTTCGTATATATTGCTGCATAGCTTGTACCTGGTATTTTGGTCAGTTAAAGGAGTTGTTGATAATGTTGTTTTGAGTTTTTGTATATCGCCCTCTTTTTTATCGTCGTAAATTTTTTTCCTTGTAAGTTCCTGCTTTAGCTCGGCCAAAAGGCTATCTGTTTTTGATGACGCGAAGGTGGCGGCAGATCCAAAAAGTACAAGAAATAAAATTAGTATATAAACTCTCATAGTAAATCGAT
>Ga0207671_10004851_pt1 | contig 12657 bp, 12 predicted proteins | sample KBSC24metaG_FD_184352 | JGI IMG/M metagenome (GOLD analysis project Ga0207671, IMG submission 184352) | Corn rhizosphere microbial communities from Kellogg Biological Station, Michigan, USA - KBS C2-4 metaG (SPAdes) (version 2) | ecosystem: Host-associated > Plants > Roots > Rhizosphere > Soil... | reverse complement strand
GGCGGAATGGGGCACGCCGAAATCGTCCTCGCTGTCGTAGCGCAGCATGTCGGTGCCGCGGCGCAGGCCGGTCTCCAGCGCGTAGAGCGTGGCCCGGTAGCGCTTGTCCTGCGGGCTCAGGAAGCGCAGGTCCAGCAACTGGATCAAGCTGGCGTCGAGGAAATCGCCCTCGAACGTGGCGGACAGGCGCTGGGTCTCGGTGCGCCAGGCCTTGTCGACGATCTCGGCGTGGATCTTGTCGGCGCGGTCCTGCCAGAAGGTGGTCCGCTCATCGAGGCCGAGCTTGTGCGCGGCATTGGCGAGCCGGTCGCACGCCGCCCAGCACATCGCCGCCGAATAGGTGTGGACGGACTGGCGGGTGCGCAGCTCCCACAGGCCGGCATCGGGCTTGTCGTGCACCTCCCAGGCGAGATCGCCGATCGCCTCCAGCGCCTCGAAATCCTCGACGCCGGCCATGCGGAACAATCGCTGGTCGAAGAAGGCCTGCACGTTGCACAGCACGATCTGGCCGTAGGCGTCGTGCTGGATCTGCTCGTAGGCCTGGTTGCCGACGCGCACCGGGCCCATGCCGCGATAGCCCTTCAGGCGGTCCTCGTTCCGCTCCTCCAGCTTCGCCTCGCCGAGCACGCCGTAGAGCGGCTGGACGTGGCCGCCCTTCGCGCTCTCCACGATGTTGCGCAGATAGGCGAGGTAGCTTTCCAGCACGTCCAGCGCGCCCAGCCGGTTGAGCGCCTGCACCGTGTAATAGGCGTCGCGGATCCAGCAGTAGCGATAATCCCAGTTCCGGCCCGAATCGGCATGTTCGGGGATCGAGGTGGTTAGCGCCGCGACGATCGCGCCGGTCTCCTCATGCTGGCAGAGCTTGAGCGTGATCGCCGAGCGGATGACGATCTCCTGCCATTCGAACGGCGTGGCGAGGCTGCGCACCCAATGCTGCCACTCCATCGTCGTGTCGTGGAGCATGCGCATGCAGGCGGGCATCAGGGCGGTGGAGAAGCTCTCGTCCGGGCCGAGGAAGAAGTTGAGCGGATGCTCCAGCCGGAACAGCCGTTCCTCCTCGATATAGCCGACCGGCGCATCGGTGGAGAGGCGCACCGCCTCGTCGTTGAGGAGGAAGCGAATATGGTGCGAGCCCGCCGTCGTGGCGACGTCGGCGTCGCCCCAGCCGCGCGTCGGGCGCAGGCGGACGCGGATGCGCGGGCTGCCCGCGACCGGCCGCACGATGCGCACGAAGGCGACCGGGCGGTAGATGCGCTCGTTGCTGGTGTAGCGCGGGCAGAAATCGGTCACCTCGATGGCATTGCCATGCTCGTCCTCGTGTCGGGTGACGAGGATCGGGGTGTTGCGGATATAGCTCTGCTCGGTCCTGGCGACCCCGTCGAGCTCGATCGCCCAGACGCCGCTGGCCTTGTCGTCGCCGGCCTCGATGCCGGACAGCAGGGAGGAGAAGACCGGCTCGCCGTCGACGCGCGGCAGGCACGCCCAGACGAGGCGGCCGGCCCGGTCGATGAGGCCCGAGACCTGGCAATTGCCGATCGGCCAGAGATCGAGATTGGTCGTCGTCACGCTGTCACCCCCGCTACGCCACTCAGCCATTCATGAACCTCGTCCACGTCGGCGAGGCGATAACGCGCCGCCGTTGCCCGGGGTCCGCCGACGAGGACGCCCCAGCCGCCGAGATCCCCGGCCACGCGGAAACCGGCCTCGTCGGTGAGGTCGTCGCCCACGAAGACAGGCCGGGTGCCCGCCATCGGCGGCTCCGCCATGAAACGGCGGACGGCGTCGCCCTTGTCGCCGCCCGGCAGGCGCAGCTCGACCACCATCTTGCCGTGCTGGACCGCGAAGCCGGCGCGGTGCGCGATCGTTTCGGCGAGCGCGTCGCAGGCCGGGCCGGCATCGGGGGCCTGGCGATAATGGAGCGCGGCGCCGAACGGCTTCTCCTCGACGACGACGCCGGGATGATCCTCCGCCAGCGCCGCGAAGGCGGCCAGTATCTCGTCCAGCCTTTCCGGCCGCGGCGGCGCTTCGGCGCGGCCGTCGCTCCAGCGCAGTTCGAGCCCGTGGCTCCCGGCGACGGCGAAGGGCGTCATGCCCTCGCCGGTCCCGAGATAGGACAGGATGGCACCGGCATCCCGCCCGCTCACCACCGCGATGCGTCCGCCGAGGCGATCGGCGAGCGCCGCCACGAGGCGACCGACCATCGGATCGACCACCACGGCATCGGGGCGCTCGGCGATATCGACGAGCGTACCGTCGAAATCGAGAAAGAGGCTGATTTCCGCAGCCGCCCGAAGGTCGGGCGCGGCAGGGAGGGGAGGGACGGTGTCGGGCATCGGGTTCCGGTCTGGCGGGCAGGGACAGTGAGCAAACGCAGCACGGCGAGATCGTTCCGCAGCCGAACGCATTTTTGGGGTGCGTCGCCGCAGCGCACCCTGCGCGATCCGCTTTGCGCCGGGGGCGAATCCGCCTAGGGTCGCGACGGAAGAGGTTTTCCGGGGGCGGGCGTGTCGCAGACGTTGGACGAGATGGAGGAGGGCGCGACCATCGGCGCGGCCCGCGCGAGGCTGGTGATCGCGGCATCGTCGCTTGGCACCATCTTCGAATGGTACGACTTCTTCATCTACGGCACGCTGGCGCCGATCATCGGCAAGCTCTTCTTCCCCTCGGGCAATCCGACGCTGGAATTCCTGGCGGCGCTCGCGTCCTTCGGCGTGGGCTTCGGCGTCCGCCCGTTCGGCGCGGTGGTGTTCGGCTATCTGGGCGACAAGCTGGGGCGCAAATACACGTTCCTGCTCACCGTCGCGCTGATGGGCCTCGCCACGGCGGGGGTGGGCTTCGTGCCCACCCATGCGCAGATCGGCGTGGCGGCGCCGGTGATCCTCGTCGCGCTCCGCGCGCTGCAGGGCCTCGCGCTCGGCGGCGAATATGGCGGGGCGACCACCTATGTCGCCGAGCATGCGCCGCGCAACAAGCGCGGCTTCTACACCAGCTTCATCCAGGCGAGCGTGATCGGCGGCTTCCTGCTCAGCCTGATCGTGGTGCTGTCCTCCCAGCAGACCATGTCGGGCGCGGACTGGGACCAGTGGGGCTGGCGCGTGCCCTTCCTCTTCTCGCTGGTGCTGCTCGTCATCTCGCTGTGGATGCGCCTCAAGCTGCATGAGAGCCCGATCTTCAAGGCGCTCAAGGCGGCCGACCGGATCGCCGACAATCCGCTGACCGAGGCCTTCTCCACCAAGGGCAACATCAAGCTCATCATCGTCGCCATGCTGGGCATCGCCGCCGGGCTGACCGTGATCTGGTACACCGCGCAGTTCGGCGCGCTCTATTTCCTCCAGAGCGCGCAGCGGCTGGACGATACCTGGGCGCGCGTGCTGATCGGCATCGGCGCGGTGATTTCGCTCGGCTGGTTCATCCTGTTCGGCTCGCTGTCGGATCGGATCGGCCGCAAGCCCTCGATCGTGCTGGGCTATGCGCTGACCCTGGTGCTGCTCTTCCCGCTCTTCCACCTGATGGCTTCGGCCGCCAATCCGGACATGGCGAACGCGCAGCGCCGCGCGGCGGTGATCGTCTCGGGCCCCAACTGCCGCTACGATCCCTTCATCGCCGGCAAGCAGACCTCCGAATGCGCCAAGATCATCGAGCATCTGGCGAGCAAGGGCATCAACTACACCAAGCTCAGGACGCCCGGCACGGCGCTGATCGTCGGGAACCGCGCGGTGACCGACCATTCGCCCGAGGCGATCGACGCGGCGCTGACCGCCGGCGGCTGGTCGGTCGCCAAGGTGAAGCCCACGATCCGGGGCGCGGTGATCATCGTCTTCTCGGTGGCGATGCTCGGCATGCTCTCGGGCATGACCTACGGGCCGGTGGCGGCGCTGCTGGCCGAATTGTTCCCGGCGCGCATCCGCTATTCGTCGATGTCGATCCCCTATCATATCGGGACCGGCTATTTCGGCGGGTTCCTGCCGCTGATCAGCCAGTATATCGTGGCGCGCACCGGAAATCCCTTCTCCGGCCTGTGGTACACCTTCGCGGTGGTGGCGATGGCGCTGGTCATCACCATCTTCTGGGTGCCCGAGACGAGGGGCAACGATCTCGACTAGTCCGGCAACCCCCGCTATCGGCGCGTTGGTGCCAGAGTCTCCTCATAGCGTGCCCCCGCCTGCCGCCCTGCGCCTGACCCTCGACGGCGACGCGCTCGCCGCCAACTGGCGCTGGCTGCGCGCGCGGGGCGGCGAGGCCGCCTGCGGCGCGGCGGTGAAGGCGGACGGCTATGGCCTCGGCGCGCGCGCGACGGTCGGCCGGCTGGCGCGGGAGGGGTGCCGGGACTTCTTCGTGTCGAGCTGGGCCGAGGCCGCGGCGCTGGGGCCGCTGCCGCAGGGCGCCGCTTTGTCGGTGCTGCACGGCGTGCGCGCGGCGGACATGCCCGCCGCGCTCTCCGGCATGGCGCGGCCGGTGCTGAACTCCCCCGAGCAGGTCGCGCGCTGGAAGGCGGCGGGCGGCGGCGCCTGCGACGTGATGATCGACACCGGCATGAACCGCCTCGGCCTGCGGCCCGAGGAGGCCGGCGTGCTGGATGGCCTCGCCATCGAGACGCTGATGAGCCACCTCGCCTGCGCCGACGAGCCGGACCATCCGATGAACGCGCGCCAGCTCGCGCGCTTCAAGGCCGTGCGGCAGGCGATTCCGGCGCAGCGGTACAGCCTCGCCAATTCGGCGGGCATCTGCCTGGGCGCCGCTTACGCCTTCGGGCTGACGCGCCCCGGCCTCGCGCTCTACGGCGGCATGCCCGTCGCCGATGACGAGATCCAGCGCGACGGCCTGCGCCCCGTCGCGACGATCGAGGCGGAGGTCGTCCAGGTCCGCGACGTCGAGGCGGAGGAGAGCGTGGGCTATGGCGCCACCTGGATCGCCGGCCTGCCGTGCCGCGTCGCCGTGCTCAACATCGGCTATGCCGACGGCTATCTGCGCGGTTTCTCCAACGCGGGGTCGTGGCGCGCGGGCGACGCCGCCTATCCCGTGGTCGGCCGCGTCTCGATGGACCTTGTCGCCGTTCAGGTCGGCCGCGAGGTGCGGGAAGGGGACTGGCTGGCGCTCGATCGGGACCTGCCGTCGCTCGCCCGAGTCTCCGGTTTGTCGCAATATGAGTTGCTGACCACGCTCGGCCACCGCTATCAGCGCCGCTGGACATGACCGACGGCCCCCTCGCACCCTTCATGAAAGCCTTCGCAGCGATCGGCCGCATGGTCATCGGTCTGTTCGCGATGGTCGGGCGCATCACGCTCTTCACCGCCACCACGCTGATCCGCGCGGTGACGCCGCCTTATTACCCCTCGCGCTTCCTCGCGCAGCTGATGGAGATCGGCTGGTATTCGCTGCCGGTGGTGGGCCTCACCGCGATCTTCACCGGATCGGCGCTGGCCCAGCAGATCTACACCGGCGGATCGCGCTTCGACGCTTCCTCCACGGTGCCCGCCATCGTGGTGTTCGGCATGGTGCGCGAGCTGGGGCCGGTGCTGTGCGGCCTGATGGTCGCGGGCCGCGTCGCCTCGGCCATGGCGGCCGAGCTCGGCACGATGCGCGTCACCGAGCAGCTCGACGCGCTGACCACCCTGCGCACCGACGCCTATCGCTACCTGATCGCGCCGCGCCTGTTCGCCTGCGTGATCGCGCTGCCGCTGATGACGCTGATCGCCAACACGATCGGCATCATGGGCGGCTACCTGCTCGCCGTGTACAAACTGGGCTTCAACGCCTCGGCCTATCTCGCCAGCACCCGCCAGTATCTCCAGGCGGACGACGTGGAGATGGCGCTGGTGAAGGCGGCGGTGTTCGGCGTGATCATCGCGATCATGGGCTGCTATAACGGCTTCCGCACCGCCGGCGGCGCGGCCGGCGTGGGCAAGGCGACCACCGATGCCGTGGTCTCCTCCTTCATGCTGATCCTGTTCAGCGACCTCATCATCACCATCGTGGCGTTCGGCTGATGGCGGACGAGCCCAAGATCAAGCTCACCGAGGTCGCCAAGCGCTTCGACGAGAAGGTGGTGCTGGACGGCGTCAACCTCTCGGTCGAGCCGGGCGAATCCGTCGCCATCATCGGCGGGTCGGGCACCGGCAAGTCGGTGACGCTGAAATGCATCCTCGGCCTGCTCAAGCCGGACAGCGGCTCCGTGCAGGTCGACGGGCAGGAGATCGTCGGCGCCCGCCAGCGCGAGATCGAGAAGGTGCGCGCCAAGTTCGGCATGCTCTTCCAGGGCGGCGCCCTGTTCGATTCGCTGCCGGTCTGGCGCAACGTCACCTTCGGGCTGACCCAGGGGCGGATGCGCCACGCGGGCGAGATGCGGAAGGTCGCCGAGGAGAATCTGGAGCGCGTTGGCCTCGGCCGCGAGATCCTGAACCTGCGGCCCAGCGAGCTTTCGGGCGGCATGCAGAAGCGCGTGGCGCTGGCCCGCGCGATCGCGCCCCGGCCCGAGATCATCTTCTTCGACGAGCCGACCACCGGGCTCGATCCGATCCGCGCCGACGTGATCAACGACCTGATCACCAGCCTCGTCGAGGATCTCGGCGTCACGGCGCTGACCATCACGCACGACATGGCCTCGGCCCGCAAGATCGCGCACCGGGTGGCGATGCTCTACAATGGCCGCATCGTCTGGCACGGCCCGCGCGACCGGCTGTACGACAGCGGCAACCCGTATGTGGACCAGTTCGTCCAGGGCCGGGCGGACGGGCCGATCCGGTGAATGGCGCCATGTTGAGGGGCATCCATCACGTCGCGATCATCGCGTCCGATTATGCGACCTCGAAGCGCTTCTACACCGAGGTGCTGGGCCTGGCCGTGATCGCCGAGACCTTCCGGGCGGCGCGGGACAGCTGGAAGCTGGACCTGCGGCTGGGCGACGCGCAGATCGAGCTCTTCACCTTCCCCGCCGCGCCGCCGCGCGCGACCCGGCCCGAGGCGCAGGGCCTGCGCCACCTCGCCTTCGCGGTGGAGGATCTCGATGCGGCGGTGGCGCGGCTGGCGGGCGCGAGCGTGGCCTGCGAGCCGATCCGGATCGACGAACTGACCGGCCGGCGCTTCACCTTCTTCCAGGATCCGGACGGCCTGCCGCTGGAGCTGTACGAGGCGTAGGCGATGGCCGGCCCGCCATCCGATTCGGGTGGGCCTGCGGGGTTCAACATGGACAATATGGACACCGGGTCCCCCACCCATCGGGGGGCTTCCGATCGACGTGGCGTGAGGGTGTCGGGGATCAACGGCGAGAAAGAGCCGGGATGCGGGCGAAGATCGCCAAGTGCCATGTGTACTCTTTTTGTTCTCATTTGTCAAGATCGTTGGCCGAAGGAGGTCCTCTTTCCCGCGTCATGCCAGCGGAAGCTGGCATCTCGGGCGGCACGCGCAGCGACTGCCCCAGGGAGACCCCAGCTTTCGCTGGGGTGACGCAGGGTGAAGGACAGGGCTTTGACAGGCTCAGCCCGAACGGATGAGATGTTCCGACTGTCCGTGGGAGCCTAAAGCTTCCCGCCATCCCGTCGTTAACCCTGTCAAGGCCGCCGAGGGAGCGGCCCCGGGGGAACCGCCACATGACCACGACCGCGCACTGGCTCCATCTCCGGCTCGGGCTTCCGCTCGTCGAGGTGCGCGCGGACGAGGTCGTGCCGGTGCAGGATTCCGCATGCGCCGAGGCGGACATCGTCGCCCGCCAGAAGGCCTATGCGGCGGCGCCGCTGGCCGTGCAGTTCCGGGGGCGCTGAGCGAGCCGACCTTCTCCGAAGGGCGATGGGCCGGGAGCCGCGTTGCTCCATCGGCGCCATCGAAGGGCCTCGGCTCATGATGGGCGCGGCAACATCCCGGTTTCCCTGAGCCAGGCTTCCGCCAGCCCGGGCCATTGGCTCACCGGATGGCCTGTCGGGCGCAACCCGAAGGCATGGCCCCCTTTGGCGAAGAGATGGACCTCGGCAGGCACGCCCGCATCTTCGAGCATGTGGGCATAGATCAGGCTTTGGCGAATACCGTCGACCTCATCGTCCCAGGCCTGCACGATGAAGGTCGGCGGGGTTTGCCGGGTGACGTGAAGCGAGGGGTCCTCGTCCCAGCCCTGTCCGCGCCAGATGTGGCCCGGATAGACGGCGATCGCGAAATCGGGACGGCTGCTGATCTGATCCACGGCATCGACCGGCGTATAAGCGGGCTGGAAGACGTTGCTGGTTTCGGCCACCAGATACCCGCCCGCCGAAAAGCCCATGACGCCGATCCTGTGGGGATCGATCCCGAGAGCACGCGCCCGCGATCGCACGAGCCGGATCGTGCGTTGCGCATCCTGCAGGGCGCGCCGGATTTTCGGCGTGACGTGGCAATCGCAAGCGCCGTCATAATGATCGTCGCTGTTCGGCACGCGATATTTGGAGACGATGCAGGTCATGCCCTTCGAGGTCGCCCAGTCGCAGGCTTCCGTGCCCTCGAGGTCGATGGCCAGCTCCTGAAAGCCCCCGCCGGGGAAGACGACCAGCGCCGCACCGGAATGGGGGCCTTTGGGCGGATAGACGGTCAGCGTCGGGATGGTGACGTTCTTGACCGACGTGACGGGCAGCCCCCCGAAGCGATCGGGCGCGGTGCTGACGGCGACGGCTTCCGGCGGCTGCGAAATCCCCTTCATGTCCGGCACGCCGCGAGGCCAAAGCGGGATTTGCCGCTGCGCCGCGGGAGGCCAGGCCCTGGCCGTTTCCGGTTCCGACCGGGCGTGCCGCCGGCCGGGTTCGCGAGGCGATGGATCGCAACCCATCAAGGACAACAGCACGCACGCGCCGGCCAAAACCCTGAGCACCACCATCCTCCCGGTGAGGTTCCTGATGCCCCATTCAGACCAGCGGAGCGGAGTGACGAAAAAGCATCATTTCTCGACGGAGCCATGAATCCTGCTCATGGCCCCGGAACAGGATTCGCGGCAGGCCGCGAGCCTGGGCGGAGAGGATCAATCCGCCGCGAACCCCGCGACCGTCGCGCCCAGTCCCCGCACCAGCTCGCCCGGCGCCATGCGCATCTGCAGCCCCCGCCGGCCGCCATTCACGAACAGATAGGGTTCGCCCGTCGCCGCTTCCTCCACGAAGGTCGGCACGGCCCTGCGCTGCCCGAAGGGGCTGATCCCGCCGACCTTGTAGCCGGTCATCCGCTCGGCGGCGGGCACGGGCATCATCCGCGCGGCCTTGGCGCCGGCCGCCGCCGCGATCCGCTTCATCGAGACCTCGCGGTCGGACGGCAGCACCGCGCAGACCGGCTTGCCGTCCGCCTCGATCAGCAGGGTCTTGAACACGCGCGCGGGCGGCTCGCCCAGCGCCTCGGCCGCCGCCAGCCCGACGCTGTCGGCGGCCGGATCATAGTCATATTCCACGAGGTCGAAGGGACAGCCGAGCCGGGCGGCGGCCACGGTCGCCGGCGTTCCCTTCGCCATCAGCTCAGCGTTCGACGCACATCGCGATGCCCATGCCGCCGCCGATGCAGAGCGTGGCGAGGCCCTTCTTCGCGTCGCGCTTCTCCATCTCGTAGAGCAGGGTGGTGAGCACGCGCGCGCCCGACGCGCCGATCGGATGGCCGATGGCGATCGCGCCGCCATTGACGTTCACCTTCTCGGCCGGAAGGCCGAGCTCCTGGCAGACCGACAGCGCCTGGCTGGCGAAGGCCTCGTTGGCCTCGATCAGGTCGAGATCGTCGACCGTCCAGCCGGCCTTCTCCAGCGCCTTCTTCACCGCCGGCACCGGGCCGATGCCCATGACCGACGGATCGACGCCGACCGAGGCCCAGCTCTTCACGGTGGCGAGCACCTTGGAACCGCGCTTGCCGGCCTCCTCGGCCGACATCAGCACCAGCGCGGCGGCGCCGTCGTTGAGGCCGGAGGCATTGGCGGCGGTGACGGTGCCGTCCTTCTTGAAGGCGGGCTTGAGCTTCTCCATCGCCTCGATGGTGGCGCCGGCGCGGATATATTCGTCATCCGCGACCACGACGTCGCCCTTGCGGCTCTTCACCGTGACGGGCGCGATCTCGTCCTTGAAGCGGCCCTCGGCGCGCGCCTTCTCGGCCTTGTTCTGGCTGCCGACCGAGAAGCGGTCCTGCGCCTCGCGGGTGATCTGGTACTGCTCGGCCAGATTCTCCGCCGTGATGCCCATGTGATAGGCGTTGAAGGCGTCGGTCAGGCCGTCGACGATCATCGTGTCGACCAGGCTGACATTGCCCATCTTGGTGCCGCCGCGCAGATTCTGCGCGTGGGTGGCGAGCGACATGCTCTCCTGCCCGCCCGCGACCATGATCGTGGCGTCGCCATTGGCGATCGACTGGGCGGCGAGCGCGACGGCGCGCAGGCCCGACCCGCAGACCTGGTTGACGCCCCAGGCCGGCACCTCCTTGGGGATGCCGGCGGCCATCGAGGCCTGGCGGGCCGGATTCTGGCCCTGCGCGGCGGTGAGCACCTGGCCCAGGATCACCTCGGACACGTCCTCGCCCTTCACGCCGGCCTGCGCCAGCGCGGCCTCGATCGCGACGCGGCCGAGCTCGTGCGCCGGCGTCGCGCCGAAGGCGCCGAGAAAGCTGCCGACAGGGGTGCGCTTCGCCGCGGTGATGACGACGTCGGTCATGGAATCAACTCCTCAGGGGGGTAGGGGTCGGGCGGTCTCTTATCAGCGCATATGGGATCGTGCGAGCCATTGCGCGAGGGGCTCCCACAGGGTTTCGCGCGCCCGTCCGCCGACGATCATGCCGACATGGCCGAGGCCCAGCGTCCGCGCCTCGCCGACGCCCGTCGTGCTGGCCGCGCTGGCCGCCGGGACGATGCGGTCGGTCGAGGAGACGATGTCGAGCAGCGGGCAGGCGAGGGCGGCCGGGTCGATCGCCGTGCCCGCCACCCGCCAGCGGCCGGCGCCGGGCAGGTCGTCGCGGAAGAAATCCTCTGCCATCTCGCGGCCGGCGGCGGGGGTGAGCGGCGCGCCGCCATTGGCCCAATCCTCCAGCGCGACGAACAGCCGCGTCGCCTCCGCCGAGCGCCCGGCCCGGCCGAAGCCGATGAACTTCTCCACTGTGCGGCGCGGATCGAGCCGCCAGAAGGCGGTCTGCAGCACCTCGACGGGCAGCAGCCCCATCGCCTCGGCGCCGGGCCGCGCCTGCTCCCAGAGCTGGACGAGGCCGTCGCGCGATCCGTCCGGGAAGCCGGCGAAGCGCCACGGCGCCGCGATCGTCACCAGCGCGGCGGGCGGGCGGATCGCCGCGGCGGCGAGCGCCATCGTGCCGCCCAGGCAATAGCCGGCCAGGATCGCGTCGGCGCCGATCGCCGCGACCAGCGGCAGCAGCAGGGTCTCGACATGGCCGGCGATCGAGAGGTCCCGCTCGTCCGGCGTGGGGCTCCCCCAGTCGACCAGCAGCGGGCGCACGCCCCGCGTCGACAGCCAGCGCAGCAGCGACGTGTCGGGCAGAAGATCGAGCACGTCGGGCGTGTTGATCAGGGACGGCACCACGATCACCGGCCGCCCGGCGCCGCCATAATCGCGCAGCACCGCCCGGCCGGCCCGCGCGGCGACGGGCATGGGCGGCGGCGGCGCGGGGCGCTCGGCGGCCTGATAGGCCCGCAATCCCGCCAGCCCGGCCGCCAGCCGCTCGGGCGCGCCTTCGGTTTCGCTGCGCAGCATCGCGAGAAACAACGGCAGGGGGCGCGGTCTGTGTTGCGGTGCGGAAAGGTTTGATGTTAACGTATGGGCTCCCGGCGTTGCGTCGGTTTTAGAGGGGCTTGTCATGGCGAAATCTGGGTCCACGTCCGATACCGTCATCATCAAGAAATACGCCAACCGGCGGCTCTACAACACCGAGACGTCGAGCTACATCACGCTCGACCATCTGGCCGCGATGACGCGCGAAGGCCGGGATTTCAAGGTTCTCGACGCGCGCACCGACGAGGACATCACCCACAACGTCCTCACCCAGATCATCATGGACGAGGAAACGCGCGGCCAGACGCTGCTGCCGGTCAACTTCCTGCGCCAGCTGATCGCGCTGTACGGCGATTCGATGCAGTCGATGGTGCCGCAATATCTGGAAGCCTCGATGGAGGCGTTCCGGCGCAACCAGCAGCAATTCCGCAGCGCAATGGAAGGCGCCTTCTCGGGCGGCCCCTTCGCCGAGATCGCCAAGCGCAACATGGCGATGTTCGAGGCCGCCGCCGATGCCTTCAAGCCCGGCGCCAAGCCGGGCGCGGCGCCGGAGCCGGCCGCCCGGGAAAGCGGCGACGACATCGCCGCGCTCAAGGCGCAGCTCGCCAGCCTGCAGGACAAGATCGACAAGATGGGGAAGTGAGGGGCCGGCGGCCACGCGCCGCCGCCCCCGCTCAGCTCGCGCTGCGGAGCAGCCGGTCGACGCTCTCGCCATGGGCCAGCGCATCGGACACGCGGCGCCGCGCATCGTGGTAGAAGATGGCGGGGTCGTCCCGGCCCTGGGCGCGCAGGCGGGCGACGTCGGCGTCCGAGAGGGTGCTCTCCTGCGCGACATGATCGGCATAGCCCTCCCGCACCCAGACGGGAAGGCGCGCATAGCCGGCGAAGCCGAGCCGCTCATATTGCAGCACGTGCACCGTCTCGTGCGCCACCACGCCGGAGAGCGTGCGCCGGTAGCCGCGCGCGA
>Ga0207671_10004849_pt1 | contig 12660 bp, 7 predicted proteins | sample KBSC24metaG_FD_184352 | JGI IMG/M metagenome (GOLD analysis project Ga0207671, IMG submission 184352) | Corn rhizosphere microbial communities from Kellogg Biological Station, Michigan, USA - KBS C2-4 metaG (SPAdes) (version 2) | ecosystem: Host-associated > Plants > Roots > Rhizosphere > Soil... | reverse complement strand
ATTGCCCGATTGCCTGAGCTGGGCGAGCGTCTCCATCAGTGCTTCGTTGTCCGCCGGATGCAGCCCCGCCGACGGTTCGTCGAGCACGTAGATCACGCCGAACAGGTTCGAGCGCAGCTGCGTCGCGAGGCGCAGCCGCTGCAATTCGCCGGGCGACAAGGTCGGCGTGCTGCGCTCCAGCGACAGATAACCGAGACCGAGCTTTTGCAGCGTGGCGATGCGCTCGACGATGTCGGCCGTGATGCGGCGCGCCGCGATGCGCTTTTCTTCCGACAGGTTCGGCGTGCGGCGCGCATCGTTCGCGGCGGCGTGCACCGAGCCTCCCGCGGCGACACGTAGCGCCCGATCCTGCCGCGCGCTGCGCCGTGTCGCTGGAGACGATGCCGGCGCGGAGAGGGTCTCGAACTGCCCTTGCGATGCGGGCGTCAGGACCTGCGCCACGCCGTCCAGCGACAGCTGCGACAGCGCGCCGATGTCCAGCCCGGCAAAGGTGACCGAGAGCGCCTCGCGCTTCAGGCGCTTGCCGTCGCACACCGGGCACGCGCTGCCGATCATGAAGCGGGCGGCACGCCTTTTCATTTGCGCGCTTTGCGTGGTCGCAAAGGTGTGCAGCACGTGCTTGCGTGCGCCGATGAAGGTGCCCTGGTAGCTCGGCGTGGCCTTGCGCCGCAGGGCCTCGCGCGTTTCGGCCGGCGTGTAGCCGGCATAGACGGGCACCGTCGGCTGCTCGTCGGTGTAGAGGATCCAGTCGCGATCCTTGCGCGGCAGCAACTTCCACGGAGTGTCCACGTCGTAGCCCAGCGTCACCAAGATGTCGCGCAGGTTCTGGCCCTGCCAGGCCGGCGGCCAGGCCGCGACGGCGCGCTCGCGGATCGTCAGCGAGTCGTCCGGCACCAGCGTGCGTTCGCTCACCTCGAAGACCCGGCCCAGGCCGTGGCACTGCGGGCACGCACCCTGCGGCGTGTTCGGCGAGAAATCCTCGGCGTAGAGCATCGGCTGGCGCGGCGGATACGTTCCGGCGCGTGAATAGAGCATGCGCAGCAGGCTCGACAAGGTCGTGACGCTGCCCACCGAGGAGCGGGCGTTCGGCGTGCCGCGCTGCTGCTGCAGCGAGACGGCCGGCGGCAGGCCGTCGATCGAGTCGACCGCCGGCACGCCGACCTGGTCGATCAGCCGGCGGGCGTAAGGCGAGACGGATTCGAAATAGCGCCGCTGCGCTTCGGCATACAGCGTGCCGAAGGCGAGCGAGGATTTGCCGGAGCCGGAGACGCCGGTGAACACGACCAGCGCATCGCGCGGAATGTCCACATCGACGTTCTTCAGGTTGTGCTCGCGGGCGCCGCGCACGCGCACCATCGCTTCTGGAGAGGGCTTGGGCTGTTTCAGGACGATGGTTCCCCGGCTTGTCGGATCAATGCAGATGGAAGACCTTGTTGATGATCTTCCACTCTCCGTCCAGCTTGATCAGCAGGAACAGGTCGGTGAACTTATAACCGGTCCAGTTCTCGGCCTCGGTGCGTGCATGCGCCACCGTGCCGACCACGTCGATGTGGGCGATGCGCGCCTCGACCTCGCGCGCCGGTCCGTTCTTGTCGTGCCAGTCGAAGAAGCTGGCGATCGGCCCCTGGAAAGCCAGCTCGTCGCCGACGTAGCCGAAGATCGTCGCCTGCGTCGCGAAGGCGGGCTGCATGTCGCTGCTGGAGCCGTTCTTGGCGCCGCTCATGTAGGTCTGCAGGACGCCGGTGATCGCGTCGAGGTCTTGCACATTGCCAACGTTGACAGTCATGGAGGTTCTCCTGGGGTCGATGGATGAACGTCCAGCCCCGCCCCTTCCGGCGCGGAGTCACTGGTCGGAAAAGGCGGCCGGTCAGCCGCCGATGTAGTGCATTTCGACGCGCGGCCGCGAACCCTCGGGCGGCGCGCCGCCGCGCAACTCCGAGTAGCGGTCTGCACGGTCGTGCCAGACGGCCGCGATCTCGGCGCGCAGGGCCTGGCCGCCGGTCCGCAGCCATGGCCGCAGATCGTGGCCGTGCGACGAGAACAGGCAGGTGTGCAGATGTCCGTCGGCCGAGAGCCGCGCCCGCTGGCAGCCGCCGCAGAACGGCGCGGTGACGCTCGCGATCGTGGCCACCTCGCCGAGGCCGTCGAGGTAGCGGTAGCGCCGCGCGGTGGCCGTCGGGTCGATGGCCGCAGCCTCCTCGAGCGGGAAGTGGGCGCGCAGACGCGCGATCACTTCCGGTGACGGCACCACCTCGTCCATGCGCCAGCGGTTACTCGTGCCGACGTCCATGTACTCGATGAACCGCAGCGCGGCAGCCGAACCCAGCCGTTGCCGAAACCATCGCGCCATCGGCACGATCTCGCCATCATTGAGGCCGCGCTTGACCACCATGTTGACCTTGACCGGGCCGAAGCCTGCCTCGATGGCGGCCTCGATCCCTTCGAGCACGCGGGAGACGGGAAAGTCCACGTCGTTCATGCGCCCGAACACCGCATCCGAGATCGCGTCGAGACTCACCGTCAGCCGCCGCAGGCCCGCGGCGCGCAATGTGGCGGCCTTGCGGCCGAGCAGCGCCCCGTTGGTGGTCATCGCCAGGTCGACCGGCCGGCCATCCGGCGTGCGCAGCACGGCCAGGCGGGCGATCAGCGATTCGATGCCGCTGCGCAGCAGCGGCTCGCCACCGGTCAGGCGCAGCTTGCGCACGCCGAGTGCGACGAAGGCGGCCGCCGCTCGCTCGATCTCGTCGAAGCCGAGCAGCTTGTCTCGCGGCAGGAAGACGTGATCGCGGCCGTAGATCGCCTTGGGCATGCAATAGACGCAGCGAAAGTTGCAGCGATCGATCACCGAGATGCGCAGCTCCCGCAACGGCCGGCCGAGGCGGTCGACGGGCGGGAGCGGTTCGCTGATGTCCGCCCGCTCGCGCGCCGACGGCAGCACTCGCATCGCGCTGGGCACGTCCGCAGTCCATGCGCGCAGCGGAATCACCCGGGTCAGCATGGCGCGGCCTCGACACGGGCAGCTTGCGCGGCGTCGAGCATGCACGCTACGTCGACGAACTTCTCCGCCACCTTGCCGGCGCGCTGGCCGTTCGAGCGCTCGGCCTTCTCGATCAGCAGCCAGTCGTCGAACGAGATCACGCGGTGGCCGCGTCCCGCGAGCGCCGCCTGCAGCGCGGCGCGGCCGACGCGCGGCGCTTCCAGCAGCGGCAGATCCTCGACCAGCCGCTGCACCGTCTCGACGCTGTCCTGCCGGTTCGTGCCGATGATGCCGGTCGGCCCGCGCTTGATCCAGCCGGTCGCGTACCAGCCCGGAAGGAGCGTGCCGCCGTCGTCGGTCACGCGCCCGCCCGCGTTCGGGATCACGCCACGCACCGCGTCGAAAGGCAGGCCCGGCAGGCCCGTGCCGCGATAGCCCACGCTGCGGAAGACAAGCCCGGCCTCCAGGCGATCTTCCTGTCGGGTCGGCACGGCGCGCTGCGAGCCGGCCGGCCCTTCGAGCCATTGCCGCTGCAGCGTCAGCGCCCGCACGCGCCCTTCGCCGTGCACCGCCACCGGTGCCTGCTGGAAGCGCAGATGGATCGCGCGGGCGGCGCTGCGCGGCTGGGCCGCGAAGCCGCGCAGCACCTGGAGGTTCTTCGCGACGAACGTCGACGCAGGGTCGGCGGCCTCGGCGCGGCTGGCTTCGTTCAATTCGAGATCGGCCGGGTCGACGATGACCTGCCAGCCCGGCAGCGTGCCCAGCTCGCGTAGCTCCTTCGGCGTGAACTTGGCCTGCGCCGGCCCGCGCCGCCCGACCAGGTGGATCTCGCGCACCCGGGAGGCCGCCAGCGCATCGAGCGCGTGGCTCGCGATGTCGGTCGAGCGCAGCGCGGCGACGGGCGTCGCCAGCAGCCTGCAGACATCGATCGCCACGTTGCCCTGGCCGATCACCGCGGCCACGTCCTGGTCCAGGTCGAAGCGCAGGCCGGCGCATTCGGGCCGGCCGTTGTACCAGCCGACGAAATCAGCCGCGGCATGCACGCCGTCGAGCTGCTCGCCGGGTATGCCGAGTGCGCGGTCGCCGTCGGCCCCCGTCGCGACGATCACCGCGTGGTACATGGATTGCAGCTGGGCCGCGGTCACGTCGCGGCCCATCGCGACATGGCCGAAGAACCGAAAGCCATCGCGGCGCGCGATGCCGTCGAACAGGCCGGTCACCGATTTCAGCTTGGCATGATCCGGCGCGACGCCGTGCCGCACCAGGCCGTAAGGCACCGGCAGGCGTTCCAGCATGTCGACCTCGACCGCCAGCGTGCTGTCGAGCAGGGCCTCGGCGGCGTAGAAGCCGCTCGGGCCGCTACCGACGATCGCAATCCGCAGCGGAGCTGCTGCACTGCCGATGCTCATCGCCGCCCCTCAGTAGCCGAGCGCCTGGCGCCGGTCGTCCGCGCCGTCGAGCGGCGGCAGCTTGGCGCGGATCACCGGGTAGCGCCCTGCAGCCTCGGCGTTGATGCCGATCCAGTGCTGCTGGTCCTCGGGCAGATCGAACTCCTCGACGATCGCATGCACCGGGCACGCCGGAATGCAGGCACTGCAGTCGATGCAGAGCTCCGGGTCGATGTAGACCCGCACCTCGTTGGCGTGGAAACACGCCACCGGGCAACTGGCCACGCAATCGGTGTAGCGGCAGCCCCGGCAGTTATCGGTCACGACATGGGTCATGGCTGCCTCCGCTCAAACACGCTGCACGTCGACCAGGTTGTCGGAGAAGACGCCTGCCTGCCCGAGATTGCAGTGCCGCGGCGCCGTCGTCGAATTGACCGCCGTGCCGCTGCGATTGAGGCCCGGCCAGTGGCCGACGTTGGTCATCATCAGCCCCTCGGCCACGTCTTCGCTGATCTCGGCGCGTGCCTCGAAGCCGCCGCGGTCGTTGTAGACACGCACGTAGCTGCCGTTCTCGATCTGCCGCGGCGCCGCGTCGATCGGGTGGATCACGATGATCTGCTCGCCCTGCCTGCGCTGCTGCGTCGTCTCGTTCGCATACTGCGTGTTCAGGAAGGCATGCGGCTTGGGCGAGACCAGGTTCAGCGGGAAGCGCTGCGCCAGGTCGGTGCCGCCCGTCTCGTGCGGCGGAATGTAGTTGGGCACCGCATCGACCGGCGTGCCCGGCTGCATGCCTTCGTAGCCCGAGCGCCAGACGCTGACGACGAAGTTGCCGCCGGCCGCGGCGCTGGCCGCGAACTCGCATTTGCCGGAGGGGGTCTTGAAGTTGCCCTGCGCATGCGGCGCCCGTTCGTGCGGCAGGCCGACGTTCAGCCGCAGGTAGCCGACCTCCTTCAGCTTGTCGTAGGTGATGTCCTTCAGGCGCGGATCGTTCCAGTCGTAGGCGCGGCGCAGCAGCTCTTCGTCGCTCATGCGGAACTGCTCGTCGTCGAAGCCCATTGTCTTCGCGAGCCGACGGAAGAGCTCGGCATTCGGCACGCATTCGCCGGGCGCTTCGATCGCCGGCTGGTTCAGCATCAGGTAGAGATGACCCCAGGTCACCATCAGGTCCAGTTGTTCAGCCTGCATGGTGGCCGGCAGCAGCAGGTCGGCGTACTTCGCGGTGTCGGTGATGAAGAGTTCGCTGACCACGGTGAAGAGGTCTTCACGCTTCAAGCCCTCGACGATCGTGCTCGCGTCAGGCGCCTGCGAGACCGGATTCGAGTTGTAGACGAAGAGCGACTGGATCGGCGGATCGAGTTTCATCTGCCCGGTGAGCGCAGCCCCCAGGTCCAGCTCGTTGACGACGCGGGTGCCCGGCTTGATCCAGTCCGGCCGGCACAGGAAGGCGAAGTCCGTCGGAAACTCCCAGATTGGCATTTCCACCGTGCCGCCGCCGACGTGGCGCCATGCGCCCACCAGCGCCGGCAGGCATGTGATCGCGCGGATCGCATCGCCGCCGCCAGGGCTGCGTTCGACGGCCACGCCCTGGCGGATCGCCGAGGGCTGCGTCGTGGCGTATTCGCGAGCGAGCGTCAGGATGTCCGCCACCGCAATGCCGGTCAGTTCGGCGACGCGCTCGGGCGGGAACTCGGCCGCACGCGCCTTCAACGCCTCGTAGCCCAGCGTGAAGTTGTCGACGTAATCCTGATCCACCAGTCCCTCGGCGATGATCACGTTCATCAGGCCGAGCGCCAGTGCGCCATCGGTCCCGGGACGGATGCGGATGTGCCAGTCGGCCTGCTTGGCGGTGCGCGTGCGCACCGGATCGATCACCACGATCTTGGCGCCACGCGCCTTCGCGTCCAGCACGAACTTCCAGGCGTGCAGGTTCGTGTTGAGCATGTTCATGCCCCACACGATGATGTACTTCGAATAGGCCAGGCTCTCCAGGTCGAGCCCGCCGGTCGGGCCGACCGTCATGATCCACGCGGTGGACGAACCAGATTCGCAATAGGTCTTCTCGGCGACCGTCGAGCCGAGCCGGTTGAAGAAGGAGTCGCCCGCCGTCAGCCCGTTGATGGTGCCCTGGTGGCCCAGGTAGGCGTGCGGCATGATGGCCTGCGACCCGTGTTCAGCGATGATCTCCGACCATCGCTCCTTGATCGTCTGCAGCGCCTCGTCCCACGAGATGCGCTGGAACTGCCCGGAGCCTTTCGGCCCGACACGCTTCATCGGGTGCATCAGCCGGTCGGGGTTGTAGTGGTGCTCGGCGAAGTTCTTCAGCTTGACGCACAAGCCGCCGCGCGTCATCGGATGATCCGGGTCGCCGGTCACTTCGACCAGCTTGTCGTCCTCGACGTGGTAGAGGAAGGCACAGGTGTCGGGGCAATCCTGCGGACAGGCTCCGCGGACGATGCGGGTGGCGCTCGAATGGGCTGACATGCGATTCTCCTGCTGGCGTTGGCGACGAGCAGAAGATAGAAGCGCCGGCTTGCGCGACGAAGCGCCAAGACGCATAAAAGTCATGGTGCCAGTCCGGTTCTCGGCTGGCACCGCCAGGGCCAGGCGGGCGACGCCGTCGCGGATCTGGCCTTCGTCCAGATGCGTGTACCCCATCAGGATGGTGCGGTCGAAGCCCGGCAGGTGCTCGTAGAGCCAGCAGGCACTGTCGGCCAGCGGATGGAGGCCGACGCCCATCACGGCCGCGGCGGCGCGCCATTCGTAGGCCGTCGGGGCATCGTCGGGGAATTGCAGGCACAGATGCGTGCCGGCATCCGCGCCGCTGATCGCCGCCTCGGGCAGATGCTCGCGCAAGGCGCCGAGCAGCGTGTCGCGGCGCAGGCTGTAGGTCTGGCGCAGGCGCTTCAAATGGTGCTCGTGGCTGCCTTCCCGCAGGAACTGCATCAGCGAGGCCTGTTCGAGCCACGGCAGGCCGTTGTCCATCAGCGACTTGATCGTCACCGCCGGCTGGATCAGATCCCGCGGCACGACGGCATAGCCGATGCGCATGCCCGGGCCGATCGAGCGCGAGAAGGAGTTGAGGTAGATCACGCAGCCGTTGCGGTCGAGCGACTGCAGCGAGGGCAGTGGCGAGCCGTCGTAGCGGAAGTCGGCGTCGTAGTCGACTTCGAGGATGTACGCGCCGGCCTGGGCGGCCCATTCGAGCAGCTCGAGGCGGCGTTGCAGCGGCATCGTCGTGCCGGTCGGGAACTGGTGCGACGGGGTGACGTAGACCAGCTTGACGCGCTCGGTCGGCATGCGGCTGACGTCGATGCCGTGGCGGTCGACCGGCACCGGGATCACGCGGCCGCCGTAGCTTTCGAAGAGGAAGGCGGCGCCGCGGTAGGTCGGCGCCTCCATCACCACGCCGGTGTTGGTGCCGACGAACAGGTGCGCGGCGAGGTTGATGCCTTGCTGGAAGCCAGCGACCATCAGCACCTGGTCGGGCGAGAAGACCATGCTGCGCGCCGGACCGAGCGAGCTAGCGATGAGCTGGCGCAGGCCGGGCAGGCCCGCGGGATCGCCGTATTCGGTGATGCGCTCTGCGGCGCCGCCGAGACAGTCTGTCACGATGCGGCGCCAGATCTTTTCCGGAAACGAGCGCGGTGCTGTGCGCCCGAAGACGAAATCGATGTCGATCTGGCGCGGCGTCGGCCGATGCAGGCCGGACGGGCCGCGGCTGCCGTACGGCAGTGCCAGATTCAGCGCGCGATACAGGCTGCCGCTGCGCGGCTCGATCTCGGTAGGGGACGCGGGCCTGATCGCATCGTCAGGCAGGCTCTCCGAGACGAAGGTGCCGACCGTCTTCTCGGTGCGTAGGTAGCCTTCGTCGATGAGGCTCTCGTAGGCCGCGGTGATCGTATTGCGCGACACGCCAAGCTGGTGCGCCAAGTCGCGGGTCGCCGGCACTGCCGTGCCGGGCGGCAGGCGCTTTTCGAGGATCAACGCGCGCAATTGGCCAATAATCTGCGATTGAAGGGTGGCAGGTTGCCCGGCGTCGATGGAAATGGGCAGTTGCATGTCAAGAGCGTATGCAGGTGCCAGGCCGCATAGCGGGCTGCTTCAGCTGGATCCCTGACATTCCCAAATGAACCGAACTCGAGAACTCTCTGAGAGTCAGCCCTCGGCATTGCGTGCAGCCCGGCGGCTGCGAGCCCTGGTCAGCGGAGAGTAGATGGTACCGTGTTGGCCGAAACGGTACCGCGACAGTACCCTTTGCGGCGATGCTTTTTTCGATGCCCTCGGGGCGGAGGCCAAGTCGGCAACTCAGACGGTGCGCTCATGGCGCGGATGGCATGCGGCGGACTCACATCCGCGGGCCTGAACGATCCCTTTGGAGATCGCCTGAACCCACTTTTCAGGAGAGGCCGCGGCCGCGCATGCCGCAAAGGGAGCGGTGTCGGAACCCTTTCGACCCATTGGGTAGAAGGGCGGCAATGTGGCGTTCAGCGAACCATCGCGTGATGCGAGACCGGTCGTTCCGGCAGCACCGCCCGAGCCAGAAGGATCCGCCTACGATGATCGAATCAGGGGCGCGATGCCAGGTGCTGTATCGCTACGTCGTGTGTCGTCGGCCGCTCGAGCAACTCCGCCAGTTGCTCCAACCTCGCCGGGCGGGCGATGAAGAAGCCCTGTGCGCGGTCGCACCCCAGGTTTTCCAGCATGCGAAGCTGGGCCTCGGTTTCAACACCTTCGGCAATGACGGTGCAGCGCAAGTCCTTGGCCATGCGGACGACGCCAGCGACGATGGCCCGATTGGCATCACGGTCATGGATGCCGCCGACGAAGGCACGATCGATCTTGATCGTGGAACGCGGGTGGTCGCGCAGCCACGTGAGGGATGAGTAGCCGGTGCCGAAGTCGTCGAGAGCAACGCGCACGCCGAACGATTCCAGCTCGCGCAGGTTGCGGACGGTGATGCTGTCCGGGCGCAAGAGCGAGGTTTCCGTGAGCTCGAGGCAAAGCCTCTCGGCGGGAAACTGCGCATGCGCAATGATCTGCCGAACCCACAGCGGGAAGTCCGGCTGCGACAACTGCCGCGCGGAAACATTCACGCTCAGTTCGAGCGGATGGCCGGACAGCGCCAGCCTCGCGAGGGATTCGCAGCTCTCGCGCAAGACCCAGGCACCGATCTGGAGGATGCTTCCGGTGTCCTCCGCAATCGGGATGAACTCTGTCGGAGTCACCGCGCCAAGCGTCGCGCTGTCCCACCGCAACAGGCATTCGACGCCGATGATCTCGTGGCTGGGTAGCGCGATCATCGGCTGATAGACCAAGTGCAACTCGCCGCGGATGCCCGCGCCGCGCAACTCGCGAGCGATCTGCAAGCGGCGCCCGGTGGGAGCGCTCTCGCCGATCTCTGCGAACACGCATCGATCCCGCCCTGCACGCTTGGCCTCGTACATGGCGGCGTCCGACCGGCGGATCGCCTCGCGCGCCTCGATATCGTTGCTGCGTACCAGCGTGATGCCTATGCTGGCGGTGACCGCCCGTGATTGCAGACCCGGCAGCGCCTGCGCGATGGCTTCCAGAAGCCGCATCCCCAAGCTCTGCACTTGCGCGGTGTCGCCAACGCACTCGGCAACGATGATGAACTCATCGCCCCCGAATCGGCCGACGAAATCCCTCTCCCGCACGGTCTTGGACAAGCGCTGGGCGACCTCGCGGATCATTTCATCGGCGACGTCGTGCCCAAGGGTGTCGTTCATCACCTTGAGCCCGTCAAGGTCGACGAAGAGGACGGCCATTGGCGTTTCAGGTTTCACGCGTTGGATGGCGGCTTCCAGTCTCTCGAAGATGGCCGCGCGGTTGGGCAGCCCGGTCAGGCTGTCGTGTCGGGCGTCGTGCTTGAGCCGAACCATCGACTTGTCGCGTCCGATTGCGGTACCGGCCACGCGGGCCCAGTCTTGGAGCAGGACAACATGCTCGGGCTCCGGTGCCCGAGGCTGGCGGCCGTACAGGGCGAGCGTGCCCAACACCTCGCCTGCGTTGTCTTTGATGGGCATGGACCAGCAATGCGCCACGCCGGCCAGGTCTGCCAGCGCGCGGATCGGTGCCCACTTCGGATCGCGTTGCAGATCGGTAGACACGGTGAAATTACCGAACCAGGCGGCCGGCCCGCAGGTGCCAATGCCGGGGCCGATCGGCGCACCGTCTACGGATTTCAGATACGCCTCTGGAAACGACGGACCCACGCCGGAGTGAAAGGTGTTGGACCTCGCGTCTCGCTGTAGCACAGACGCCATCAGCGATGGGTCGTATCGCTCGAGGGTGTGGCACACCTCGCTGAGCACATCATGAAGCGGCGCGCCACGTCCGATCATGTCGTGCACGTCGTTGTGCGAGGCCATCAGTTGCCGCATGCGCACGACCTCGGTTTTCGCAATTCGCCGTTCGACCTCCGTGGCAACACCCGCCGCCGCGTCGGCGAGTACCGCCAGATCCTCGGCCGACCATGCGCCGCGTGCCGGGTCTGCAATGGCAAGTTGCCCGACTGTGCGTCCGAGCACGTCCACGGGCACCGCTGCGAAAACACCACGGCTGTCGACCGGACCTCGCGTGCCTGATGCGCGAAGGTATTGCTGGAGGGAGTCTTCGCTGCCAAGCTCGCTCACCCAAAGCTCGGGGCTCGAGCCGACCTGGCGGAGACCCCTGACCATCCGGCGAGAACCCTCCACCAGGGAAAGCGCGGCGAGTGGCACCCGCGTCAGCCGCCGAACGACGGAAACCCATCTGTCGAGCGCGCAGTCCTGGCCAAGCTCGAAAGTGCCACTGTCCATCTGCGATGCCCCTGCGCCGTCGCTATGGGATCGTTCCATGCCCGCCAGCGCGCACGCCAATGGTTCGTTCATGGAGTGCATATCGGGCGAATCGGCGGCCGATTGACCCTTTAGGCAGAAGGATCGTGAACGTTTCCTTGACGCTGATCAAACATATGACCGAAACCAGCGGACGGCAGAGTTGCCGGACAGATTCGGATTGCCCGGGGAGGCACCGGAGCAGGTTCGGAAGTCCAGGAATTCCGGCCAACTGTGCGCGCTTCCGAAAGACTGCTTCGTACCGGTCCGGCGGGCGGTAATGTGTCGGCAGCGTCAGTTGCAGCCGTCGACGAGCAGACATTCGACCGGCCTCCAGCGCCGGATGGCCTCGGTCGCGATTGAGTCGCCCTCCGGAAGCGAGCGTCGCGCGCGCCGACGACCGGCAATGTCAGCGGTACCTTGAGACCGGTCGTTGGTGCCGCGGTCTCCTGGATGCATGAATGACCGGAAAAGAGCAGAGACCGTGAGTTCGCCGGACGTGGGCGAGCGGCCGCATACGCTCCAAAGCGGGCGCTCGCCCCGGTCGGCACTGGCGCCGCGGGACGCAGGCTTCAGCGTTGATTGGTGCAGCCTCAGGCCAGATCGCCTTCGACGAACGGATTGTCCGCCTCGTATTCGGCCCGAGTCTTGCGACGGTGTCCGCCTTGCAGCGGCACCGAGGCCATCGCACGGTCGACGTAGATCTCGGATCGGAGCGGCCAGCTTCGCGCCGCGTCGAACAGGCCCGGTATCAGCTCGTAGCGGCTCGGCTGGTCGCCTTCCTCGACGTCGTTGAACCAAAGGTGCGAGCCGCAGCGCGGACAGAAGGCGCGCTCGGCGAACGCCGACGAGCGATAGCGCGTGACCTCGCCCCGCACCGTGACGGCGGACGCTTCGGCCTCGAAGCACAGGAACAGCCCACCCGACCAGCGCTGGCACATCCGGCAGTGACAGGCGCCGATGCGCGGGTCGTGCGCGCCGTCTACTGTGATTGTCACCGCGCCGCACAGGCAGTGGCCGGACAGGGCCGAAGGCGACGGGCCGGGGGCGGCAGGTGGTCCGGGATCGCCGGAGGTGCTGGGAAGCATGGGCATACTCCTGCAAAGGTGTGCGTGCCGCTGCAAGCGGCGTGCGGGACCCGGCAGCATGCCGCATCACGAGTCCGTGCGCTACGATGCCTGAATCACCCGCCCGGACGCCGCCATGTCGACGCTCGTTTCTCCATGAAGCTGGCCGTCGGCGTGCACGACCTCGACGTCGGCGCCATCGTCGCCGCCGTGGCCTTCGACGAATGGGATGCGGCTGAAGCGTCCCGCACCTTCACCTCGCGCGTCGCCCCCGTCGGCTCGCCGGTGCGCGGCGCGCGGGGTGCGGCTGAACTGGCTGGCGTGCTGCAACTGCTACGCGAGCATGCGCTGGAACCCGAGCTCATCGTCATCGACGGCCCCGTACACCTGGA
>Ga0207671_10004848_pt1 | contig 12667 bp, 10 predicted proteins | sample KBSC24metaG_FD_184352 | JGI IMG/M metagenome (GOLD analysis project Ga0207671, IMG submission 184352) | Corn rhizosphere microbial communities from Kellogg Biological Station, Michigan, USA - KBS C2-4 metaG (SPAdes) (version 2) | ecosystem: Host-associated > Plants > Roots > Rhizosphere > Soil... | reverse complement strand
TGACGAACGCAAAGGGCCTGAGCACGATCGTCGGCTATGCCGGCACCGGCAAGTCAGCGATGCTGGGGGTTGCGCGCGAGGCCTGGGAGAGCGCCGGCTACCGCGTCCAGGGGGCGGCGCTGTCGGGCATCGCCGCTGAAAATCTTGAGGCGGGTTCCGGCATCGCGTCGCGCACGATCGCGAGCCTTGAGCATCAGTGGGCGCGAGGTCGTGAGCTGCTCACCTCGAAAGACGTGCTGGTGATCGATGAGGCCGGGATGATCGGGACCCGCCAGATGGAGCGCGTGATTGCGCAAGCCGAGCAGCGCGGCGCCAAAGTGGTATTGGTGGGAGACCCCGAGCAGTTGCAGGCGATCGAAGCCGGCGCTGCGTTCCGGTCGATCGCTGAGCGCCATGGCGCCTATGAACTCACCCATGTGCGGCGTCAGCACTCGGACTGGCAGCGTGATGCCACCCGCTGGCTTGCGACCGAGCGCACCGGGCAAGCGATCGAAGCCTATGCCGAGCATGGCGCTGTGCATGCGGCTGAGACCCGTGAAGCTGCGCGCGCCGATCTGGTCGAGCGCTGGGATCGCGATCGGCTGGCGTCACCAGGCGGCAGCCGGATCATCCTCACCCATACCAATGACGAGGTCCAGGCGCTCAATGAGCTTGCTCGACAACGGATGAAGGAGAGCGGAGAGCTCGGCGAGGACGTAGCCATCTCGACCGAACGGGGAAGCCGCATGTTCGCGAGCGGTGACCGTATCCTGTTCCTCCAGAATGAGCGCGGGCTGGGCGTGAAGAATGGATCGCTGGGAGTGGTCGAAAGCATCACGCCCGCGCGCATGGCGGTGCTGCTCGATGATGGCCGCTCGGTCGGGTTCGATCTCAAGGACTACAACCAGGTCGATCATGGCTATGCCGCCACCATCCACAAGGCGCAGGGCATGACGGTTGACCGGGTGCATGTGCTGGCGACCCCAGGGCTTGACGCCCACGCCACCTATGTCGCGCTCTCCCGCCATCGCGACCGGGTCGAACTCCATTATGGCCGCGATGACTTTGCGGATCAGGGCAGGCTCGTCTCCACCCTGTCACGCGAGCGCGGCAAGGATATGGCGTCGGATTATGCGCCGGCACCCGAGCCGGCGCAGCTGCCATCGGCTCGCAATCCGTTCGCCGGGTTGAAGCTCGCACCTGCCCCTGAGCCTGCGCCGCGGGCGACATCGCTCGACAGGGCGGTCGAGCGCTATGCGCGCGCTGCGGCCGACATCCTGCGTATGCGTGAAGGCGGCATGGAGGAACTGCCCCACCAGCGCACAGCGTTCCGGGAGGCGGGCAGGGCACTCGATGCGATCCGGCCCGATGCCGCGCGCGATCTGCGCAGCGCCTTCAACGCCGATCATGGGCTGCTCGACCAGGCCGCCAATGGCAGGACCGCCGCTGCGATCCGCGCAATGGCGCTTGAGGCTGAGCTCAGGAGCGACAGCGCCCAGCGTGCCGATCAGTTCGTCGCAGCCTGGCGGCATAATATGCGCCGGCTCCAGGCGCTCGAACGCGAGGGCGACTATGATGCGAGCGATGGCATCCGGCGCAACCTGACCGACATGGCCAAGAGCCTGCACCGGGACCCCCAGCTCGAGTCGCTGCTGCGCAACCGCGTGAAGGAGCTTGGAATCAACAAGGTCGGAGGAGCATCGCTGTCCCATGAGCTCCTGAACAGTCCCGGCCTCTCGCGCGGCCGGGGGTTAAGCCGTTAGGCTCAGCGCATGACCGACCAAGCCAGCCTCACTGTCCTTTCGGATGCCGCCACGGCGTTTGAGGAGCTGCGCCGCGAGGTGAGCCTTGCACGCGCTGCGGTGGAAGGGCTGACCGCCGCACGCGAGCGCATCCCCGATTATAGCGAGACGCTTGGTGCGATGCTCGCCGCTCTGAGGGATGTCACACAGCGCATTGGGAAAATCGAGCACAGTCCTGCCATCAGCCTGTCGCCCGCTGCGATGGCGGCCGAGATCTCACACGCCGGTGAGGTGGCACGCGCGGCGGATCAGAAGCAGCTGCACGACACGCGGGACGAACTGCTCCGGGCGATCGGTCGGATCGATGCGATGGTCGATCATGGCTGGGCTGCGCATCATCAGCGGCGCGTGCTTGTCTCCACAGGCCTCGCCGCAGCGGCGGGAGCCATGCTGCTGATGGCGATCCTGCCAGGCGCGGTCGCCAGATCGCTTCCGGAACGCTGGCATGTGCCGGAATGGATGGCGGCGCGGACGATGGGACTCCATCAGCGCGAAGCCGGTAAGAGGATGATCGCGACCGCGGGCGAGGAGGCGGCAATCGAGGACAGGTAGGCTCTTGGCGGTCGCCGTTCGGTATCTTTCGCCGTTCGTAAAAACTGTCATCGATTGAGCTGGACTCTATGACAGCTGTGGGGTGGATTGCTGACTGGCGGGTTTCAGGTGAGAATATATGATAGCTGTCGTCTGGTGGTTGGCATTCCGTAGGAGAGACGATGGGGATTTTGCGCCGCCTTTTCGGTCGAAAATATGTTCCGCTGCCAGAGGTGCCGAGCGAGCAAAATGCCTCTGTCGACGGAGGCAAACCCGCAAGCCAGGGCTTCTACACAAGCACAGCTACCGTCGTTGTTTACGATCTTGAAAGCTTGAAGCATCGACTGGATGATGATGCGGACTGGTGGGCTGACCCGAAATCCGAAATGGATGAGATCAACCTACGGAACGTTCTGATAATTGGTCTGGGTTTCGATGGATATTATGATGTGGACGTCATTGAAGAGGACAGCGGCACCCAAGCCTATTCCTTACGCTTTCCAAGCGGAAAGATTTTCATCGGTCCGGGAGAGCTAATGACTGGTGGAGGGGACGAGCCAGACGAAAGTTGCAGCGGGATTTTTCTAAACCTCCCCGCAGGGGATTATAGAGTTAGCATCCAGAGGGTCGACGACCAGCTTCAGATCGGCTTGATGCCCGCTCCTGCTTTTGACAACGCCGTTATCGAGCCGATTACGATATAACCAGTCCGATATTGAGCGACCGGTTTCGGGCAGACATGCCGACGTTGCATACGACAGCAATTGGGTCGGAAGCCGTCACAACCGGTTTGGCGGAAATGGACAGGAAACGCGGTGGAAGCGGTCGTTCGCTCTAAACGCTTCCTAGTCGGAGTTTTCTGCAAGAACGGAGATAGCAAGCGTCTTTGCCAGGTCTGGATCCTTGAGTAGAGGAGCCAACCTAGCTCGCTCTGCCGCCGCACTGGCGACAATCTTGTCAAAGGTGTACGGGTCACTTTCGAGTTCGTATATCGCTTCTGTCAGACAGTCGATCCCGGATAAGCGAGATGCTCGCAGACCTGAACCTTCGAGCATTGCAAGGTATTTTCTGAGCTCAGCCTTATAAATTTCGTCTTGCTCCGGCCGCAGCCATCCTCCCCGGCCATGATAAAAGGTGCGGCATAGCTCCTTTGTAAACTCCACATACGAGCTATTTATGCCTACTTGGGTGGCTATGATCTCTGCTTGACCGCACCCATGACCAGCGCATTGATGGCCAACATTCCGTAGTTTAAGCTGTTCGAACTCATCGGACGCTAATGATAACGCTATCGTTGAAATTCGTTCGGCAGTGGCTCGAAGGGGCGCCCAGCCAATGAACACGCCCATGTCTATGGTGAGTGGCTGCCCTTCGTAGTGCACATCCACCGAATATAGTAGAGCCTCATTGCATAATGGACCGCGCTCAAAAGTATTCCAAAAGGGATAGACGGGATGCGGATTGATCATACCGATCGTGTGCCATTCATCTGTTGCCCAATCGTGAAGGCCCGCACTGGCGGTCGGGAATTAGCATTAGTTCTGCGGGGCGTTCCGCTCCCAAGTGGCCGTAAAGTCGGGATCAACGACGATCTCACCTGTGGTGCGGAGGCGATATGAGCCGGGCTTTGCCGGGAAGAATGCCCTTATATCTGGCGGAAGCCTGAACGTCTCGCCAGATCGGGTACCTTCTAGTAGCAGTGTCACCCCTTGAGTTTCGTGGGCCGCGATTACCGTTCCAAAGAACTGTTCCAAACGCTTACCGCTCGGCTCATTGTAGGTCATGCCGACGAGTACTACCGCCCCATCAAGCTGGTCCGCAAACCGCTGGTCCCATCGAGGTCGATCGTCATCCTGTCATTTGATAGGCTGGAAAAGCCATCGAGCGCAACGGCAGCTTACGGGATGGGGCCGAGCAGGCGAGAATGACAAGAGCTGGGTCGCGAGCTGCCATCGCTTCGGATTGGCGGCAAAGCGCCGAAAGCGGGGTAGTCAGCTGCTATTCCTTGGGGGGCCGATTGCCAAGCCACAGTTCACCAGAAGGTTTAATCCAATTACAGGGACAAAAAACCAACGCAGGGCAATGCCTAGCATTACCAAATGGGATCGATCGGCATCGTCCATCAACACACATTGCGATCGATTGAATAGCCGTCCGCAATACCAATTTTCGGGAATAATTGCTGGTCTTACAAGCGACACAGGCGAACGGTGCGTAAGCAGATATGCATCCTGAACTCCATATAGCAGCAGGATCAAGATGGCTGGTATCAACAACCACGAAAGTAAGGATTTCAACTGCGGCATGGCGCCCTTCAGCTAATGCGAAGCGCAGTTTAGCTGCCCATCGTTGCAAGATCGTTAGCAGCCCAACGTCGGCTATTGCGGTCGGAAGCCATCACATCCGATGTGGCCGCGAATGGTCGGGAGGGGTGGAAGGCCGTCATTGATTCTTGATGTTTGGGTCCCACCCGGGGACACTATCAAAGTTTACCGTTCGCCTCTGGTTATCCCAGATTTTCCATAAAAGCATGGCTACCGCTGTGCAGCCGACAATAAGCAGAATTTTCTTCATCGGGCGCCGCTTTTGACCGACCGCATCTTCGAGTCCATGATCTACCTCGTAGCCGCCGTCATCAATTCACCATGAATCCCTCAGCAATATTCAAAATGATGCACAGACTCGGAAACTATATCTCATAAGATGGCTTTACGAGATCAAAACCTAAAGATATCAGCGCTCTCACAAATCCTCGGGTCGCACCAGAATGAGTTTGTTAAACCGAGGCGTTGATGAATTTGGCAATAGGTATCGGCGTGGATCTCATGTGCGCCATCGGTGTATTAGGATATATGATCTGGTACGAGCGATGGTGTAATTCGGGCACCGGAGAGCGATGATCGCGTTCGGGACGGGCGACTCTTCAACACAATCGGGGGGAACGCGGGCATCGCAAAGCTAGCCGATGGAGGATTAGGGTCTGTCGCCGCATATCCGGAGATATGAGCCAACCCTCACTCAATACTGGACGCCTGCTTCTGCGTCGATGGCGCGAGGCTGATGTCGAACCGTTCGCTGAGATGTGCAGCGATCCCGAGGTCATGCAATACATCGGTTCGGGTGCGACCCGATCTTACGCCCAAGCCCAAACGTCAATCCAAGCTTATGAACGCGAGTGGGATCAAAAAGGCTTCGGCATGTTCGCGGTTGAACGGCTCGAAGATGGAAGATTTCTAGGATTTGCGGGCCTGACCGTGCCGAGTTTTCTGCCGGAGGTCATGCCCACTGTCGAAATCGGCTGGCGATTTGCACGTCAGACCTGGGGGAACGGCTATGCGGGCGAAGCCGCTCAAGTGGCACTCGACTTTGGACTCCAAACGCTTGGGCTTCCGGAAATCGTTGGTATCTACCAAACCGAAAACCGCGCCTCAGGAAAGATCATGGAAAGACTTGGCATGCGCTTTGACCGGGAGGTTATAGATCCTACCTGCGGACGGTTGATTCGGGTTTATCGAACTTGCCTGAAGTGAACGACTCCCAAGCGGGGCGGGTCTATCAACGCAAGCAGTACAATAGCCGACGCTTCGGCGCCCTCCGACGAGCGGTTTCGGCACGGCAGTTTGAGGCTGCGACGACCAGCTGTGGGTCCCTTGCGGTTGGTCGTAGGTGCGGCGTAGGCTCCGGTTATGACCCACCATCCTACGCTCCGGGTTGCCCGTCCTACCGATGACATAGAGGCCTTGCTTCCCTTCTATCAGGACGGCCTCGGCTTAGATGTCCTCTCTCGGTTCGCAGACCATGATGGCTTCGACGGAATTATGCTCGGGAAGCAGAGCGCACCATATCATTTCGAGTTTACGAAAGCACACGGCCATGTTGCCGGGCGAGCCCCGACGCAAGATAACCTGTTGATCTTCTACTTGCCTGCTGTCGAGGACTGGCAGGCGGCAATCGACCGGATGGAAGCTGCGGGCTTCCCGGCGGTTCAGGCATTCAATCCCTATTGGGATCTACACGGACGGACCTTCGAAGACCCTGACGGTTATCGGGTCGTCCTCCAAAATGCAGCATGGGGTGCCTGATGATCGTCGGCTTTTGGTGTCATCGTCTCCATACAGGATGTCTGCCGTTGGGTCGGGAGCTGCCCAGCAGCTACGCGCTTAATGCCGGTCGCTTAGGCTACACGGCTGAATACACGAAATGGCGCATGTCATCGAAGCAGCGGAAGTTCGCTGCTTACGCGTCCGGACCCTCTGCTCGCGCAGGAGACAGTCTCAGCACGCACAATTGGTCCGAACGCTAGTTCGGCGGAGATGCCCTCCATCCCGACGTAGACGTAACTCACAGTTATAATGAGGAAACCTTCCGCAGCATCGCGAATGTGCCTCGGGAAAAAGCTCGCCGATCACCGCCGTCGACAGCTTTCGACTAAAGCCGGTGGCTCCTCAGGCCCAGCACGATTGTTACGCGGGGATGACGGGCCGTGTTCAGCGCGTCTAGATTAGCTCGTTGGACGGTTCACCTTGAATGACGATAGCTGCATGAGGCACGGTCTTGCCGCCAGCGACAGAAGGAAGGCTGCCTCCCGCAAAATTGATCAGCGAGCGGAGCAGCGCTAGCACGCGCTGGCGGGAATCCGCATAGACCATCTCCTCGGCGTGGCCCAGGGGACCTGTGAGATTGAGACAACCGATGCTGGACAAAAACAGGTCGCTCAGAGGCTCGCTTGCGGGTCGAGCGGGCTCGAAGGGATGGCCTGGGTGAATGAGAACATCTTTCCGAACGCCCATCAAGGGGCGAAAAATCTCGATCGCCGGGAGCGGATGGATGGCGCAAAGATTCTGATCGGGATCATAGCCCGTTGTCTTGTAACGAGTGCTGGCATGCGCCCGGAGCTGGTATTCGCCCTCCTCAATCCGCAGACGGTCTTTTCCATCTTGGCCGTTCGAGCCTGGACCGGGCGCCTCCACTACGAACCCGGATAGGGTTGGCACTGTCTCGCCGTCGATGAGAACCTCATATGCACCGTAAGTGCGCACACGATCGCCTCGGCGGTGTTGCCCCAGCCGGCGGACATAGATTTCCCAATTGGTAGCCATATACACTCCTAAGTGGTCGTGCCGCCGTTGCTGAGGTCATTACCGGGTGCCAGCAACCGAACAGTCCGATTGGCCATCGTCGACGGCACCCAAACGCCGAAAATGGCGACGCAGCCAGAAGCCAGCACACCGACGATCGCTGCGAGGTTGGCGTTATTGCTGTCGGGTGTCGATCGCCAAAGAACCACGCATAGGGAAAGCAGAAATGCAAAGGATCCGACAATGAGCCGGATGCGTCGGTCCACAGTCAACGCCCGGCGCTCTTCGTCGAGCTGGCTAATCAGATTCACCTCATGGAGAAGAACCTGAATGCTTTCAAAAAAGCGTGGCCCTCGATCAGGATAGAGCACGATGAACGAGGTGCACCACTCCCCATCGACATACCAGATTTCGAAGACCTGGCCGCCTCCCAGGCTGCCAGCGAAAGCGCAATATTCAACCTCATCCTTACGGAATTTGGCAAAGGCCGCCTCAGCCGCGGTCTGCGTAGCGAGCTGATTAATGGTAGCCTTCGAGCGCGTCGCTACACGCTTGGTAGGCTGCTTTGTCTCTGAATCAACCATCTGATTTTCCCCGGATCACTGACCTAACATTCGATCGAGCGAGCGTTTGGATCGACAACTGTTCTCATAGTCGTCGTCGACTTCGAACTGATTGTGGATTCTTCCCTGACCATCGACAGTCGCCCTTCTATATTTGGGTACCTACCGCTTACGCGTCATTGGTCGGTTGGCTCGACGCGTGGTGTGTTGGTGAGGTCGTGGCGGAGCTTCGAGATCGCTTCACAACGCTCGCTCCCGTTACTACCGATCCGAAGGGCAGAGTGCCGCGCGCACGGCAGCAAAGAGGGCAACGCTATCGGATGTCACCTCTGCCTCCTTGCGGTTGATCGGGCCCCAATGCCGTCTGTTGTGACGGAGAAGAAGCGCCGCGTACAGGACCGCGAATTTCGGACACGTCTTGGTGAGGGCCTGAAACTCTACCCCGATACCTTCACCCCAGTCCTTCCATGAGGAGGGAGAGCAGTGCACGCCGTCGTCGAACGTCGTGAGCAGGTCGTCGTGCCCACGGAACCGATCGAATAGCGGCTGGAGCAACGGCTGAGCATGAATCGAGTTGTGGCTAACTTGGAAGAGACCCGCCTCCGCGGTCTCAGCGTCGACATTCTCCGCTGACATATCACGCCCTTCGCAGTGCTTTCCCGAGCTCTCGCGCATGCCCAGCCCGAGAAGAATGGCGAAGACCGCTGTCATTCGATCAGCGGGCTCGTCGAGGGTAGCGCCCGCCTCCCCCAGAATATCGTAATACCAGTCGAGAACGTCACGGCCCGCGTCGTTGAGACGTGGCGCAGAGATTGCCGCTGTCACCTCTTCGCCCGCCGCCAAATCTTCGCACGCTTCAGCGAAAGCGACGGCCATGCCGTGGATATAGCCGATCGGGGATCGGCCCCTATTCTTCCAGCGATAGCTCGCGATCCTAGACAGCTTCGCGATTTCAAGTACCCGTTGGGTGTCTATCGGCATCGTCGATCTCCCTGTTTGCTCACAATCTTCGACCTAATTGTGGCGGCAATCCGCGGCTTAGGCGGTGGGGCGCAGGGCGGGATTGCCGATGTTAGCGACAGCGGCGTCATATTTCTTCTCAAGTTGTGCCTTGAGATCGGAATTGGCGGGTGCCGCATCGAGCTGGACCCTCAAAGCAATGGCCTGGTCGCGGAACTTTACGTCGGATGCGACTTTCATCAGCTCGATCATATCGTCGAGCACCGCAGCCGAGCCGGTTTGAGCCTCGTAGAAGCGCTTCATAAGATCAGCGCCCGCGACTGCCGGCGTGAAGCCTTCGAGGTCGGGATCGACACCGCCATAGATGGCGACGACAACATAGGGCTCGTCGCCGTCATAGATGGAATTGTTCGCATCGACGAGGCCGCGACCAGCAACAAACTTGTAGGCCGAGAAGTCGACCGCGGCCGAGGCGATCAGCCTGAACTCCGCGACAGACGGTTCCGTGCCAGGCAGTCCGAAGTTGATTTCGGCGGACTGGCTCCAAGGCGAGCGCCCACCGGCAATTGCGTCGGCAAGCTTGCCGACGAGCGGGACGATTTCGCCGGCCGCAAGCAAAGCACCGGCATAGGGCATGAACAGCGGCACGCCCGCAGCCGTCGTAAACGCGGTCCCGAGTTGCTGAAAGACACCGTTCTGTTTTCCCGCGGCAATAAGCTCCACGGTCAGCAAAACCTGCTTAGCCACAACCGCCTTTTGATAGGCGACGACGCGCGTGCCGTCAGCCAGGCCGCCAGGACCGGTCAAGGTCGAGTGCTTGCCCTGATGGATCGCAACGAAGTTGAGGGCGCGTCCGCTCGCCTTGAATACGCTCCAGTCTTTCACACCAGACACAACGGCGATGTCGCCCGTTCCGTCGATGCCCTTGACCCCGACTCGCCCAGAATAAACGTGGCGAATGTCGACGGTCATTGGCAACCCAAAGCCGATGTCAGGGAGAGGGGTTACATTATTTTTGCCGAGGAAGAGTGGTGCGCCCGGGACAGCCGCGGTAAAGTCGAGCAGCGCCCCGCTATCGAGCGAAATGCGTTCTCCAAGCTCGTTGTTTCCCCGAAGCGACAGTTGCCGGTCAAGGCCTTTTCTGGCGAATTCCGTTTCGCTCACGAGATGCGAATCAATGATCCGGTAAACGGCCATACTACCTCCCAAATTCCATCGTTAAAATAAGTTGATCATTGAGACGCGTATCCGTGATTAATTACAGATGAAAGACAAAACGAGCTTTTCATTAACATATATATGGAAGTGTTTTAATTAGTCTTATAGGACTGTGTCCTCGGAATGCTAATATTATTTGGCGGATAAAGTTAAAGATCGAGATATATACTAACCCGACGCCAGTATCGGTATTGTAGTCTCGGCAGAAGATCTCGAGAACTTCCGTTTTTTGACCAAACATGCCACAGGTACTAAGGTAAATGGCCCCCCTCGCGCGGCCCGAAAGTCGCGTGCGCGAAATCGGCGAGTTTGCCGTTTGGCTCGGCGTCGTGGATCGCGGCGCGGGCGGCAAAGGTGCGGCCGACCGATGGACCTCCGCGGGCCTCGGCCGCAACGACGTCCGCGCCGGCGGGCGGCGGCAGCGCGGCTTTCGAGACCTGGACATGCTGGAACAGCACCGCGCCGAGGAAATCGATGAACGGCTGCTGCCAGATCCCGCCGTGCCCGTCGATCACTTCTTTCTCGGCCGAGACCACCCAGAAGGGATTGGGCTGGCGAATCTCCGGCGGATCGAGCACGAAGCGATCGACGCCCGCAGGCCCGGCGATCCTGTGGGTGTTGAATTGGCCCACGAAGCCGATCGCATGGGTTATACAGCGCTTTTCGAGATCGCCGATCGCGGCTTCTTCCAGCCGGCTTTTGAAGTTACCGATCGGAAACCAGGTGCCGACGGGCTGATCGTTCTCGGCCTGGATGCAGATGAACACCGGGAGCTGCGCGCGCGTCCGCTCCCTGAACGGCGCGCCGGAAACGAGATCGTAAACCGGAAGATAGCGCGCACCCTCGATCGCCGGATTGGCAAGCAGCACGAGATCCGCGAAGCCCGGGATGACATGGTCGGCCGGCGCCGACGCCGCCTCGATCAGAGATTGCGCGAGCGCCGAATAGACGATCATTCCGCCGAAGCTGTGGCCCGAGATCGCCAGCAGCGGCGCGCCGCCGCGTTTCAGCCGCGCGTTGCGGTAATGGCGCAGGCGGCCGAACAGTTCGCGTACCGATCCGGTCGCCACGCGGTGCGCGGCATCCTGGCGGCCGAGAAAGGTGGCGTCGGCGACGAGATCGCTCGGGGCATAGGCGGTCAATCCACGCCAGCCGACGAAAATCCCGTAGACCGCGCGCGGCCCGCCTACACCCGGATGGGCCTGTTCGTATAGCGCGGTCCGGTGGAGCATCGCGCGGAACGAGGTGAGGTTCTCGTCATCGCTGCGCGCATCATGCTTCCAGCCATGCACGAAGACGAGGGTGATCGCGTCCTGCCCCTGCTCGCGCAGCCCCTCGATCACGGTGGAAACCGCCTTGAGCTGCGCGCCGTCCTGATGGCAGCGGCCCTGATCGTCGAACTCGACGACCGCGAGCTGGAAATGCGTGGCGTGCAGGAAGCCGGCATCCTGATGCGGCGCGTTCGGCATCACGCCGACCGGCAGATGCTTCTCCGGCGGGCGCAATCCCGTCAGGCCGTCGTCCGCTTGATCCGCCATCAGTTCGCCTCCCTCATGATCGATGCGCGATGTGCGCCCCGACCGCCGCTGGGAGCATCGCGCCGGCATCTGGATTTGGAGTTCGCGCAGCATGCAGGCAGCAAACGCGCACACGCCCCGCAAGCTAAAGCCGTCATGCCGCGCATCATTACTCCCCCGGGCAAATGATCAGGTCAAGAATGATCGAATTATTCGAATGATCCGTCATGCGAATCATTTGCGGCGACTATATGCATCGCAACATTGTTTTCGGGACGAGTCAATTCGATTAACGGCTCACTCGGGCTCCGCGTCGATGCCGATTGCGAACTACATACGAAAAAGAAGGAATTGGATTCCGGATTAAGTCGCGGGTGACATTGGCGGGGCGGGTGCGGTGGGAGCACCGATATCGAAAACGCTGCCTCCCTCAGCCGTTCAACCGGCTCCCGTCCGCGTCAATCGCCTCAGCCGCCATGCGCCTCGCTGCCGATCCACTACTCGATGCGGTCATAGCGATCGGAAATGCCTACTATCAGGCTGCCTTGCCTGTAGCCAGCACCGGAACGGGCAGCATCTGGACTAAGAAGCTGGGTCGGCAAGCTCGCCGATTGGGATGCGAAGCACCATTTTGTATACACAGCTGCATACACGGCCGGGCGTACGCCATTAAAGCCGTAGAACTGCGTGCTTTGCAGCCGCTGACCCCCCGCTCTCGTAGCAGACAATCTCTCGATAAGCCCGTTCCGATCTGCCAGATCTTGGTTCAGATCTTTCCCGTGCCAATTGGGTCGCGAAGCTGTCATGGATATCAAATCTACCTGACAGGTCGGCACGAAAACCTGGAGACCAACGACATCGACTTCAGTGCTGCGACCCAACATATGGCGATGAAATTGCGGTCATTTCCGCAACCAGAAGCGAAAGACGCTTCACCAGAGCACCGGGGTAAAGGTCCTCGAAAGCATCCGTGAGGAGATCAAAATGCTCCAACTCCCCACGGTGATTCGATCGCTCAG
>Ga0207671_10004847_pt1 | contig 12668 bp, 12 predicted proteins | sample KBSC24metaG_FD_184352 | JGI IMG/M metagenome (GOLD analysis project Ga0207671, IMG submission 184352) | Corn rhizosphere microbial communities from Kellogg Biological Station, Michigan, USA - KBS C2-4 metaG (SPAdes) (version 2) | ecosystem: Host-associated > Plants > Roots > Rhizosphere > Soil... | reverse complement strand
GGTTTTCAGCGGCATTTACCCGATCAATACCGCCGACTTCGAGCACCTCAAGGCGGCGATGGGCAAGCTCCAGCTCAACGATTCCTCCTTCGTCTTTCAGGCGGAGAGCAGCGTTGCCCTCGGGTTCGGCTTCCGCTGTGGGTTCCTCGGCCTGCTGCACATGGAGATCATCCAGGAGCGGCTCCGGCGCGAGTACAACATGGACATCATCGCCACGTACCCGTCGGTTATCTACGAGGTCGTCAAGACTAATGGCGAATCGCTGCAAGTGGACAATCCCGAGTTCCTGCCCGACGCCAGCGTGATCCAGGAGATCCGCGAGCCGATCGTGAAATGCTTCATCATGGTGCCGAACGAGTACATCTCGCCGCTCATGCAGCTCATCATGGACAAGCGGGGTATCCTGGATCACACCGAGAGCCTCGATACCAAGCGCGTGATGCTCACCGCCATCCTTCCGCTCAACGAAATCCTCGTCGATTTCAACGACAAGATCAAAAGCATCACCCGCGGCTACGGCTCCATGGATTATGAGCACGCCGGCCACCGCGCCGACAAGCTGGTGAAGCTCGACATCCTCGTGAACGGCGAACCCGTGGATGCCTTCAGCAGCATCGTCCACCGCGACAAGGCCGAGAGCCGTGGCCGCCAGCTCGCCGCCAAGCTCAAGGAAGTCATCCCCACCCAGCTCTACCAGGTCGCCATCCAGGCCGCGATCGGCGGCAAGATCATCGCCCGCGAGAGCGTGAGCGCGATGCGCAAGGACGTGACCGCGAAATGCTACGGCGGCGATATTTCCCGCAAACGCAAGCTGCTCGAGAAACAGAAGGAAGGCAAAAAGCGGATGAAGAGCATCGGCCGGGTCAACATCCCGCAAGAGGCCTTTATCGCGGTGCTGAAGTCGAACTGAGCTACATTATGACTCGGATGTAAATTTCTGCTCGCGCCATCCGCCAATGGTATGTGGCCTGCTTGATTTTCGTTTCCTAACATGGAAACGGCACTTCAATTTCATCAGGCAGAACTGCCTGCTACTACCAGGTGTGGCGCTTGCAAGAGCGCGCTCCGGGGCTCCTACTTTCAAGCAAATGGCCACATGCTTTGTGAGCAATGCGCCGCCGCCGCACGTGGCGATCTCCGCGACGGAAACAGCTTTTTACGCTTCCTGAAAGCCACCGGATTGGGCATTGCCGGGGCAGTGTGCGGGGGCGCGGTGTATACGGCAGTGCTTGCCATCACCCATATCAACGCGGCGCTCGTGACGATCCTCATCGGCTGGCTCGTCGGACGCGGAGTTCACAACGGTTCCGGCGGCCGTGGGGGGCGCGGCTACCAGATCCTCGCCGTCACTATCACCTACCTGGCGATTGGCTTTTCCGCGACCCTCGCGGACGTACTGACCAGCGACGTCGCGCATGGGAGCATTGTCTCGGGCGTGGCCATCTGTTTCATCGGCACTTTCATCGGATCGGTTCTCATGGCGATGACGGGCATCCTCGGGGCCGTCATCACTTTCTTCGGCTTGCTCCAGGCGTGGAAGCAAAACCGCGCGGCTGAGATGGAGGTAGAAGTCACCGGGCCGCACGCTTTAGCCGCAGCCGAGCCCTAGCCTGGTCGATATCTGCCTCGTCTAGCCGTTCGGCGACGGGTTGGTTTTTTCCATCATCATTGGCGGCTTTGAGGGATCCGCACAAATACGCGAATCGCGACAAACAAAAGGGCCGCAGATGCGGGGCTGACCCGGCATCTGCGGCCCGAATTTGGCGAAGCTGCCTTACTTCATGAGTTCCGTGAGCTTCGGCGTGATGGCGTCCGCCCAGATCTGGTAGCCCTTGGCGTTCGGGTGCAGGGAATCGGGCATGACGTCGAGGGGAATGGAATCGACCACGATGAATTTGTCGGCGATGTCCATGTAGTAGACGCTCTTGTTATCCGCGAGCTTCGCGATGATGGTGTTCACCTGCCTGATCTTGTCGTATCCGGTGCCGAGTTTGCCGCCGTTCGCCTTGTCTCCGCGCGGGAAGACGGCGAGGAGCAGGATCTTGGTCGTCGGGATCTTTTGGTGCACGGTTTCCACGATCTTCGTCACGCCCTTGGCGATGGCTTCCGCGGAATCGCGGCCGGTGTTATTGGTGCCGATCATGATGACGGTGGCCTTGGGCTTGATGTTTTCAAGCTCGCCATTCTCGATGCGCCACAGGACGTGCTGCGTCTGATCGCCGCCGATACCAAAATTAGCGGGCGTCCACTGGCTGAAAGATTTCTCCCACACCTCTTTACCGCTGCCGCCCCAACCCGCCGTGATCGAATCACCGAGGAAGAGGAGTTGGGCTTTTCCCTCCTTCGCGATGGTCACGAACTTGTCATGTGCGCTCATGAAACCAGCCTGCGGCTGGCCGGTTTTCCCATCCATTTTCGGAGCGGCAACATCGGGCGTTTGCGCCGGCAGCGGGAATGGGGTGGAGGTGGGAACGGCGGGAGCGGCTGCGGCACCCGGCTTGGCGGGAGCCGCGGGCGCCTGGGAGAACGCGAATTGCGCGGCGCCGATGGAGAGGGTGAGAACGATCGGGAGGAGTTTCATGGATGATGGGGTGGAGATAAGGGGAACGACGCTAGCCAACAATTCACCATCCACTCAACCACGGATTTCGCCTATCGCACAAAGGCGGCATACCATGCGGCTCCCAACCCGGCTCCCGCCATCAGGATCAACCCGAAACAGCCGGAGCCAACACCCGCCCGGGAAAACGGTTTGGAACCTCCGGCTCCCTTGACCGGTGGACCGGACGCATTTGCATCAGCCGTCCATCGCGCCTCGAGAGCTTCGACGGCGTGCTTCGCCTCGGCGAGCCCCAGGTTCGTCGCCTGCCGATAGAGCCGGATCGCCTCCAGCTTTTCATGCGCCAGCAATGCTCGCCGGACGGAATCCAATTGCTCCGGCTTGAGCGAAGGGCGCGACGGTTTCCATTCCATGGCGCCCGGTTTCGGCGGGAGTGATCCCAATGCCGTGGACGCGCGCCATTGAGCTTCGAGGTCTTCGACCGCACGCTTCGCCTCGGCGAGTCCAGTCCCCGTCATTTCCCGGTAGAGCTTGATCGCCTGGATCTTATTCCCGGCCATCACCGCCTGCCGCACGGACTCCAACGCTTGTGGTGTGGGGGATGGATCCATGCGGCCAGTGAAGCACGCCCCGCGTTCCGCGGGAAAGGAAATGTCCGGCTTGGCCCCACGATACGTTAAATCACGGGACGTCCCGATCCGCGGCCCGGTCAAGATTTCGCTTTCCTTGGCGCGGCTTTTGGCTTGGATTCCGCTCCCCGCCCTCGATCAATGTTCTCCTTTTTCCTGCCGAAAGCCGTCAAGCAAGGCCGCCAGTTTGCCCAGGACGCCCGCAAAATGGCGGCCTACAAGCGCGACCTGTGGGACGAGGCCACCCGAACGAAATTTGCCGAAGGCATCGAGCATTTGGAGCAGGCAAACGACACCCGCGAATCCGCGAAGATCGAACAGGCGGCCAAACGCCTCGACCAGCTCTGCCAGCAGTATCTTCCAAAAATCGAAGACGCCGGGTGGCGCGAAAACGTGGAGGTCTTCCTCGTGGCGATCGTCGTGGCCCTCGCGGTGCGCACCTACTTCCTGCAACCGTTTACCATCCCGACGGGCTCGATGTATCCGACGCTCAATGGCATCCTCGGCTACCCGACGCAGGAACCACCGCCGAACCCGCTGACGCAACTCGCGCACACGGCCATCTATGGCCGGACCTGGCTCAATACCATCGCCAGGGACGACGAGACCGTCGTCGAAGTGGCCGAAATCTCCCGGTATTACATTTTCACCTACACGCAGGTGCGCACGCTGAAAATCGCCACCGATGCAGACGGCGCACAGCATTTGACCAACGAGGGCAATACCTACCTCATTCATGGACCGATGCGTACCGTGGCCGAGTCGTTTAAAGTGGATCGGGGGGCAATCTACAAGCGCGGTGAACCGATCGCCCGCGGCTACATCGATACCGGCGACCATGTCTTCGTGGACAAGTTCACCTACCACTTCCGCAAGCCACGCCGGAGCAATGTGTTTGTCTTCAATACGCAGCACCTGCCCACGGGGGAGAACCGCGTGCATGAGAACGGCCCGTCGCAGTTTTACATCAAACGGCTCGCGGGGGAGCCCGGGGACGAACTGCGCATCGATCCGCCGAATCTTTTCATCAACGGCGAGATCGCGAAGGACTTTCCGTTTCAGCGGGTCATGGCCGCGGCCAATGGATACGGGGGCTATGTGCTGGGATTTCCCGGCTTCGTCATGCAGATCATGCGGACTCCAGACCAAGCTTATACCGTTCCGGACAAGCATTACTTTGCGATGGGCGACAACAGCGCGCACAGTTCCGACAGCCGGGATTGGGGCCCCGTTCCGCAGGAAAACATCATGGGTCGGGGGGTTTTCGTTTACTGGCCGTTCATCCCGCATTGGGGCCTCATCCGATGAATGAATGCAGGCTGGCCGGAAATGTGTAAGGGCTTGGTAAAGAAACATGACACTCCTCCAGCTCCGCCCTAAGTTCACTCGCGTGTTCCCGCCCAGAGATTCGCGCATTCTTTCCCATGGCCCGTCGCGCTAGCTCCTCCGCCCATCCCGTCTGGATCCTTCTCACCGCCGTCATGGTTCTCGCCGCGGTGGCGGGCGGCTATTTGCTCTTTGGCAAAGCCAGCGACCCGTACCGCACCCTTTCCCCGCTGCCGGTTGCGGACTACTTGCAAAACTCGAACAGTCTCCGCGGAAACGTCTACAAGATCGAGGGGACAGTCGGGCAGTCGCTTCAATGGTCGGCCACGGGCGGCCGCCTCTTTTCCGTCGAGGTCGGGGACGAGGTCTTGCCGGTGCTTGTTCCGCCAGGGTTCAACAGCGTGAACATCGAACGCGGGCAGAAATTTAATTTCAAAATCGAAGTAGGAGATCGTGGCGTACTCAAAGCTTTGGATGTAAAGAAGTCCTAGTCCCTATGAAAACTCCCCCCGCCTTTTCCTTCATTTGCTGTGGAATGCTCTGCTGCTCGGGCATCGCCCTGGCGCAGGTGCCGGATGCCGCGCCTCCGGCGGGCGGAGCCCCCGCGGCAGCGGCGCCAGCCTCCGGCGCGGCCCCTGCCGGTGCCGCCGCCGGCGGCAACAAGGGAAGTTTCCTCGGGAAAGACGTACCCGCCTTCGATCCCGGCTCAGATATCATGACTTGGGACGGGAAAAGCTGGAACATCAGCAACAACCGGATTTTTCAGGCTCGTTTCGAGAAATACCTCAACGCACCCGAGGAGACGACAAAGGCGGACCAGCAGTATCAGCTCGTCATCTCGAGCATTTTGAACTACCTCGCCCCGGCCAATGCCTCCGGCCAGAACCTGGATGCCGCCTTTAAATTGCTGCCGCGCGGATCGAATTTCGATATCGACGCCCGGCTCTGCGATGCCCTGGCCGATGCCGTCCTCAGCGCATGGAGATCGCAGCGAGCGCACGACCGGCTCGATGCCGCCACCGCGTCGCTCATGCAAGAGCGCAAGCAGGAGCAGTGGAACGCGGAACACGCGTCCGCGGGGGACACGGTCAAGAGCCCTCCCCCTCAGGCCCCGGCCGGCAAGAAGGGTGGCCAGCAACCCGCGCAAAGCAGCAATCAAAGCTTCGAGGATACCGTGAAGCAGACCGGCTTTGCGAAGCGCATGGCCGAAATCGAGGCCATGATGAAGGCCAACCAGTTGAAGGGTGAACTGAATGCCATCCAGTCCAAGGTCGAGTTCCAGGCCCTCATCCTCCAGTTCTTCATGCAGCGCCGCTTCCAGCACGTGCTGATGGCCACACGCTTCTATCGCTCGGTCTTCACCGACGGCGATACCAAGCTCAACGTGGGCAAGGACACCAAGGACCTCTTCGAGAAGAGCGCCGGGATGCCGCCCACGGTCGGCACGCTTGACTCGATGGCCAACGAAGCCCTTCGCGACGTGCGCGAGGGCGTGCAGGCCTATGACTTCCTGCTCTCGAAGAACGAACTCGAAAGCGCCACGAAACGGCTCGCCGAAGCCTTCACTGTGGGGGAATACGTCCCGGAAATCCGGACGCTCACGCGGGACAAGAAGCGGCAGGCGCTGGATTTCGTGCACAAGAGCAACCAGCTCATCTCGGCGATCGATGTAAAGGACTACACGCTGGCCGAACAACTCGTGAACGACATCGGCAAGATCGCCAAGGATTTCGATAATTCGAAGCCCATGGCGGCGATCGAAACGTCGAAGACGGTGGCCCAGATGCATCTCGCCAAGGCGCGCAATGCGGCGCTGAGCGGCGACAAGGCGACCCTTGAGACCGAGCTCCAGCAGGCCACCGAACTGTGGCCCCGCAATCCGCAGCTGGCGGAAATCTCAAGGATGATCTTCTCCCAAGGAGACCTGCTTCAGAAGGCGCTGCTCGATTTTGACCAGCTTCTGAGCCAGAAAAACTATCGCCAGATCTTCGACGACAAGGCGCGCTTCATTGGTGCGACCGCCCAGGATCCCGATCGCCAGAAGAAGCTCAATGAGGTGATCGATAGCATTCAGACCATCGAAATCGCGATGATGCAGGCCAATGCCATGGCCCAGCAGAGCAACTACGCCGGCGCTTGGGAGAGCGTGGAGAAGATCGCCGGGCAGTATCCCAATGATAACAAGTTGAGCCAGGCACGGGCCAACCTCACGACCCAGGCCGCCGACTTCGTGCGCACCTTGCGTGGCGCGCAGGATTTGGAAAAAAAGGATCAGGTCGGATCCAGTCTCGCCTGGTATCTGAAGGCCCGGAAGATGTACCCGGGAAGCGAGTTTGCGGGAGAAGGCGTGGAGCGGCTGGTGAAAAAGATATTGCCCGAAAGCTGATCCGCTCCCGATAAAAAAAACGCAGGCAGGCGCATTTTGAGCCTACGTAGTTTGGCCGATGCGGGTTTTTTACTCTTGTGAAATCCGGCGCGGACATTACTTCTACTCCACAAATGAATGTGTCCACAGAGGGAGAGGTGCCCCTCGGCATCGGTGCTGGTAGCGGCCCCATCCGCGTGCCCAAACAGCTTTCCGATCTTCAGAAGACCATTACCATGGCGCAGATCGCCAAGGCGGCCGGGGTATCCCAAGGCGCGATCTCTTCCCTGCTCAATGATCGGGACTACGGAATCCGGGTGAGCGAAAAGACCCGCGAGCGGGTCTTCAAGGTCTGCCGCGAAATGGGCTACATTCCGAACGATTTGCGAGCGGTGGTGCGGATGTATCCGGAACTGGGTGACTATTGCCTGCTCGTGGCGGCCGCGGTGGAAGGCGGTCTTCGCGACCCCTTCGTGCACCGCCTGGCGTCGGCCGCCATGGGTGCCGTGCCCGACCCGTCGCACCCGCTGAGTCTCGCGGTTTACGAGGACGGCCGCGACTACGCAAGCCCGGCCGATCTCCCGCATCCCATCCGTGTGGGGATCTATTCCAAATTCCTCATTCACGGTCAGCCCAATCTCTCGCTGCTCGAGGCGCTGACGCACCGGGGTCTGCCCGTGGTCAGCCTCGGGACCGATGCCGCAACTCCCGGCGTGACCAGCCTCGTACCCGATTACGAACGGGCATCGTTTCTGGCCATCGAGCATCTTGCCCAATTGGGCCATCAGCATATCGGCATTGTCTCCGGCACGTTCGGCACCACGCATCCCAAGATCCTCGAACTCAACCGCGGCGTGAGTCGCGCCTGCGAACAGTTCGGCCTGCCCATCGAAACCCAAAGCATTGTCTACGGCGACTTGTCCGAACACGCCGGGGAAGTAGCGCTGGAAGAGATCCTCCTCCATCAACCCAAGCCCACCGCGATTTTCGCCATGAGCGACAGCGCCGCGCTTGGCGTGCTCGCGCGGGCGCACACCCATGGCTTGAAAGTGCCGGGCGACCTCAGCGTCATCGGCTGCTCCGATGATCCTGGCGCTCTGCTCGGCTCACCACAGCTCACCACCATCCATCTTCCGGCGGAGGAAATGGCGGTTTCGGGCATTCAAGAAATCGACCGGCTCGTCCGCGAAGGAGCACCCGATGCCCCGCGGAAAATCAACCTTCCCGTGCGGCTGGTGGTGCGTGCTTCCACGGAAACACGCCGGAACTAAATAGTTCGCAGTTGCCCGATTTTGTCCCTTGACGCCCCCCGCGTCCATAGACGAGAAGAACGCCCCCACATGAAAATAAGTTTCTATATCTCTGTGGCCACATCAGCGCTGAGCTTGATTTTGGCCGTCATTGTTCTGGCCGTCGGCTACGGTAACCAAGTCGTGCAGACGGAAATCCAAGGCCACCAAAAAGACGTGCAGAAGCAGCAAGCCGATCTGCAAAAGCAGCAGGAGATCATCAATACCGCGGTCCAGATCCAGCAGAAGGTCGGACCGGCCCTCCTTCAGGATATGGCCAACGTTTCCGCGAAAGATGAACCAATGAAGGCCCTCCTGCTCAAACACGGCTTCACGGTCGGCACGCCGGCCCCTGCCCCCGCCACCGGCGGCGGCGCACCCGCAACCCCTTCCGAGCCCGCCCTTCGCAACTGATTTTCACCCATGAGCACCGAACCCGATTACAATTTCAACGAACCCGCCTCCTCCGCGGGCCCTTCCCTCCAGTTGCCCTTTGCCTTGCTCGCTTGCACCGTCGCCGTCTTCATGTTCGCGCAGACGATTGGGATCTTTTTCAACCGCACGAACCTGCGTGAGAACAGGGAACAGCTCATCGATGGCAAAGCGCAGCTCGCCAAACTCTACAAGAGCAAGGAACCGCAGGTGGCGCAGGCCCAGGAGATTCAGAAAAAACTGAATGACCTGGTTCTCGATCTCCTCTTGCTCGCGAAGACCGACAAGGACGCGCAAGCCATCGTGACGAAATACAACATCGTGAACAATCCTGGCACCGGTGGCGAAACTCCGGCGCCGGCCCCCGCGACTCCGTAAGTTCCAAACCTTCAACCTTTCGCCCGCAAGGGCGGACGAAAGCCCGGCCGCAACGCCGGGCTTTTCGTTTTTTACGGTTCCCTTCATCCGCGTATATTCGACCCGTGCCTTTCAACCTTGCCAACTCCGCCCGCTCGATCGTCCAGCGCTTGCAGGACGCGCGCTTCGTCGCGCTCTATGCCGGCGGTTGCGTGCGCGATCGGCTCATGGGCGCGGAGCCGCATGATTACGACATCGCGACGGACGCGCACCCCGAGCAGGTGCAGAAGATCTTCCCGCGCACCGTGGCCGTGGGCGCGCATTTCGGCGTGATTGTCGTGCTGCAGGACGACGCGGAATTCCAAGTCGCGACCTTTCGCAACGACGGGCAATATATCGACGGACGCCGCCCGGAGAGCGTTCGCTTCTCCACTGCCGAGGAAGATGCCCAGCGGCGCGACTTCACGATCAATGGTCTGTTCTTCGACCCAATCGCCGGCCGGCTCATCGACTACGTCGGCGGCCAGAAAGATCTCGCGGCGAAACTACTCAGAGCGATCGGCAATCCTTACGACCGCTTCCGCGAAGACCGCCTGCGCATGCTCCGCGCCGTCCGCTTTGCCACTACGCTCGGCTTCGATCTCGATGGTCCCACCTGGCGGGCCGTCTGCGAGAACGCGCCGCACATCCATGAGGTGAGCGCCGAGCGCATCCGCGAAGAACTGATGAAAATCCTTCTCTCGCCCCGGCGGGTGCGCGGCTTCGACCTGCTCGATGAGAGCGGCCTGCTCCGGGAAATCCTGCCCGAGATTGAAAACCTGAAAGGCTGCGAACAGCCGCCCCAGTTTCACCCCGAAGGAGATGTCTTCGTCCACACCCGCATCATGCTCAAGCTTTTGCCCGCCACGGTGTCCCTCCCGCTCGTTCTATCCGTGTTGTTTCACGACATCGGCAAGCCCGCGACTTTCGCCGTCGACCCGGATGGTCGCATCCGCTTTAGCGGACACGACAAGTTGGGCGCGGAAATGACCGAGCAGATCATGACCCGCCTGCGATTTCCCCGCGCGGACATCGACGCCACCGTGGAGGCCGTCGCCAATCACATGGTCTTCAAGGACGTGCAGCAAATGCGCGTGGCGAAGCTCAAGCGCTTCCTCGCCCGCCCCCATATCGAGGATGAACTGGAACTGCACCGCGTCGACTGCACGAGCAGCCACGGCCTGCTCGACAACTACGAATTCCTCAATGCAAAGCGCACCGAATTCGCCAGCGAACCACTCATCCCTCCACCGCTGATCACCGGCCGCGACCTCATCGCCCTGGGCCTCCCCCCCGGGCCCCGCTTTAGCGAAATCCTGGAATCCGTCCAATCCGCGCAATTGGAAGGCCAGTTCCACACCCGCGAAGAAGCTCTCGCCTATGTGAAGAAGGAACTCCTCACGTCCCGTCCGAACTCGTAACCTCCCCATGGCCAACCGATGGAGAGTCTTTCGCAGAATCCGCGTTGTGCCCACCCCCTTAATCGGTAAACAGTAATCAGTGTTCAGTATTCAGTGTTCGGCAGCGACGTCGGACGCAATTCCTCTGATTACTGAACACTGATTACTGATTACTGATTACTGATTACCGATTTCTTCCGAAGCCCCGATTCCTTCCCACAAAATGTCCATCGAGCACACCGACCCCACTAACTCCAAAATCCTCTCGGTCTCCGAGGACAAAATCCAGGGCTTCGTCCGCGAACCCTTTGTCGCGATCGCCGAACGCAGCGGCGTTCCGCTGGAGATCGTGCTCGAGCGAATCAAGACCATGCTCGCCGCCGGGACCATTCGCCGGGTCCGGCAGACTCTCGTCGCCAGCAATCTGGCCGAGGGTGCGCTTGTCGCCTGGAAGGTCCCGGAAGATAAGCTGAACGACGCCTTCGATTTCATGTTCCAGCAGGATCCGTTTAGCGGGCACATCGTCGTGCGCTCGACGGATACCGCAACGACCGGCAGCGAATACCGGCTGTGGACCACGCTCAAGACACCGGTCGGCACCTCAATGGAAGATCATTGCGAAGTGCTGATGCGCCACACCGGCGCCACGCATTACAAGCTCATGCCGGCCAAAGGCATCTTCGCGCTCGGCGTCGGGCACGTGCGGCGCAAGACCATCGAACCCGGGGACAAGTCGGACGATCCCGCGCAGATGATCAAAGTCGGCGTGGTCGATTTAACCGATCTCGAATGGGAGGTTCTCATCGCCCTCAAGCGCGAACTCACCCTCGATGAAATCCGCGTCGGCCTCTGGGAAGCGCGCGCCGCCGAAGCGGGCGTCGACCTCGACACCTTTTGCCGCGTGGCAGAAGACCTCAATGCCCGCAAAGTCATTGGTCGTTTCTCCACCTTCCTCGAACACGTCAAACCCTCGCAAACCGGAGTCCGTGTCACGCGATTCAATGCGCTTTTCCACTGGCGCGTGCCCGCGGGCCGGGAACACGAGGCGGGTAGCGAAGTCGGCCGGCACGACATCCTCACCCACTGCTATTGGCGCGAAGGCGGGCCCGAGTTCAACAACGTCAATATCATGGCCGTGTGCCATGGCACCGAGAAGGATCGCGTCTTCGCCCACAAAGCCGCCATCGACGCCCACCTCGCCAGCATCGGCATTCCCGTGACCTACACCAACGTCTTCTGGGGCGGCCGGAGCGAAATCAAGCCGAGCGAGATCTCGCCCAAAGTGCATCACGAGTGGATGGCGAAAATGGGCGGCGTGAACGCTACCGAACTCAAGGCGCAAGGCGCGGAGAGCCGCGCCTGAAGAGTCCAGGAGTGGAACCATGCGCAACCGGCCACTCACACGGCTCAACCGAACATTACTCTTTATGGGATTGCTCGCCTGGTTCTGTTCCATCGGAGCGAAACCGACCACCGCCCAGGCGCTGCGGACCATACGATCAGACTCCCGCGAGTTCACGACAGGGGCCGAGGAGATCATCATGCCATTGCCAAAGATCGCCTTCATCCCACCACCGGGCTGGTCTCCATTCACCGGCGTCAAGGGGGAACAAAAGCCAACGGATGTCAGGATCGCCAACCCGAGTTTGCTGGGCAAGGCAGGCATGATCACTTGCATCCTCTTTCCCGCCGACGGCTTGTCCGTCACCGAACGCATCGACAATTTGTTGTCCAAGCTTCCAGACCGCGTGGTCGAGCGAGCAGATCGGCCGACGGCGTCTGGTTTGCCGGTGACCTTCGTGCACACGGCCGGTCCCGTGCCTGGAAAATCGACTGAGAAACACACCATGCACTGCTTTTTCAAGAACGGCGATGGACAGGTTGTCGATTTGTACTGCATCGGGAGCGCGGAAGCCGATGCGCGCACGACCTCCGATGCATTCTTCAAAAGCCTGCGCCTTGTGCCTTGATGCGCCTGGCTAGATAGGTCTGGGTAACTGCGCGATGTCCTTTGGGATTGCCATCTGAAAGCGACCTCTGCCGCAGGAAGAGCACCAGACGCTCGACACGCAATCGCTCACTCCCCGCCCTCGCGATCCCTGCGCCGGGGGCTGCGGTGGATGACGGACAAGCGCTTCTGGAGCGAGACGCCGCTCTCGCCCGGATCGACCAGCGCCAGCGAGACGCGATCGCCGGGCGCGGTTCGCTGCTGTTGCTCCAGGGCCCGGCGGGCATCGGCAAGACCCGCCTGGTGCTGGCGGCCGGCTGGCA
>Ga0207671_10004846_pt1 | contig 12673 bp, 9 predicted proteins | sample KBSC24metaG_FD_184352 | JGI IMG/M metagenome (GOLD analysis project Ga0207671, IMG submission 184352) | Corn rhizosphere microbial communities from Kellogg Biological Station, Michigan, USA - KBS C2-4 metaG (SPAdes) (version 2) | ecosystem: Host-associated > Plants > Roots > Rhizosphere > Soil... | reverse complement strand
GTGCTCGATCCCCAGCTCATGCTCACCCAGCAATATGTGGGCAGCACCGCTATAAAGCCACGTCAGCGCACTATTGGCATTGAGCGACAGCGAACGAGCGATATAGGTGGCGCCGCTGTCGAGATCATGACCGAGAAAGGCGATCACGTATCCGCCCACGGCAAGCACGAGCGGGTCGTCTCTTCCCAATTCAATGGCTCTGCGGGCCAGCCGCAACCCTTCGGAGATTTCCTCCCCGGGGTTTGTCAGCCAGCCATTTTGCGCCCTCAGGCTGATGCACCTCGTCGCCATGGCATAGGCGGAGGCATATTCCGGGTCGAGATCGATCGCGTTGGCAAAAAACTGAAACGCCTTTTTATTGGTGGTTTTCGAATACTGGGAAACCATCGCCAGGCCGCGCAGATAATAGTCGTATGCGTCGAGCATCTCCGTCGGCTTGCGATGGGTACGTTCGATCTCCGCTTCCTCAAGCCTGGGCGCGACGGCGCCGACAACGCTCGCCGTCACCTGGTCCTGCAATCCAAAAATATCTTCAAGCGATCCGTCGAATCTGTCTGCCCACAGGTGGGCGCCGCTGGTGGCATCGATCAATTGCCCGGTGATGCGGACTTTTCCCGCCGCCTTGCGCACGCTGCCCTCGAGCACATAGCGGACGCCCAGCTCGCGTCCCACCTGCTTGATGTCGACGGCCTTGCCCTTGTAGGTGAAGCTCGAGTTGCGGGCGATGACGAACAACGATTTGAATCGGGACAGCGCGGTAATGATGTCTTCCGCCATGCCGTCGGCAAAATACTCCTGTTCCACATCGCCGCTCATATTCTGGAACGGCAGGACGGCGATCGAAGGTCTGTCGGGAAGGACGAGCGCGTGAGCTGCCGCAGCAGAGCCTGATGCAAACATCGAAGCCGCCTCGCCGGCAAGCCGCATGCGCCAAACGTGCATCGGCTCGGCGATATTTTTCAATGTCTGAAGGCCCATATCATTGTAGGAGAAATCGACCTTGCCGCGGACTTGCCGATGCGCATCGTCCGAGATGCAGACGCCGCCGGGCTCCGCGATTCCTTCGAGGCGGGCCGCAATATTGACGCCGTCGCCGAAAATATCGTTGTCGTCGATGATGATGTCGCCGATGTGAATGCCGATGCGGAATTCGATCCTGCCGTCCTGCGGCACCTCGGCGTTCTGCCCGGCCATATCGCGCTGAACCTCGACCGCGCATCGCGCCGCATCCACCGCGCTGGCAAACTCGACCAGCATGCCGTCGCCGGTGGTCTTGACGATACGGCCGCGGTGCTCGGCGATCTTGGGATCGAAAAGAGCTTTTCTGATTGCCTTCAACCTGGCGAGCGTGCCCTCCTCGTCGGCGCCCATGAGCCGGCTGTAACCGGCGACATCCGCCGCCAGCACGGCCGCCAACCGTCTTTCCACCCGTTTCTCGATCAAAGGTGCACCGGACATGATCACGCCATCCTATCACAACCTGGAGGCCGGCTCTCGGGCTAGGGCCGATGTCCATCCTGGATCATTTGCGCGGTTCCGACTGTGGGCCAATTCACTTTTGGTCTACTCTCATAAGCAGACAATTTTAAGCTGACAATTTCAGTACAATTCGTCATACCGCGTTGGCGCCGGCCGCCGGCCAATCGGCGAAGCCGGGGCGGCTCAGGGAACCGTCGGCCGCATTTGGCGGAATCCGGCCGGAATGCCGCGCTTGGCGAGGACGATCTGCCAATTCTGGTAGCTGCGCGCCGCGAACGCGCCGGCGCAGCTCAGGAGATAGAACACCCACATGCGATAGAACCGCTCGCCATATCTGGCGACGACCCAATCCTTGTGGGCTGCGAGATTTTGGTGCCAGGCGCGCAGCGTCGGTGCATAGTCGGCGCCAAAATTGTGCCAGTCCTCCACGACGAACCGGTTCTCGACCGCCGCCGCGATCTCCCTGATCGAGGGGAACATCGAGGTCGGCGCCTGAAAGATGTATTTCTGGAACCACGGATTGCATTCCGAACGCGACACATTGTCGCCGATCGTTTCCAGAAGAAGAATTCCATTCTCCGTCAGGCAGTCATGGGCAATCCGGAAGTAAGTGTCGTAATTTTGCCGCCCGACATGCTCGAACATGCCGAACGAGGCGACGCGGTCGAACTGTCCCTCGATCTCGCGATAGTCCTGCAGCCGGATCTCCACCGGCAGGCCCCGGCAGCGCTCGACCGCCAGGTCGCGCTGTTCCGCGCTGATGGTGACGCCGACCACCGAGACGCCGTAGTTTTCGGCGGCGTATTTGGCAAAGCCGCCCCAGCCGCAGCCGATTTCGAGCAGGCGCTGGCCCGGTGCGAGGGCGAGCTTGCGGCAGGACATTTCGAGCTTCAAGTCCTCCGACTGATCCAGCGTCGTCGCACCTTCCCAATAGGTGCAGCTGTAGATCATGTGCTTGCCCAGCAGCATGCGGTAGAAATCGTTGCCGACCTCGTAATGGGTCTCCGCGGTCGCCTGATAGGTCTTGAAGCGCGACAGGAACGGCCGCAGGCCCGGCCACACATAGGGCAGGTTGGGCACGTGCTCGGCGATCGCGTCAGTGAGCATGAACGGCGACAGTTTCAGCCTGGCGCGCAGATCGGCGCCGAGCATGCGCGCGATCGCCTGATCGAGGGCGGGGGTATCCCACCAGCCGTCCATGAAGGATTCGCCAAGCCCGATCGCGCCGCCGGCGAGCGCGCGCTTGTAAAAGCGGGGATCGCGCACGGTGACGTCCCACGGCCTCGGGCCGTCGATGCGGATGTCGGCATGGGCGAGTAGATCGGCGACCAGCGCCGCGTAGCGGTCGGACACCGCGAAAATCCTAGGCTGGCTCCAGCGCCGGGCCGCGCGCCGGCCGGATCCTCGCGGCCTCGGTGGCGGCGACGTGATGGTGGCGGGTCAGGGGAGCGTTGTTGTCGAAGCCGTGCGAGAGCAGCACCTGGTATACCAGCGTGCCGGCGCCATGCGCGAAATCGGCAAGGCCGCCGTTGAGATAGAGCCGGAAGGTGCGCAGCACTTCCTCGCCCCATTGCGCGCGAACCCGGTCAGCGTTGCGCTCCAGCCGTTCCAGCCAATGCTTCAGCGTCAGCGCATAGTGATAGCGCATGTTCTCGACGTCGATCAGGTGAAGCTGCCGATGCTCGCGCTCGATCGGCTTGAGGACCTCGCCGAGCGAGGGATTGTAATAGCCGGGAAACACATACTTCTCGAGCCACGGATTGGAGATCGGCGAGGGGTTGGTGCGGCTGATGAACTGCAGCATCGCGAGCCCCGGCTTGCGCAGCACCTTGGCGACGAGCTGGTGGAAGCTCGCATAACTCTCGCGCCCGACATGCTCGAGCATGCAGATCGAGGCGAATTTGTCGCAGGATTTTACGTGGTTCGGGATGTTGCGGTAGTCGTCATGCACATACTCGATGCTGTCGGTGCCGATGCCGAGCGCTTGCGCGCGCTCGCGCGCGAACGCGATCTGCTCGCTGGAAATGTTGAACGACTTGACCCGGACGCCGTAGTTGCGGGCCATGTGCAACGCAAGCCCGCCCCAGCCGCAGCCGGCTTCGACCACCAGCTCGCCCGGTTCCAGCCGCAGCTTGCGGCACACCAGATCCATCTTCCGGGTCTGCGCGTCCTCCAGCGTGTCGGTCGGCCGTTCGAAATAGGCGCAGGTGTACTGCATCTCGGCATCGAGCCAGAGCTGATAGAAGCTGTTGGCAAGGTCGTAATGCGCGGCGATGTTCTTCTTCGAGCCGGCCAGCGTGTTGCGCCGCGCCAGCAAGCCGAGCAGGTAGCGCGCGCGCTCCCACAGCGAGCCCTTGAGCACGCCCTCCTGCAGCTCATAGCTCATCAGCGCCACGGCCTGCAGGTCGCCCTCGACGTCGACCTCGCCGCGTGTATAGGCCTCGCCGAAGCCCATCGAGGCCCTCATGACGATGTCGCGCGCGGCGCGGCTGGTCTTGATACGGATGGTGAAAACGGGCGTTCCCTGGCCGTGCGTTGCCACGCTGCCGTCCGGAAGAATGACCTGGAACGGCTGCTCAAATTGCAGCGCGTCCAAAACCGCCTGAAGCCGATCCCGGTACATGGTCGTCCCCCAACTCGTCCCTAGCCCTCACAATCCCGAGACAATATCAAAAAAATGGCAAAATGACCATGCGGTTGCGACCGGTGCCGCATGCGCCCGGACGGTGATGCCGGCGTGGGGGCAGGGCGGCGGGATGGAGGGCGGCGGTGGCCGTAGCCGGCAGTCCCGGCAATCAGCATCGCATCGCTCATCCAGCGGTCGATAAAGGGTGATCCCAACCACGTTGCAGATCAGCATCATCCCGAAGCGCGCAAGCATTTGTCAGGCGAGGGAATAGCTTGTGCTTCGCCCGCCCGCTTCATTTTTCTTCAAAATGCCCTGCTCGACGAGCTCAGTGATATCGCGCAGTGCCGTATCCGGCGAACATTTCTCGATCAGGGCCCATTTACTCGAAGTCAGCTTGCCTTCAAACCCATCCAGCAGGCGATTGAGAATATCGCGTTGCCTGTCGTTGATTTTGGCGGCGGCGTATTTCTTCCAAAACTCCGCCTTTTCGAGAACCGCCGCAAGAATGGTTTCGGAGCCGTCGAGTGCGCGATCCAGACATCCCAGGAACCATTCCAGCCACAGCGTGACATCGAGCCCGCCCTTTTGCGTGTTTTCAAGCATGTCGTAATAGGCGTTCCGCTCAATGCGGATTTGCGCCGACATACTGTAAAAGCGCTGCGGGCTGTTCTCTGAACGCGCAAGCGACATGTCGGCGATAGCGCGCGCGATCCGGCCGTTGCCGTCCTCGAACGGGTGGATGGTGACAAACCAAAGATGCGCGAGGGCCGCTTTGATCATGGGATCGATCTTCTCATCCGTGTTGAACCATTCAAGGAACGCTTTCATTTCCGGGTCGAGCTTGCCAGCCTCGGGCGCCTGGTAGTGAACATGCTCGCGCCCTGCCGGTCCGGAGACCACTTGCATCGGTCCCGCTGAACCGTCGCGCCACGCGCTGACGATAATCTTCCTCATACCGCTGCGTCCCGTCGGGAAAAGCGCAGCATGCCAGCCGAAGAGTCTTTCAGCAGTCAGCTTGTCTTTGAACTTCTGCGTCGCGTCGAGCATCATCTCGACCACGCCTTCGACGTTGCGGTCGGCAAGTGGCAATGCGCCGGCATCCATCCCCAACCTGCGGGCAATGGATGAGCGCACCTGGTCCTTGTCGAGGATTTCGCCTTCGATCTCGCTCGATTTGAGGACGTCCTCGGTCAGGGTGGCGAGGACGGCCTCTTCCTGCTGGCGGAATCCGAGGGCCTGCATCCGGCCGATCAGCCGCCCTTGCCGCAGTCGGACCGCTGCCAGTTGCCTCGCGACCCCGACTTGATCCCATTGAAAACGGGGCCAATCGGCCAGTTCATGGATATATGTCGACATTCTCCGCACCATTTGCGGAGATTATGACCGCCAATCTCCGCATTTGCAAGTGACGGCGGGTGCATAACGGGCCGCTCGGCGGATCGATTGAAGCTATGAAGGACGCGATTGAAAAGCTGAGCTTTGATGGATTTGTGCTCTGATCCGCGTCGCAAGAGCAAAGGGGTGTCATCGTGCCAGAATTCTTCACTGAGGATTATCGGTATCAAAGGCTGCCCAACCATATCTAGCTGCAATTGCTCGTGGCGTAAAAGATCACCCGGCGTCACGAGCATTTTTACTTAGGGGTACAGAATACGCCCAAAGCTACGAATCCGCCGAACCGCTTTGGCAGAAACTGTGGGAGGCGCGGGGTATAGGCGCGGATCACGAAACCGCAGCGCGCCGCAATCCGCATAGGACGAGGACGGAAGCGGCAATCATCGCTATCCCGACTGTCATGAAACCGACCGTCACAACCGTCTCCTGCCAAGGTAGAGCGCTGTAGCCGGCACCAGTAATCGGGGAAAGGCTTGCCGCACCAAACACTGCTGCCAACGTGGTGACGGCCCAATTGACGTATGTGCCGTACAACGCGCTCCAGTACGCGCCGGCCTTCAGACGCCTGGAAAGTCTCACCTCCACCCAAATCGCACCCAATGCGACGAGGAAAGTCCCGTTCATGACGCCTTCCAGGTGTGCGGCCAGTCCCATCCGGGGATTACTGAAATGCTGTTCAGCAAGCCCGGTGAGCAAGCCTAACAGAAACAGAAACATTCCATGCCACATCAAACGACGCTTGCTATCCTCGACGGCAATCATCGTACCCCCTGTATTTTTTCATATTTCCCGGTCGGTTTGGGTGCCAATCTCGTAACGCCGTGGCCTCACAAGCGAAACCCTACGTCACGCGCGATGGTATCGTGAACTGACTCTGTTTGGCCGCATTTCTGCGTGGAGTCCGTTCGTCCATTTCCCAGATCAAACGAATAGAAAAGCTGTCCTTGCCCGCCGCCCCATCATGCGTTGCTCCCGCTGATGTCCCTCTCCACCCAACGGAATCACGGATCGCGAGTCGTCTCAACGGGAGTTTTGCAACAAAATCCCCTCAACAGCAGACATCTCTTGAATGAGCTGGCGCGGCAATTTTTGGTGCGGGCGGTGGGACTCGAACCCACACGACGTTGCCATCGAGGGATTTTAAGTCCCTTGCGTCTACCAGTTCCGCCACGTCCGCTTTGGTCGCGAGATCAGATACTTAGCGCGTTTTCTTAAGCGAGGGAATTGGGCCGGCCTGGCGAAAACGCAACCCCTTCATTAAGCGAGCGAGCTGCTTAAGGCAAAGCCTCAATGCCGACACCCGCGCCTGCTTTAGGCAATCTCAAGCTTGTCCCGTTATGAAGGCCGCATGATCGCTTCGCTTTCCCCTAGCCTGTCCTTGCTGCGCGTGGCCACCGGCGCGGCGCTGCTCGTGCTCGGCATCGGGCTTGCCGGCTGCGCCGAGATGGGCGAGAGCATGAGCTCGGCCTTCGCCGATCCCGCCAAATACGAGCTGTACGAGTGCCCGCAACTGGTGACCGAGCGCAAGTACCTCGCCACCCGCGCCGCCGAGTTGCAGGGCCTGATGGCGAAAGCCCAAACCGGCGTTGCCGGGCCTGTGGTGGCGGAACTCGCCTATCGCAATGAGTACATCGCGGTGCGCGGGCAGGCCAAACTCGCCGACGAAGCCTGGGCACGCAACAAATGTCATGATGGGGCACCGGCCGCGGGCGCGCCGGCGGCACCACCGGCACCGCCGGCCAATGTCAGGCCTGCGCTGCCGTCGCGGTCGGGCAGCGCGGTCTACTAGGGAACGCGCCCTGCCATCCATCCTTTCGTTCGGTTAATCTGCCTGACGGGCAAATCACCGAATTGCTGTCCAGCCCCCCTTTGCAAAAATATTTCCGTTCCCGGCTGACCCAAATCAAATCTATATGCATCGCCGTCCCACAGAAAAATCGCCGAAACGTTTCTGCTTGCCTCAGTTAGTTGTGTGGCCTTACCCCAACGCCAGCTTAGGCGTTGCTTCTTGAATGCTGGGGCAAAGGTTCCTCAGGACCACAAACAATGGCTGATTAGCTATTGAATTCGTTGGTCGTCTGTCACGATACTACCTGCAACCAGATCCTTATGAGCGGGACGAATATCCGTAAAATCTGAGTGTTTTTAACGACGGTTGTGCTCGTTTGAGCACGTTCATGCACGTTTGTTCATGGGGTTTCTGTGGGATTTCTAATGGGCGGCCATCCATTTTCGATGGACCCTAATCATGCGTTCGCAGCACGCTTTTTAGCATTTCCTCATGAAAAATCCAGACTTCCCTAACGATCTGGCCAAGCACGCAAAATCCGGTGCCGGTATGCCATTGGCATCCACAACTGGCCTCCAATCGAAGGGAAGCAAAATGAATACCGCGGTCGCACAGTTTCCGAGGGGCGACGATACTGCCTTTGTTCGCTTTTGGAACGAAGTGCTTGCGCCAAAATTCATCAGGTTCAAGCACATATTGGTGGACGGCCTTTCTCATCACAGCGAGGCGGTGTTTCCCACGCTTCCGGTGCATGAGGGTGACCACGTACTCGACGTCGGTTGCGGCTTTGGGGATACAGCACTGAAGCTGGCCTCCCGGGTTGGCCGGACCGGAAGCGTGGTCGGGATCGATTGTTGCGATGCCTTCCTCGACTATGCCCGGGCCGAGGTCCGCACGCGCAACTTGAAGAACGTCACCTTCGTGCGCGGCGATGCTGAGATTGCGCTGCCAACAAATCAGTTCGACTTCGTCTTTGCGCGTTTTGGCACCATGTTCTTCTCCAATCCAGTGGCCGGCTTGCGGAATATGCGGCGCGCGCTCAAGCCAGGCGGGCGTATGGTGCACATCGTCTGGCGGGAGCGGGCAGACAATCCCTGGCTATCGATGGCCAAGGACGTCGTGTTGCGGTTTCTGCCGTCTCCCGGCGACGAAGCCCAGACCTGCGGACCCGGCCCGTTCTCAATGTCTGACGAGATTGTTGTCCGCGCAATGATGAAGAGCGCGGGCTATGAACAGGTCGAGCTTCGGCGGGTCGACGCGCCGGTGCTGGTCGGCAAGGACGTCAAGGATGCGATCGCCTTCCAACTCGCGATCGGCCCGGCAGGTGAAGTGTTTCGGGAAGCCGGTCTCGAAGCCGAACGTAAGCGTGCCGAGATTGAAGCTGCGCTTGAGGAATCCATCAACCGGCAAAGAATCGCAACCGATGGCATTGTGATGGACAGCTCGTCCTGGGTCATCAGTGCGATCAATCCAGAGTAAGGAGGGTGACATGAGACATCAGTATGCGGCCCAATTGGTCCTGGACAAGCCGGGTCGAGGCCGGGTGTATGGCAGCATCCTCGAAACGGTTGGCAACACGCCGCTAGTCCGGATTGGTCGTTTCGCGCAGCAACGTGAATGCCAGGCGGAGGTTCTGGCAAAGCTCGAATTCTTCAATCCCATCTCGAGCGTCAAGGATCGGATTGCAGTTTCCATGCTCGAGGCAATGGAAACGGATGGCACCATCGGGCCGGGCAGCGTGATTGTTGAGCCTACCTCGGGCAACACCGGGATCGGTCTCGCTTTTGCATGCGCCGCCAAAGGTTATCGCTGCATCCTTACCATGCCCGATAGCTTTTCAATCGAGCGACGGCGGCTGATGCGTTTTCTCGGCGCAGAGCTGGTACTTACACCGCGCGAAAAAGGAATTGGAGGCGCGATCGAGAAGGCTAAGGAGATCATCGCTGCAACTGATAAGGCTGTGATGCCCTGGCAGTTCGGCCATCCGGCAAACCCTGAAATCCACCGCCGAACGACGGCCGAGGAGATCTGGCGCGACACAAATGGCATTGTCGACGTGGTCGTACTCGGCGTCGGCACAGGCGGTACGCTCACTGGCGTCGGCGACGTGCTAAAGGCGCGGAAAGCTGATCTTCGAATCGTTGCCGTCGAGCCAGAGAACAGCCCCGTGCTATCGGGCGGCAAACATTCGCCTCACCTGATCCAGGGCATCGGCGCGGGCTTTGTGCCTGATGTTCTGGATACCAAGCTCATCGATGAGGTCATGCTCGTCAGCAACGATGAGGCAATACAGACCGCGCGGGGACTCGCTCTTGCAGATGGCATTCCTGCCGGCATCTCATCGGGGGCAGCGCTTGCCTGCGCAGTTCGCGTGGCCCAGCGTCCCGAGATGAAAGGCCGTACCGTCGTGACAGTGCTTCCCGACTGCGCCGAGCGATACGTGTCGACCGCGCTGTTCGAGGGCTACAGCGAACCCTGAACAACGTCCGCCGGCCCGTTTCCCCGATGGTCGTGAAGTCTTGCCTATGTTGCCTTGCGGTGGATACAGTATCCGCCGCAAGGCGAGGAACAGAACCGCCGTGAAAAATTGAAACCACTGGCGTCGAACCGGGCACTTGCCCCGTCGAGGGAGCCATGGATCGCAAGCTGACGACAATTGTTGCGATGGACGTGGTTGGATACAGCCGGCTCATGGAGTTAGATGAGCGGGGCACCCTCGCTCAGCTCAAGGCAATCCGAGCGAAGATCATTGACCCGACGGTCGCCAATTACGGCGGACGTACAGTGAAGCTGATGGGTGACGGCGCGCTGCTCGAATTCTCAAGCGTCGTAGGCGCGCTGCAATGTGCAATCGATATACAGCGCGAGCTTGGCGTCCGCATCAGTACGGCGGAACATAAGAACGGCATTCGCCTGCGCGTCGGTCTACACCTCGGCGACATCATCGTTGAGGACGGCGACATCTACGGCGACGGTGTCAATGTTGCGGCGAGGCTCGAGAGCATTGCAGAGCCGGGCGGCATTGTGCTCTCGAAGCAGGTTCATGACCATATCGGAGCCAATATTCAGGCGCGGTTCGTTTCGCTCGGGGAGCAAACCGTCAAGAACATCACCCGTCCTATTCACGCATATCGTGTGGAAATGCCCTCCGATGAGGTGGTGCCACCACACGTCATCCGGTTCGGTGATTTCGAACTGGACACGGCGCTGTTCGAGCTCCGTCAGTCGGGAGAACGCATTCCCCTTGAGCCACAAGTATTCGATTTGCTTGTCTTTCTCGCCCGCAACAGCCACCGAACCGTCACCCGGGAGGAGATTTACGCCGAAATCTGGGGTGATCGGATCGTGTCGGACGCGGCGCTCAGCAGCCAGATCAAGGCTGCTCGCAGAGCTGTTGGCGATGACGGTGCATCACAGCACACCATCTCAACGGTTCACGGCCGTGGCTTTCGTTTCGTCGCACCGATCGAGAATAGCATCCGAGCCGCGACGGATACTCATGGTATAAGTCACGATCAAGCCCCCTCGGTAATCGTGAGAAAGCCTTCGGTTGCAGTCCTACCATTTCTGAATCTTAACCAGGACCCCAGCGAAGACGTCTTCGCCGATGGCATCGCTGAGGATATGACCACCGCGCTTGCCAAGAACCGCTGGCTCACTGTGATTGCGCGCAACCCAGCCTTCGCATTTCGCGGCTCAAAGGAGAGCGTCAACGCAATCGGCAAGAAGTTGGCGGCGGACTATCTTGTAACCGGAAGCATGCGCAAGGCGGGTACGCGCTTTCGCATTTCCGTTCAAGTCGCCGATGCAGAGACGGAACAAAGCGTCTGGTCGGAGCGCTTCGACCGCGACAAGGTCGATATCTTCGATCTTCAAGGTGAAATTTCCGAACTAGTCGCTGCTCGAATCGAATCGGAGTTGGGACTGAGCGAGCAGAAAAAGGCCGAGCGACGTTCGCGCAAGAATCTCGGCGCCTGGGATCTCTATCAGCTCGCGACGGCCGAGTTTTACAAGTTCAAACCTGACAGTAATCTCAAATGCCAGGAGATGCTCAAGCAGGCGATCGCACTTGATCCCGAGTTGGCAGCGGCGCATTCGCGTCTCGCCTACGCGATTGTACTTAGCATGGTCTATTTCGACGCGACGGTCGATCAGGCCAAAATGGACGCGGCGCTTGCCGCAGCCGAGCAGGCCATCAAGCTCGACGATCGGGACGCCAACGGCTACTTCGCTTTGGGCCGTGTGCGCCTCGCGCGGTGCGAATACGATCATGCGATTGGAGCGCTTGAACAGGCGTTGGAGCTCAATCCATGTTCGGCCGTGACGCATTGCGGACTCGGCGATTCCCTCGCCTATGAAGGCCTTCTTGATCGGGCGATCGAGCAATTCGAGCAAGCCGTTCGCCTGAGTCCGCACGACCCATTCCGCTGGGGCTTTTTCTCATATCGTTCGCTTGCGCACCTCTTCCGCGGCGAATTTCAGGATGCCGCCGCCTGGGCGCGACGAGCAACGCAGGTCCCCAATGCACAATACTGGGCGTGGGCTCACCTCGTCGCGGCGCTCGGGCATCTTGGCGATAAAGCTGCCGCGCAGAGTGCACTAAGAGATCTGATGGTGACAAAGCCGGAGTTCACGGTTGCCTTTGCAAAGGAACGTCTCTTCTACATCAAACGCGCCGATCAGATGCAGACATATCTGGATGGCCTTCGAAAGGCCGGGGTCAAGTAGGATCATCGCCGGGTAAGATTGAGCTGCCGGAATCGGTTCCAAGCGAACGGTGACTTTGTCGCCCGTTTGTCCGCTCGGGCCCAGCAGACTTGCGTCCTGTTTTGGCCGAGAACCTGTGAGCGTGCCGTCAAAAACGGTCCCAAGCTTCGCGCAATCTCGCCGCCCGCGCCGCCGACTTGCAGGGCCTGATGGCGAAAGCCCGGACCGGCGTCGCCGGCCCGGTGGTGGCCGAACTCGCTCAATGAATACATTGCGGTGCGCGGGCAGACCAAACTCGCCGACGAAGCCTGGGCACGCAACAAATGTCATGACGGGGCACCGGCTGCGGGCGCGCCGGCGGCACCGTCCGCGCCGGCGGCCAATGTCAGGCCTGCGCAGCCGTCGCGATCGGGCAGCGCGGTTTACTAGGGAACGCGCCCTGCCATCCATCCTTTCGTTCGGTTAATCTGCCTGACGGGCAAATCACTGATTTGCTGTCCAGCCCCCTTTGCAAAAATATTTTCGTTCCTCCCTTACCCAAATCAAATCTATATCGATCACGTCCCACCCCACTCGAGGGGCGTATCGCGATCGTCACGGACGCGGGGCGGGATGCGGTGGACGCGGCAGCGTCGGGCGATGTCAGGGGATGGCAGGGCGGGTCGACAAGGCCC
>Ga0207671_10004843_pt1 | contig 12678 bp, 9 predicted proteins | sample KBSC24metaG_FD_184352 | JGI IMG/M metagenome (GOLD analysis project Ga0207671, IMG submission 184352) | Corn rhizosphere microbial communities from Kellogg Biological Station, Michigan, USA - KBS C2-4 metaG (SPAdes) (version 2) | ecosystem: Host-associated > Plants > Roots > Rhizosphere > Soil... | reverse complement strand
ACATGGTCGATCTCGATTCCAACCCGACGAAACTCATCGAAGTCGTCGAGATCGGGAAACAACTCCTCATCACCCGCGGCGCGCTGACCACCTTCAGCATCGCCAACGACGTGGCCAAGTATTTCGCGATCATCCCCGCGATGGTCGTCGTCTCGTTCCCGCAAATCGCGCCACTGAATATCATGAACCTCGCTTCAAAGGAGAGCGCCATCCTCAGCGCGGTCATCTTCAACGCGATCATCATCATCCTGCTCATCCCGCTGGCCCTGCGCGGCGTGCGATTCCGCCCACTCGGCGCCGGAAAGATCCTCCAGCGGAACCTGCTCATCTACGGCGTCGGCGGCGTGATCGTCCCGTTCATCGGCATCAAGGCCATCGACCTGGTCGTCCACGCCTTGCACCTCGCCTAATCCCGCAACCTCATTCATCCAATGAAAACCATCGCCAAAGACATCATCACCTCGGTCATCGCGACACTGATCTTCGCGGTCATCTGCTGCGGCATCTATCCGCTCATCGTGTGGGGCGCCGGCCAGTTGCTCTTTTCGCACCAGGCCAATGGCAGCCTGATCGAAAGCGGCGACCGGAAGATCGTCGGCTCGGAATTGCTCGGGCAAAACTTCACCAGCACGAAGTACTTCCAGCCGCGCCCGTCGTCGGCTGGTTCGGGCTATGACGCCGCCAATTCCAGCGGCAGCAACCTCGGGCCAACCAGCAAGAAATTCATCAACGGGACCACCAAATCGACGGCGGTGCCGGCCAATGATCCGGCGGGCGCTCCCGTGCCCGGCCCGGACGCGGTTGATTTCGACGGCATCAAGCTGCGTATCCTGGGCTATTGCGACTCGAACGGCATCTCCTACGAATTGCTCCAGGATGGCAAGCCCGTGGACCCAAAGACGTTCAAGACGGACAAGGGTGAATACGATCAAGTGAAGCTGATCACCGCTTTCAACAACGACGCCAAGCCGCTCACCGTCAAGCCCGCCACCCTGATCCCTGGCGACGCCGTGACGGCTTCCGGCAGCGGACTCGATCCGCACATCAGCGTGAAGAACGCGCTGCTCCAGGCGGCCCGTGTCGCCAGGGAGCGCAAGATGAGCGAGGACGTGGTGAAGGCCGAGATCCAAAAGGCCACCGCCGGTCCTCAGTTCGGCATCCTGGGTGACGCCGGAGTGAATGTTCTCAAACTCAACCTCGCGCTCGACCAGTTGCCCGCCCGGTAAGAGACTTCCCGCAACTCCGCGTGAAGAACAAAAAACTCAAGAGCCGGAATGGCACCGCCGCGCGGACCAGTTGAACCATGCCCACCGAGGACTCCAGCCCCCGACCAAGTGCGGACGACTTTTTGGCGATCATCCGCCAGCAGCGGGTCGGCAAGCTGAAGATCTACCTCGGACCCTGCCCCGGCGTGGGCAAGACTTACTCCATGCTTGTCGAGGGCCGGCGGCTCAAGCAACGCGGCGTCGATGTCGTCATTGGATACGTCGAGCCACACGAGCGGCCGGAAACAACAGCGCAGATTGGTGACCTGGAAATCGTGCCGCCGCGCCTGGCCACCTACCATGGCATCACGCTGAAAGAGATGGACGTGGACGCCGTCATCGCCCGGAAGCCGACGGTCGCCCTCGTCGACGAGCTCGCGCACACCAATGCGCCCGGCAGCAAGAATCGCAAACGTTACGAGGACGTGGAAGATCTGCTCCGCGCCGGGATCAGCGTCATCAGCACGGTCAACATTCAGCACCTGGAGTCACTCTACAATTTCGTGGAGGAAGCTACGGGCGTGCGCGTGAAAGAGCGCGTGCCGGATGAAATCCTGACCAAGGCGGACCAGATCGTGAACATCGACCTGCCGGCGGAGGATTTGCAGGAGCGCCTCCAAGCCGGGAAAATCTATCCCAAGGAGCGCATCGAGGCGGCGCTGGCGAACTTCTTTACGCAGAAAAATCTAACGCGGCTGCGCGAGATGACACTCACCGAGACGGCCAATTATCTCGACCGGCAGCAGCGTGACAACGGAGACGTGGACAAGAATGTCAGCTCCCTCGGCCAGGTGATGGTCGCGATCAGCAGCCAGGGGCCGGATCCCGGCCGGCTGCTCCGCAAGACGGCGCGCCTCGCCTCCCAGCTCAACGCGCAATGGTATGCCGTCTATGTGCGCACGCCCGAGGAGTCCGCGGTGCGCATCGACGCCGCCGCGCAGCGCCGGGTGACGGATACGCTCGAAACCGCGCAGAAAATGGGAGGACTCGTTTTTTCCATGAAGGGCGAGAGCGTGGCCAGCGCGTTGATCTCCTTCGTGAAGGAGTACGGGATTACTCACATCGTCGTCGGCCGGCCGGGGCGGCGACGGCTGAGGCACTATTTCAAGAAGACCCTGCACGAGAAGTTGCTTGAGGAGCTTCCGGATGTGGACCTGGTTGTCGTTTAGTCGGCCTTTAGTTTGGCTGTACATTCATCCACGGAGTCAGCCCGGAGGGCTGAAAGAAATTAGCCGGTGGTGACTGGAGCGGAGCGACAGGATCTGCCGGCTAATCTCTCTCATCCCTCCGGGATGGGGAACGGCCTCAATCCTGCGGGGTCGTGTAGTCTCTCGGGATCTTGTTGAAAGGCGAGTAGCCGCGCTCGATGGCCGTGGCCCAGACGAGCGCCACCTTGTCGGGGGTGCCGCTCATGATGAATTCATGATGCCCAGGTTCCAAATCCCGCGGGCCCGTAAATGGCGTGCCGTCGAGTGTGCCGGTAGCGGTCCCCGACGGAGTGACCAGGGTATAGCGGGCCGGGATCACGGTCTCGAACTCACTCGGCACACTCAGCTTCTGATTTCCCAGCCGGACCCACTGGCCAAGCGCCTTGATCCGCCAGGCGACGAGGATGTAATTCGCCTGGATGAATTGATGCGCCTTCGCCGTCATGCGCCGCGAGGAAAGCACCGGCGTGCGGTTCTTGATCAACCCATCAACGATGTCGTCCTCCACGCCGCCATCCTTCAAGCCCAGGAGCAGGCGCTTGATGGTGAGCGCCTCCATCACGAGCTTGGAGGCGCGCTCCCGATAAATCGTCTCTCCCTTGGCATCCATGACCACATCGGTGGGCTCCGTGAGCTTCAGAACATCGGCGACCAAGCCGACGCGGTCGGTTGTCTGGTTCACAAAGGGTGAGTTGGCGCCGCTTCCGTCACCGATGGGTAGCAGTTTCTGGCCATCCGCGCCGGTGCCGCGCTGTTCAGCGACCACGATGCCGGTGCGTGGGTCCGTCGGTGCCCCGTGGGGTTCGGTCACGATGTAGGCCAGTTCGCCGGCCACGCAGAGCGCGGGGAGAATCATTCCTGGAAGTCTCAGCCCACGTGAGATCAATCCGGCCAGCGCCACAATGGCCGCACCGGCGGTGATCATCATCGCCGGGAAGAAGGGAATGAAATCTTCCGCCGTGAGGATCGGCCAGTACGCGGCGAGGGTTTGGTAGAACAGCACACCCGCCAGATAGATGAAGGCGATGCGCGTGCGGACGGGCACGGAGAATTGCAGGCGCGTGATGATCCAGCATCCGATCACCGCATCGGGCATCCAGAGCAGCCAATGCGCGGTATTCTTCAAGAGCGGTCCGATCTGGTGCGGATGCGGCATCACGTTGTGCTTGATGACGCAGTAGTACATGTCCTTGCCCGCTCCGTTGGCGACGAAGAAGAGGACCACGAGCGCCGGCACGATCACCATGCCGAGTAATCCGGCGCCGGCGCAGCGGATCAGCCTGGACCACACGAGCTTTTCTCCACCCATCGCGCGCCGCGCCAGCAAGGCGCCGATGAAGGAAAACGTAAGCGTCAAAAGATAGAGCGACGTTTTCATCGAGACGGCGAAGGACGCGCCGAGGAGCAGCCCGGCGACGAGCGCGCGACGCGGAGTGGCCTGCCCCGAAATGAACACGAAGAGTGTGGCCAGCCAGAGCAGCGTCCACAATTGATCGGGCCGGAATTCGATCGACGCGAAGAAGTAGGGAGCCGCCTCGAAAGGCCGGTAGTAGAAGGGGCAGAATGCCGTCAGCGCCGCGGTCCAGAGCGCGATGCGCGGCGAGAAAAGCGTGGCGGCGATCCGCCACACGAAAAAGAGGGTGGCGGCGTAGATCGGGAGCATCGCCATCCGCATCGGGATGAGAATATCGGGCCGCACGCCGAGCACCTTGAAGAGCGGCGCGCACAGCGCCTGGAAGAGCGGCGTGTGGTTATCGAACACGTCGCGATACGGCAGCATGCCATTCGCCCACGCCCACACAACGTGGAGATGCTGCGGCTCATCCGAATCGACGCGGAAGTGCAGGACGTAAAGCACCCGGATGACGAGGCCGGTAAAAAGCAGGAGCGCCGCGAGCCAGCGATCTGCCGTCGTGAGACCAGCGGCCGGAACCGGCCGCGCGAGAGCGTTCATTCTTCCGGGAATCCTTAGTTGCGGTCCTTGCCGTCGATTCGCTGGGTCGGGCGCCGCGAGCGGAGATCCGCGGGCGGCAGGGTGGAATCCGCGTGAGGGGAAGGCCCGGCGGACCCGCGGCAGGCGCGGACATCGGACGAAAGCAGGGAAATGGTCATATTGGGGGTGGCATCGATCGCGGAGGGTTGGGGTCGCGAATAGAAGCTGCTGACAAGCGCCTGGATCTCCACCGCGCGGTCGATCTGCGCGTGGAGATGGGTGGAGTGTTGCTCCGTGGGCACGTCGCGCCACCCGGCCTGGTCGAAGAAGAGGCGCGATCCGTCGAGTTTGGCGAAGATGGCGGTCCGCCTTGGAAGTCCCGCCAGCGGGACGCGCAGTTCCGTGCATTCGCGGGTCCACCGGGCGGCCGCTTCACAGACCGTTTCCCGCGAGCGCTCATCCCGGAGTGGCACCTTCCCGGACTTCATCGGCAGGGGCAGCGACCAGCGGGCCGGCTGGCCGGTTTCGCCTTCGATGGCGAGCAGAATGCGCCGGGTCGAGAATGCCGGCCACGAGTGCCGCACTTTCAGGATCAATGTGTCGTCCTGCTCGGATGCGCAGTAGATCGGGTGTGTCGGATGTTCGTCGCGCAAAGGCTCCACGACGTGGAAAAGCTCGGTCGGCCGCGCATAGCCGCAGAAGCGACCGCGGCTCAATGACATCTGCGTGGCGTGGCAGAGGATCGCGGAAAGTTTTTCGCGGACCTCCTCCGGCGAAAGCTGGATCACGACTGAGGTTGCGGTGAGTGCAAAGGGCTTTCCGTGGACGACATAGTCCAGATAGCGAATGCCGCTCGCGCCGTGCTGACGGAGCGCAAGCTGGAGCAGCACGTGGGCGGCGCTATGATCGGGATGCGTGTCGCGCCCGGCAGGGCCCACCACCAGCGTCGGCTGAAAATCCGCCATTTCCCCGGCGAGCAGCGCGACGATGGAACGGCCGCCTTGCATGAGCAGGCGAGTCAGCCCGGTGTCCGGCAGATAGAGAAATCGGGCGATTTTTTCATCCAGCCCAAAACTGCCGAGTGCCGCCAGCGCTTCGGCGCGACGGCGTTCGCCCCAACGCGCGCCATCCTTCGCGGAGATCCGCCAGCGGCGTTCCACGTAACGCTGCGGCCACGGATTCTTCTCACCATTCGTCAGAAAGAGAACGCGCACGCGAGCCCCCGCGGCCACGGCGTGCTGGATCAGTGCGCCGCAGGCCAGCGATTCGTCATCGGGATGTGGCGCGATAATGAGGACGCGCTCCCCGGGTGTGATCGTGATCATAAATCGGTGCGGTCGCCCTTCGCCGGTTTGCTCTTGTCCCTGCCCTTGTCCTTGCCCTTGCCTCGGCCGGCACGGACGTCTCCTTCGGTATGGCCGGGCGGCGGCGGATCGAAAGGAGAGAAGCCTTTCTCACGCGCCCGCGCCCAAAGGAGCACGACGTCCTTTGCCGGAGTTGTGAGTTTCAACTGGTGCGGCCCCGCCTCGAGCGTACGCGCTCCGTCCAGGGGCTGGCCGTCGAGTGTGCCGGCGACGTCCCCATCCCTGGCCACGATCAAATAACGCTCGGGAACCACAATATCGAAGGAAGCCGTGCCATCCGGCCCGACGGGCAGCTTCTTCCCCAACACGTCGAGATAGCCCACCGGGACGTAGTTGGCCTGCACGAAGCTGATCGCAGCGGGAGACATCCGGGAATAGGTCGTCTCGATAACGGCCGTCCGGGTGTCGATCAAGGTCTGCGGGAGATCGTCCTTGATCAGGCCGCGCTTGAGGCGCTTTTTGGTGAGCGTCTCCAGCACGAAGTAATAGGGGCGCGGGCGAAAAATCAGGTCGCCCTTGGGATCCATGACAAATTCGCCGGGCTTGGTGAGCCGCAGCGCTTCGCTGATCGCCGCGATCCGGTCCGTGCTGCCCGGGCCAAAAATCGGGACGTGGTGCACGAGCCACCGCACTTCGACCACCAGAGCGGCAAACATCAACGTGACCGCGAATCCCGCGCCCCATCGCGGTTGGAATTTCCCCAGTCCTCCGCCCATGAGGAGCGCCCCCGGCGCGGCGACGAGAGCCACAAGCGGATACCACGGCGCGAAATCCTGCAACGTAATCATCCGCCAGAATCCATACAGGACGGGACAAAAGAAGCCCGCGCAGAGGATCAGGAAAATCTGGCGCGCGGCGCGGCGAGGTTCCGTCTTGAAGAGCGGCACCGAGAAGGCCGCCAGGGCGAGCGCGGGCAAAATGGCCAGCGATGCCGGCGAACTGATCAGCCGGTGGAGGTTTCGTCGCAGGCTGCTGTCACCCGGCAGCGTATTGTGCTCGATGATGCAGTAGTACAATTGGTCGAGGCTGCCGTGAGCTCGGAAGAAAAGAATGATGAGCGCCGGGATGATCAAGACCCCGCCCAATCCCGCGCCCAGCATGGAAAGCTTCCGGGAGACGCTCGCTGTTTCGATCTTGTTGCGGGGCGCGAAGATCCTCCAGACGATCCCGGTAACGGCCCCCGCCAGGATCATGACGAGCAGGAGGAGGACCGTCTTCATCGAGACGCCAAATGCGGCTCCCACAATCAGCCCCGTGAAAAAGAGGCGCTTGGGAGTGAGCGTGCCGCCGGTCAGGACTGCAAGTGACGCCACCCAAAATGCCGTCCAAAGCACATCGGTGCGATACTGGCCCATGAGCTGAAAGAACAATGGGAAGGAGCCGAGCAGCAACGCGGACCACAGTCCCGCGCGAGGGCTGAAGACATTCGCGCCTATGCGGTAGATGCACCACAGGCTCGCCACCAGGAGCGGCGTCATTGCCAGGCGCATGGGCAGAACGATGTCCGCCCGTTCGCCCAGTGCGCGGAAAAGCGGCACCGAGAGCACGTGGAAGAGCGGCATGTGATTGTCGAAAAAATCGCGATACGGCAGGTAGCCGTTGGCCCACGACCAGACGACGTGCAGGTGCTGCGGTTCGTCGGAATTCCAGATGTCGCTGTGGGCGTAAAACCAGCGAATGCCCAGCAGCAGCACCCCGGCGATCGCCGCGATCACCCACTCCGTCCGCGTGATTCTCCCCATCGGATCATGCCAGGCATTCTGCTCCACGGCCATCTCCCCGTCCCCATCGCCGGGGCCGGACACATCGCGCTGTGGTTCCTCTTCGGTCACTCGGGGAGTGGCAGCCATAACGGGGATTGGAGACATGAAAAGCGGGGTGGCGTCCTTTGTAAATCAGACACCCGCAGGTTTCTGCGCCTGACTTGTCAGGGCCGAGATTCTCTCCATCAGGACTGGGAGATCGAGCGGTTTTTCCATCAGTTCCAGGCCGGCAGCCCGGGCGGCCCGCAATTGATCGGGCCGGGCGGTGATGATAATAATCGGGAGATGCGGCTGGAGACTGCGCATGCCGGCAATCGTCGACCAACCGTTCTGCACGGGCATGTTCATATCCACGAGCACGAGATCCGCTGGCGATTTCGCCAGATCGTGGACGGCTTCCCGCCCATTGCAGGCGGTCCGCACTTCGTAACCCTCCGAGACTAGGACGCAACGCAGCCCGGTCCGCACGGCTTCATCATCATCCACGACCAGAATCTTCATAGGGCTGGAAAGTTTCCGTTCGATTTCGGCGGCATCTTCTGAACTTGGGGCTGGTTATCGTGCCGGATGGCCATGCTTGGAATGGGCGGAAGAATCCAGCCGCCCTCTTAGCTCACACCGTGCCACCGGCTCTTCCTCGCGCACAATACCCTCCCCCACAGTGGATTATGCGCGTGCGACTCTTCTCCACTTGCCGCCAAAGAGGTCAGGCACTTACCTTGAGTGATCAGTGGCTGACCACTCCTTGACCCGCCCGGCGCAATTGCGCTTCTTCCTGATCGCCCTCGCGCTGGTCCTGCTCGCCGCGCTCACGGCAGTCGCGGCCTGGATTGCCGCCCGGGAGTTCGGCACCCTGCGCCGGCAGTTTGAGAAGGTGCAAATGGAGAGCTTCCGGATCGCCGACGAGCTCATCTCCTCGGTCGCGCGGCTCAATTCCAGCCTCTTCGCCTTCGAAGCTTCGGGCGAGGACCTGGACCGCCAGAATTTCGAGCGTGACAGCCGTTCTCTCGCTGGCTGGCTCGCGGCACAGTCCCGGCGCCTTCATACTCCCGAGGAGCGCCAGTTGCTGGAGCAGATCGACAAGGAATACGCCGTGTATCTCTCGGAAGGGCGCCAATTGATCGCGACGCGGAAACCCGATGAGAGCGATGCAGAATCCAGCCGGCGCCTCGCCCGCGTCGAAGCCGTGTCGAAGACCGTCATGAAACTCGGCGGGCGCCTGGCCAATGCGCATCGGGCGGCGCTCGGCCAGTTGGTGTCTTCGTTTGAGAGGAGCCTCAATCTCCTCAAGACCGTGATCACCGGCGCGCTCCTGCTGCTGGTCGTCTTCGGCGCATTGGGCTTGCGCGCCCTCTACCGTGAACTCGTCGCACCGCTGCGGAAACAACTGGTCGAGAGCCGCGCCCTGCTCGATCGCCAGGAAAAGCTGGCGTCTTTGGGCGTGCTGGCGGCTGGTGTGGCCCACGAGATTCGAAATCCGCTCACCGCCATCAAGGCCCGGCTCTTCACCCAGCGGAAGCTGCTGGAAAAAGGCTCATCGGCGATGAATGACGCCGACTTGATCAGCAACGAAATCACGCGTCTGGAGCGGATCGTTCGCGATTTCCTGCACTTCGCCAGCCCCAGTGATCCAAATTGGAGCGCCATTTCCGTCCGCGCCCTGCTCGGCGATCTGCGCGAATTGCTCGCCCCAGAATTGGAAAAAAAGGAAATCGCGCTCGATGTGGCCACCGGGGAGGATTTCACTCTCCGGGCCGATGCGCAGCAACTCAAGCAGGTCCTCATCAATCTCGTGCAAAACGCCGCGGAAAGCATCGGCGAGCGCGGCCGGGTTACGCTGCGAACCTACGCGGATCGCGTGCCGCTGGGAGGACAGGTGAAACCGGTGGTGATCATCGAAATCTCCGATACCGGGAGCGGCATCCCCCTCGAGGTCCAGAAGAGGTTGTTCGACCCGTTCTATACCACCAAGTCGACGGGCACCGGCCTGGGGCTTTCCATCGCCATGCGCATCATGGAGAAGCATCGCGGCACCCTTCAGTTTCAAACCGAGCCGGGGAAAGGCACGACCTTCGGCCTGGTCCTGCCGCGCGACGCCAACCCGCTCGCCATGCAGCCAGTAATCAGTAATCAGTCTTGAGGGAGTAATCAGTTTGCCACGTCCCACGCGCGAGATCGTAATACTGATCACTGCCCACTGATTACTGATGACTTTCTTCAAAGCACCCGCTCCATGAAACGCCGCCTGCTGCTCGTGGAAGACGACGTCAACATTGCCGCCGCGTTGCGCGATGTGCTCGAGGCGGAAGGCTACGCGCTCACCCACGCCGATCGGGGCGAACGGGGCCTGGAACTGGCGACCCGCGAACGATTCGATGTCGTCCTCTCCGATCTCAAGCTGCCGGGCATGACCGGGCTGGAACTGGTCCAGCGGGTGCACGAGGCGCGGCCGCAGCTCCCGCTGATCCTCATGACGGCGCACGGCACGGCGGAAACGGCCATCACCGCCACGAAGAACGGCGCTTACGATTATCTGCTCAAGCCGTTCGAGATGGATGAGCTGCTCGGCGTGCTCGAAAAGGCCATCGAGAGCAGCCGCCTCGCGGCCCAACCAATTTCCATCGGCGAGGGTGAGGCGAGCCTCGATGCCATCATCGGCCAGAGCCGGGCGATGCAGGAGATTTACAAGGAGATCGGCCGGATCGCGGCGAAACCGGTCAGCGTCCTCATCCGCGGGGCCACCGGCACGGGCAAGGAATTGATCGCCCGCGCCATCTACCAGCACAGCGACCGTGCGGGACGTCCCTTCATCGCCGTGAATTGCACCGCCATCCCGGAGAACCTGCTCGAGAGCGAACTGTTCGGGCATGAGAAGGGCGCCTTCACCGGCGCGGAATCCCGGCGCATCGGACGTTTCGAACAGGCTCACACCGGCACCATCCTCCTCGATGAAATTGGCGACATGCCGTTGCCGGCGCAGGTGAAACTGCTGCGATTCCTCCAGGAGCGAACGATCGAGCGCGTGGGCGGACGGGAAACCATTCCGATCGATGTGCGCGTCCTCGCGGCGACCCACCGCGACCTGGAAACAGCGATCGCCACGCAGCAATTCCGCGAGGATCTTTTCTTCCGGCTCAACGTGGTCACGATCACGCTCCCGGCGCTGCGCCAGCGCGCCGACGATATTCCCAGCCTCGTCCAGTATTTCCTGCGCCGCTACGGGACGGAGTTTGGACTGGAGGACGTTTCCATTCAACCGGAAGCGCTGCGATTCCTGGCCGAGCAGCCATGGCCGGGCAATGTTCGCGAGTTGGAAAACGTGGTGCGCAAAGCGCTGCTCTCCGCCCGCGGCTACGGGGTCGGGCTCTCCGAGGTGCGCGATGCGTGCGCAGCGACGCACCTGTCCCCGGCCGTCGCGCAACCTTTCGCCCAATCCATCGCGGACCTGCTCGGCGCCGCCAGCCGCGGAGAATTGCAAAACCTGCACGCCACCGTCCTGGCCGATGCCGAGCGCGAGCTGCTCGCCCAAGCGATCAAGCTGGCGGACGGCAACCAGGCGAAAGCCGCAAGATGGCTCGGCATCTCTCGCCTCACATTGCGGGAAAAACTGACGGCTTATGGACTTCACCCGGCGCAGACGAAGGCGGATGGTTCGGTGTGACCAGAGTGACCGGGACTCATGGATCGGCCACGATTTGCAGCCGCCTCACACGTCGCAGATCCCAACCGCCTGCTGGAGGGACGCGAGCACGTCGGGGCGGGCGGGGATGAACTCCTGGGCGACGTGGCCGGTGTGGCCGGTCTCGACGATGGCCCGCATAATCGCGGGATAGTTGAGTTCCTGGGTGTCATCGATCTCGTGCCGCCCGGGGACACCACCTGTGTGGTAGTGGGCAAAGTATTCGTGGCTCTTGCGGATGGTGGCGATGACGTCGCCCTCCATGATCTGCATGTGGTAGATATCGTAGAGGAGTCGGAAATTCGGGGAGCCAATCTGTTTGCAAAGCTCGATGCCCCAGGCCGAGTGATCGCACATGTAGTCGGGATGATTCACCCGGCTGTTGAGCAGCTCCATGCAGAGGATGACGTTCTTCTTTTCGCACAAGGCCATCAGGCGCTTGAGCCCTTCGGCGCAGTTCTTGATTCCGGTTTCGTCGTCGAGTCCCTCACGATTGCCCGAGAAGCAGATCAGATTTTTCAGCCCGGCATCCGCGACGGCGGCAATCTGCGTCTCATAGGCCTGGACGAGGAGGTCGTGATGTTCCTTGCGATTGAAGGCCCTGGTGATCCCTCCGAGATCCTTTCCGTCCGGCCCCTTCACCGTGGGGTTGCTGGTCATGGCGCAGACCAGGCCGTGCTTCTTCAAGGTGGGATAATCCGCGGGCTGCAAGAGATCGATCGACGTGAGGCCCATTTCTTTTCCGGCGATGCAAAGCGCTTCGAGTTCGACCTTTGGGTAGCACCATTTGCAGACGGAGTGGTGGATGCGGCCTTTCATTCCGGAAGCGGCGTCTGCGGCGGCAAGGCGTTGGTGAAGCGAAGCGGCCGCCATGGCGATGGCGGCGGTGCTGGAGGTGCGGAAGAAGGCGCGGCGGGAGAGTATGGAGGGATTCATGGTTGGCAGCGTAACGCTGGTCGGCGTGGCTGTCAGCAATCGTCGCAGCGGGGATGGCAGCGGTCTATGAACGTCGGAGAGTGGCTTTGTGGCTCCTACTCAGCTCTCGCAAAAATCCCGCAGCGCCTGCGCGGAGACTTCGGGGGCGGATGGGTTCACATACATCCCGGTGCCCAGCTCAAAGCCCGCGACTTTCACCACCCGCGGCACAATCGAGATGTACCAATGGAAGTGCGAAGAGTCGTCTTCGTGAGGGATGAGCGACCGGACCACGAGGTTGAACGCCGGATTCTTGAGCAAGCCGAACAGCTTCGCGAGGATCGTCCGCACGATCGCCGCCAGTTCCGGGAGATTCTCCGGCGGCATCTCCGAGAAGCACGGCGCGTGGACCTTGGGGAAGATCCACACGTGATACGGCGACAGCGCCGCATAGGGGATGAACGCGATGAACGCGGAGGTTTCCGCGACGATGCGGCACTGCTGTTCCCGCTCCTGCGCAATCAGCGTGCAGGCCAGGCATTGCCCTGTCT
>Ga0207671_10004840_pt1 | contig 12682 bp, 6 predicted proteins | sample KBSC24metaG_FD_184352 | JGI IMG/M metagenome (GOLD analysis project Ga0207671, IMG submission 184352) | Corn rhizosphere microbial communities from Kellogg Biological Station, Michigan, USA - KBS C2-4 metaG (SPAdes) (version 2) | ecosystem: Host-associated > Plants > Roots > Rhizosphere > Soil... | reverse complement strand
TTTAGGCTTCGGCATGAATGTCCATAGCGCGTTGCAGGCCGGCAAAGAAGGTCTGCTTTTTACCATCGCATCCATTACCTGCACCCTGATATTAGGTTACTTTACAGGTAAATGGTTTAAGATTGAAAAGAAAACCTCTTACCTGATCTCGTCAGGCACAGCCATATGTGGCGGAAGCGCTATAGCAGCCATCTCCCCGGTTATTAAAGCCGAAGAAAAACAAATATCAGTCGCGCTGGGATGTGTTTTTATCCTCAATTCTATAGCGTTGTTTATATTCCCGGTGATCGGGCATCATTTAAACTTATCACAAAACCAATTTGGGTTATGGTGCGCAATAGCTATTCATGACACCAGTTCGGTAGTAGGTGCAGCCGGCAAATATGGCGCACATGCGTTGGAAGTTGCTACTACGGTTAAACTCGCCAGGGCTTTATGGATAATACCCATAGCTTTTGTGTCCTCATTCCTGTTTAAAAACGATTCGCGAAAAATTAAGGCACCCTATTTTATAGGCCTATTTATTTTGGCCATGATTGCTAACACTTACCTACCTACCATATCTATTGTTAGTCCCTATATTATAAAAATGGCCAAAGCAGGCTTAACGCTTACCTTATTCCTTATCGGAGCAGGTTTGTCCCGTACGGTTCTCTTATCCGTAGGTTTCAGGCCCCTGTTTCAGAGTATATTATTATGGATAGCCATATCTGCAAATGCCTTATACGCAGTAACACATTGGGCGTAATTAATTTTCATATAAGAATAAATAATTTCAACAAACAAAAAAAACGTGTTTTTACGTATGGGTGGTTACCGTTTTTTGTTTATTTTTAGCCCCAATGATACCCGTTGTTTCAAAACTCCCCCAAACTGGCACAACCATATTCACCATCATGTCGGCCCTGGCCAATGAAGTTGGTGCGATAAATCTTTCACAGGGTTTTCCTGATTACGATTGTTCTCCGGAGCTCATCGAGCTAGTAAACAAGGCTATGAAAGATGGCCATAATCAATACGCCCCGATGGCCGGTGTAATGGGCCTACGCGAAAAAATTGCCGAGAAAACAGAAAAGCTATACGGAGCTGTTTACAATCCGGATACCGAGATCACGATAACTGCAGGGGGCACACAAGCCATATTTACCGCCATCAGCGCGGTTATACATCCTAATGATGAAGTGATCATTTTTGAACCTGCTTTTGATTGTTATGGCCCTGCAATTAAACTAATGGGGGGTGTTGTAAAATCGCTCGCACTTGAACCACCAAACTATCGGATTGCCTGGGATATGGTAAAAAGACTGATCAATCATAAAACCAAAATGATCATTCTTAACTCACCTCAAAACCCAACATCCACCATATTACACCGGCAGGATATTGAGGAGTTAAGCGCGATAGTTAAAAACCAGGACATCCTGATATTGAGCGATGAAGTATACGAACACCTGATATATGATGGTGAAACCCACCATAGCATGGCCCGGTATCCCGAACTGCAACAACGCAGTTTTATAGTAGCATCATTTGGCAAACCCTTTCATGCTACCGGTTGGAAAGTAGGCTATTGTATGGCACCCGAACACCTGATGAGCGAGTTCAGAAAGATCCACCAGTTTTTGGTGTTCGCGGTAAATACGCCTATCCAATATGCTATCGCCGAATATTTAAAAAACGAAGACACCTATTTGGGTTTACGCGACTTTTTTCAGCAGAAAAGAGACTACTTCAGGAAGGGGCTTGAACAAACCCGTTTTGAGTTATTACCTTGCTTCGGATCGTACTTTCAATCAGTTCGTTACAGCAATATAACCGATGAAAAAGACGCTGATTTTGCCATTCGCATGGCGAAGGAAAACGGGGTGGCTTCTATACCTGTTTCAGCCTTTTATACCAAAGGGATTGACCACCATGTGTTACGATTTTGTTTCGCCAAAAGGCAAGAAACCTTAGATAAAGCCGTTGATAGGTTATTGAAGGTTTAATTTATGGTTAATATATTGTTTATAAACCATAGTTTTGGTTAATAGCAATAAGACTGGGAGATTGTAATTCAATTACAGAGATCTGTCATCTATGAACTACTAAAATACTGCTTATGGATAATCTTAAAATTACTGTTTTTCAAGGCTACCTTTTCTGGGAGAATACCGATAAAAACCTACAGAACATCTCTTTGAGATTATCAGGCGGGATACGCGAAAAAACCGACCTTATTATACTGCCCGAGATGTTCAGCACCGGCTTTACTATGGACGCTGAGAAATTAGCAGAGCCGATGGACGGTAAAACCATGAAATGGATGCTCAAAACAGCAGAGCAATATGATTGTGTAGTAACCGGCAGCATTATTATAAAAGAAGGCGATCAATTTTATAACCGCCTTATCTGGATGCGCCCAGACGGCAGTTATGAACATTATGATAAGCGCCACCTTTTTGCATTAGGTAAAGAGCATAACACCTATACAGCAGGTACCGAAAAGCTTTTTGTTGAACTTAAGGGATGGGTAATTTGTCCGGTTATCTGTTACGATCTTCGTTTTCCGGTATGGTTACGCAATATAAATGAAAACGCTTATGACCTGCTCATTGTGGTAGCTAACTGGCCCGAGCGCAGGGCCTTACACTGGCGTACTTTACTGCCAGCACGCGCTGTGGAGAACCAGAGCTACGTAATTGGCGTAAACCGCGTTGGCCACGATGGCAACGAGGTTTATCACTCCGGCGATTCAACCTGTATCGACCCGAATGGTAACGTGGTATATTACAAACGCGACGAAGATGATGTATACACTTTTTCGATCATAGCCGATGAGGTTAAAAAAGCCCGTCGCGCTTTACCTTTTTTAAAGGATGCTGATACGTTTGAAATAGAAATTTAACCGTTGATATTCAAGCCAAAATACATTTATCTCCCTTATATTTAACTGCATATAAACTTTATACGCCTCCCAATATAATATATTGCAGTTTATATTGTATCGCTAAGACTTATATTCTAAGTTCTTTTAATTATATCATTAACCCATCTTCATGTAAAATTCATACCTATTATGAATTTTTGTACTGTTGAATAGACGAGGACTATGTATAAAATAAAACCCCTGCTTTTTTTATCAGTCGTACTTTTAAGTTTTAGTACTACCCGGGTCCAGGCCCAAACTGACACCGTTAAGCTTACCTTTCAGGATGCCGAGAAACAATTTCTTGAAAACAATTTAAGCCTTTTAGCCCAAAAGTATAATGTAGAAGCGTCAAAGGCGCTCATACAACAGGCCAAACTTTGGGACAATCCCGTGCTGAGTACCGATCAAAACATTCATACCGGTGGCAGCAATAAATTCTTTGACCATAGTAAAGGTCAGGGACAGGTATTTGTGCAGTTAAACCAGGTATTTACCACCGCCGGTAAACGTGGCAAACAGGTACAAATGGCCAAGGATGATGCCATGGTACAGGAAGCTGCCTTTAATGATCTGATGCGTAACCTGCGGTACAACCTTCGCCTTGATTTTAGTCAGCTGGCTACGCTTAATGCCCAGGCAAAAGTTTATCAGAACGAGATCACCTCTGCTACAAACCTGGTTAAGGCCATTCAAAAATCATACGATGCGGGTAATACATCCATGAAAGACCTGATCAGACTTAAAGCTTTGCTTTTTGGCCTGCAGAATGACATGGTAGAGAACAACCGCCAGATCAATGATCTGCAAACCGAACTAAAAACTCTGCTGCAGACCAAAGAGACCGCTTTTGTTGATCCCATCATTAATGATAAACCAACGGAGAATGTAGCACTTGATATCCCATCATTAATTGAGCAAGCCAAAACGAGCAGACCAGATTATCTGTCGAACCAGTACCAGTTGAATTCTGCCACGCATAACCTGGCTTATCAGCGGGCATTGGCGGTTCCGGACATTACCATTGGTGCTTCCTATGATAAAAACAGCAACTATGCCCCTAACTATTATGGTTTGGAGATCGGCTTGCCCCTGCCCTTTTTTAATCGTAACCAGGGTAATATCAAATCGGCCAAGTATAATATCCAAAGCCAGGAAAGCACTTTAAAACAAAGTGAGCTACAGCTTAAAAATGATGTGGTTGCCGCAGTAAATCAATATAAATTAAATCAACAGTTGTTTACTACTCAACAGGTTGAGTTTAATGAACAATACGATAAATTATTTAGCAGTATGCTTAAGAGTTTTCAGCAACGGCAGATCAGCCTGATTGAGTTTGTCGACTTTTTTGATACGTATAAAGATACGAAGCTTAAGATCTTGCAACAGCAGTATAATCTTCAAAAATCTATTGCCGATCTCAATTTTGCTGTCGGTATTCCTGTAATTAAATCCTGATAATTTTTATAAATATAAAATAATGATGAAAAGAGAAACGCTGTTATCCGGCATCTCCGCTTTACTATTACTGGCCGCCTGCAAAGGCAAGCCCCAGCCTGTAGCAGAAAACCTGCCTGTCACCGTTAGCGACTCCATGGCGCGTATGATCACTATTGATACGGCTAAAACCACTGCTATGAAAGAAGAACTCAGTCTTTCTGGTGAGGTATCCTATGATGATAACAACGTGATCAAGGTATTCCCTTTCGCTGGTGGCCAAATACAGGAGGTTAAAGTTTCCCTGGGCGATAAGGTTACTAAAGGTCAAACGCTGGCCGTAATGCGCAGCGCAGATATTGCCGGTAATTATACCGACCTGACGGCAACCCGGTCAGACCTGGCTATTGCCAAACGCCAGCTGGAGCAGGCAGAATACCTGTACAAAAACGGCATATCAAGCGAGCGCGACTATACAGAAGCCAAAGAAAACTATAATAAAGCCACGGCTGCCAGCACTAAGGTTCAGCAGCAAATTGCTATCAATGGCGGCGGCAATACCTCTGCAAGCGGTTCTTTGATCATTAAAGCTCCCGAGAGCGGTTATATCGTCGAAAAAAATATTACAGCCGGAAGTTTTATCCGTCCAGATAATAGTGGCAATATGTTTACCATTTCCAACATGAAAGATGTGTGGATATGGGCCAATGTGTTTGAGTCTGACATTAGTAAAGTAAAAGCAGGTTATACCGCAAAAGTCACTACGGTAGCCTACCCGGGTAAAGTATTCATCGGCAAGGTTGACGCGATCAGCTCTGTTCTTGATCCCGACAATAAGGTTATGAAAATAAAGATCGTGTTACCCAACACGGATATGTTGCTAAAGCCTGAAATGTTTACCAACGTGGTGATCTCTAATAACGATAAGGCTCAATCAGTAGCGGTACCGGCAAAGGGGGTTATTTTTGATAACAGCAAATATTACGTAGTAGTATACACTAGCAAAAGCGATTTAAAAGTACGTGAAGTAAGTGTAATTAAAACGGTTGATGATGTAAGCTATATCTCATCGGGCTTAAATGCCGGCGATAAGATCATCTCCAAAAATCAGCTGTTGTTTTATGATGCGCTAATGGGTGATAAATAGTGGTGAGTGGTAAGTAGCCAGTGGTGAGTATTTGCCCTGCTCCTCACCCTCCTAAAATTAAAAACTGACCACTCAAAACTCAAGACTAAAAGAAATGAATAAATTCATTAAAAATATAATCTACTTTTCATTAAGGCACCGCTACTTCGTGTTTTTTATGACGCTGGTATTGGTGGTGCTCGGTATATGGAGTTACCTCAATACCCCTATTGAAACGTTTCCGGATGTTACCAATACACAGATTATTATTATAGCGCAGTGGCCGGGCCGCAGCGCGGAAGAGGTCGAAAAAATGATCACCATACCTATGGAGACCGTTTTAAACTCTGTGCAGAAAAAGGCTAACCTGCGTACTACTTCCTCATTTGGTTTATCCTATGTCCGCATCATTTTTGATGATGACGTAGATGATGCCTTTGCCCGGCAACAGGTTTTAAGTCGCCTGGGCAATGCCGATCTGCCCGATGGTGTAAAACCCGAAGTAGAACCACCTTACGGCCCTACCGGCGAGATATACCGCTACACGCTTAAAAGCCGCACCAAAACCATCCATGAACTTACTGCAATTCAGGATTGGATCCTGGACCGTCAGTTCAAATCCGTACCGGGTGTTGCCGACGTAAATAGCTTTGGCGGCGAAGAAAAAACCTACGAAGTAAGCGTTAACCCTGCATTACTACAGAAATACAGCCTTACCTCCCTTGATGTATACAACGCCATCAACCGCAGCAATATCAACGTAGGCGGCGATATCATTGAAAAAAACGACCAGGCCTACATTGTACGTGGTATTGGTTTGATCAACAATATTGATGAGATCCAGAACATCATCATCAAAAACGTAAACAATGTACCTATACTGGCCAAAGACGTTGCCGAAATTAAGGAAAGCGGCCTACCCCGCTTAGGACAAGTTGGGCGCGACAAGCATAACGACGTTATTGAAGGCATCGTAGTAATGCGTAAAGGCGAAAATCCGGCCGAAGTCCTAAAACGGATCCGGGATAAAGTAGCCGATCTGAACAACAACGTACTACCCAAAGATGTTAAGATCGATACTTTTTACGATCGTACCAACCTGATGGATTTTTGTACCGAAACGGTTATTCATAACCTGTGCGAGGGCATTATCCTGGTTACCGTGATCGTATTCCTGTTCATGGCCGACTGGCGTACAACCCTCATTGTGGCCATCATTATACCGCTTGCCTTATTATTTGCCTTTATATGTTTGCGCTTAAAAGGCATGAGCGCCAACCTGCTCTCGATGGGTGCCGTCGATTTCGGTATCATCATCGATGGTGCCGTGGTGATGGTGGAAGGGATATTTGTGGCCCTCGACCATCGCGCCAAAGAGGTAGGTATGCAAAAATTTAATGGTCTTGCCAAGCTGGGATTGTTTAAAAATGTAGGCTCAGAAATGGGTAAAGCCATATTCTTCTCCAAATTAATCATCCTAACCTGTCTGGTACCCATTTTTGCCTTCCAAAAGGTTGAAGGTAAAATGTTCTCGCCATTAGCCTACACTTTAGGTTTCGCGTTATTGGGAGCATTGATATTTACCCTTACGCTGGTACCCGCCCTGTCCAGTATATTACTGAGCAAAAACGTTAGGGAAAAACATAATCCCATTGTTATATTCTTTGAGAACGGCATCCGCCGGATGTTTAATTACACTTACCGCAATCAAAAGCTAAGTTTAATTGTGGCAGTATCCTTTATGGCCGTAACCTTCTTCTCGGGCAAATTTTTAGGCAGCGAGTTTTTACCACAGCTTAACGAAGGTGCTTTATGGGTAACCGCACAATTACCCATGAGTACATCGCTGGAAAGCTCGGTAAACGTCACCAACAAAATGCGCGATGTATTATCTACCTTCCCCGAGGTAAAACAGACATTGTCGCAGGTTGGCCGCACTAATGATGGTACCGACCCTAAAGGTTTCTTTAACGTACAGATACAGGTCGACCTAAAACCTAAAGACCAATGGGAAAGCGGACTGACCCAGGAGCAGCTGATTGCCAATATTGATAAAAAACTCAGTCAGTTCCCGGGTATCATCTTCAACTATTCGCAGCCTATTATTGATAACGTGGCTGAAGCAGTTGCCGGTGTACCGGCATCCATGGCCGTAAAAATATTCGGTCCGGATTTTAGTGTGCTTGACCATAAGGCCGACTCTGTAATGGATGTCCTTAAACACGTTCAGGGCGTTGAAGACCTTGGCGTACTGCGCAATTTGGGCCAGCCGGAGTTCCGGATCGAGCTCGATCAGCGTAAAATGGCCCTTTACGGCGTATCTACCGCCGATGCCAATGCCGTTATTGAAATGGCTATTGGTGGTAAAGCGGCTACTACCCTGTATGAGGGTGAGCGCAAGTTTGATATCCGGATCCGCTATCAAAAGCCCTTCAGGGATACGCAGGATAAGATCGAAAACCTCATGGTACCTACCATGAACGGGGCCAAGATCGCTATCAAGGAAATATCAAACATTACCACCCAAACCGGGCCTGCCTTTATTTACCGCGATAACAATATGCGTTATATCGCGGTTAAATTCTCAGTGCGTGGCCGCGATTTGGGCAGCACCATTGCCGAAGCGCAGCAGAAAGTAAATGCAGCCGTTAAGCTTGACCAGGGCTACTCCTTTACCTGGAACGGCGAGTTTGAAAATCAGATCCGCGCTTCAAATACTTTGGCACATGTGGTACCTGTATGTCTTCTGGTTATATTCCTGATCTTGTTTATCACCTTTGGTAATGCCAAAGATGCTGTACTCGTTATCATGAATGTACCATTCGCGCTTATTGGCGGTATCCTGGCCTTACATATTACAAACACCAATTTCAGTATATCGGCTGGTATTGGTTTTATAGCCCTGTTCGGCGTTTGTATCCAGAACGGGGTGATCCTGGTATCCGTTTTCCGGAAGAATCTCGAAGAACGCATGCACCTGAACGAGGCCATATTGGAAGGCGTAATTTCAAGGGTTCGCCCGGTAGTGATGACTGCCCTGATGGCAGCCATTGGTTTGTTACCAGCAGCCGTATCAACCGGTATCGGTTCCGAAACTCAAAAGCCATTGGCTATTGTGGTGATCGGCGGTCTGGTGACCTCAACCATATTGACCTTATTGATATTGCCGATCATTTATGCTATTGTTTACCGCTTAATTCACAGGCGCGAAAATCGTAAGCTTTTGAAAAAAATGGGGGTAGTTCGTAATGCTTAAAACTTTTTAAACCTTAAATTTTAACAAATTTTTAGTCAAAAACAGGGTAAAAAGACATGCTTTTTACCCTGTTTAACAAAGCTTTAACGCCATTTTAACACTTTTTAACAAATTTTTGATGTGTTTTGAAAGGTTTAAAAAGTATTAAAATACTGAAAATCAAATAACTATATAAAAAACGGTTGTTTTTTGTCCCTTGCGGGCTTTAATTAAAGAGCCCCGGTCTTCCATTATTCAGGAAAACCGGGGCTCTTGGTATATACAAATATACGGAAAATCAATGGGATATTTCCCAGCGAAGCGCAGACGACTCACCCCGCCTGCGCTTCGCTGGGCGACCCTCTCTTCGCCTGCGGCGGAAAGAGGGTGGGAAAAAAAGATTTGTCATGCTGAACGCAGTGAAGCATCTATTCTACGGCGTGCATATTGAAGAAGATTCTTCGCTCCGCTCAGAATGACAAAATAGTTTGGTTTTAAATCCCCTCTTTCCAGCGAAGCTGAAGAGAGGGTGACCAAACACAGCGATGGTCGGGTGAGTCCTCTGCGACAATCTTGTTACGCATCCTCCCAGCCTCAGCTCACTGATTTTTTTACTGATTGTAACATTTAAGTTTTAATTTGCGTGATATAATAAACAGCATTTACCTGTATGTCCGCTATAAAACTTGTGCTCCGTAATGTTTTGGTATTTTCTTTATTACTGACCACAGCGTCTGTGGCATTGGCTCAAAAGGCCGAAAAGAAAAAAGAGAAAGATTACGCGCAATTGGTTGATCCTTTTATTGGTACCGGCGGGCATGGGCATACCTATCCCGGAGCTGTGTTGCCTTTTGGTATGGTGCAGCTGAGTCCGGATACACGTTTAACCGGCTGGGATGGCTGCTCGGGTTATCATTTTACAGATACAGTGGTGTATGGCTTTTCGCATACGCATTTGAGCGGTACCGGCATTGCCGACTATTGCGACGTGTTATTTATGCCAACCACAGGCGATCCGCAGTTTAAAAACACCGATTACCGCTCGGGCTTTAAGAAGAAAAACGAGCTGGCCACACCGGGCTACTATAAAACCTTGTTGGATAAGTATAACATCGGTGTGGAGCTTACCGCCACTACCCGGGTTGGTGTTCACCGCTACAATTATCCCAGCACTCCGAATGCCAATATCATCATAGATCTGCAACACCGCGATATCGTGATCAACTCCTGGATAGAGGTAGTGAATGATCATGAAGTCCGTGGTTATCGCGAATCCAGGTCCTGGGCCAAAGGTCAGCGGATCTATTTTTACGCCAAATTCTCCAAGCCCTTTAAAACTTATGGTATAGCCAGTAACGATCAGTTGCAGGAAGGCCAGAAAAAGGCGGAAGGCAAAAACATCAAAATGTACCTGCAGTTTGATAATCCTGGCGAGCTGATCTCCAAGGTAGGCATATCCGCGGTAAGCGCCGAGGGCGCCTTAAAAAACCTGGATGCCGAAGTACCCGATTTCGACTTTAAAAAAATACAAAAAGCGGCAAGGGCCACCTGGAACACCGAACTGAACAAGATCCAGGTAGAGGGTGGCGCCCCTACTGTTGCCCAGGCCACACAAGCGGCCCAAACAGAGCTCAGGGCAAGCGGCGGCGGCAATGGTCGCGTGCCTAAAGAAAAGCGACCAGTAGTACCCGATTATTCCCGCATCAAACAAACCATTTTCTATACCGCCTTGTACCATGCCATGCTTGCGCCAAATATTTATAACGATGTCGACGGGCAATATCTTGGGCTTGATCAAAAAGTACATACCGCACAGGGATTTAATTACTATACCGTATTTTCTTTATGGGATACCTTCCGCGCCGAAAACCCTTTGCTTACGCTGATCGACAGGAAACGGACACGCGATTTTATCAAAACTTTCCTGGCTATGTATGAGCAGGGCGGTTTATTACCGATATGGCCGTTGGCCAGTTCCGAAACTTATTGTATGATCGGGAACCATTCCATCCCGGTTATTGTGGACGCTTACGCCAAAGGTATCCGCGATTTTGATGCCGCCGAGGCCCTTACCGCAATGAAGGCAGCCGTAAACCGCGATCAGTTTGGTTTGGATAATTACCGTAAAAACGGCGCTGTACAAGCCGATGCGCAAAAGGAATCTGTTTCGAAAACGCTGGAGTATGCTTATGACGACTGGTGTATTGCCCAAATGGCCAAAATGCTGGATAAGCCCCAGGATTATGCCGAATATATACAACGTGCCCAATACTGGAAAAACGTATATAACAATCAAAATGGCTTTATGCAGGCACGTGTTAACGGCGGTTGGTTTACTCCTTTTAACCCTACCGATATCAACCGTAATTATACTGAGGGTAACTCCTGGCAATACTCCTTCCTGGTACCCCAGGATGTAGATGGCCTGGTAACACGCATGGGCGGCAAACAGGCTTTTGAAGCCAAACTGGACGAGTTGTTTACCACTGACTCAAAACTGAGTGGTAACGCTCCGCCCGATGTTTCCGGTTTGATCGGGCAGTACGCGCATGGCAACGAACCGAGCCACCACATGGCCTACCTGTATAACTTTACCGATTCGCCCGATAAGACCCAGTTTTATATCGACCGTATCCTGCGTGAAGAATACAGTGAAAAACCGGATGGTCTGGCGGGTAACGAGGATTGCGGACAAATGTCGGCCTGGTATGTGATGAGCTCATTGGGTATATATAACATAGCCCCGGGACAAAACCAGTTCCTGGTGGGGATCCCCCAGTTTGATAAGACCACGGTTTACCTGGAGAATGGCAAAAAGTTCGTTATTACCAATTCGGGTGCGGGCATCAGCAGGAGCAATACGTATTTGCAGGGCATGAGTCTCGCCAAAAAGTCCTACAACAAATTGTACCTAAATTACAGCGATATAGCCGATGGCGGCGAGTTTGAAGTGTTTACCGGCAGACTATCGAACAAATTATTTTTACAGGACCTGGAAAAGCCAGTATCCGGCATTACCGATAACCTCATCGTAGCCAACCCATATATTATAGCGGCATCCAAAACATTCAAACAACCTTTCAGCATCCAGATCAAAAGCGCGGATGCCGATGCTAAAATATATTACACACTCGATGGATCGGTGCCTACCGCTGGTTCAACGTTGTATAGTGCACCGGTTACTATCTCTGCCAGTACAACGGTTAAAGCTATCGCTATAGTCAATGGTAAAAGCAGCTTTGTTGATGAGGCTAGTTTTGTGAAGGAAAACTGAGTAAAAGATAAATATCCGGGTTTATAAGTGTTACAATATTCACGTCATGCCGAATTTATTTCGGCATCACATATGTATAGCTATACAACATGGTGATTAACTTGTCCTGAGAGATCCTGAAACGAGTTCAGGATGACTCCACCTTTATTTAATATATAATACTCCGTATGGTTTCCTACGCTAGGTCAGCCTCAGGGTCCCTTTCAGGAAACCCTGAAGGGATAAAATTAGCATCTCTATCGTAAAAGATTTCTCACTTCGTTCAAGAGATAGTTTCTCCTCGTTCCTCGTCGAAATGACATTTGATTCTTTCTTTAGCTTCGATTGAGTAGAAAACCAGCAAAATACTGAACGGAATAATTAACAAAAAATTCAAACATTTGGTGCTGAAATATAGTTAGCTTTATTAAATCATTAATTAACCTATCACCATGAACGACTCACCATCAACAGACAACGGCAAAACAGCCGGTATCGTTAGTTATTTCTTTATCATTGGCTGGCTTATCGCTTATTTCGCTATGTATAAGGATAATAAAACCGCGCAGGCAAGCTATCAGTTAAGACAAACCTTATTGTTTCACATCGCCTCCATGATCATTTATTATGCTGCCGGGGCCATTTTTGCAGCTATATTTTTCTCCGGAGGAGGTACTATTGGTTATTCCCTTTTTTGGGTAATCAGGCTTGGCTTATTCATTT
>Ga0207671_10004836_pt1 | contig 12684 bp, 11 predicted proteins | sample KBSC24metaG_FD_184352 | JGI IMG/M metagenome (GOLD analysis project Ga0207671, IMG submission 184352) | Corn rhizosphere microbial communities from Kellogg Biological Station, Michigan, USA - KBS C2-4 metaG (SPAdes) (version 2) | ecosystem: Host-associated > Plants > Roots > Rhizosphere > Soil... | reverse complement strand
CACGTCACCCACAAGAGCGGAAAAGTCAAAGGGGAGGAGAATAAACTGGTGGAGGATATGCCACTGTATGAGTTACTGCTGCCGGAGTTTCTTCATATTTTGTTGTTGTGGCTGCGATTATGATCCTGACCCTCATCCTAGTGATCGCCGTCATGTGGGAGGCGGAAGCATCCTCTCTGAGCGAACACTTTATCGGTATTGAGCAGGATGTGGTATGACTTAGCTTCAATAGCACAGGTACAACGTAGCCAAAGTTTAGTAATAGTAAATTTAATTGGATACCTGTGTTCCGAAGCTCGGCGTGTATGTTACTTCAAAATGTCCAGAATCAGGCGGTCAACTTGTACATAGACAGCAGCCGACTAGCAGCCAGCACTGATATTCAAACGAGCAAAGCATATTGGAACTGTTATTTCCAGCAATAGGAGTATGTCAATGTAGTTTGTACATCGAATGATTTGCTTCAACTTCGCAAAGAGTTACTTTACTGTAAACACAAGCCGCTATGCTATGAACGCTACGACAAGAAAGCAGAAACAACCCCCTTCCCTCTCACCCAATCTCAAGCCTATGCTACAGAAGTTCCCTGCCCCAATCCCGAGTACATGAGGTAGCTTTTTGCCCCGATCCCCTGCCCAATGAACACGAAAGCACCAGAGTGAGCATGCATGCGATGCGATACGAGTGATCATGATCCTGTTCATTACACCAATTCGTCCCGCCCCAGCATCTTCGCCATGGGATCGTCCGCGGCCACGCGGTTGCGCTTGTACGACTCCAGCTCTTCCTCTGAGATGCCCGATTGGATTTCTCGGAGCGTGCGTTTTTTGGCTGTCGCGGTTGTCGTGGTCTCTTTGCGGTGCGCGGGGGCCTCTTCGCCATGTAGGTCGTCGCGAGTGGGCTCGTCGTCGTCGTCGTTGTCTCCTTCTGTTTCCGCCCGACCGTCCTGTTGCTGTTCGGCGGCGGCATTTTCCAAGAGCGCCTGGCCGCACCTCAGACCCTCGGCGGCCTCGAAGGCCTTCTTGCCCGCGTCGCCCGTGCAGTAGCTGTTCTTGACCGTGCTGTGGCAGCAGGCGTATCCCCACGCGAAGTTGCGCCACCAGCTGCCCCACACGCTCGTGTGGTTGTTGGTCAGCACGTCCTCCGTGTACTTGGAGCGCGCCTTCGCCGCGGCTTGGCCCTTGATGTGGCCATGTGAGTCGTACTCGACGTAGCGCTCCGACGAAGAGAGCAGCGCCGCGCTGGACTTGGCGAGCTTGTTTTCCTGTAGGTGCTCGCTCCCGCCGTATCTGTCCAGCAGCGCTTTCCGCGCCGCGGCCTTCTTCTCCGCCGCCTCCTGCGTCAGCTTTTTGTGCAGGATCTCGCCTTCGGTCGGGTTGGCTTGCAGGTGCAGTTTCTTGGTCGTCGGGTTGGATGTCTCCTGCGTTTCCCACGCGTATTGCTGTGCGCGCACGAAGGCCGAGCTTTCGTCGGTGGACGGCCGGATGAAGTTCTCTTCTGCCGCAGAGGCCCCGCTGCCGTCCTTGGAGAGGTCTTGTGTGGATGTGTCCATGGATCGCGTCTTCGGGTCATACCTGGCGCTTTCGAGGTCGAGGTTGATCAGATACTTGGCTGTGTCTTCTCGCAGGCGGAGTTGTCTGGTCGAGGTCGGTTGCGACCGTCCCATGTCTGTCTCCTCGCCGTACCGGGCGTCGGAGTCTCCACTGGGTGTGGCATCGCCGCTCGTGTTGGTGCCGTCTTTTGCTTTCGACGCCGCTCCCGCAGCAGCGCGCTTCAGCGCCTCGAGTTCTTCGTATTCCTGGACCACCGCGCCGTATTCCCGATTGTCGTAGCCGTTCCAGCGATCCCGTTTGGCGTCCCAGCCCAGTTTCACGTCTTCGACGATCTCATCCGCCTGGATGTCCTTCCCCGTGTATTTCGCTCCCAGCTTGCGCGGCCGACTCAGGCACTCCCTCGTCTTGTGGGTCATGGCACCGCAGTTCTCGCAGGCGCCCTTTCGGAACTTGGTCGCCGCGGGACCGAGTTTCTTGCCGCGGTCGTACCATCTTGCCTTGTCGAGGGTGTCCTTTGATTCGGTCTGCAGACGTTGATGTTCGAGGTAGTCGGCGTCGCTGGTTGTTTCGGCCCAGAACGGTCGTTTGGAGATGAAGGACGGGATGTATTCGTTGCGCGATTGGTCTGGTCCTGGAGGTTTGTTTTTGGATGACATTGTGGCGGTTGCGGGTGCGGGTGCGGGTGAGTGAGAGTGAGAGTGAGAGTGAGTGTGAGTGTGAGTGTGAGTGTGAGTGTGAGTGTGAGCTAGAGACGAGGAGAGGAGGGGCGAGTGTGCGTTGTAATGTCGACAATGAGGCTGAGTGAGAGTTTATGCGGTTGGAGGACCATGCAAGGGAGGCAAATAAAGTGAGTGCTGGCGGGGAAAGAAATTCGGCCGGCAGTCTGGATGGAGGACGGGAGTTGGAGGTGTACATAGTGGCCGAGGCAGCCTTGCGTCACGTCACATGCACGATTTCTCAGCCTCGTGAGGGCCGTCCCTTCGATACAACCCGTCGACAACAACAACGATACTATGCTACCCGATGGCCCTGCAGAGATGGCTTTTGGAGAGAACATATTTCTAGAATCAGTATCGCGTTACGTATCTACTATATCTAGTCTACCGTCAACCGAAGCAGAGCTCATCCTAAGATGAAGCGACGCCAACTTTACTGCCATGAAGACGCGTCTGTCCCGATCCTCCAATGATCCCTATGGATCCCTTTCGAGTTCGCCTCAATTGCCTTGATTACTATCAGGCCAGTCCTGTTGACGAGTTCGATCCTCCGCTTCCTCTAGGAAGCACACGTGACAATGTCAAAGAAAGACCACGCATCTCCGTCATTCGTGTGTTTGGCGCAACCGAGACCGGCCAGAAAGTGCTGATGCACGTCCATGGAGCTCTTCAATACACATACATCGAGTACAGTGGCAGCCTGGTTCCACAAGATGTTGAGGCAGCAATACAAACCCTCCACCTGTCAATAGACCATGCGCTTGCAGTCAGCTATCGCAAGAACCTATATGAGGGCAAACACCGTTATGTTGCACATATATCACTTGTCAAGGGCGTCCCGTTCTACGGCTATCATGTTGGCTACAGATTTTATCTCAAAATCTATCTGCTCAACCCGCTGCACATGACTAGATTGGCCGACCTTCTGCGGGAAGGTGCTGTGATGAAACGAGTACTTCAACCATACGAAAGCCATATGCAGTATCTAGCCCAGTGGATGTGCGACTACAATCTCTACGGATGTGGCTACATCGAATGTGCCAGGGTCAAGTTTCGGGGACCTGTACCAAACTATTTTGATTTGACCAGTATCATGCATCAATGGCACGACAGATCGATTTCCCCGGAAGATATCTCAGATGAGATGACGCTTCCCAAACAGAGTCATTGCGCGCTGGAGGTGGATGTTCACGTCAAAGACATCACAAATCGCAGAAGTGTTGAGCCTCGATACATTCACCATGATTTCATTGAACGTGTCAATCCTATTCCTATTGAAGCCAAACTAGTACAAAGTATGTCAGGCTTGTGGAAGGACGAAACTCGCCGAAGGAAAACTATAATGGGATTGAAAGATCCCAATAGCACCCCCTTTCCTGCAGAGGTTCTGATATCAATGTCTGCCGATCCTAGGAATACTTCTGATGGTGGTTGGATTCATGAGGAAGAGTTTCGCGACAAGATATCCCAGATCGCCAAGGCAGAGTTTGAACAAAGTGATAAACGTGAGCTCAAGTTCGAGACGTATGTCAAACCGATATCACTTGAAGCCACTGTTGGGACCGCCCTGGAAAGCGTGGAAGATCTCTATCCAGGAAAGTTGATTATTGCACAGCATGACGGCGTGGAACCCGAGATAGGGGTTGGAGGACATGTCGGCAAAACAGATAGTCGGGGTGTTGTCGGCGTATCATGCGTTCAAGACATCACCAATGCCCTCGATCGAAGCTCGGAAGAAAGTCAACCTTCAAATGCACTCGCTGCCATTGCTTCTATTAAATCCGAAGGAAGTTCCAAGGGGAATGGTCGAGATGGAGAAGTTACAACCCCAATTAGCTCGCCGGAGTATGCGGATTATGGTATTCGTCCTGCTCATGATTCCATCCATTTCGCAGAGGATGCTTTTCATATCCCACAAGAATACGTCCAACCTATAGCCACGTCTGCGCATAGATCGAAACGGGCACGATTTTCCAGGGAACCAGACTTCAAGTCGAGGAAAAGGCGTAAGCAAATTGTTGATGAAGAGGGCTTGTTACCGGAAATGACTTTCTCTGGATCCGAAGATGATCCAAACTTCACTATCGATGCTGAGGAGCTGCTTCGAGCTGCAGAACCGTCGAAGTTTGAAGAACATCTTATGCGAGGTGGCAGTGCTACTACGAAGATTCAATGGACTAACGATCAGGCATCTGGGTTTCAAGGACATGTAGATGAAAACGCTGCTCCACCAGTCTCATCACAACGGTCCACGCTTTCTTTCCCCGCGGTCAAAAACCCTAACGATCCCAATACAGTCCTGCGTCTTAGTCAGAGAAGCGCTACCTCGCAAAAGCTCTCACAGACATCCCTCGACAAGATGGAAACATCACCATTGGCTCCTAAAACTCCAACAACAACCACAGGCTCGATCTCTCAACAGACCCTTCTTCCATCTACAACTGGAAAAAGCCGGACTTCAGACCTGCCTGGGGATCTCCAGCTCAAAGGTTTCAAAGGCAATATGCCTCATTTTACAATAAACATCTACCAGACTCGGCCACCAAGCCTCAAACATGTCGAGGATACCATGTGGAAAGAGGGGTTGCCAGATGTTATCTATCAAGAAGCTTATTACGGCAATGAAGAGGACGTGCCCGAAACGAGCAGAGAGTATGCAGGCCGGGAATTCAAGCTTGAAAGCACTACTGTGCCATATCTTCCAAATTTTGATGCTTCAGGATCGTCTTTGGCAACTTTTGGTAGAAAACCAACGATACTCATTGACCCAAGTAGCGAACAGTCGGGAGATAACCAACGGAGGAAGCGATGCACCATATCTGAATGGAGCATTGCCCAACCACCCCCGCGAAAGATTGATGTTGAAGCCTGGCTCGAGGAAGAACAACGCTGTAGGAGAGATCCGTTCTCTGGCCAAGTCAGAATGACTACACAAACGAAAAGACTCTCGCAAATTGATGGGCCGACCCAGAAAAACAAGCATGGTTTCAAGTATTCTCAGAAACAATCTAGCACCAGTGTGCAACACGAGACTCGATACATGAGTGTGATGGCACTGGAAGTCCACGTGAACACACGAGGATCGCTAGCTCCCAATCCAGATGAAGACGCTATCGCTTGCATTTTCTGGTGTCTACAGACCGACGAAGATGACTTTGAAGGCAATGGTGGCAAGGACGGTCTACACATGGGCATTTTAGCCGTGCAGGAGGAGCCGCATGCAGCCAAGAGCATAGGCCGAAACGTCCATTTCGACGTTGAGGAAGAGCCCACCGAACTTGATGTCCTCACGAGATTGGTAGACGTTGTTCGCCATTACGACCCTGACATCCTCACTGGCTACGAAGTACACAACAATTCCTGGGGCTTCCTCATTGAACGTGCGAGGACTAAATACGATCTCAACCTCTGCGATGAGCTTTCAAGAATGAAATCTCAATCCCACGGCAGGTTTGGGAAGGATGATGATCGGTGGGGATTCAACCACACCTCCACAATCCGGGTGACTGGTCGACACACAATCAATATCTGGCGTGCCATGCGTGGAGAGCTCAATCTACTCCAGTACACCATGGAGAACGTGGCGTATCACCTGCTTCATCAGCGAATACCCCATTACGCATTTCACGATCTGACCAAGTGGTACAAGAGCAAGAATCCTCGTGATCTGTCCAAGGTCATCGAATATTACTACACACGAGTGCAGCTGGATCTTGAGATTCTCGAGGCTAATGAACTCATTCCGAGGACTAGTGAACAAGCTCGTTTGTTAGGTGTGGACTGGTTCTCCGTCATCTCTCGAGGCTCACAGTTCAAGGTAGAATCCCTGATGTTTCGAATCGCCAAACCAGAGAACTTCATTCTCGTGTCTCCTAGTCGGAGGCAAGTTGGTGGACAGAATGCTCTGGAATGCTTGCCGCTGGTCATGGAACCCCAAAGTGACTTCTACACAAGTCCGTTGTTGGTTCTCGACTTCCAGTCCCTCTACCCGAGCTGCATGATCGCTTACAATTACTGTTACTCGACCTTTTTGGGCAGGATTGTCAATTGGCGGGGCACGAACAAGATGGGATTCACGAATTATCGTCGGGAGCAAAGACTAATTGAGCTCCTGAAAGACTATATCAATATTGCGCCGAATGGTATTATGTACGCGAAAACGGAAATCAGAAAATCTTTGCTTGCGAAAATGCTTAGTGAGATTTTGGAAACGAGAGTGATGGTTAAGAGTGGAATGAAGGTCGACAGGGATGACAAAGTGCTCCAGAGGCTTCTTAACAACAGGCAACTTGCCCTCAAGCTTATCGCAAATGTTACATATGGCTACACGTCTGCCTCATTCTCGGGCAGAATGCCATGCTCTGAAATTGCAGACAGCATCGTCCAGACAGGTCGGGAAACTTTGGAGAAGGCTATTGCTCTGATTCATTCGGTAGAAAAATGGGGCGCCGAAGTCGTGTATGGAGATACGGACAGTCTTTTCGTTTATCTCAAAGGGCGCACACGGGAGCAAGCCTTTGACATTGGAGAAGACATTGCGGCCACCATCACCAAGATGAACCCTCGGCCCATCAAGCTGAAGTTCGAAAAGGTTTATCACCCTTGTGTCTTGCTTGCGAAGAAACGCTATGTTGGCTTCAAGTACGAGAGCCGAAATCAAACGGAGCCCGAATTCGATGCCAAAGGAATTGAAACAGTACGTCGCGATGGGACTCCGGCGGAGCAAAAGATCGAAGAAACGGCACTCAAGATCCTCTTCCGCACATCCAACTTGAGTCAGGTCAAAAGCTTTTTCCAGGCCCAATGTGCCAAAATCATGCAAGGCCGGGTATCTATTCAAGATTTTTGTTTTGCACGAGAAGTCAAGCTAGGGACTTACAGTGATAAGGGTCCCCCTCCCCCAGGTGCACTCATCAGTGCTCGACGAATGCTAGAAGATCCACGGCTCGAACCACAATATGGAGAACGAGTACCTTATGTGGTGGTGACTGGTGGCCCTGGAGCTCGACTTATTGACCGTTGCGTGGCGCCGGATGCTTTGCTCCACGATGCTCATTCGGAACTCGATGCCGAGTACTACATTTCGAAGAACTTGATACCTCCGCTAGAAAGAATTTTCAACCTCGTCGGAGCCAATGTTCGGCAATGGTACGACGAGATGCCCAAGTACCAACGCATCCGCAGGATTGAAGCGAGCGCGGTCACAAATGGGAAGGAAAACGGGCTGTCCAAGAAGACCCTGGAGTCCTACATGAAGTCATCGACTTGCCTGGTGTGTCGCGAGGCATTGGACACAGTGTCGCCACTTTGCAACAGCTGTTTTCAGCAGGCGCCTCGCAGTATTCTGGAGTTGAGGTCAAGATTGATGAAAGCTGAACGCAAAGCAGCTCAAATGGCGAAGACGTGTCGTTCATGTTCGGGCTTGGGCTGGAACGAGGAAATTCGGTGTGACAGTAAAGACTGTCCGGTGTTTTACTCTCGCACTCGCCAGAAGGCGGCTGTTGCGAACGAGGAGGCTTATATCTTGCCTGTGCTGAGGAGTCTGGAGCAGCAAGAGGTTGGAGATTTGGCCTGGTGAGCATGCTTTCCTAGGACTTGGGGTGGTTAACTGTTCTTGATACCCAAGTCGTTTGAGATGATCGAGATGACTATGTCTGTAATGAGAATGAATTCCTTGAACTGTGATATCCCTTCCGGTCGTGTATCGAAGAGGCGCGCTCCACGAAAGTGGGTCTGTAGTTCTCTGCCCGCCTTGTCGCCGTCGGAGCTGACGAAGGGACGGATTTACTCCCGATGTCCGGCAAATAAGCTGACAGCTTGATCGATGGAGCACTTGGGCCCCGTGTGCGTTGTTGGTGACAGGGAGCATAGGAGACCAGCCTTCTCCTCTCTGCGGCTCATAAGAAAAAAGGACAGACAGGATTTGACAGACAGAATAATCTAATTGAAAGCTTTGAAACATAGACTCATTCTGCCCTCCCATCTGTCGGGTAGTAGACCTACAACCTGTACCTTAGAATACGAGAGCATAGCAGCGTGTAGAATCCTGATCACCTCTCCCATACTCATAGAACTTATAGTGCCGTGCCAACATCCAAGGATGAAGTCGCCGCGAGGTAGGTTTTCGATATTTGGAAATTCGTCTTCATTGTATCGTCGTTCGACTAAGGCTGTTCGATCCTCGTGTGCTGCAAGCTCTTTATGAGGGAGTCTCCCAGTTATGACTTCATAGACCATATAGCCATATGCAAAAATATCAGCCTGTTTGCTTGTTGACGGCATCGATCGCCGATAACTAAACCATTCATAACACGAAGTAGCCGTGGCCCCGTCGATACTGCAACCTTCGAAGTCAATTATTTTCAGCCGATCATGCCTTACTAAAATCGCATTATGACACCCAACATCACAGTGAATAATCCCTTTCTTGTGCATACTGTAGTCCCTTTGCAAAATCTAGTAGCCAGCGAAGCTTCCTTTGTAGGGATATTTCATTTGCGCTCGCTTGTTGACATAAACATCGGAGGACCTGTCCGCGTTTGAGCAATATTGAACCGTTTGCAGTGCTGCCAATATATTCCGCAATATTCGGATGTGAGCCGAGACGTGTATATGCTTGCTGCTCAACAATATCCTCGCCGTCACTGGTGTCCGCATACTCCAGGACTGTTTTATCATCGACCACGTGCACAACGCTCAATTTACCGCATGCGAGAAATTCGAGGATATCAAATGAGACGGATATCTGTCGGCGCGGCTTGGAATGAAAAGAATTCTTGAATCTGAGGTACATCGAGGTTGGGTCGTCAAGTTCTGGCGTGGGAGGAAATGAGCCAAACGGCGCTTGGTGTTCATCGGACTTTGGGTTCATGAGGATACTTGAGATTTTGGTGCCCAGTCAGGTCCCACTGACACCGAGGCTTGACCGGCTAGTTCTAGTTCCTCGTCCCAACAGCAAATAGAGCTCTGATGAACTTGTTCTGGTGCGAAACAGGTTGAAAGAGAGATTTCAGCCTCGCGGGTCAGGCTGAGGAGAGTCACGTGGCCATTGGTGAAACTGATGAAAGGCTCTGTCAAGAGATGCCTCCTCTGCGATGCTTTACACTGCATACTACAGTTCAGTAGGCACTTGGTTCGTCATTGCATTCTACAGCGGACGTATTTGCTCCCTCGTCATAGCACCTTATTGGACTAAATACCTCTCCCCAAAACCGAGGCAAATCAAAGCCACCCCGCGATATTCTCAGCCTTGTAAGATCTTTTTAGAGTGGAACTACATGTTAATGTTTGAATGGATCTGGTAAAATCTCTTTCCAAATCTCTCCTACTCGTTTACAATCTATCTGATGGTAAGTGTATTCATCATGCTGAAGTCAGCATCCCGTCTGGAAGGAACACCAACGCCTGACTTGTCACTTTACCATGACGCGAGAGATTCCACTCGAGAGCTACCATAATTTCTGTCCTGGTCTCTGGTGGTGTTGAGGATCCGCCCGTCCATACTGTGCAAGCTTTCCACCAGAGAGTCCATATGGATGTTATTTGAGCAGATCGATGTTTCCGACCGTGCTCGGTGATTTCCTATTATTTATCACCTCCACTTCCACATGTGTCTGAAGCTGGTGTGAGGAGGCCTTTGTGTTGTCCGTACTTCGTATTTCGCGACGGGAATATTGTATCGTAGAGAGAGCTGAACCTGGTCAGGCTGAACAACACACCTTCTGCAGCCTTTGACAGACTTTGCAAGGGTGGCCGAGGATGCCGCTACGGCCTTCTGGACGAGTACTCGAGGACGTGCCTTTTTCTGTGCTTGGGATTACCAAAAACTCCCACTAACAATCCACTAGAGTCATAAGAGCGCCGTACTGAATGGTAAATCCGGATGATCTTTTTGTTGAGAGAGTTCGACAAGGAAGGGGGCACCGGGCATCGCCCGTCCGTGCGGAAGGGTGTCCCCGTATTGGCTCACAGTGATTTGGGCCCAAGTGGCTTGCTTGGAGAAAGAATGTGGGGAGGGACGCGGTGAGCCAGGTCAAGCAAGATTGAGTCCTTCTTAGTGTACGTGTGCTGCTGCCCTGGAGATCGAAGTGGGGGTGGTCTTTCTTTGTTGCAATGAGAGGTGGGTGGGCGTTGCGAAATAACCAGCATGCCGTGGGAATTTCTTCCAAGAGATCACCTAGGCCAAATTGTGGCAATAAAAAGAGTAGAATTTCCTAAGCTTCGACGGAGAACATGGAGCCTGGTGGGTGAGGCATGCGATAATCAAGCCAACTCTAGCGGGCTTGGTTTGTGATGTTTCTCATGTAGAGAAAGCTATCATCGTCGTCCTGGCTGACTCTTGGACTTGGGTAGTTGATCTTGTCGATCCCGAATAATTTTCTCAGGTTGTCGGATTTTTTGGTTCTCGTGATTGTGGGATTTGTAACACCTGGCTCTCTTTCAGCTTTGTGCGGCGCCTTCTCAGGCGCCTCCTGCGACAGAGCCGGCTGAGGCATACTCCCACCAAAAATAGGGAACTTGGGATGGCAATCAGAAGGACGTATACCAGATTGCCGAGAGCAAGCCATTCGGCAAAGCTCAACGAAACCATTAAGGACAGGAAAGAGACATTCAACGGCACATTCGAACTCTTATCTTCTCCTTATTTTACACAATCAGTCATCCAGTGCAATCTCCAAGAGTGCGACGGGCTTGGAACTTGGAAGTTTGGGGCAAACCCCGGTATTGAGCCATGGCGGCTTGTGCATATTCTCCCCTATCTACCCTTGAAGGACCCATGCCATGAAATATAGCAGACCGATCACAATGGAGTATCTGTTGATACCTAAAACACCAACGACACGGTGACAACCCGCTCTGCCTCCCAAAACCGTGAGGCGTCCAATACTGGGCAAGAACAGGCAGTCAATGCATGCACTCCTCACCTGAACCTGTCAGTGGGTGATAGATTGGGGCTAGAGTGCCGGGGGCCGATCATCACGCTGCGGATACGGGACGACGCATTGAGTGGCGTTTGACAGGTCACAAATTGCAACATAAAATTTTTTTCCCTGAGATAGCTACTGGTCAATTGATATCTCCCCGACAGAATGGTGGTGGTGCTGCATCTTCTGGCAGCTTCAGGACCAGTCCAGCATTCCCAAGCCCTTCCTGATTGAAGTACACACCCAGGGCGTTGAGTTCACACATGTCCTGGATCTCATGGGCAGGCTTCTCCAGTTTTCCATGTCTTCCGTAAATGATGGTGACTACGACTCTGCGTGCCTTCGTGGTCATGACCTGGAACAATTCACCGTTCGTCCAGGCTGAAAGACCACTCCCTATTGGTATGTTGACTGTCACCTCATACTGTGTTGGGTTTTCCTTCCGGAGGCACAACTTGAACACGAGCAACTCGTATTGCAAGGCTGCGTTGAGGGCTTTGAGTTGAGCAAGCTTTGGATGATCAAGTCTCTCAACTGCCGCTCTTGCAAGACTCTCGACACACCGCTTGAGAGCGTGAAGCTCGTCTGGCGGAATGGAGAGTTTCGAGTCAGTTTGCAAGAAGCAAAAGACATCGGTCAGATCGAAGGCCTCTCCTTCACCATGTTGGAGCTGGTATTGCTTGGCTAGTTCATGCCAAGCGTTGCAAACGGCCAGATTTTGGGTTGATACTGCGATGGTACCTTTCTCGGTGAGGTGGAATGCATACAATGGATCTTGATCCGTCAGAGTATCCGTTGGAGCATCCGCTTGTAGTAGAGGTGCACCGTTGTTTGCACACGAGATGGTAGCGATGCTACCCTTTGAGTCCCAATCCTGCCATGGAAGAATGGTCCAGACATGAGTGTTGATCGGAGGGCTTTGAAAGCAATCTTCTTTGTTGTCATCAACGTCTGGGTTTTTGAAGTCCTCGGGGAAATTCTTTCGTGCCTCCTCCAATACTTGGAGCTGAAGCGACGCCTCCGTGAGTGCGCTGCGCTCCAGGTTTGGGTGGATGAAACAATCAGGGACCTGGAGCAGCTGGTTACGCATCCAATCCAGCCTCATAGCACCATGGCCCGCCTTGAACGGACTCTCAGATGTCGGAGTTGGGGGCAGAGGAATTACATAAATACATTTCTCCCCGGACTCAGACCACTGGAAGTTGTATTTCCATGGTGAATTCCCTGAACGGTCGTACAAGATTGCAATGCTTCTCACGGGACCCTGGGCGGGGCCTTCAATGTAGCGAAGAGTCCATTGAGGGTTGAGATCAAGTTCTAGGGAATGTCCATCAAGCCCATCACGAGACGGATTTTCAATATCCACCCTTGTCATTTTTGTTCAATTGGAGATGTAGTAAGAAGAATTCAGTGGATGGGCAAAATCAAAGAGAGGATGAGGGAAAGTACTCGAGGTAGGGAGGCCGCGGGATCTAAATAGGCCACCCAGAA
>Ga0207671_10004834_pt1 | contig 12686 bp, 15 predicted proteins | sample KBSC24metaG_FD_184352 | JGI IMG/M metagenome (GOLD analysis project Ga0207671, IMG submission 184352) | Corn rhizosphere microbial communities from Kellogg Biological Station, Michigan, USA - KBS C2-4 metaG (SPAdes) (version 2) | ecosystem: Host-associated > Plants > Roots > Rhizosphere > Soil... | reverse complement strand
CATGGCCAAGGTATTCCAGTTTGCGGTTAATGGCGATATCAGGGCAGCCAAGCTTTACCTGGAAACAATTGGCACTACCCATAAACAGCAAAGCCATACGGTTGTTAAAAGCCAAAACAACCATATCCAGATTAACAATACCATACTGAGCCAGGAAAACCTAAAACGCCTGAGCGCCGAACAGCTCAACCAGATAGAGCACATCGTTGCCAGGGCTTTACCGCAGGGCAAAATGATTGGATAAGCAGCCCAACGTAGCATTTTGAAAGCCCTGGATATCCTTTCGCCCAGCTACACACACTAAAATAATAAAAAACAAGTCATCCTGAACTTGTTTCAGGATCCCTCCGGACAGACGCCATCATGCTGTATACTGCTTACTGCAAGCGGGACTCTTGCGGTAACGCGGAGGCTGGGCTAAAATACTACATTTGTAAATGCGGAAATGGAAAACGAGATATAAAGCGCTCATGGCGATTGGAGTTTATCTCATTGGTACTTTAATGGCAGGATTAGCCTATACAGAACCTGTTTTCGGACCTGACCTTGGTACTTTTCTATTTTGTTTGGGAGGTCTGCTCGGATTAACCGGAATAGTATATTTCTTTGTTGTAATCATTAAGAGATGAGCGCGTAAGACTACCTGAAAATTTCACCTCTTGTAACTATATAGTTTAGCATAAGCCTTGCGTAGTAGTATCTTATTGCCCGGCTATACAACCGTCCGAAGTTGGAGACATTCGGACAGCTGGGAACTTTACGGGCAGGGGTAAGTCAAATAACAATGCTATTTATTCTACAGTGCTGACTATTCCTCTATATGACCGCTTGGATCTCCTGTTTCATTTATAATTTCGTTATTAAACCCATCCAAGATTTCTTTAAGTGCATCAATCTCCGACGTCCCATTTCGTTCAGCATACAGTTTAGACCCGTGCAAAGCTAATTCTGCTAATAGGAATCCAAACTCTTTAGTTTGCCCATTAAGTGTCGAATGTATGGTTACATGCTGTTCTTCAAAGGCAGCCCATACTCTAAGTAATTCAAATGAATTCTTGTCTTTTAATGCTGCCTGAGGAATCTTTAGTTCGTTCATTGTCTAATTAATGTTTCTATTAAAATAAAGCCCCTTCCGCTACCGCAAGCGTCCCGCTTGTGGCAGTGTGCAAGGCTTTTGCTATGTAATTATTACATTCACCAATCCATTTAAACCTGCATAGTTCCGTGCGCTGCTATGTAGATATTCATAGTCATGTTCAACTATTCCTGATATAACTGGGTTGTTATGGATATAATCTATCTTTTGTTGTATCACTTCTACACTCCATAATTCAATAGGCTTGTTATGCTGCTGCCAAAATTGATGCTCAGCATTATTACTATTAGCCTGTCCAGCTTTTTTAAATGAATTTAGCAACCATTCTTGTCTGCTTTCTTGATTATTGTCTTTTATTAGATTGATCAGTTGTATGGCAGTGAAAGATTTAAAGTCGCGCAGCAGATCCTCTGGTTTTTGAATTGTCGATTTAAAAACCAAATGCACATGGCTCGGCATAATACACCATGCATAAATTTCCATTCCTTTATTTGTAGTACAAAAATTCAGATTTTTGACTATGCAACTGAAATATTCCAGCCGGACAAACACATCAACCCAAAATACAGTAGCGAAACTTACAAAATATAACCCTTTGGCATTTTTAAATTTATAATTACGACTCATCTGTTAAAAATACCCGCTTTTTCTGTAATTTATACCATGCTTGTTTACCACAAGCGGGACGCTTGCGGTAGCGGGGGAACTTTACGGGCAGCGGGATAAGTGCAGATTTACAATGTAAAAGAGTGTCGAAATATTTGAATTGAAGAATATCGTTTGAAAAAGTCTATAGCATCAGAAATAGAAGCATTTGTTTAGTGTATTGTGTACCTTCGATGAACATAAAACCGCATTTATGAATATCGACTGGGAAATAATACGCGAAAAAATCAAAAATAATATTGAAGAAAATTTTTCGAGTGGGAAGCCCTCATATAGCGAGGAGCAAGTAAAAAGTGGAATTGACCTATTCTTTAAGTTCGTTGCACATCCAACTACTGAAACCAGTTTAAAAGGTCTATCAAAATCGATATTCCCTGCACTCAACGAAGCGTTTGTAACCAAGAAAGGAGAAATGGGCCCATTAAGGGCCCTTGCCGATTCACTTGAACCGTTTTTTAAAAAATATTGTATCGTTGTACTCGAAATTCCAGCGCTTGATATTACCAATAAAACACTGATACCCATTTTAAAAATGTCAGGTATAAATTCTGAATTGAGTAGCCAGGGCACCAATAATTATCCCAATTTAGCCTCCGATAAATTGCAAAGTTTTAGAGATAAAAATGAATATCTGTTTCAGTTATGCAGTTCTTATTTAGTCCGTAACGAGGTACACAATTCACCGAATTGGGGCGAGGGTAAAATATACAATCACTTATGTGATATTCTCACGATAATGATTTTTGCGATTTTAAAGCAAAAGGCGAAAATTGAACAACTTCCTAAACAAGAATTTAACTCCACGGTATCGGAACAACTTAGTAGTGAGGAAAATAAGTTACTATATGATTTTATTAGCTTCGGCAATACGGCTACTGAATTAAAAACACAAGTCGTTAATGCATATATTTTACATTTTTTATATAGTAGTAAACGTTCCACTATAGATGAAATGCGAATTAGTTGCGATAAATACTTCGATAGTTCATTAACTAAGAATTTTTTTAAACGACGAATTGAGAAGCTAACAGAACAAAATAAAATTCAAAAAGTCGATGTAATTTATTATCAACTAGCTCCTCTTGAATATGAACGGTTGACAAAAGTTTACAATCAGTTTATCGACAATAAAGATTTGTTTTTGTTGTATTATAGTGAATTGTTGGAAACCTATGGAGCTATACTTCATTTTGATGCCTTATTGGAAAAACTATATGATTTTTTTATAAAAAATTTCAATATCGACGTCAGCGAAGCATATGACGATGGCAGTGAAATTCCTAAGGAAGACCAATTATACGATGACTTAATCAATTATATATATGAAATAATGCCTACAAAGGAATTAGGGAGGCAATTTTTCAAGGAGCTTTTAAAGCTTTGTGTTGAAAGTGATTTTATTGTTCGAGTGAGCGCGAGTAAAGTCTTAGGAAAATTAACTAATCCTGAACATTTTGAATCTTATGTAAAATCCAAAAACAGAGTTGTATATCTTGATACGCAAATCGTTCTGCATGTCCTTTGCACAGGCTATCTGAAGAATCCAGGATATGAAAATTATTATTACCAAATCGCTGAGGAATTAACGGCATTCGCTAAAAATAATCCACAAATCGAGTTAAAATTTGCGAAGCCATATTTATTTGAGGTAGCATATCAGTTAAAGTTAGCTTTACTACTTATCCCCTATGAGGACTTTGTAAAATCAAATTATTCAACTAATGTTTTCTATCAGTTTTATAATTTTCTAAAAACATCAAATCAATTAAACGAAGAGGACGATTCCTTTGCAACTTTTCTGAATCATTGGCTCTATATTAGAGAAGATGATGCGTACGAAAGTGATTCAAATCAAATCTTGGTTTCTAGCCTCAACAACCTTTTATCAGAATATGGAATTAAGGTTGAAACACTACCTCCATATCATGAAATCAGAGAGCAGGCAGTCAACGTTTTGGATAGTATACTAAAACGAAACTTGCATGTTCCAAAGTCACTGAACGTTTTATCAAACGATGCCTTGATGGTTTGCCATCTCTCAGATATCAGACAGCATGGCGATGAGCCATTTTTCTTAACATGGGACAAAACTTTTACTGAGTTTAGGAAAGCATATAAAGACCGCTTTCACAGGGATCAACCAATATTATGGCATTTATTTAGCCCTGCTAAGTTCCTTAACCACATGTCATTAATATCCTTTAAAATTGATCCAAAAAGCTTAACGCATGATTACCTTTCGATTTTAGACAGTTTAGACTTGCATGAAAAAACTAAGACCTTATTTGATTACCTTAATAAGCTGACCGACATCAAAAGCATATCCAAAGATAAACGGCGTAGGTATGTTCAACATACGGTAGAAATTTTTGATTCAATCGAGTTCAGCTCGGAAACTAACCTTCCCGAAAAGGAAGTTCGCGAGGCGATTGCAAAACCATTCGAGCAACTCTTGGATGAAATTAACAAATACTATCATACTGAAGGACGTCGGTACAACATTGATCACTATCGTAAAATGTTGCTCGACGAAAGTTATTTCGTGCGTTTTGCAGAAATATTAAGGGAAGAAATTAAACAAAACATTTACAATGGTAAAAAAATTACTGAAGAGTATTTTGACAAGATCAATGGTTTAATAGACGAATTTAACGATAAGAAATCTAATATTTAAACAATTGAAAATCTATCGCCCTTGCTGGGGCACGCGTATCGCGTGTGTTTCTACTAATGTATAAATTCACAATACAACAGATGTACACACGTGCCACCAGCTAAGGGGACGCTTAAGACCCCTAGATAACCCCGGTTTTAGTCCTGTTTAACACCAATATGTACAACCCCTAAGCTTATGGATAATAAACCGTACCTTGCACTTTATTCAAAACAATATTATGGCATCAGGAACAGTAAAATTTTTTAATGAATCAAAAGGCTTCGGCTTTATTACGCCCAGCAATGGTGGCAAAGACTTGTTTGTACACGTTAGCGGTTTAAGCGGCGAGATCCGCGAAGGTGACGAGGTTACTTTCGATGTGGAAGAAGGCAAAAAAGGCCCTGGTGCAGTTAATGTTAAATTAGTTTAAGCATATTGGGAAGATCGACAGAAACATTCGGTAAAAAGGAAAAAGAGAAGGCCCGCCTTAAGAAAGCCAAAGACAAAAAAGAAAAGGCTGAGAATAGGAAGGCCAATTCCGGTACAGGTAAGAGCCTGGAAGATATGATGGCTTATATTGATGAGCATGGAAATATCACGTCCACACCGCCCGACCCTTCACGGAAACTAAAGGTTAATTCGGAAGATATTCAAATCGGCATTGCTAAACGACAAGACCTGCCACATGACACCGTACGGAACGGCGTAGTTAGTTTTTTTAATGAAGCAAAGGGCTATGGCTTTATCCGCGACCTGCAAACCGAGGAAAGTATTTTCGTACATATTAACGCCCTCACAGGACCATTAAAGGAAAATAACCTGGTGACATTTGAAACCGAGCAGGGCCAAAAGGGACTGTCCGCAATCAACGTAAAACTAAAATAAATACGCTTGCCGGCACATGGAACCGCATGGTCAGGCGATTTAGAACATCCGCCGGATCACTAAAAATAAAAAGCCTTTAACTTTCGCTAAAGGCTTTTTTTATAATACATTGATCCTGGTTTCGTAAGCCTATCGGTTTAATGATATGGTAAAACCGCCCATCATAGGCCCGGATCCCAAAACTTTCATAGGATGCTGTTATCTATATTTCGCCACATAATATTAGTGGGCATACATGACGTATAGGCGAACACGGATCGTCCGGACAGCATCTAAAACATAAAGGCGGAACAGAAATACCACCCATAACATTTTTTAATTCATCTCTTGTAAGCGTTTTTCCACTCTGAAAGGCAGCAGCTTTTTCAAATAATTTTTTCATCTCTTTAGCTTGTTTTATATTTTGTTACTTATTAATTTAAATTTAACTAAAGAAATATAATATTTCAAAGTATTTAATATTATTATCAATTTTCGCATACTTTTACAAGCGCATACGGGAGCGGGGGAACGTGCCGTTCGTGTTTCTATTCATATTGAAATTCATAGCGTATCTGATGTACAAGCAGCATGCATCCGTCTGCGGAGGGTAGAACTAATCATAATCATTAAAATATATAGTATCTCTTGTATTCGACTTTATCAAATATATTCTGGGATCCTTCCTTTTTTTAATAATCGTATCCCCCACATGAATCAAAAAACTGCTATGCCACATGAAATTATAAAGCCTATGCTCCTTGCCTTTTATAACAACATACGGTATCATTTTTCCATCATAACGCACCTTTTCTACAGTACCTTTAAAATGGCTCCTCTGCACTTCCCGCGGACCAGAAACATCATAATAGCAGTCTTTAATCATTAGTAGGATAATAAAGATTAAAAAACTATACTTCCACAAATTTTTATTTTCTAAAGTCATTAATCCTTAACTACCTTTTTCATCAGGAAGCGTTTTCTAAGCCATTCACGAAGGGGTTCATCATAAAATTTCAGGCTCAGCCAGGCTATGCCTATAGCGATAATGACCAATCCCAAACCTACCAAAAGGCCTTTGGCCATAGGTACTTTATTATTGCTTACCCATGCAATATGCCAATACATCAGCGGGTAATGGGTGATATAAAGCGGATACGATATGGCCCCGAGAAACTTGCAAACCTTGATGGAACTTTTGCTGACCAGCTTCCCGCCTGCACCAATAGCTACAATCAGCGGAAAAATAACGATGATCACAAATGATTCATAGATCCCGTTCATCCACAAATGTGTGGGGCCCCCAATCCTGGGGACGGATAAAAAGAGAACAATCAATAAACTGCAAACCGCGAATGCTCCTTTAATATGGATCAGTTTGCCCATACGCATCAACAATACTCCCGCGAAAAACGGATAAAGCAAACGTATAAAGCCAATGCTAACCTGCGTTTTATCAATGGTCCAGCCGCCAATAACGTCGCCTTGCGGTCCCCATACTAAAAAACTAACGAGCCACCCGGCCGATAATATCACAAATATGGTGAGTACCGTTTTTGAGAAATGACGAATGAACACCGCATAAAGAATATTGGCAATATATTCGTACAAAAGCGACCATGCGGCACCGTTCAAGGGGTGCGTTTCCTGCCAGCCACGAATATCCATGGAGGGAAGCAGCGGGATCATGGTAAAGCCAACTACTGTCACCAGCAGCAGCTTCCAAACAGGTGTTGCGGCAACAAGCGGCATTGCCGACCCGGCCTGGAAGTAAAAAAGCAATGCGCCAATAATGGTACCAACAATTACCAGGGGTTGCAACCGGATAAGGCGGCGTTTGTAAAAATCCCACTGGGTCATTTTGTCCCAGCGGTCGTCATAGGCATAAGCCACCACAAAGCCCGACAATAAGAAAAAGAAATCGACTGCCAAATAGCCGTGATTAATGATCTGGTGAAAACGATCACCGGAGTAAGTTTCAAATACATGAAATATAACTACCAGGATAGAGGCTACGCCACGTAATCCGTCGAGAATTTCATAATGGCTTTTTGATTTGAGATAAACTGGGGTTTGGGTCATTGCCCCGGTAAAATAAGTAAAAATTAGATAAGTTGTATTTGGAGCGATTAATTTCACCTAGGGGCAGGTTTGGGCGAACGATTCTCTCTGATTCTTTCGTATTCCCGAAAGGCAAAGCGATCTGTGCTTATGCTTTCTTTACAAACTCAGATTTAAGAGCCATTGCACCAAACCCATCGATCTTGCAGTCGATGTTATGGTCGCTATCTACCAGGCGAATGTTTTTAACTTTAGTTCCGGCCTTTATGTTTTGTGACGAACCTTTTACCGGGAGATTTTTTATAATTACTACCGCATCGCCATTTTGTAAAATATTGCCGTTGGAATCTTTTACAATAAATTGATCGTTCCCCGTAGTGTTATCTTCTTCCAGCCCCCACTCGTGACCACATTCGGGACATACCAGCAGACCGTTCATTTCATACGTGAAGGTGGATTTGCACAATGGGCAAGGAGTTAGCTCTATCATATCTAAGTTTTTCCAAAGGTAAAATTATTACCCACTTTAGGCAATATAGTAAATAAGGGTGCTTATCGCCGTTAGGCATAAAAAAAAGCCTCACATTTCTGTGAGGCTTCCGTGGGAGTTACTGGGTTCGCACCAGTAACCTGTCGCTTATTTATGATTAGCCAGCCATTCCTGGTATTTTTTCTCCAGGAATTGGTTGCCTATCTGAAGTACTTCGGGCGTTGAAACGGTAAAGTGGTCGCCTGGGTAGTAGCCAAAAACGAATGAGGAATTCAGCTTTTTCATTTCGCCATCCAATAATTTCACCGCGTAATTTAACAGGAAATTATCCTGTTCACCAACGGTAACACGCACCTTACCATCCAGGTCTCCCTTAATTTTGTCCCAGTTGGTTCTGAGATATAAGGAGATGTCGTAATTTTTCCAATGCTCAAAAACAGCCGGATTGATCTCGCCGGTTTTATAATTAAGGATCCGCTTTGGTTCACCATCGCTGCCTTTTTCGCTGAATACGGCGTCGAATGAATGCATTTGTTCTCCGCGATAGATCACGTGCTCCATCATATAAATGTCCCGCATATTGAACCATGGGAAGAAACCGGCGATCGTTCCGGTTTGGTTGAGCGTACTATCCTTTCCATAAAACATATTCTGATGCTCGTACAGGTTCACTTTCTGAAAACTGCGAAAGTCGACCGGATCAGGTGAACTTGACCAGCAGGCATCAAATACCTTAGGATAATGAGTTTGCAGCCATAAAACCGTCCAGCCGCCGCTGCTGTGTCCGTTCAGGAGCCTCGCGCCATTACAGCGATAGGTTTTCTCCAATTGCGGGATCAGTTCTGTTGTCAAGGCATCACCCCAGGGGCCATTGTTGTCGCTGTTGGCATATACACTGTGCCCAAGGCGGCAATTACCATCAAGATACACTACGATGACCGCAGTGGTATCCATAGGCAGGGAAGGATTAGCATTGCCAGAATAACGGTGATAATCTCCGCCGTAACCTGAAACGTTAAATCGTACCGGGAATTTACGGTTCGGCTCATTAAAATACTGCTTTGGTAAAATAACAGCCGCCGCTACAGTCATCGGGCGATGGCTGAAATTGCTGAGCAATGCCGACTTTACTTCGAGTTCCTTAACAAATTGTGTTTCTTTAAACACCGGTTCGGGAACAACCTTAGTAGCTTTAAGCAGAATAACCTGGTTAAAGTTTTTTGTCAATTTTATCTTTTGAGCTGCGCTGTACAAGTTACCCGGGCTGTTTCCTATGGAGCGGCCGCCGAAATCTCTGTCCCAGACAGCCTGCACATAATAGCTGTTTCGTTCAAGATTTGAAATGGTAACCGGGGTAGAAATGGCTTTATCATCGATAATGGCGGCCTGTCCGGGCTTTACATTTTTCACATACATCCGGAAACAGGGAAACATATCTAAACCTGCTGTACCGCTCTTGGGGTCTTTACTTTCTTTCGATAAATACACCAAAATATTACCACTGAACGGTTGTTTTAACAAACTGTCGGGAAAACTAACGCTGAATTTTTGTGCAAAGGCATTGGCGGCCAAATAAAAAACAGCGAGTAAGGTGATAAAAGTTTTTTTCATGGGATCGGATTAAAACCAAATATACGAGTTTACAGAAGGTCTGTTAAAGTTTATGATAAGCCGTTATAAATGGTCTTTCCGGGCATCGGATACCCGCTGTCTGATTTGCGTTTAATAGCAGATTTAGACTTTCGTGCAAGTTCTAATCGTTTAAATCATTCTTGAATTTTAATGTAGGTACTTTGTTGATCATATCTTTCTGAGAGTACCAGCTTATTATCGATAAGCTCGATTACCTTAGTGGTAATATATTCGTAGTAATCTCCATTAGCATCTTTCTTTGCGTGACCATTACCAATTAAATATTGAGCTGCAACACTATACGGTTTAGAGTAGTATAATTGATGAACAATTTCCTTTTTGTTGCTATCGTATTGCCACTTGCCATTATCAGTGTTATTCACAGTAAATTTTAGTGAATAAGTGCCGTCTGCTCGATAAGTTCTCAATGGCCCATTGGCTACTTCATTACCAAAGCTGTGACGTATAGTATCAACTTTCTTCCCATTTTTATCGTTTCTGACGACAAACTTCCAAGTGCCAACAAGTTCAGATTTCGAATTGTTTATAGTTTGAGCAAAGGATTTGTTATAAATGACAAATCCAAGTAATAGTATCGATGTATATTTTAAAAGCACTCCCATTCTTAGTGATAAGTTAGTTTTCAAATATAATATTAAATCATAGGCCAGCGCTATCCTCTTCCTCTTTTGTTGATTATAGGGGAAGGGTAGCTAACTTATGTCTGTTCTCTTAATTTGGCCTTTCACGCACAGGTCCATTGGCATTCCGCAACTAAAATGCTATCAAAGCACAATGCCAGATTTCGTTACGTTTATAATAAAGAGATAACAATAGAATAGCAAGAGATGACACTACATCAAATCAAAAACAAATGAGCATTAACAAATTTAAAAAACTGCGCCGAGAACTCAGAATCACAATTTAAGGTAAAGAAAAAGCTCCTTAGCAAGGCTAAGAAGCTTTTGTGTTGTGGGAGTTACTGGGTTCGAACCAGTGACCCTCTGCTTGTAAGGCAGATGCTCTGAACCAGCTGAGCTAAACTCCCTTTTTATTTGTCCAGAAGTAACTGAGCTAAGCTCCCTTGCTTTTGGGTCTGCAAATATAGAAGTTCTGATCTATTCTTCAAAAAAAAATTTCTAATTTATATTAAACTGCTGATTATTAACAATAAAAACTATATAGCGCGTCTTTTGAGCTCTCACATCGCTATATTATTCCGGCCCGGGCGTGGGTCTTCGGGCAAAATTTCCATGTTTGGGGATTGAATATAGCCGGCATACCATTTTATAGCGCTAACCAGGTCGATAGCATCTTCGGCGGCAATGTCAATGGTTTCAAATGCAAATAATTTACTATTGGCATAACCATATAACTGTACTTCGTTATCATCGGGCCTAAACTGTTCCACATCAAGGCAATAAACCCTAACCTTTAAGCGGGTATCCCTGGAATGAATAACATCCCGGCAAGGGTTTCTAGGATCGGTTGCCAATAAGTAAACATTATGGTCCATAAATTCATAACAATGTTATGGTAGTATGGTTTCCGGAGTTGGTATTTATATTTTAATAAGCACCAGGCTATTAATTTCCGTGTAGCTGACACCCACATATTGGGCAGTATTTTCTACAACACCTTGATAAACAGTACCCGAATTTGCCTTTTACTTACTTAAATTATAGCTATCGGGCAATTGGCATTGCATTTGAATTAAGTTTATTGCCCTTCTAAAAGGGTTGTTTTTCATAGGTAGATGTAGGGCCGAAACACTGCGAGAGTTTTTCGGCCTTTTTTATTTCCCCAAGGCAAACACTCCAGATTTTTAAATAACAAACCGCACGACCTACCCACTCCCATCCATCAAAAACTTTTTAAAGCTTCAGTTTTAACACTTTTCTGCATAAAACCCATCAGCCATTTATATTCCTGATTTGTTTAATTTAGTTCAGGCTCATACTTATTTACTGATCGAAATTAAATAAAGTAAAATTACTCTGATTTGGAGTGGGTTATTTATCTACATATGCCAATCCGGGGCGTTAAAATGGGCGTATATCATCTACAAAACAAAACTATTTAAAACTAATTTCTATGAAAACAGACTCACAAGAAAGCATGCTCAATGCAAATATGGCCCGGAGGTCGTTTTTGCGTTATGCTGGTGTTGGTGTTGCTTCCGTGGGCTTATTAGCCACCGCCGCATCATGTCACAAAGATCATAAGATCAATCCAGCCACAAACTCCATTGACCTGGGCGCTAAAGGCGATATTGCCATTTTGAACTACGCCTACGCCCTGGAACAACTGGAAGCCGCCTTTTACCTGCAGGTAGCCGCTACCCCGTACAGTGGTATTACGTCGTCAGAAACAGCTTTGTTGACTGATATCCGCGATCATGAGGTTTTACACCGTGAATTTTTTAAAGCAGCCCTGGGCGCCAACGCCATCCCGGCTTTAACACCCGATTTTTCTTCTATCAACTTTAGCAACCGTGCCAGTGTATTAGGCGCAGCAGCAGCGTTTGAAGATACCGGCGTTAGCGCTTATGATGGCGCAGGTTACCTGATCGACAATTCGGCTTACTTACTGATAGCCGGTAAAATTGTTTCGGTAGAAGCCCGCCACGCGGCCTTGATCCGCAATCTGATCACACCAGGCTCATTCGCCGGGGCAGATGTAGTTGACCCTACAACCAGCATCAACAAATCAGCAACCATAGCCGATGTTTTGAAGATAGCCAATACCTATTTAAAAACTAAAGTTAGCGCAGTAAATTACGGTTACAAAGCATCTTAAAAAACATCACCATGAATTTATTCAACATCATAGAAGAAATTGAAAATATTGATCCGGAAGTTTACGGCAGAATAAGCGAACGCCGCGACGTGATCAAAAATATAACCAGCTTTGGTTCAAAAGTAGCCCTGGCTGCCATGCCATTTGCTATCGGTACTATGTTTAAAAAGGCATACGCGCAAAGCTCATCTACACCATCTGTAGTAGCGATATTGAATTACGCGCTTACACTGGAGTACCTGGAATCGGCATTTTACAATGCCGGTAAAGCCAAAGGTACCGCGCTGATACCCGCGGCGGCGGCCGCTAATTATTTTAACCAGGTAACTACCGACGAAAATAACCACGTAACCTTTCTGCAAGGTGTTATTACTTCGCTGGGCGCTACACCGGTATCAGCACCAGAAATTGATTTAACAGCT
>Ga0207671_10004828_pt1 | contig 12697 bp, 4 predicted proteins | sample KBSC24metaG_FD_184352 | JGI IMG/M metagenome (GOLD analysis project Ga0207671, IMG submission 184352) | Corn rhizosphere microbial communities from Kellogg Biological Station, Michigan, USA - KBS C2-4 metaG (SPAdes) (version 2) | ecosystem: Host-associated > Plants > Roots > Rhizosphere > Soil... | reverse complement strand
CGCCGCGAGCGTCTGCCCGGCTTTGGCGTCGAACTCGTAGTTGGCGCCGACCTTGCGCACACCGTCCATGGACCACAGCGGCGCACGTCCGTTGAAATTGTCGCGGATGCGGACGATGCCGTCGTGATGCGCGGTCAGTCGGAAGGATACCGTCTTGCCACCCGCGCGCACCGCGGAGACCGAGACGCCGCCCTCCGCGCGCAGATCCTCGAACGAGGCGTCAGCCCACTCAGATGGCGTGGCCGGGAAGATGCGGATCACGCTCGTGTCGCGCACGCCGGGCGTGGGGCTCCAGCTTTGCAGGAGCATCTCGTGCACCGCCTGCGCGGCAAGGAAGTTTCCCTCGAGTGTGAACGGTCGGTAGTGGGACTCGGCATAGCCTCGTTTCGTCTGGTCGCCGTTGAGATGGAAGCCGTTGCGCGAGACAAACGCCTCGGTAAAAATTTTCAGGTACTTCAATGCGCCTTGCGCATCGCCGATGCGCGCGCGCAGGCAGGACATCCAGACGAAGGAGTATCCGACCCATGCACGCGTGCCGAGTTTTTCCCACTCGGCGAGCGAAGCCTTGATGCGGCGACGATCCTCATCCGAGCCTTCGACCGTGATCAGGTTGAACGGATACAGTCCGATCAGATTCGACAGATGCCGGTGCGACGACGGCAATGCAGTCACCGGGTCGAGCAGCAGACGCCCGTCATCTGCTGCGTGGTAGTCACCGAGTTTGTCGGCGAGCGCCGCCCAGTCGGCGGCCTCCGCCGTGAGGTTCTGCGCCGCCGCCATCTCGCGTAAGGCGAGAAAAAGCATGCGCAGAGTCATCAGGTCGAAGTTACTGTTCGGCGTGAGCCAGGACTTGGGGCTGTCGTCGAAAATTTCCGGTGAGGTCGAGAGCGGCAGCACGAGCCGGCCGGACGCATCGGGCTTGAGCAGTTGCCTGACGGAGATGCCGACTTCTTTGCACCATGGATAGGCGCGTTCGACGAGGAACCTGGCATCGCCGGTGTAGCGCCAATGCAGGTAAAACAGATGCGCGCTCCAGGCGCCCATTGTCGGCGACGTCGAGTACTGGCCCCAGCCGCCGAGCGGGTTGCCTGCGAGGGTCATGACCCCGGGAGGGTTTGCGCCGCCGGTGCCGAAAAAATCGTGCGCGAACTTGCGGAATTTCGGTCGCAGCTTCCAGAGGAAATCAAGATAGGCGGCGCCCTCATCGAAATGCCCCGCGGTCTGGTACGCGATGTAGGTCATCTGCGTATTCAGATCGTTGTGGTAATCGCCCTTCCATGGCGGGAGCTGGCCGTTGTCTGCGGTCCATACGCCCTGCAGCGGCATCGGCGGCGCGCCGCGCCGCGATGCTGCGCCGTAGAAGTATTGCGCGATGTCGTATTGACGCTGGATATCGGCGTCGGGGATGGTTACGCGCGACTGCGACCAGAAATTCTGCCAGCTGCGTTGGTGCGATTTGAGTCCGTTGTCATAGCCTTCAGCGAGTGCCATCTTGGCGCGCTGCCGCGCGATGGCGAGCGGGTCGGCACCGTCTTGCGTGCTGGTGATGGCCACCGCAAAGACTGCCCCATCGGACGTCTCCTTCCTCTGCACGTACACGCAGTATTTGAGTTTGTCCGCGGCTTGCTGGACATACCAGCGCGCGTCTGCGTCCCTACCCTTGAGCGCTTCCGGGTAGCCGAGCCTGGCGGTGCCGCCACCCGAAGAGGATTCCTCTGCGACACCGGCACTCGCGCGCGAGACATCGCCGGTGGACATGAGCCGAATGTCTTTAACACCCTCGGGAAACCGGAGCATCGCGACCGGGCGGTTGGCGTGAAAGAACGCCGTCGCGGCAACGCCGGTAGCGGAGTCGGCGCGGGCCTCGGCGGCGGCAAGATTGAGCGAGAACGCAGAGAGCTTGATCGCCGGATCAAGGTCGAACTCGATGCGGCCGACCGGGAGTTTGGTCGGGAACGGCTCAAGCCAGGGCGCATCGAGAATCCTGTTGATCTCGGCGTAGTTACCCTCCGCTTTCAGCTTGAGGATCGTCGCGTAGTTGAACTGCTTCGGGTCGTAGGCCTTTGCCGGCCGTTCGTCCCACAAATCGCCTCGATCTAGCGACAGGCGCAGCGTAGAACCGGAGCCCCAAAGGAGGCCGCCGGTCAGTCCGTTGCCCAAGGGGATCGCCTCGTCCCAGGAATCGATGGGCGCAGTGAGACGCACAACGTTCTGCAAAGGCGCTGCGGCTCTGGCTTCGCCGGAGAGGCCAATTGCCATCGCCATGGCGCTGAAGAAAGCGAGGAGGCGAAGCGTCATCTCGAATCACACCGAAAGGATTGTGCCGAAATTAGAAATATCACCGATAAGCACCAAAGCAACCCGCCAGCGCGTGGGGTGCATTCTGTTTCGTCATTCAATTCAGTTTCCTCAATGTATGGCACTTCTTGACGGCGGGAACCCAGGCAACGTTCTGGGCTTGCGCATACCGATTAAATTGATTAGCGGGACCGATCTATACGATCACATGACCGAGGCTGATCACCGGCAAATAAGGTATGACCTCTTTCGTCCAGAAGCAGACTTACGGGTATTCGAAATGCTTGCCCTCAAGCACCTTCAGGTAAGACATGAAGTTCAAGGGCCGCGCACACGGCGCGGCCCTCGCATTACATCGACGTCATGCCTGTCTGTCCTTGCGCTCCGAACTTGCTACTGCAGCGAGAACCAGTGCAGGTTCCAACCATTGTTCGATACCAGCAAACGGACCGTGTGCTGGCCCGCGGGCAGGGTGAGCGTGTCGGTCACCGTAGTCCAGTTCTGCCAGCCGCCGGTGCTCGGCAGGGACGTGCTCTTGACCGTCGAGCCATCCACCTGGAACGCAACCAAGCCGGTGTAGCCGGAGTTGACCGCAACGCGATAGCTCACGGTATAGCTGCCCGCGGTGGCTACGTTGACGCTGTAGTCCATGGTGGAACCGTTCGAGAACCAGCCGACGCCCTGCGTGGTGCCGCTATCCGTCACGGAGATGACCTGCACTCCCGAACTGGCCGCGACGTAGCTGGGTCCATCGATCTGACCGGGCAACGACTGTCTCGTGGATGTCAGCGTGAACGAGCCGAAGTTCCAGCCGTTGGCGACCACCTTAATCCTGATGGTGTGTGAGCCCGCGGTCAGCGACACAGGGGTGGCGGAGACCGTCTCCCAGCTGTCCCAGCCGCCGGATACCGGCAACGAAGTCGTCGTCTGCGCCACACCGTCCACGAGGAACTGAGCGCTCGCCCCGGAGTTGTTGACCGCCACGCGGTAGCTCAGCGAGTAGGTGTCGGTCGCGGCGACGATGACGTTGTAGTCCATGGTGTTGTTCGCGCTGAGGTAGCCGACGGCCGGCCCCTCCGAACTGGAAACCGTCTGGATGGCGCCCGACTCGGCGTCATAGTCGATCGCCTTGATCTTGCCCGGCACCGCGTGCGCGAGATAGCTCAGTTGGGCCGACTTGAAGTTCCACCCATTCTGCGTGACCAGCAGCCGGATCGTGTGCAGGCCGGCGGTCAGCGTGACCTGGTCGTTGACGTTGGACCAGTTGTACCAGCCGCCGGTGGGCGCGAAGGTGGTTGTCTTCTGTGCCACGCCATCGACGATGAACTGCACGGCGCCGTTGTACGGCGAAATGTCCGCGATCCGGTAGGTCACCTGGTACACGCCGTCCTTCGCCACGTTGACGAAGTAGTCCATGTAGGAACCATTCGAGAACCAGCCGACAGCGTGGCTGCCATCTGCAGGATCATTGATCACCTGCGCGCCGCCGCCGAGGGCCGAGGTGTTGTCCGCGGTCAGCGTGCCGTTGATCGCGACCGGCTGCACCTGGTTGCCCGGCGGCGGCGCGGCGGTACCGCCGTAGATATAAATGTCGTCGAAGTAGTCGATCGCACCAGAGCCGTCCGGATCGCCGAGACTCATATAGTGGAACGACGCCATCGGCTGGGTCGCGACCACAGTTCCGTCGATGGACATGACCACGTTCGAGCCGGAGGTGTAGTCCCACTTGAATTCGTGCCAGCCGAAACCGCGCGGCACCGTCGTCACCGTCGTAGTCGAGCCGCTCTTGACCAGGAAGTAGTCCGTGGAGACACGACCGTCGGTACCCAGCGCCTGCTGGGTCACGCCGTCATCGACGCGGCCCCACGAGTTCGGCAGGTGCTTGGCGTCCATGTCCGAATAGGCAAGATCGATTCTCCTGTCCATGAACTTCATCGTGACGATCTTGTTCAGATTGCTGGTGAACGTGCGCGTCAGCATTTGCCCGTTCGGATTCGCCGTCGTGTCGATGCGCAGCGACTTTTTGCCGAAGAACGGACCTTCCGCCATGTATACGGTCGACTGAACCGGCGTCCCCTTCTCGGCGATCCACTTGTTCGTCGTGTCGATGCTCGCCCCCTCGAAGTCCTCCGAGAAGTAGATGTTGGCAGGCGGAGTCGGAGCGGCATGGGTGATCGCAAACTGCGTCGGGAACGCCGACGTCAGACCGATGTTCGCGTAGTCGATCAACGAGTCGTTGAAATTGTTGACGCCGCCGTTGTCCGGTGTGCCGTTATTCAGATTCCAGTTGGCGTTGGTGAAGCTCTGCCAACCGAGGTACGCGTCCATCGTGTAGCTCTGCGGGTTGGTGCACTTGATGTTGCTGAACTGCAGGCCGGACGCGCTGATCGCGAAGTCCACACACATGACCGTGTTCTTGTCGTGCATCGACGGGCTGGCGCCGATGTTGTCGATGATGAACTGGTCGAAGTAGTTGTAGTGCGCCAATCCCGGATCGTAGCTGTGCGGACTCGTGTACTGGTAGACCAGATCCTTGTTCATCAGCACCCAGCCGAACACCGCGCTGTCCTCACCGCCGTCCTGCTGGGCGTCGTGCACATAAACGTCGGAGAAATGGTTGCCGATCGTGTACATGTCGGTCATCGGGTTGTACGCGCCGTCGTAGGTCTGGTTGCGCAGGTAGCCTGCGTTGAGCAGGATGCCGCGACGCGGCGAGTTGAAGATCTCGAGGTGCGACAGCGTGGAGTGGCCGGTGCTGGCCAGCGAGATGCCCGGCTGCGCACCGGCAAGCCGGCCGATGTCGTCGATCAGCACGTTGCTGATCGTGTGATTGCCGTTGTACTTGCCGATGCCAGGGTAGCCGCCATCCGAGTCGATGCCGCCCATGCCGAGGTGATCGAGCTTGCTGTTGGTAACGGTCAGCGAGTCGTTGTCGCGGAACACCTCGATCGCGTTCATGCCGGCGTTGGTCACGCGCGAGTTCTGGATCGTGATGTGGTTGGTGTCGGTCAGCGTGATCGCGCCGACGTGGTACTCGATCCGGTCGGTGTCCTCGCAGTACGACGGGTTGGTGCTGCCGGTCGCCTCAGGCGGGAAGAATTGCATGCCGTAGGCGTCGTAGGCGTTCCATGCATACACGTAATTGTTCGCGAACTCGGTGTCCTTGATGGTCAAGCCGTTCAGCACGATGTTGTGCACCTGCTGCGCGGGGTTCGGCACGGCGGAGAGGCTAGTCTTGTTGGCGCCCTTGAAGTAGATCGCCTTCTGCATGGTCGGCCGGACCACCGGCACATTGATTGCACCGGTTCCTGGATTAACCTCGGACGCGTTTGGGTAGTAGTAGAGCCAACCGGTGGTCTTGTTGAGGTAGTACTCACCTGGCGCATCGAGGAACGACAGGTTGCCCTGCACGAAGTAGCGGTAGTCGCTGCTGAACGTCCAATGCGTACGGTTGACTTCCGGATGCTGCGCGTCCTTGACCACGGTCAGGCGCTTGCCCGAGGTGTCGACGTTGCCGATCGGCAAGGTCTCCTGGTACCAGTCCGAACCCCCGGTGGCATAGCCGCTCCAGACGACGAATTGCGCGTCGAGCTGGCCGCGCGACTGTGCGTTGACGAGGCCCTGGATACTGTTGGCGTCGAGATCGGATCCGTAGGTGATGCTGTACGTGTCGCCGCCGGTGGTGCGCAGGAACTGGTTCGAACTGGCGGGGAAGCGCGGGTCGTAGGTGTAGTTCTTCGACCGGGCCATGATCGCCCGATTGTCGTTGACGTACAGCGTGTTGAAGTTCGTGCCTGCCGGCAGCTGCGTCTTGAATACATGGCCGACCGACGCCGATGGCAGATCATTGGCAAGGTCCGCACTGGTGGTCGTCTGCCATCCGCTGACCAGGGTGCCCCCGATGATGCGCACGCTGCCCGGCACGCCGTCGCCGCTCTGGTAGACGATGTTGTAGCCGTTCGTGCCGGAGTCGGCCGGCCCGAACGTCAGCGTGCTGGACAGGTAATAGTCGCCCGGGGCGATGTTGACGTCGATGTCGCCGGTCATGTTCGCATTGACGGTCGCTACCTGCTGTCGCGCCATGTCGATGGTTCTGAACGGCGCGTTGGAAGTGCCCGGGTTGCTGTCGTTGCCGTTGACCCCGTCGACGTAGAATGTCACCTGCACTGCCGCCTGCGCCGGTGCGACGATCACGCTCATCGATGCTGCTATAGCTGCGAAAAGTGCCAGCGTTCGTGTGACGGTTCTTCTGATCTTTACTGTCATTGGAAGACCTCCCTCGTGATGTTCGAATGGATTTTTGTCTTGCAGCTCAGTTCGGCACGATCAAATTGCCGTTTTGATACAGCACTAGTAGATTCGTTTGCGATCGTCACCCGCTGGTCGTGGCCATTTGTAGCCGCGTAGAACGTCGCCTGTTTCGACGGCGCATACGCCTTGGGCGGCTGCAAGTAGCCTCTGAAGTTCGATGTGAACCGGAAAGGATTCATCGCTGGATCGGCAAAAAAATGGGCAGGCGATGAACCCATCGCCCGCCCTTCCGCTCGATCAATACACTTGGAACTCGGACAACCCCGGCAAACCCGAGTAAGACGTGATTTGGAATTTCACCCAAGTCACGTTCTTGGTGGCGAAGCTGATCGTGTTCGCGGTCCCGTTGTTGTTCAACGCCGCAACCGTGATCGAGCTGCCGTCGCTGAAGGTCAATGTTCCACCCAGCACTTGGTCGGTGGTGTTGTTGCGATCGTAGAGCACGATCTGGCTGATCGATTGGCTCGCGGACCAGTCGAGTCGACCCCATGGGCTGGTATCGGTATTGGCTGGCGCCCATTCGCCCGTTCCCAGCTGGCCGATGATGCCGTCCGTCATCTTGGCCGCAGAGTAGTTCGAGTTGTATTGGCTCGATGCCGATGCGGTGGCGCCTGGCGCGAGATTCACTTGCGCCACGTCGAGCACCTGCATCTCAGACAGTCCATTGGTGCCACTGCTGTTCGTCACCTGGAATTTCACCCAGGTCACGGTCTTTTCCGGGAAATAGACTTCCAAAGCCGCGCCGTTGTTCGGTATGCCCGTCACCGTGACGGAGCTGCCGTCGCTGAAGGTCAACGTGCCGCCTTGGGACCAGTCGGTGGTGTTCGGGCGATCATAGAAGACGATCTTGTTGGTCTTGACACTGCTGGTCCAGCTCATCTGGATCCAGGGATTCGCCTCGCTATTGGACGCCCACTCGCCGGTGCCCCATTGACCGATGATCCCGTCGGCCACGTTTGTCGCGGCATATTGGCTGCTGAATTGGCTCGATGCCGTGATATTGGCCGTCTTTGCCAGATTCCAGTCGTAGACCTGGAATTCGGCGAGCCCGTTGCAACCGCTGCTGCTCGTCACCTGGAATTTCACCCAGGTGATGCTTTTGTCCGCGAACGTGATCACTTTGGCCGTACCGTTGTTCGGTATGCCCGTCACCGTGACCGAACTGCCATCGCTGAAGGTCAAGGTGCCACCCTGCGACCAGTCGCTGCTGTCGGGACGATCGTAAAGCACGATCTTGTTGACGATGTGGCTGCTCGACCAGCTCAACTGAATCCAGGGATTCGCTTCGCTGTTGGACGCCCATTCCCCGGTGCCTTGCAGGCCGACGATACCGTCGATGACGTTGGCTGCTGCGTATTGGCTGCTGTATACGCTCGAGGCGGTCACCGTTGCACTCGTGGCCAAATTCGTCGGCGGCACTGTGAGCGGCGGCGGCGGCGGCGTGACGGTGCCACCATAGATGTAAACCTGATCGTAGTAGCTCACGCCGAGACCATCGTCAGAACCAAGTTCGACGCGGCTGAAACTGGTTTGCGTCGCCAGCGTCTGCACCAGCGTACCGTCGATGTACATCTTCACGTCGGTGCCACTGGTGTAATCCCACTTCAGCTCGTGCCATCCATACGTGCGCGGCACGGTCGTCAAAACTTCCGACGATCCCACCAGGACGACGTAGCTCTCGTTGCTGAACGCCGTATCCATGCCAAGACCGAGCACATTGATGCCATCGTCTGCTCTGGCGATCGATTTGACGTTCGTCGAAATCGTCTTGCCGATGCCGCTGTAGTTCACCGGCTTCAGGTTCTGCCGATCGAACAACCTCATCGAGACGATCTTGTTCAACGAGGTGCCAAAATCGCGGTACAGCACCGGCTTGGAGCCCGAAGCAGCGGCGTCGCTGTCGAGCTTCAACGATGACTTGCCGTTGAACACGCCCTCCGACATCCATTCCGTCGAGATAAGCGGTTGATTGCCGCGATACATCCATTTCGACTGATCGAGGCCGCTCTCGAACGCATCCTTGAAGTAGATATTGCTCGGCTCCTGGAAGGTGATCCGCGCCGGCAGGTACGCGCTCGGATAGCTCGCGTTGACGCCGATATTCGCATAATCGATCAACGAGTCGTCGAAGGGATAAACAGTAGAAGTGAAATCGATGTTTGCGTTGACGAATTTGGCGCCGCCCTCGAAGTTGTAGTGCTGCGGATTCACCGACTTGAAATTCTTCACTTCGAAGTTGGAGTAGTCGCCCATGTCGAAATTCACACCATTCGGCGCGATGTCCTTCATGCTCGGATTCGCGCCGACACCGTCGACCAGCATCTGGTTGATGAAGTTGGGCAGCGCGCCGTAAAGGAAGCAGCCGAAAAACGCACCGTCATCGCCGCCATCCTGTTGCGCATTGTGCAGATAGATGCCGTTGAAGTGATTGTCGTGCGCATACAAGTCGGTTGCCGGATTGAAATCGGCGTCGCCGGCCGGCGAGGCCGGTGGGGCGTGATAGCTGGGCTCGCGGTTGTAGCCGCCCGAAAGGAAGATCCCTCGCCTCGAAGAATTGAAGACCTCGAGGTTGGAGAACGTGTTGTAGCCCGAGTTCATGATGGTCATGCCGCTCGCAGAACCGACCAACTGGCCCACGTCATGAACGATCGTGTTGGTGACCGTGTTGTAGCTGTTGTAGCCATTGCCCGCAGCGTCTCCGCCCAGGCCCGGATAGCCCCCTTCCAGTTCGATGCCGATGTTGCCTACGCCTTCCACGAGGGTGTTGCTGATCGTGTCGTATTGGTTGGCGAGATAAAGGTTGATGCCCATCATGCCGGCATTCTTGACGTGCACGTTCGTCACCGTGATGTGGCTCGTATTCGTCAACTGTAGGACACCGTTCTGGAATGCCGGTCGTTCGGTTTGTTCGCAGTACGACGGCTGCTTCACGCCGGTGACCAATGCTTCCGGCGGGTAAGAACCGATGCCGTCGAGATCCCCGCGGTTCCACGCATAGCTGTAATAGTCAGGGAAATTCGTGTCCTTGATTTGCAGTCCATCGAACGTGATGTTCGTGGCCGGGGTCGCGCGGGACGATCCCATCACCTCGATGACTTTGTCGACAGTGGGGATCACGATGTCCTGACTGCTGATGCTGCCTACCGGGTAGTAGTACAGGTATCCGGTGGTCTTGTTGAAATAGTATTCGCCGGGCTGATCGAGGAAGGCCAGGTTGCCTTGCAAGACAAACCTGGCGTTCTGGCCAATGGCGTAATGCGGTCGATAGGCTTCCGGATGTCCGGCCACGGTCTTGAAATTGATCGTGCCAGTGGAGGTATTGATGCTAGCGATGGGGATCGTATCGGTCATCCAGTCCCTTACATCCCAATCCCATACATACACCTGCACATCCAGATCACCGCGCGTCTGCGCATTGACGAGGCCTTGCTCGGCGGCGGCATCCAGATTCTTGCCGTACTCGGACGAGACGGTTACCGTCGAATTGGGCGCAATATTGGCGCTGGACGTGTTCCATACCTTGAACTCCGACAGGCCGTTGCAGCCGGTGCTGCCGGTTGCCTGAAACCGCACCCAGCTGACGGTCTTGTTCGAGAACGTCACGGTCTTGTCGGCGCCGTTGTTCGGGATCCCGGTGACGGCGATCGAACTGCCGTCGCTGAACGTCAATATCCCGCCCTGAATCCAGTCGCTCGTGTTCACGCGATCGTTGAGCGTGATCTGGTTGATCGTCTGGCTGCTGCTCCAGTTGAGCTGGATCCACGGATTGTTTTCGCTGTTTGACGCCCACTCGGTGCTCGAAGAATTGTCTACGGCGTTGTTCTTGGTGTACTGGGTGCCGACAAGGTTGTAAGAAAGCGATGAGATGCTTCCACCTACGGCCGTCATGTAACCTGTATTTGTCGACGGGAACCCAGGGATTTGGCTTAAATTCTTGGTTCGCGCCATGACGGCGCGTTTGTCGTTTACGTATAACGTGTTGAAATTGACTCCTGTTCCAACATACGTTTTGTAAACGCTGCCTTCGGCCGCGGCGGGTAGATCGGCGTCGGCGCCTGTGCGTACCACGAGATTCCATGCGGACGTTACCTTGGTTCCGCCGATGAACTTCGCCGTGTCCACGCCATCCGTCGCTCGGTAGATGACGTTGTATCCGTTAGACCCCGAATCGGTTTCGGTGAATTCAATCGTGCTGCCGACGTAGTAGTTGCCGGAGGCGATGTTGACGACGATATCGCCGGTCATGCCGATATTGTTGGATCTGACGACATCGCGGGCTTTTCCAAGCGTCGCAAACGGCAGCGCTTGCGTACCCGGATTCGAATCGCTGCCGCTTGGCGATACATAAAAATTCGCCTGGACAGTCGCATGGACTAGAGCCGGAATGCTCGGTGCGATGGCTAGAAGCATCACAATGCGCGAAATTACGGATGGCCTTTTGGGCTCATTATTTTGTGCTGTCATAGTTATCCCTCCCGTGTATCTAAGTGTTTTAAAAATAGGGGGGGCATCTACGGTGTGTATTTTTCATCACCAAGTTCACCCCAAATTGGATGTGGGCAAAGACTCCTTGTGAGCTGCGAGTTTTTTTCGAAATTTTTTTAGGCGCTTTCTGCACCATGACTACCCGATCGACGATGCCGGGGCAGACTGATCTCCGTTGCGGCCCTGGGTGTCGCCCCGCAACCATCTCCTACTTCTCTCGAGACCGTGCCGCGCATAGCAATAGAGCAAAGGCACGCTAATGCGTTTTCACATTCCTGAACATCACGCGAACTAGTGATATTTCTTATTTGATGATGTAATATCTCAAGAATTCACCAAGTGAATGGGCCATGCCGGAAGTCGTGCTCATAGTCCAGGACGAACCGTCTGCGCGAGCGCGTTTGTTTCGCATCCTTGTGACGCTGGGGTATGCGGACGACGAGATCGTCTGCGTCAGTGACGTTGTCCAGGCCAAAGATGTGGCTGGAAGACATAGCCTCGAGATGGTGCTCGCTGATCTCAGAATGCCCGACCGCGACGACGTTGAACTGATTGCCTGGCTCCGCTCCATCAACAAATCGCTGCCGATACTTGTGGTTTCGGCCTGGAATGTTGAAGAAATGGTTCTCGACGCGATCCGCGCAGGCGCAAATGGCTATCTGCTGAAAGAGCGCGACGATCTGGAAATTGCAGTGCTACTCAAGACCGTAGCAAACGGCGGCGCGCCGATCGATCCTTTCATAACGCGGCATATTCTCGGTTTGGCGAATGGCTCAACCCCAAACAGGGCTGCGTCCAAACCGGACATTGCAGAGGAGCCGCCTGGCGGCCTCTTGTCGAAGCGAGAACTGGCCATCCTGACCCGCGTTGCAGAGGGCATGAGCAACCGTGAAATCGCCGAGGTATTGAACATATCGCAATGGACGGTCGATACCCATATCCGGCATATCTACGGCAAGCTTAAGGTCAACTCGCGAACGCAGGCGGTGCGAACGGCACGCAGGCTCGGCCTGCTCTTCTGAACGTATCCGCCGGTATATCACCTGCGTCCAATTGCCGTCAGGCAGCTTCAGATGGCAACGCAGTCAGTCGACTCGGTCCTTTTAAGCGCGCGATGACCCAGGCAGCCATCACGGCAGACAAAATACAGATGCCTATTGCCGCGTAGCCGTAGCTCTGTATCCCATAGTTCGCGCCCAAGAAACCCGCCAGGGCCGTCCCTGCCGAAGCGAGCAGGATCTTACCGCTGCCGGTGGCCGAGGCGACCCTCCCCTTCGGGTCCACTCGGGCTGCCAATCCAAAAATAAACGGATAGAGGAACCAGAACATCACCGTGAGCGCGCTGAACACGCTCCAGAATTGAGGTTGGTTCTTGGCCGTTGCGATACCGAGGATGATGACGCCGACCAGCGGCAGGCCGATCAACAACGGCAGGACATTGCCAACGCGCTTGGAAACAAAAATGGCGATCACGCCACCTGACGCGCCGATCAGCGAGACGACGGACATCCCGGCGCCCAAGGCTGTGCCTTCCAGGCCGACGGAGTGGGCGATGCGCTCGAGAAAAACGTAGAGTCCGCTCACCGCTGCCGACATCAAGGCC
>Ga0207671_10004827_pt1 | contig 12700 bp, 15 predicted proteins | sample KBSC24metaG_FD_184352 | JGI IMG/M metagenome (GOLD analysis project Ga0207671, IMG submission 184352) | Corn rhizosphere microbial communities from Kellogg Biological Station, Michigan, USA - KBS C2-4 metaG (SPAdes) (version 2) | ecosystem: Host-associated > Plants > Roots > Rhizosphere > Soil... | reverse complement strand
TGGTGATTTATTCATGGTGATCACTTTTGAATATTCTTTGCCTTTACCTGCTACTTTCAGTGTTGCAACTACTTTCTTTGCCATGTTGTTTTTGTGTTGTACGTTTTACGCGGTACGTAATACGTATTTGTTAAACATTCTGTTATAAGTTGATTTTGCGTATAACGTAAAACGTTCGACGTAAAACTTATTTAATCTCTTTGTGAACAGTTACTTTACGTAATACCGGGTTGAATTTTTTCAATTCTAACCTTTCAGTTGTATTTTTTTTGTTCTTAGTGGTAATATAGCGAGACATGCCTGGCATACCGCTTGTTTTGTGTTCAGTACACTCTAAAATTACCTGAACCCTGTTGCCTTTTTTTGCCATTTTCTTTTTATGTTGTACGTGTCACCTCACGGCTTACGCAATTTTTCAAATTATATACCGCGTTTACGTATTACGTCGTACGTAAAACGTTCAACGTAATATCTACTAAATGTATCCTTTTTTAACAAATTTATTGATACAGGCAGTAATACCGTTTTTGCTGATAGTTTTAACAGCTGATGTAGATACCTTTAAGGTTATCCATTTATCTTCTTCAGGGATATAAAACTTTTTAAGTTTTAAGTTAGGATGAAACCTGCGTTTTGTTTTAACGTTTGAGTTAGAAACGTTATTACCTACAATAGATCCTTTTCCTGTTAGATCACAAATTCTTGACATGACAAATATTTTTAATTATCAACCCTTTATTCAAAAAGAGTTTGCAAATATCAGACTTTTAAATCAAATATTCAAGGGTGTTTTTAAAATATTTCAAATTCTTTTTAAAAGCGGTCATTCGCTTTGATGTCAGATCATTACCAGCAATGAAATTACTTCTTAAATTTTTTTAATAAGTATTGTTTTTTAATTTACACTTAACACATAAATTACTAATTTACGCCCACCATTTTAACCAACATGAAGATTACATCATTTGACGAGTACAAGCAGGTTTACAAACAAAGTGTGGAGCAGCCTGAGCAATTTTGGGCCGGTATTGCCGATAATTTTTACTGGCACAAGAAGTGGGATAAGGTGCTGGACTGGAACTTTAAGGAACCAAACGTAAAATGGTTCCAGGGTGCTAAACTCAACATTACCGAAAACTGCCTTGACCGCCACCTGGAAACCCTGGGCGATAAACCCGCCATTATATGGGAACCAAATGATCCGCAGGAAGATCATCGTATATTAACCTATCGCCAGCTGCATGATAAGGTTTGCCAGTTTGCCAATGTGCTTAAAAATAACGGCGCAAAAAAAGGCGACCGTATTTGTATTTATATGCCGATGGTACCCGAACTGGCCATTGCCGTTTTAGCCTGCGCCCGTATTGGCGCTATTCACTCTGTAGTATTTGGTGGTTTTTCGGCGCAATCTATAGCGGATAGGATCAATGATGCCGAATGTAATATCGTGATAACCGCCGATGGTGGTTTCCGTGGTAATAAAGATATCCCTTTAAAAAATGTGATAGACGATGCCCTGGTTCAGTGCAAATCTGTTAAAAAAGTAATTGTATTAACCCGCAGCCGCACACCGGTATCCATGATTAAAGGCCGTGACGTTTGGTGGGAAGATGAAGTGAAAAAGGTAGAAACCCAGGGTAACCCGCAATGCCCGGTTGAAATAATGGATGCCGAAGATATGCTATTCATCCTGTATACATCCGGCTCAACCGGTAAACCAAAAGGTGTAGTACATACCTGTGGCGGTTATATGGTGTATGCCGGCTATACGTTTGCCAATGTATTCCAGTATAATCAGGGTGAGGTATATTTTTGTACTGCCGATATCGGCTGGATCACCGGGCACTCTTACATCGCATATGGTCCGCTGTCACAAGGCGCTACTACTTTAATGTTCGAGGGGGTGCCAACCTACCCGGATGCTGGTAGGTTCTGGGAGATAGTTGATAAGTATAAAGTAAATATATTATATACGGCGCCAACAGCCATCCGCTCCTTGATGAGCTTTGGCGAAGAGCCTTTAAAAGGTAAGGACCTGAGTTCGTTGAAGAAACTGGGATCTGTAGGCGAACCCATCAATGAAGAGGCCTGGCATTGGTTTGATGAAAAAATCGGTCATGGCAATTGCCCTATTGCCGATACCTGGTGGCAAACAGAAACCGGCGGTTTAATGATATCGCCTATCTGTAATGTAACGCCTACCAAACCAGGTTATGCTACATTGCCGCTGCCCGGCATTCAACCTGTATTGGTTGATGAGAATGGTAAAGAGGTAGAAGGCAACGGCGTAAGCGGTAACCTGTGTATCAAATTCCCATGGCCCGGTATGCTGCGCACTACTTATGGCGATCATGAGCGTTGCCGCACCACTTACTTTGCTACTTACGAAAACCTGTATTTTACAGGCGACGGCTGCCTGCGCGATGAGGATGGTTATTATCGTATAACCGGTCGTGTGGATGATGTATTGAACGTATCCGGTCACCGTATTGGTACTGCCGAGGTGGAGAACGCCATCAACATGCACAGCAGCGTGGTAGAGTCGGCAGTGGTGGGTTATCCGCATGATATTAAAGGGCAAGGTGTTTATGCCTTTGTGGTGTGCCCTGATCAGCATGGTGACGAAGAACTTAACCGTAAGGATATCATCATGACCGTAGCCCGTATCATTGGCGCTATTGCCAAACCCGATAAGATCCAGTTTGTAACCGGGCTGCCCAAAACCCGCTCGGGCAAGATCATGCGCCGTATTTTACGTAAGATAGCCGAAGGCGATACCTCTAATTTAGGAGATACTTCCACACTGCTTGATCCGGCTGTGGTGGATGAGATCAAAGCGGGAGCTTTATAGGGAGAAAGGCAGTCGACTCACCCGGTCTACGCTTCGCTGGACCACCCTCTCTTCGGCTTCGCCGGAAAGAGGGTAGAGAAAATAAAAGTGTAAAACCCCCTCTATGCGCGAAGCGGAGAGAGGGGTGACGAGCGCAGCGATGTCGGGGTGAGTCGATGCTGTCAAGGAGCAAGACTCTTTTAAAAAATAGAATTTAATTAAAGACAGATGCAAGGAACCATGAGCAAGAGATCAGGAAAAATAAAGTACTGGGCTTTTCTCCTTGTTCCTTGCATCCTTGTTCTTTTATCTTTCCTTAACCTGGCATTTACTATAAAACCATCTGGTAAATACCGGCTTGATTTTTTTACCAAACACAACCAGTTTTACCTTTGCGATTCAGCGTATAAAAGCAATACCGGTTCCAATACTTTCTGGACACCAGAGGCTTACCATGACAGACTGGGTGTTGATTATGATATCCTGGGTATTGGTATTGAAAGTTACGGCCATGTAAAAGCCGATCTGGAAATATTAGACAGTGCCGATCCTCAAACCGACTTCAGTCATTATGATCATGTGGTCGAAGCCGGCATCACCATCCAATCGGGTTTGTTGCAGGTGCTTAACTTTCCGGATTATAAATCGTACCTCAAGCTTATTATCAAACCTGGCAAATATCGGGTACGGGTTTATTCCTCTGGTTTAAGCAATGTGGACCCCGATGCCGACGAAGGCCAGGATCATTATAAAATAACCCTATGGCCCGATAGCCGTATGGAGCGCAAAGTACTCAAGCAATTTGTGAAAAAGTAATTACAACAAACAGCTCCAGTAAACCCAGGCTATAAACAAAAGCTGCAAGGGCATCCGGAACCGTAAATACTCCGGACCGGGGCCATCGAACGTAGCTTTTTCCATATTGATATGTTTCATAGCGGCATTGATATTAGCCGGGGTAAGTACAATAAAAAACAGGATAAGGCACCAGGCCGTCAGTGTACGGGTGGCCGGAATAAGCAAACCCGCGGCCGCTGCTATTTCTATCACGCCCGTAATATATACCACTTGTTTTTTGTAGGGAATAAATGCCGGCATCATCATAGCCATACCCTGGGTAAATTTAAAATGGCCGAGGGCAGTAAATGCCATCATCACGGCCATCGCTATCTGGGCGGATAGTTTTATATTAAAGTCACCACTTAGTTTAGTAACAATGAGGCCTATTCCAAAGGTGGCCAGTAATACGATCAATACTTTCATGTGTGTGTTTTATTTGATGCAAATGTGGAGATACCCCAGGCAACAAACAATGAACCTAAGTTAAGTAATGCGGCGCCGGATCCTGCTCAATCCCTGTGGTGTAACACCAATGTACGAGGCGATATATTTTAAAGGGATCTGCCTGATGAGCTGCGGCTGCTCGGTAAATAAATTCAGGTAGCGCTGTTTGGCACTATCATTTAACAGGGATAGCTCGCGTTTGGATTTGCTCAGGAAGATAGCCTCGCTGGCATGGCGACCGATGGTTTGACCAGCTTCTGTCTCTTTATAAATAGCCTGCAAGTCATTATAAGTTAATCGCCATAAGGTGGTATCAGTCAACGCCTGGATCTGATAGTGCGATGGTTGCCGGGTTAAAAAAGAGTCGTAGGCGCTGATAAAGCTATTGGCAAAAGCAAAGGTAAAAGTTACGTCATTCTCGTCTTTCGGGATATAATAACGCACCATGCCCTTTTCTATAAACGACAGGTAATTCTCCGTTTGCCCGGTTTTTAAAAGCACCGCTTTCTTGGAGAATTCATGCCTGGTCAACTTCGACGAAAATGTTTGCCAATCCCCGTCGCTCAGGGGAACAATACGCTCAAAGTATTCTCGTATTTTTTCCATAAAGGTGAAGATAGGGACTATGGGTTATATTTTACTATTGCCTTGGTGTTCATACCGGGGTTTAAAGTCTTGGGCTATTTAGAAAAAATATGTCATTGCGAGGAGGAACGACGAAGCAATCTCGTCGTATATATAAACGCGAGGAGATTGCCACGCTTCGCTCGCAATGACATGGAGAGATACGATGGTGGGCAGGCCTCTGCGCTCTACCCTTCGACTGAGCTCAGGGTGACACCCCGTCCCCTCAGGGTCTCTCGAAGAGGACCCTGAGGTTGTCAGGCATCCACCAGCTCCATTATTTTCATATTCCTGGCTATCTCTATATCCGGGCTCCTGTATTTATACTCCGGTATGCTGGCCAACGAGGAGTCATGTACCCGTTCGCCAAGACCATAAAACTGCTGAAAACTCATGATGAGTGGGCGCCATTTATCCGGGTCAACACGGTTAGGGTCGCCATTCATGATGATGGATTCTTCCAGGTAAACCTGTACTATTTTTAATTCCATGGTTACAATCCGGCCGCGTTGCTGCTCGTTGTCTTCGCCAATCGGGTGTATTTCGGCTACATGGGCTTCCATTTGTACCGGGCATTCCATGGCGCGCGGAGCAGCTACTTTTTGCGATGGTACGGGTGTTAGGCCCGCAACGCCAAACTTATCGGGTTCATAATAATAACCACGACCTTGTTTGGCCTCGGGTACCGGGTTCATGCCGGTTTTCAGGGCCAGGTTATTCACCGCCTGCACCTCATTTACCGATGGCAGGTTTAAAACACACTGCCCGGTGCGCCGCAGGTTTTGTACCGTTTTGGAGGTGGTAGCCATACCGATGATACAACGCCAGCCCAGCCAAAAAACGGATGATATGGGCGCTAAATTATATGATCCATCCTCGTTCAGGGTACTGATGAGCACCACCGGGGTGCCGAAGTACAGGATGGCGGGTTCGCTTATTTTATGCATGATGATATCGTTTTGATAATTGTTGAATACGCTTATTTGCTTATTCAAAATTGCCAAATGATACGCCCCTATGAAACCCGGAACTTGCGGTGTTTGGTCAGCTTTGCGTCATCCTGAACATGAAGGAGGGATGTCATGCTGAGCTGTAGATAAAAGCAAAAAGATTTTGATTAAGAATTCATTTTAATTCCCTCCCACGGGAGGGGCGCGTAGGGCAGGTGTAATGGCAGGGAGGGGTTTGTACGCGCGATGATCATCCTATTTCATAAACCCCTTCCTCCCCTTCCCGAGGGAAGGAATCGCACAAGGCCCTGACTCTTTTGATAGATGTCAAGGAGCGCCGTCGAAGCATGGCGGGCAGGCCTCTGCGCGCGTTCTTTGACAAGCTCAGACTGACAGGCCCTTTTTCGTTATCCATGATGGGCCTGTTTGCTATCCTGAGGTGCCTCTTTTCTATCGAACATGCCGTAATCACGTACTACATGCGCTATCCGTAAATGATAATCTTTAAACACATAGTCGCGGCCTTTGGCCTGGGCATCCCGGTGTACTTCTACATTGCGCCACTGCTTTACGGCTTCCTCATCGCGCCAAAAGGATAAGGATAATATTTTACCCGGATCGGTCAGGCTCTGGAACCGCTCTATCGAAATAAAGCCGTCAATAGTAACCAATGTAGGTTTCAACTCGGCGGCTATATCCAGGTATTCCTGCTTTTTGCCCTCCGCGGGCATCACTTCAAAAATTACGGCTACCATTTTGTTTTGTTTTTGATGATATAACAGATCAAAGGTAGCGTAGTTTGAGGAGGGATATTTCGGGTTGGGATGAAGTGTTCAATAGTCGACTCACCCGGTCATCGCTTCGCTCGACCACCCTCTCTTCGCCTGCGGCGGAAAGAGGGGTTTTTGAAGGATATCAAAAAGTAACGTCATTGCGAGGTACGAAGCAATCTCTATCCCATATAGAGTGGCTCTACAAATCGGGGGTTATTAATATTGTGTTGTTTTTGTTGGTATTAATGAGCTCCCTCTGGTCGGTTGTCTTCGTGCCTCGCAATGACGTGTGGGTAAGTAACCCTCTTTCCGGCGAAGCCGGAGAGAGGGTCGCCCAGCGTAGCACAGACGGGCTGAGTCTTTGCCGCCAGGACAAATCTCCCGGTTTTAGCACCATGACTTAGTGTATCAGTTTTGCACCTATTTTCCCCTATTTGTTAAAAAGTGTTAAAATGGCCCATTTTTGAACGTTTTACATCAAAAAGCGATCTTTTTGATCGCTTAAATTGTTAAAATATGTCAAGTTTACTTAGTGTATGAAAATTTTGCACATAACTTAAAGTAATCTAAACACCATGCCATCCATTTCTTCACTCAAATGGATCTGACAAGCCAGGCGACTGTCTGGACCCGCATTGGGCAGGGTGTCGAGCATATCGAGCTCATTATCTGTCGGGGTAAAATATTGTTCGGGGCCTTCCACTACCTGTACGTGGCAGGTAGCGCACAGGGCCATACCGCCGCAGGTAGCCAGGATCTCGTATTCCGATGCTTTAAGCACTTCCATCAAACTCAGGTTGATACCCTCGGGAATTTCGACCGGGGCACGGTGGCCCTCACGGTCTTCAATAATTAAGTTGATCATGGCTAAAACTCGGTTACGCCGTAAACGGTGGTATATTTAAAACTTAGTTTTTGTTCGGGGTAAACGTATTTAAACGCGCTTTGGGCCATCAATGCCGCTTCATGGAAACCGCAAAGGATCAGCTTTAATTTGCCGGGATAAGTATTGATATCACCAATGGCATAAATACGCTCCACGCTGGTGCTGTAATCGCGGGTGTTCACCACAATGGCCGAAAAATCGATGTTAAGGCCCCAGTTGGCTATTGGTCCAAGCTTAGGGCTGAGGCCAAACAGCGGTATCAGGTGATCGGCAGCAATATGGCTCACCTCGTTGTTACGGTCTAATAAAGTGATCTCCTGCAGATGCCCTTCGCCGGTTAAAGCTACCACGTTCGATTTTAGGATGAGGTCTATCTTACCTTGTTTGGCCAGTTCAAAAACCTTTTCGGCAGCGTCCGGCGTACCGCGGAAGGTATCGCCCCGGTGTACCAGCGTAACCCGTTCGGCTACATCGGCCAAAAATATGGCCCAGTCCAAGGCCGAATCACCGCCACCCGCGATCACCACTTTACGACCGCGCAGGGCTTCGGGGTTTTTAACCATATAGGCCACGCCTTTGCCTTCAAACTCCAGTAAACGATCAATTTCCGGTTTGCGGGGTTCAAAACAACCCAGTCCGCCTGCTATCACCACCACCTGGCAATGTACGGTAGTGCCGTCGTTGGTTTTTATAAAGTAAGAACCGTCATCGTTTTTGGTCAATGTTTCTACCCGTTCGCCCAGGCTAAAAGTAGGGTGGAAGGGTGCTCCCTGCTCCATCAACCGGTCAACCAGTTGCTGAGCGGTAATATCCGGGTAACCGGGAATATCGTAAATAGGTTTGTGAGGATATATTTCAGAAAGCTGACCGCCAACCTGCGGCAGCACGTCAATTAAATGGCAGCGCATTTTGAGTAAACCCGCTTCAAAAACAGCAAATAAACCAACAGGGCCTGCGCCTATAATGCAAATATCGGTATTGATGTGTTCCATAAAGTGCTTTTTAGTAAGCACTCAAATGTGGCAATAGGTCATTCAGAAATCAAATGATATTTAGTAATGCTCAATTACTTTAAGTTATAGTTAGCGAGGCAAAAACGCTTAAAAAGATCGATCAATTTGCTGTTTTTGCCATGTAGCTGGATAAACTGAAAAGTGCGGAAAATTTCCATTCCTTTTATTTCAATAATGCTCAACTCGTTGTATTTCAGCTCACTTAATACCGACTGGATAGACAGAAAGGTGGCAGTATCTGAGTATAATAAATATTGTTTGATGGCGATGCTGCTTTCCAGCTGGATCTCGATGTTCAGGTCTTTGGGGTTGATCTGTACCCCGGCCAGGGCATTAAAGATCACATCTAACGTGCCCGAACCGGCTTCGCGCAACACCAGTGGGATATCCAGTAATTGTTTGGGACTGATCTCCTGTTTTTTGGATAACTTATTGTTGGCCCGGGTCACCAGAACGATCTCGTCCTTGGCAAAAGGGGAGTAGGCCAGCTGGGGTGAATGGGCGGAGCCTTCCACAATGGCAATGTCGATCTTTTCGTCGAGGATCAGCTGTGAAATATAGTCGGTATTACCCTGTATAAAGTTGAAGGTAACATCGGGATATGTTTTCTTGAAAAGCGCCAGGATCTTGGGCAAAATAGTTTGGGCCACAGTAGTGCTGGCGCCGATGTGCAGCGTACCGGCCTCCATATTGTTGAGCTGCGCCAGTTCGGTTTCGAGTTCGGTATAGGTTTGGAAGATCTTTTCGGCGTATTGAACCAACACCTTGCCAGCTACAGTAAGTGCTATATTATTGCCGTTGCGCTTAAACAGCTGTATGTTCAACTGCTGTTCCAGCTCTTTAATATGTTTGGTAACCGCCGGTTGGGTAATGTACAGCTCATGAGCAGCCTTGGTAAAACTGAGCCTTTGCGCAACCGTGTAAAAAACCTTTAACCTGAAATCAAAAATCATTGGGTTAAAATTAGTGGTTTTATGGCAGAAAACAGGATGGAACTATTGCTCTCTTGAACATTTCATAAGGTTAGCAAAAGGGACGGAAGTAAAGGCAATAACAGCCAAACAACATACCGAGATAATTCTTGTGCTGAGGTAGATGAATGTTTCCATACCTATGAGATTTATTTTGGAGGGAAATGTTACAGGGGAAGTCAGTCTATTAGTTGTAATTAGGCCATTATGCCCGAACCTGATAAATAATTTTGATTGAACTATCGAAGCTTGTTTAATAACTAATCAATCGAAAAGTATAAATGGATTTAGTAATTAACTAAATAATTATAAATTTATAATCTAAACCTTAAATATCAAAAAATGAGTACTATATCTTTGGCTGTTTATGAAGTAATTATTTATAAGAAAAATGGTAGTATCAAGAATACTGAAAATATAAGCGATTTTAACAATGGTTCCGATTTATTAAATCTATTTCAAAAACTACCAACATTTTTAAATACAAGTAGTTCATCTATAACTGTACTGGATTTATCTCAAAAGCGATTAAAGATTAGTAGTCCTGAATTTAAACCCTTTGGTCGTGTGATTAGTGGAGTAATAGAAACTGGCGAGTTTGGGACTGAAAATCAAATAATTGATAAATCTGGAAATTTAGTGGCAACTAAGAATAAGGATCACTCAGCTATGAGCCCCTTCTATTTTTTATGTGATCTTGAAAAAAACTCAAAAAGAGCAATACTGATATTACAGCGATTTAGTCAATATGGAATATATAGCATTTTTTCTGCTGTGATTAAAAAAGAGTTTGAAAAGCAACATCATAATTATACGATTAGAATTTCGCCATTGGTTTCAAAGAAAGCATTAGATGCTGTTGTAAAAGACGGTGTTATTAAAAAACTGACATTTAAATCCATTGACCCTACCAAAAATTCATATAATATAAATTCTAAAAATCCGTCAGATTACTTTAATGCGAATGAGGTTTACTGTGAATATAATATTGTGGCTAAGAGGAATAAAAGCATTTCATTAAGGAATTCAATTAGTAAAATTCTTGGTGTTGATGCTAAGGTCTCCGATTATATAACTTTAAGAGAGTTTGATTATAATGATATTAAGGTGAAATTTGAAATTAATGGTAAGCTACAAACCATTAGCGTTAATAATTGGCAAAACTTTAGTCCAGATATCGATATCACTAGTAAAGTAAATATTAATAGTGCTGGTTTTCCAATAGTTGGTGAAATAGAAAGGGCCACACTAGACTTACTAAGCGATATCAAAACTGAATTAATGAGATGAGTAAAATAACTTTTAAAATAATAATATATTTTTTCATCGGGCTTGGTATTGTTCTTTTATGTACAGCATTTTATGGGATTTTGAATGAGAATGTAATACACTATAAGGGGGCTGTTAATTGGGTGTATTTAAAAAAAGTAGCTGATACATGCATGTTTTTAGCCATACCTTGGAATATAGCTGGTGTGTTTTTACTTTACTTAACCCTGAATGTACAGCAAAAGCAATTTGAAAAAACGGATTCCTATATAAGGCAACAGCAATTCGAAACCACGTTTTTTAATATGTTAAATGTTTTAACAAACATTAAAAAATCAATTTATTATGAATATACTTCTTTAGCTCAGAATTCATTAAATGAGATTCATATTAAAAAAGATCAAGAATTTTTTTACTTCGCATTAAATGATTTAAAACGTTTATTTAATAATTATTACAATACTCTTGATTCTGAGAATCAAATAAAGATAATAATGGAGAAAGTTAAATCCAATACTCCAGTAAATCAGTTAGAAAGAGATATTATTAAAGATGACTTAAATGAAATTTATTTGAATTTCTACGAAAAATATCATAGTAACCTTGGACACTATTTTAGATACGTATTTAATCTCATGAAATTTGCTATTGAAAGACGAAAGAGCGATAAAGATGAAAAGGATTATATAGATTTAATACAGGCCCAACTTACAAACGACGAATTAAGTTTAATTTTTTATAATGCATATAGTGATAATGGATTAAATAGGAAGAAGGACTACAAATTTCATGAATGGTTGGATAAATATAATTTCTTCGAAAATTTAGATGATAGGAGTCTTTTATTGAGGGAACATCACATGCTGTATGATAGGACCAGGTTTAAATTCCTAAACTCTGACGAGCTAAAGCTAAAAGGATAAATAAACACTTTGCACTAAAGTTAACTAAAGTTCCCCCAATCTCGTGCAACTATCCATTTAATGGGAACCCAGGTTACGTAATCTCCAGGTTCAAAAACATCATCCAGCATTACAAGTTCGGTTATTTGTTCGGGTAAGATAGATAAGTTGTGTTTTCCATCTGGACTATCGAGGTCATAAAAATGATATCTATCTGCCCCGTCTTTGTATCTTCTACTTGGCCCAAAGTCAAATGGGATACAAATTCTTTCAATTAGTCCTTTTTCATTAGAATCAAATTGAAGTTTAACGATTCTTTTTCCATGAATTGAGGAGAGGAATATTTCCTGGTGAGTTGCCATTTTGATAGGATTAGGTTATTTGTTTGTTAAATGTATTATTAAATAAATCGATAACCTACTAAAAAACGTTCTTTTAACTGTAGCTTCATATTCCTAAATCTAATCGAAATTTCCTTAATTTTCCCTCCAAATCCACACCCCATGCAAAACACACTGCAGCAAAGCTTTGGTAATATTGATATCTATTTGTTCGATCAATTATTGAAGGGGCGTTATGACCATTGCGAAACCGTACTGGATGCTGGCTGCGGTGGTGGGCGCAACCTGGTATATTTTATGCAAAATGGTTTTAATGTATACGGCATCGATCAAAGTATAGAAGCTGTGGAGGCGGTAAGGCAGCTATCGGCAAAACTTTCCTCGAGACATGCGCTCAACAAATTCCGGGTGTCGGGAGTAGAAGACATGCCTTTGGCCGGTGATTTTTTCGACCTGGTGATCTGCAGCGCCGTATTGCATTTTGCTAAAAACGAGCAGCACTTTGACCGCATGGTGCGTTCGCTGTGGCGGGTACTGAAGCCCGGAGGTTATTTGTTTGCGCGCCTGGCATCGGATATCGGTATCGAAGAATTGGTGATCAGTACAGGCAATGGCCGCTACCTGCTGCCCGATGGTTCCGAACGGTTTTTGGTGGACGAACAAACGCTACTTAAATATACTGCCGAATTAGGCGGCACGCTTTATGAACCCATCAAAACCACCAATGTGCAAAACCTGCGTTGCATGACCACCTGGTGCATCCAAAAGCAATAAAGTTTAATTCAAACTAATACTAAATAGCTATTTATACCGATTACTAACCTTAATGCAGGTACATTTATCCTATGCATCACGAA
>Ga0207671_10004825_pt1 | contig 12701 bp, 12 predicted proteins | sample KBSC24metaG_FD_184352 | JGI IMG/M metagenome (GOLD analysis project Ga0207671, IMG submission 184352) | Corn rhizosphere microbial communities from Kellogg Biological Station, Michigan, USA - KBS C2-4 metaG (SPAdes) (version 2) | ecosystem: Host-associated > Plants > Roots > Rhizosphere > Soil... | reverse complement strand
GTGCACTACGTCATGCTGTCGCGTCTCAACGACCCGTTGAAGGTGGAAGAACCCGAAGCGCTGATCTACGAGCCGATGCCGAATGGTGCGTTGCGCTTCGTCGGCGTCGAGTACATTGCGCTGGCAACCAACGTCACCGGCGGCGCGGCGAGCCTGGAAGGACACCTGCTGAACTTCGTCGATGAGCCCAACCGTTTTGGCCTGCCGGCGTTTTACGAGTTGCACGTGTGGGCGTGGCAGGACAACCCGAAGGGAAGCTTTGCCGACTGGAACACGAACGTGAGCTGCGACGCGCAGCGCGCGCCGCCGCCGGCCTGAGCCGACGCTCGATTCGCGTTTGCGCCAACACCATCCCCAACCAGCCCTCCCCTTGAAGGGGAGGGCTTTTGGTTGGGCGTGGCGATGGCTGGCGAGAACGGGCTTGTGGACGAGCGACGGTTTGTGGAGGTCGACCGCGATCTCAGACGATCCTGGTCTGTGCCGCGCGATACGCCGCCAACTCCCGATCCTGCCGCTCGAGATTCTCGAACAGGCGGCGCGATGCCAGCTGCAGGAAGAAGAAACCGAATTTGGGGCTCTGGAAATACAGTTGCTTCACGCGATCGTAGGTGATCACGAGGATCCGGCCGTCGGCGATGCATTCGGCCGATTGCGTGCGGCTCTTGTTCGGCGCAAGCAGGCCGAGTTCGCCGATGATTTCGCCCGGGCCCAGCTCGAGTGCGAGTTCGTTGATGCGAAACCGCCCGGCCAGCACGAAGAACATGCTGTCGGCCACGTCGCCGCGGTTGAACAGGATTTCGCCGACCTTGATCGCGCGATCCTTCGAGATCATCTGCATCCATTCCAGGTCAGCTTCGCCGGCTGCGTGCGAAGCCTCTTCGACGCGCCGCACCAGCGACAGGATCTGCACCAGGCGCAGCCCGTTGAGCGGCAGCAGTATCGCGTGCAGGATCAGGATCGGGCGCGCGTGGGTGAAGAACGCGTAAGCGATGAAGAACAGGTTGCTCAGGATGCCGGCAACGCGCAGCGGCACCATCGTCTTCATCGAGAAGGTCAGCAGCACGAGCAAGGCTGCGCAGTAGCCGAGTAGTTCCGTCGCGTCCATTGCCCTCACCGGGAAGCGTCGAAGAGACGAACCGCCATCCTAGGACATGGCGACCCCGGCACCGTGAAAGTCAGCGCGGAGTGCGACTAAAGTCGAAGCCTGGATGAAGGCCTTGTCAGGAAACTGAAAGGAGCCCAGGAACGAGGGCGCCAGCTTCGCAGACTGCGGCTGACCTTCGCGACTTCGTATCGCCGAATCAACAACCGGAGCTTTCAGCGCGCGTCAGGCGAGCCTGATCCCTGTCGTGCCGTGCCCCTGCACGCACGCGTTTGCCTGCCACGCCTGTGCGGACCGACGCGAATTTCCGACACGGCTGCCAAGCGCCGGGAGGAGCGGGACAAACCGAAATTCGTCCCGGGAGCTGGCAGAACGATCGTTCGGTATGTTACATTCACCGGGCAACTGATCGCCATGCAATCTTCGGGAAGACAAACGAATGACCGTTTTTCGCGACAAGAGCCTCACCATTGCCCTTGCGATCGTCTGCGCAATGGCAGCCACACAGGACGCCAGGCCGATGAACGCAGCTCCGGGGATGGACACCGTCAGTCACCTGCAGGACTTTCCGGTGATCGAATTTCGCCGGTATACCACTGCAGCCGGACAAAGAAAGAACTTTGTCAGCTTTTTCGATGCCTATTTCCCGGAGGCGTTCGAGCAGCTCGGGGCAATCGTCTTCGGGCAATTCCTCGAGCGCGACCACCCGAACGGCTTTACCTGGCTGCGCGGTTACAAGGACATGAGCGCCAGGCCCATTGTCTGTTCCGCCTTCTACTACGGTCCGTTGTGGAAGGAGCACAAGGCGAAAGTCAACGCCATTCTGCCGGACAGCGACAACGTGATGCTGTTGCGTCCGCTGCGCCCGGATACCGCCATCGGCGTTCTTCCGGCAGTGGATCCCGTGGCCGAACCGAACGGTGCCGGCGGAATCGTTGTCGCGCAGATCTTTCCGTTGAAGAAAGGCGCGGAGGCGGATTTCGCCAGGCGCGCGGAGCCGGAATTCAAGCACTACGGCATCGACGGCGTGCACGCGGCCGGGATACTGGTTTCGCTGGATGCCGCCAACAATTTCCCGCAGCTGCCGATCCGGACCGACGGGCCCTGGCTCGTCTGGCTGGGCATCGTCGAAAATGAAACGGTGTTGCACCGGCTTCAGGCGGCATTGCAGCAAACCGGGCAAACCCTTGCCGGATCAGGCCAGCTCAATGGCGTTGCCGAGGTGATCGTCATGGACCCCACGCCGCGATCGCGCATGCGCTGGACCATGGTCAACAGTGCGCCCCGGTGAATCACTTCGCGCACCTGTGGCTTTTCGCGGTCCTGGTTTTTGGCGTGATGGTGCTGCCGGGCCTGGACATGGCCTACATCGTCAGCAGCGCACTGACCGGAGGCCGCAGCAATGGATTTGCTGCCCTGGCCGGAGTGGTTGCCGGCGGCTTCTGCCATGTGCTGCTTGCCGCCGTGGGATTCAGTGCAGTCATCCGTGTCGTTCCGGGCGCATTCAACCTGTTGCTTGTCGCAGGCGCCGCCTACATCGCCTGGATCGGTGTTTCGCTGTGGCGCCACGATCCGGAACCGGTGCCCCCGCAGGCGCCCGCCGCGCGGGCGGCGTCCGGAACCCTCGGCACCTTTCGCAAGGGAATGGCAATCTGCCTGATGAACCCGAAGGCTTACCTGTTCATGCTGGCTGTCTTTCCGCAGTTTTTCAATCCTTCCTACGGCTCGCTGTTGACCCAGGCGGTCGTGCTTTCACTCATCATTGCGTTGAACCAAAGCCTGGTTTACGGAAGCCTGGTTGTCGCAAGCGGCCGCTTGAGCCAGGCGTTTGCCGGAGATGCTGCGGCGCGCCGGATTGCTTCGCGGAGCGTCGGAACGATCTTGATCGTAGCGGCGCTGTATACAGGCTTCGAAGGATGGCGGACATTGGCGTAGCACGCCTGCCCGCGCGGAAATGTGGCGCCAGCGCAAATGGCAAAGCCGGATCCTTTCATCTAAGATGGCTTGGCCCGATCTTCTCGTGCAGCGCCGGCTTGCGGATATATGACAATGCGCCGCCATTCGCGGCGCATGCAGACTCTCGGTAGGATTTCCAGTGCGCAAAAATGACCCTGAAGGAGTTCGTTCACGCATACTCGATGCGGCCGCCGAGCTGTTCCAGGACCGCGGGTATTCGGCTTCCGGGATGCAGACGATATTCGAGAAGGCAGATGTGACGAGCGGCGGCTTTTATCATCACTTCGAGAGCAAGAAGGACCTGGGCCTGGCGGTGATAAGGGAACGCGTTGCCGAGGCGGTACAGCAAACCTGGATAGCGCCGGTTGTCGCTGCTCCCAGCACCATCAGCGGCCTGAAATCGGTTTTCGGATCCATTGCTTCGGAGCTGGATGCCAACCAGGCGGTTCGGGGTTGCCCCTTGAACAACCTGACTCTCGAGATGGCCTACGCGGACGCCGATTTCCAGGAATTGCTCGAGGAAATCTTTGCGAACTGGCAGCGGGAACTGGAGCGCGTGATCAAGCGCGACCAGAAGGCCGGCGTGCTTTCGCGAACATCACCCAGAAAAACCGCGGCCTTTGTCATTGCGGTCTATTCGGGCGCGATGGCCATGAGCAAGGTCAAGCAGTCGTCCGATCCGTTGCGTACGTGCCTGAGCCAGTTGACCGACGCGCTGCAGGCAGCCTAGCCATATTCGAACGTCAGTGCGGCACGCATCTCGTGCCGGTCATCCGCCGCGGAAGCGATCGCGGTACGCGCTTGGAGACACGCCCAGCTGCGCCACGAAAACCCGGCGCATCGATTCGGGCGTGCCAAAACCGCAGATCTCCGCGATCTCGGATATGCGCAGCTCGGTTTGCTCGAGCTTGCGGCGAGCGGTTTCGGTGCGGATCTTCGATACATAGTGCGCCGGGCTGATGCCGACGGTCTCGGTGAACCGTCGCGCGAAGTTGCGCTCGCTCATCGTCACGCGGGCAGCCAACCGCGGCACCGACAGATCCTGGCCCACGTGGTCGAGCATCCACAGCTGCAACTTGCGCAGGTCGTCGCCTTCATTGAACTGCGCCGCCAGCTGGCCGCTGAATTGCGATTGGCCGCCGGGTCGCTTGATTGGCCGCCGGGTCGCTTGAGGAACATGACGAGCCCCTTCGCCACGGCGAGCGCCGCCAGCTGGCCCCAATCGTGTTCCACCATCGCGAGCGCCATATCGATGCCGGCCGTGACACCCGCGGACGTGTAGATGTTTCCGTCGCGCACATAGATCGCATCGGGCTGCACGCGTATGGTCGGGCTGATCCGCGCGAGTGTCTCCGTTTCATCCCAATGCGTCGTGGCGTTTCTTTTGTGAAGCAGACCCGCATGCGCGAGGATCAGGGCACCGGTCGAACCAAGGCGCCTGACTTTTGGCGCCATGTCGCGAAGCCACGCCAGCACGGACTCGTCGTGCGCTACCCGGCCTACATTGCCTCCGGCCACGAGCAGGGTTTCCGCGGACGCGACATCGCGGAAGCCGCGATTGGCGACCATCCGGATTCCCGATGAGACGCTGAAGGCGCCCGCTTCGAGCCCAACCAGTTCGACCGAGTATGCGGAAGCCGGGCTCAGCCCGTTCTGCCTCAGCCAGCGGGTCGCGAACTCGAACACCTCGATTGGACCGACGATATCCAGGGCCTGCGCGTCCGGGAACCCGAACATCACCACTCGATGCGTCAGCGGCGAAAGGCGCGCAAGCCGTTCCGTTCTCGGAGGGGCCGGCAGCCTTGAAATAAAATGTTCGGTCGGACGGTACAACACCGTCGGTTCGATCCGATACGGTCGCATGAACATTGCTGGCTTGACCGCAGGTTGACTGCCCCGAAGTCTACATACAGAACGATCGTTATGCTAGCGGTCCGGCGCGCACAAATCGGTGTCGCCCGGCGGTGACGCTGAAGCGGGACGGTTCGTCGCAAACGTCTTGTCTGCACTCGTCGACTGCCCTGGCATCGGCCGGTTTCGCCTCAGCGGAACTTTGCGATCGTTTGCGTTAGGACAAACACAGCATGAATTCTGCCATCCAGCTGTGCACTCGACGATGAAGTGCTACAAGGATGACGAGCCTTCCCTCACGGCAATCCACACCTCGTTTCACGTTGGCATCGAATGAACAAAAATAGCGGTCGCGCCACGTTCCGACGCCGGCGTGTGCGCCATTCCTATCCCATGCCGGTCGTCGACCTGGCCATGCGCCTGATTCCGGTCCACGGAGTGGCCGCGGTTTGTCGCATGCTCGATATTCCGATGAGCGTCGCCTACCGCTGGCGAAAAACCGGTGGCGTCCGCGTCGACCTGCCTGGGGATCCTGCCGCCGAGGCGCACGCCCTCGCGACGCTCGTGGCGCAGTGTGCGGCACTGGGATTTGCCGTGACTGCATACGCGCGCGGGAGTGATACCCATACTCGCAGCGCGTTCGGCGCGCCCGCGACGAACGCGGTGCGGTACGCGCAGCCGGGCAATGGCCTGGATGCGCAGGCCGACAATTCACCCACCGGGCGGCTGCGCAATCATGACGCGAGCGCCTGGCGCAGCGCGCCGGCGACGAACGACGCCGGCGCTGCGGCCACGCCGCAACCGTGTGCGCCGCCGGCAGCTTCCGCCCAGGGCACGCGGCGCTATGCATTCGATGCCGGCAGGGAACGGCCCGTGCGTGCCGTGCGACCGCGCATGGAGGCGGTGCGAAATGCGATCGACACGCGCTACTTCCTCGAGGTCGACTGCCGCACGCTGGCAGCGACGGCCGGCATGTCGTTGCATCATTTCATCCGCGTGTTCCGCGACATGTTCGGATTGTCGCCGCACCAATATCTGCTGCGCGCCCGGGTCAACGCTGCGAAGCGGCTGCTGCTTTCGACATTCGAATCGATCGACCTGATCGCGGTCGGCGTCGGTTTCCACTCGGGACCGAGCCTGAATCGCGCCTTCAAACGAATCGAAGGCTCGACCGTATCGCGCTATTGCCAGATGGCGAAAAAGACAAGTCCCGGGGCGAAGCAGCGTGCGTCGGTTCCCAGCCTCGCGCCCCAGGGCTCCGCGCCGCCGGCCGTGTAATGATGCGAGGCGCAGGCTAGCCGATGGCCGCCAGGAACCTCAACGTCAGGAATGTCAGAGCGCTGCGGCTGATCCGCGCCGGCTTGCCGTTCGATCAGGTATGCCAGTCGCTGCAATTGTCGCTCGTGGGCATCCGCAGCCTGCAAAGCGCCTTCCAGAGCGTGCCCGACGATTTGCTTGTGCGACTCGAGCAGACGCTCGTCGACAATGAAAAACTGCGCCGGCTCGTCGCCGGACTCGGCCATGCAACCTCCGACGCGGACGGAAGCGAACCGGCCTAGCCGATTCCCACGCGCGGGATCGCGCGTTTCCAGCTGAAGGTCGCCGACATCCGCTGCATCCGGCTTGCCGGAAGGTTCGCATGAACGCCTGGCACCTTGCAAAAAAAACCGCGCGGACAAGCCGCGCGGCCCCGAAGATACGAGCGCTTTCTGCCTAGAACTTCACGCTGAAGCTGGCGTGATAGAACCGGCCTACCGCGTCGTAGGTGTTGACGTCGGTATTGGCATTGACCACGTTGTTGAGGTACAGGATCGGTGGCTGCTTGTCGCCGATATTGTCGATACCGATCTGCACGAACGCATTGAGCGGCTCGATGTTGTAGCCGAGCGACACGTTGTGATAGGTCTGCGCGCCGAAGTGCAGCACCGGGCCGACCGGGTTCGGGTTGTACGCATCGGTGCTCGACTCCACGCCGGACGGGCCGAGGCCGGCATTCGCGTAGCCGACGGTGATCGGGCCGATATAACGCGTCGTCCAGTTCGCCGTGAACGGACCCATGTTCCAGTCGAGGCTGGCCAGGGCACGCACGCGCGCGAAGTTGCCGAACGTCTTGTCGAAATGACCGGCCAGATGCTGGATGAAGCCACCCTGGTCGATGTTCCACCGCTGGATGTAGGTGGCGTCCAAGCCGACGCGGAAATTGCCGAACGACGTTTCGGGCAGACGGTAGTGCGCGCCGACGTCGAAGCCCTGGGTGACGAGGTTGCCGGAGTTGAACGAGCTTTCGGTCACGAACTTGACCGAGCCGTCGGGGGCGCGAACGATGTCCTGGCAAATCGCGCCCTGCGTGTTGAAGCATTGCGTCACGATCGTCTGGGCGATGCCCGGTCCGGACACGATCAGGTTGTCGAGCAGGATGCGGTAGTAGTCCGCGTTGACCGAAAACCCGGGCAACCAGCCCGGATCGTAGACGAAGCCGTAATCGAACGACTTGCCCAGTTCGGGCTGCATCACCACGGTGCTGAGGCCGTGCTCCGCGGCGAACTGCGAACCCATGATGTAACCGGTCAGCTGCGAGAAGACCTGCGGCGGCACGTTGAAACCCTTGCAGGCCTTGTTGCTGGCCAGTTCCGGATGGCCGGCGCACGGATCGACGGCCACCGGCGCATCGGCGGTCGGGCCGGCGAACAGGTTCGTCGGCGTCGGTGCGCGGAACACCTTGGCGACCGTGGCACGCAGCAGCAGGTCTTCGATCGGACGGAATTCGATCGCGGCCTTCCAGTTGTTGGTGCTGCCGAAGTTGCTGTACTTGGAGAAGCGGTCGCCGAGGTCGACGTTGAGGGAATGCACGAACGGCAGATCCTTGAGCACCGGAATCAGCAACTCGGCGTACGCTTCCTTGACGTTGTAGCCGCCCTGGGCCGGCGACGTGCACAGCGAGCTCGGGCCCGGGCAGGCCAGGTTCGGTACGCCGCCCGGTGCCGAAAACGTCGTATTGATCAGGGGATCGACGTCGTTGTGCAGATACTCCTTGCGATAAAGGACGCCCACCGCGGCCTGGATGTCACCGGCCGGCAGACTGAACAGCGTGCCGTTCGCCGAAGCCTCGGCCGAACGCGTCTGGTACAGGAACGTCAGGAACGGGTTGATTCTGGCTGCATTGAGAGTCGCCAGCGTGCTCGGATCGCTCTGGTTGAATATGTCGATCGGCGTGCAGCCACCGGCGCCCGGGGCCGTGGTGCAGCCGAAGTCGGACCTGATCGTCGAGATATTGATGAAGTTGAGATTTTGCTGCTCGTTGGTCAACTTGCCGTAGCTGACATGAGCGTCCCAATTCCAGCTCGTGTCGCCGAAGTTGCCCTTGAAGCCGAAGTTGCCTTCCTCGGTGGTGTTCGCGATCTTCAGCCCGCGGTAGCCCAGTGAAGTCAGGCGCATGGCGATCGTGCTGCTCGGACTGGTTCCAAATGTCACGCCGAACGGATTGTAGTACTGGTTCGACGGCACGATCAGGCCGTTGGAAAACAGGTCGAACGGATACGGCGCAATCTGCTGGTGCGCCACCATCTTGTGATAGAGCAGCTCGGTATAGGCTTCGACGTTGTCGGTGAGCTTGTAGTTGCCGAGCACGAACAGGCCGGTGCGCTCGTTCGGGATCAGGTCGTAATTGCCGACGGCCTGGAAGTTGAAGCCGTCGGTCGCGCTGTGATAACAGCGGAAGTCGCTCGCCTTCGGCGGCGTGGTCTGGCTCGGCAGCGAGAGGCCCGACAGCGTCACCGACGTGCAGCCCAGCTGCGTCGCGATCGGCGAACCGGCCGGCACGAAGAATCGCCCGCCCGGAGTACGCGAGGAGCCGCCGTGCGTGTTGATGCTGGTGTTGTAGGCGTACTGCGCATTGCGCGAAAAGTTGCGGTTGGCCGCCGAGACCGGATCCTGCTTGTCGTGCTGGATGCCGAATACGATGCTGCCCTTGTCGGTCGTCTGACCGAAAATGGCGTGATAGGCATGACGCTGGCCGTCGTCGCGATCGGAAATGCCGAAGTCCGCGCCGAATTCGGCGCCCTGGTAGTTCATGCGCGTGATGATGTTGACGACACCGGCAATCGCGTCGGAGCCGTAGACGGCGGACGCGCCGTCGTTGAGCACTTCGATGCGTTCGACGATCGACACCGGCAGCAGGTTGAGGTCCTGCAGCTGGAACGGAATGCGATGGCCGTTGACCAGCAACAACGTGCGGTTCGAACCCAGGCCGCGCAGCGATACGCCGGCAGTGCCGAGGCCGCCGTTGTTGACCTGCGGCGTCATCGCGGCACCCGCGATCGACGGCAGATCCTGCACGAGGTCGCCCAGGTTGACCTTGCCGGACGCCTTGATCGCGGCGCGATCGATCGTGACGACCGGGTTGGCCGTTTCGATGTCCACACGGCGGATGTTCGAACCGGTCACCACGATAGTTTCGAGGGACTGGCTCTTCTGATCGGTATTTCCGGGGGCTGCTGTCTGCGCATGGGCTGTTTCCAGCGTGCCGGCCGTAGCCACCACGCCAAGAGACAACGCCCAGCGAACAGCCGACGAAAGCTTATTCGCGTCGAATTTCATTACACTCTCCAACGTCAGGTTGTTCAAAGCGGATCGGGACGATCGAATTTTTCAAGCTGAACCTCTCACTCCTCCAGGCAGAAACTTCGGGTGACGGCTGGTCGACGTGTCGCCGGACAAAGCTGGACCCGTTTTCCCATGGGCCATGTCCAACGCGGATCGAAAGCGCGAGCATCGGCGACGCGAATCCGGGCACTTTCGCCGCCGCGTTGATCGATACTCGATGCACTTCGTCATGACGCCCGGAAACATTGCATCGCCGGCAAGCGGTGACCCGGGCGTTGGCGTCACCACTTTTCTTCGATCAACCGCAGTCTAGATAGCGCCTGCCTGATGCAACAGGTTGCTTTACGACAAACATCCAACAGTTTCTGCCGATAGCGCAGCGTTGGATTCGCAGCGGAAGGCGCGCATCGCTAGCGCGTTTGCGAGAGAGACGTCGAACACCTGAGGAAGACTTGCCCGATGGGGAACGTTGCGTACCCGCTCGACCGTGGGGGTGGCGCCCACGCCAACAACAGAACTTTCCGTCGTGCCGCGCTCGTCAGGCGGCAGAACGAAAATCTAGAACCACTGCGCCCGCATATCGAACGCCGATGAATCGGCTTCGCGCACCAGCCGGGCCGCGTGCTCGATCAGCGGCAACTCGGTGGCGAAGAAGAAACGGCACGCCTGCAGCTTGCCGCGGTAGAAATCGATATCGACGCCCGGCGCGTCCGGCGAAGCACGCGGCGCACCCGGCGCCCTCTCCTCCGATGACGCGGCGCTTGCGGTCAACGCCCGCTGCGCGACCAGCGCCTGCCACAGCCAGGTCCAGGCGATGCACAGATGTCCGAGCACGGTCATGTAATGCTGCGCGTTGGCCAGCACCTGCCGCACCTGCCCCGCCGCCATGCGCTTGCCCGCAGCCGCGGTGCATTCGGCAGCGATCGCCATGCCGTCCTGCAACTGCGTCGCAAGCGCCTTCAGCTCATCGACCACAGCGGCCTGCGCGCACGTCGCGGCGATGCGCTCGAGCAGCACCTTCACCGCCGCGCCGTTCTGCATCATCGCCTTGCGACCGAGCAGGTCGAGCGCCTGGATGCCGTTGGTGCCTTCGTGGATCGGATTGATGCGGTTGTCGCGATAATTCTGTTCGACCGGATATTCGCGCGTGTAGCCATAGCCGCCGAGGATCTGGATCGCCAGCTCGTTGGCCTTCAGGCACCAGTCCGACGACCACGCCTTGATGATCGGCGTGAGCAGGTCGAGCAGCAGCGCGCTGTCGTTGCGCACAGTCGAGTCGGGATCGAGCTTGCGGTCGACCAGCTGCGCCGCATACAGCCCTAGCACCTGCGCGCCTTCGACGTAGCATTTCTGCTGCAGCAGCATGCGCCGCACGTCGGCATGTTCGATCAGCGCAACCGGCGGCGTGTTCGGATCTTTCTGGTCCGGGTGGCGGCCCTGGCGGCGCTCGCGCGCGTACTGCAGCGAATACAGGTAGCCGGCGCAGCCCTGCTGCACGGCGCCGAGGCCGACGCCGATGCGTTCCTCGTTCATCATGTGGAACATGTACGCCAGGCCCTGGTGCGGCTCGCCAATGAGATAGCCCGCGCAATCGCCGGCCTCGCCGAATTTCAGGAACGTGTTGACGCTGCCGCGCTGGCCCATCTTGTGATTGAGCCCGGCCAGCGTCACGTCGTTGCGCGCGCCGCGCGTGCCATCGGGCTGCACGCGCCAGCGCGGCACGATGAACAGGCTGATGCCGCGCACGCCGGGCGGCGCGCCCGCGATCCGCGCCAGCACCAGGTGCACGATGTTTTCGCCGAACTCGTGGTCGCCGGCCGAGATCCACATCTTCGAGCCGCTGATCCGGTAGCTGCCATCGGCATGCGGCTGCGCCAGCACCTTGATGTCCGCCAGCGACGAACCGGCCTGCGGTTCCGACAGGCACATCGTGCCGAAGTATCGCCCGTCGAGAATCGGCTGCATGTACAGGCGCTTCTGCTCGTCCGAGCCATACACCTGCAACAGGTTCGCCGCCGCGCGCGCCAGCGCCGGATACGCGATCGTGCCCGGGTTGGCCGCCGAGAACAGCGCATCGCACGCCGTCGCGACCACGAACGGCAACTGCATGCCGCCGTCGGCGTAGTCGGCCAGCACGGCCATGAAGCCGGCCGCGTTGAACGCATCCAGCGCCTCGCCGATCTCCGGAATCATCACCACCTTGCCGTCGACCATGCACGGCTCGTTCAAGTCCGACTTGCGGTTGTGCGGCAGGAATTTCTCCAGCGCCACGCGATGCGCCAGCTCGATCGCCGCATCGAACGTCTCGCGATTGTGCTCGGCGAAGCGCGGGTAGCGCAGAAGGTCCTCGACGCCGAGCAGCTCGTAGAGCATGAAGTCGAGGTGGCGGCGGTCGATCAGGGGGCTGGCGGGCATGGGGCTGGTTGGCTTTGGCGCTCCCCTTCAAGGGGAGGGTTGGGTGGGGATGGTGTTGCTACCGCATCCATTGCGCCGACTCGTTGAACGAACAGTCATGCGCGCTTCGAGTTGGCTTTCAACCACACCGCGTAGTCGCCTTCAGTCAGCGCGCCGGCGGCGAGCGCCAACGTGCGCAGCACCGCGTCCACTTCGTCCGCGATAAAGCGACGGTCGTTGAGTTGCAGAAATAGCACCGCGGTGGCGAAACCAATCCGCTTGTTGCCATCGACGAACAGATGATTCTTCACCAGGCCGAAGGCGTAGCTCGCTGCCAGCTCGAACAGCGTCGACTTGCCGTAGGCAAGCCGATTCTGTGCACGGCCCAATGCCGAGTCGAGCAGGCCTTCATCACGGATGCCGGCAGCGCCGCCATGTTCGGCAAGCAGGCGCTCGTGAAACGCGAGCACGACATCACGTCGCACCCACACCGGTTGCTTCATTTCGCCAGTTCGCGCAGCGTGTTGCGGTAGCGATTGGCGATGTCTTCGGCCACGGCCATCTGGTGAGCGAAATCATCCTTGTTCGGCGTCACGCGGAAGCCGCCATCAGGCGTTTCCGTGAGCACAAGGGTATCGCCCTCGCCTGCGTTGAGGCGAGCCAGCGCTTCCTTCGGCAGCACGATGCCCACCGAGTTGCCGACCTTGCGGATTTTCAGTTCGAGTACCATGAGGATAGTGTAGCTACAAATGTTATAACGTCAAGGGGCATAGGCAGAGTGTTGACGCTGCCTCGC
>Ga0207671_10004824_pt1 | contig 12701 bp, 8 predicted proteins | sample KBSC24metaG_FD_184352 | JGI IMG/M metagenome (GOLD analysis project Ga0207671, IMG submission 184352) | Corn rhizosphere microbial communities from Kellogg Biological Station, Michigan, USA - KBS C2-4 metaG (SPAdes) (version 2) | ecosystem: Host-associated > Plants > Roots > Rhizosphere > Soil... | reverse complement strand
TCGGAGCGCAGCACATACTCGGCTACACCGAGGAAGAGGTCGTCGGCAAAGATGCAAGCAAGTTTTTCACTCCGGAAGACCGGGCGAGAGATGTTCCGCAAAAAGAGATGAACACCGCGGCGACGTTGGGGCGCGCTGAAGACGAGCGCTGGCACATGCGCCGTGACGGCTCGCGTTTCTGGGCCACTGGCGTTGTTACGCCTGTGCGCAATGGATCGGGAGAGCTGATCGGTTTTTCCAAGGTCATGCGCGACATGACCGAGCGAAACAGGTTGACCGAAGAGCGAGACCGGTTTTTCGCTCTCTCGATGGACATGTTGTGCATCGTTCATTTGAATGGAGGGTTCCAGCGGATCAATCCGGCGTTCCATGAGTTGTTGGGATTCTCGGAAGAAGAAGTGCTGGCCATGTCAATATTTGACCTGGTCCACCCGGACGATCGTGCGAAGACGGAGCGTGAGTACGAGAAGCTTTCCACCGGCACGCCAACAAAGTTCATGGAGAACCGCCTGCGGACCAGGGTTGGAACGTACAGGTGGGTTGCGTGGAGCTATTTTCCAGTGCCGGAGGATGGACTCGCGTTCGGCGTGGGTCGCGATATGACGGAACTCCGCCAGATGCAGGAAGTGTTACGGCTGCGGGCGGACGAATTGGAAAATGCGAATCGTGTTAAAGATGAATTCCTCGCGACGATGTCGCACGAACTGCGAACACCTTTGACTTCGATCCTCGGTTGGGGGCGACTCCTCGGTTCAAACCGTCTGAGCGAGAAAGAAAAAGAACGTGCGGTTCAGGTCATTCAACGCAATGCCGAAGCGCAGTCGAAGTTGATCGAAGATCTACTCGACGTTTCCCGCATCATCACGGGAAAGCTCCGGATTGAACTTCAGCCGGTCTCCTTTGCGGCGCTCACGGAGAGTACGATCAACTCTTTGGGTCCTGCTATCGAATCGAAGGAGTTACAACTCGAAAAGACAATCGATCCCGCTGCTGGTCCGATTCTTGGTGATCCATCTCGTTTGCAACAGATCGTCGCGAACCTGCTGTCGAACGCGATCAAATTCACGCCGTCCGGTGGACGTATTGAAGTTAGCTTGCAGCGCTACGATTCACACGTTCGGCTCCAGATACGAGACACTGGCGTTGGAATTCCGCCGGAACACATGCCGCATATTTTTGAGCGATTCCGGCAGGTAGACTCCTCGAACGTGCGCGCGCACAGCGGTCTTGGGCTTGGGCTGGCGATCGTGGATTACCTGGTGCGCCAACAGACCGGTACCGTGTGGGCCGAGAGCGAGGGCATTGGCAAAGGCGCGACATTCAGTGTCGAATTTCCATTGGTCTCGTCCGAGATCATCGTTGGGAGTGCGCGACCGGCCGAGTTGTTCTCGAGTGCTGCGAAGATCCGGCTCGAAGATGCGGAGCCTTTGCCGGAGATGACATTGAAGCACCTTCGGATTCTGCTCGTCGAAGACGATGCAGACACGCAGGAGTTGGTGAAAACACTTTTGCGGCGGCACGGTGCGGAGGTCACTGCCGTCAGTTCCAGCGCACAGGCATTAGCAGAGATCGAAAGGGCGAAACCCGATGTGATCATTAGCGACATCGGGATGAGCGGAGAGAACGGGTACGAACTCATCAGGAAGATCCGGTCGTTGGATCCGGAAGCGGGTGGTCACATTCCCGCGATCGCGTTGACTGCGTACGCCAGTGCTGTCGATCGCCGGCGAGCGTTGTTGGCGGGGTTTCAAACGCATCTGGCAAAGCCGGTCGATCCAGCCGACCTCGTTGCAGTGATACTGAGTTTTACGTTCCAACCGGAGGCGGGTCAGTAAGCCGCAGATTTTCGCAGATGAACGCGGATCGGATCCGCGTTCATCTGCGAAAATCTGCGGCTTAATTTACAGCTACTCCAACAACGTTCCATGCGTCTCTAACTGCGCGACTTTCAGCGCTGTTGTCACCATGCAGCTTTACCGCTACGTCATACGTGATCTGCGCCAGGTTCTTGAACGTCATGTTTCCCGGCAAGCCTGGGTCCTTCAGTGCTGCGGTCCAAATAACACCGGCACGCTGGGAACCGATTCTGATCGCTGTCTCATAGAACGCTTTGTTTGGAACACCGCTGTACATCAAATCCGTGCTACCACCCGGATCGATACCCTCTTTCACATCTCGCATGTGAGCAATCTGCGCATCCTTCCCAATAACCGGGTCGTTAAAAGCGGTGCCCGGGTTCTTGAGTGAGATCAAGGGGCTCTTGTCCTTTGAGGTCGCGACATCCTCTCCTTTCAACCATGCAAGTCCGCCCGGAGCAATTACCCAATCAGCCTCCTCGGCAGTCTGGCCCAACTTGTGTTGTTTGATTAGCGAGGCATAGATCCGGGAATAGGACGCGCGGATTGCCTGAGCCTCCGCTGTATACGGCACCTTGCTAATGACTCCCTGGATGAAGGCATAAGATGTTTCGGCATAAGACACGTCCGGCAACTCCGCGACAATAGGCGGTTCATGGAGGACGCGAGTGTCCCAGTAAGCATTTCGATCTTTGTTACTGAGTGGTAGCACCTCTGGGGGATCAAGATTCATTCCCAAAAGGGAATTGAGAAAGGTGGTCGCATAGGCGACATCATCCTTGATCTTCTTAAATGCAGGCGCGGTGTCAGATGTTATTTCTACTGGTGTGTTAGGGTCTAACCGGTTTTCTGCCAGGAGCTCCTGCTGTTGTTTGATGACTTTTAGCTGCGCTTCGGCGACCTGTTGTGCGTTCATGGCTCGCTTCTTTTCGACAGTTGCGAGTGCCAGGGCAGCTACCGCGGCCTCCCGTTGTTCGACAGTCTTTTTTTTCTCGGCTTCCAGTGTTACAAGGGCCTCCTGCGTTTGCATCCGCTGCATTTCGGCGGCCTTGCTCGCGAGTTCTGCTCGTTGTAATTTTTGTCGCTCGACTTCATCTCTTTGCCGATCGACTTCGTCTCGTTGCCGTTCGGCTTCAGCTTTTTGCCGGCCAGCCTCCATCATCGCTTGCTCTGAAGCTCGTCGCTGCGCGAACGCGTAGTAGCTGAGTCCACCCATCAGAATCAGGACCACCGATAGCGCAATCACTCCCCCCGTCATCAACTTTAGACGCCTGCGTTGTGCTGAAACCTGGCTGGCGTCGATCAGCGCACGCAGATCTTCATTTTGCTCTCGTTGAGTTCGTAGCAGACGTTTCGCTTCCACCACCTCGACGGCTGTCAGCACGGGACCATCGCCCTGCCGCCACCGAACTGCTTTGTTCTTGAGCCGCCGTAACGCTTGTGCATCCGCTGATTGCTGGGCCAACCAACGCTCATTTGACTGTCGCACGGGCTCGATGAATCGGTCGTGAGCAAGCTCGTACCAGCGATCGTTTGCCCCCTTCAACTCACTCTTGATGAGCTGCATGCTGTCGAGCATTTCGACGGCAGCGTTGGCCAGCCCTTCTGTTTTTTGTGCGCCTCGGTAAACAGGCGTGCGTCTACCCTCTTCCGTGATCAATGTGTTCCCAAACCAGTCGCGCAGGTCGGCCTCCGGCGTACCCGTCTTCTCACACACAGTTTTGACTGAGCGTTCGTAGAAAGCGGAGAGAGCGCGGTTGACGTCGCCGTAATCTTTGAGGTGGTTCTGAGTGATCTCGGTTTCAGAGGGGCCCAGCGCCTGCCAGATACTCTGACAAACAACTTGAAGTTGAACAGGCTCGACATATGGTCCGAGTTTCGGATCGTCAGCGTTCGTTCCCGGTAAGCGTCGCAGGTTGTCTACAAGCTGTTCGGCAACGTCTTTGCCGTACGATCGTCCTGTTCCTTTGAGTGGTTTGGTGACGGCTAAGAGGGCGGGTTCCTTACGCAACTGTTCCAGGCGGTAACGAGTACGAAGCTTCTCCGGCAGTATCGAAACGTACGGATCGAGCTCGGCTATGTAGTCTTCACGCATCGCGAAGACCACACGCAGGGGAACCCTGTCGCCCTCGATCGCATTTCTGACCTGTTCAAAGAATGCCATCCGTTGTTCCCAACGTTCGGTGTAGGCTGTGAAGATCTCTTCGAACTGATCGAAAATAATCACGCGCGGAGAGGGCTCGTTAAATTTGTTGACGCGCGGCGGTCGCTGTTGAAGGTAATCAGACAACGTCAAGCGGGAGAGCCGGCTGGGGTCTGCGTTCTGATCGTAACTGAGCAGGGCATTGAGAATGTAGATGTTTGAGTCTTTATCGACGACAAAGTTTGCGGGAATCTGTCCCTGCACCCGCAATGGACCAAGCACTTCGAAACCTTCATCGTCACTTTCCAATTTCGGAATTACTCGCGCGTTGAGCAGAGAACTTTTTCCAGAGCCGGACTGCGCGTAAAGGAGAACTACGGGATGGGCCGTGATCAGCGATACGAGTTCGTCGGCTTCCTGGTCTCGGCCGAAAAACAGCTCGCCGTCGTCCTTCTTGAAAGGGCGCGGTCCGATGTAGGGCTCGCGTTTATCCGTCATTACCAGACTCCTTCCATCGTCTTTTCAACTCAACGGCAAAATCCTGGCAACTGCCCCAATAGACGCGCACATCGTGCCTGTCGAAATAGCGGTTGAAATACTTTCTTGCTCGTGTTCTTTGTTCTATCGAGGTGTCAGCGGGCTCGAGTTGCACACACACGTGAGTCTTGATCAGGCTCTTCTCCAGGTAACTGACGATGCTTCGGAAGAGAACGCGGAAGTTCCAATCGTCGAGCCTGTAACCCATCAGCATCAGCGAGGTACCTGTGAGGGCCTTTTCGATGTGATGGGGAATGAGTTTCTCGTCTTTTGAGATACTGACAAGGAAGTCGAGATAGTCGTCGTCGGTGAGCACTAAAGATTCCGCGACCTCCGCGTGTCCGTGCAGATGGAAGACCGTGGGATTGGCGACCGTGGGCCGGTAGTCAGATGCAAAGATGGAAGGCTCGCTGTCCTGGCAGAACTTGTTCCAGCGTGAAAAATCGCGCTTCGGATCTTTGTGTTCAAGCTCGAGAGCCTGTTTCATGAAGTCGTCGTAGTTGGTGGTTATGTAAACGGGCAGCGGCAGGCTTGCTAGTATTCGATGAGGCTCTTTAGCGTTGTCAAAATCGGGCGGCGTAAGTTGTTTGATGTGGTCGACGATCCTGTCTTTCGGGTCTGTGACGTCGAACTTGATAGAGAGGAATTGAGCGACGCGGGATATCTCGAAGCAATTCTCAAACGGGTACTCAGGATCGGCTGCTGCCCAATCCTGCGCGACCTTAAGACTTAGGGAAAAGGAGTCGAGGTACGCGCCGGGTCCGAGAATGGGCGTGCACTTTTGCGCCTTGATTCTTCGCAACAGCGCGTCCCAGTCTTGTGAGTTCAACGTTTCAAGACCGTTTCCGGTCTGAGATTCGGTTGGTTCGTTTGCAGCCATCTTTGGCCCTGGATGAGATCAACAACTATTCATCGGAGAAACTTTGCTCTTTTTCTTTTAGCTCCGCAAAAAAGTCTTTGACTGATCCCCAATATACTCGTACGTCAATATTCTGGTAATACTTGGTCAGATAGTCTTGTACCTTCTCCTGAAGTGAGTTGGCCGACGGCGGCAACATCACCGCCACGTTTAGACGTGCCTGGCTGCGTTCCATAAAACGCGCGAAGCTTCGCAGCAGGACGCGGAAATTCCAGTCGGCGATTCGGTAACCGAGAAAGAGCAACGATGTGCCGGTTAGAGCTCGTGCGATCTGTGGTGGAATCAAATCCGGATCGCTTGCCACGTTTACGAGGAAGTCCATGTAGTCGTCCTCGGTCAACACCAGCGACTCGGCAAGCGGAACGTATCCGTGCAGGTGAAAGACCACCGGATTTGCGACGGTCGGTCTGAAAGAAGAATCTTTGTCGAAGGTGGTTGGATTTTCCGCTACATAGTCTTTGACTGCGCTATTCCACTGACACAAGACTTTGAGCGCGTCCCGCATCTTGTAGTTGAGCGCCTTCACCATGAAGTCGTCGTAGTTGGTGGTGATGTAGATCGGAAGTGGCAATGAGGCGAGCACTCGATGAGGCTCGGTCGGATCTTGAAAATCGGGTGACGCCGGAAACTTCTTCCACATTCTCACCAGCTCATCCTTCGGAAAGGACGGGTCGCGTTGCAAGGCGAGGTATTGAGCGACGGCAATCAGATTCGACTTATCGTCGTCGACTGGAAACTCATACTTCTCCGCCCACTGCCTTGCAATGTCACCACCGAGAGGGAGTACTCCGTAGCACGCGCCTGCACCGAGAAACGGCGTGCATTTGCCGGCCCTGATGCGCCGGACCAGGATTTCCCAGTCTTCATCTCTCAACAGTCCCGACATTTCTTACCTGTAATTCAATCTTGAGTTAGTGCTTCTTGTTCGGCTAGCGACTCTCGGCATTACGCCGTCGTAGGAGTTCGAACGGCTTAATTGGAGCAATTTTAGGGACATTCAAATATTCTGTAAATACGTGGGGAGTTCATGTTGCTTCACGAGAAATGGGCGCCAGGGGCTTTGCCGCAAGAGTCAGGATTCACACTTGGAGAAGGTCAGTACCGCAACGCGGTAGCGTCGGGTCGGTCTCAAGCATACAAATCTCTTAGCAAATTCAAAGGCTCACGTACGACCCGACGCTACCGCGTTACGGTACTGACTGTATCCAACAATGATTTTCGACTTTTCAGGAAAGGCATCGAACTGAATGGCCCAGCAGAAGAAAGTAATGGTATTCAAATCACACTGTTCGACGACGAAGCGTCCGTGACCGTCCCGTTCTGGCACCACGGCGCGGCAGCGCGGCGGGTATTCGAGGAGATTTGGACTTACCTTCAAATCATGGAGCGGGAAGGCGGCTTTTTCACATACGACCCGCAGATCGATCGCGTGGCTCGACCTGCAAAAGGATTTTGAAGTATCCCTCGGTTGTTATGATCGCGTCAGCCGCGATATCGCCGAGCAGTTCCCGCCCCAGAAAAAGAAACCGTGGTGGCAGTTCTGGAATTGAAGACGGGTCAGAACACGATGGTCCAACCTGGACTTGACGCCTGTGCTTTCGTGTAAGACACGCCGTCAACCTTCAACCCCGTTTCATCCAATATCGTGATAATCCCGCCCTTATTCGACAACGCGACCGGCTTCTGCACGCGAATCGCGCGGGCCTCGCCAGAGTTGAGCTTGCCCGTGAGTTTCTGCTTGTTCTTCTGCGTATCCGCCAACGCCCAGCCCTCGAGACTTATCTCGCGCGGCGAGGCATTGACTAACGTTACGACTTCCACCTCCGGCGACTGAACAGAATTAACCAGCGCGGCAACGATGCGCACCAGCCCCTGCGGGTCGTCACTCGTCGGCAGCGGCGGCGGAGGCTGCGATGGAATCGGAATCGGTGTCACGACAGGCTCTGTTGGACCAATCCTATGTCCGGTCTTGTCGTCCGTGTGCCAACCCTGTGACTGGAACTTGAGAAACATGGCAACCCACTGCTGCTGCGCAGGAAAGTGGACCAGCACGCCGCCGTCCTGCCACACACCATCGTCGCCCTTGAATTGGCCGTCGTTGCTTTGATTCATGTGGATGTCGTGAATGCCGTTGCCCGGCAGGAAGCCGAAGTACTTGTCCTTCTTGCCCTGCTCGGGTCCCCAGCGCTCGCCGAACGCATAGACCAACGACTCCTCGTCCGCCACAGCGCGCTGCATCACGCTGTCGATCTTCTCGTTGAGATCATTATCGAGGCCCGGCACGTTGAAGGGCAGCACCCGCATTTGTGTGCGGTCGAAGAGGTTCCCGCGGATGAAGTCGAGCGCGGTTGTCCCCGGTTTGCTCGCAATGGCGGTGAAGCCGAGTGGCACTTCATGTAACAGCGCCGTGATCGGGTGAGTGAAGCGATCGTCGATCAGGTATTCGAGTTCAGAAGGTGACAGCGCCGACTGAACGTTGATCGCGATGCGGTAGTCAGTCGTGTCGTCGACTATACGCACCTGATAGTGTGGGTTCTGCCCCGCGCCGGCCCTGACCTCAACAGCCTTGCCTTTTAACACTCCGTATTTTTTGAGAGGCATAATGGTTCTCCTGATCTCGTTTACAATTGGACTTCGAGCGCTGCTGCGGTCTTTGGTCCAACTTCACCATCGACAACCAAACCCCTGAGACGTTGAAACGCGGCGACTGCGGCTGTTGTTTTCGGACCGTACTTTCCGTCGATGCCACCCGGGTCAACTCCTTGAGCCTTGAGTGCGGTTTGGATCTTTCGTACAACTGCCGGATCGTTGTCAGCGCCCATGCGAACGACTTTGACCTCGTCGAGCGAGACTGGCTGCCCATCGCGATCGTATTCAACGCCGGGAATGAGAATTCCAGTGTCCCAACGTCTTCCGTGAGCTGTATCGGCCACAACTCCTTCTCGACGGCTCTTAGCTTCTACGGTTCCACCTTTTCCATCACAGATCGCGATGTGTCCCATCCTTCCGGGCGCTGGAGGAAAACGTAAGAGAAAGCCGCCGGGGATCGCAGCAGCTTCATTGACAGGAATCCTGAATCCGCGAACTTTGGAATCGGTCTTCCATGCGCCCGTGTACGCCTCGATAAGCGCGGGGTCGGCATCGCTGTCGAAACAGCCGTACAAAATGCCTGCCTCCTGAAAGACGAGCCACGACATAAACTCTGCGCAGTCCCACGGACCGTGCCAATTTTCGTTATTTTTAGGAACCAACACGTTCCGGTATTCTTCGCCGATACGAGTACGCGCTAATTTGACCATTGCAGCACCTGTTGGCATAGCTTCTTCACCTCTTTTGAAAATATTAATTGGTCTTCGCGACCGTTCTATTAGGAATGTTCTGTGCGCGCAAAACGTTTCGGATAGGGTCGCGAGGCGCATTAACCCCAGGCTTAACTATTGAGCAAGAGTAGATCTGGTCGTGACTAAAACTTCATAAATTTGGGCGGGTATTTTCTTGACCTGTAGTGATTCGGGAAGTATAAGCAAGCAGCACCCGCATACCACGACGGTGGTATTTGATTCGATCTGCAATTGCTTCTGGCGAAACCGCTTAAAGCCAGGAGATTGGGCCACCACCTCATACGTACCCGCTGGTAACTCAACTTCGAAGGCTCCTTCCCCATCAACAATAACCTTCTTTTGAATCGCGTTATTTTTAACCGTTAGACATGAGCGTAAAATCCGCGCATATTGCCAGTCGACGACTATGCCTTTCAGCGTCCCGGTTCGCGCTGAGTGGGCGCAGTCTGCGCCGGTGCGATACCAACGACGCAGACGATCATTAAGAGCGCTACGGCAGTTCGTGTTGGGGGCAAAGTCTGAGTTTTATCTTTGGAGGCGGCGATCGGAATCGAACCGATGAATAAAGGTTTTGCAGTCTTAAAGAGCCAGTTTCTCTCTGTTCTTCTCAATACGTCTCAGCGTGTGTCTGTCGAGTTTTTACTCCTAGAACCACCTTCTGAGTATGCCTGAGACCGGCTCGATATTTTTGCGTCTGCACAGTTTTCTGCACAGCCGCAGCCAAACTGCGCGAGCTGATCGACTCCTGCATTACACAACGCCTTGATCCGACAATACATAACGCGCACTAGCAACAGTCAAGAAGGGCTCGACACCTAAAAAAAAGAAAGGCCAATCCGCACAATCCGCACACGGTAAAAAGAGGCAAAAACGGGGAACAGAGAAGCCAAGGCCGGGCACTGCATACCAAGGGGTAAGTAATCAACCAAGGGGTATCCTAGATCGGCATCGTCTCCCCGGCCCGCTTTTACTTGCACAAGTCTTCAACACTAGGGCGCGCCGGCAGGAGTTCGCGGCAAAAAAAGCGCACAGCGGCGAGCGGGGCGCAGAGTCTCGGGACCGCGTCCAAAACGCTCACAGGCGAGCACTGTGGCGCAGGAATGAGGTAATGAGAGGCACGCCGAACACTAACGGGGGAAAACCGTATCCACGCCTCTTTTTTAGAGTGTCAAGTTTGTAAACCTTGGATTGGCAGCAAAGGGCGCTACCTTCGGTTCTGCATAACACGCGGTAGCGCCCTTTCGCCCCCTTCGAATCTCTGGGCGTGAGGGGCAAATTCGGAAGTCGCAGTCTATATCTCGTATGTGTATTTGGGAACGATCATATCTGCCATCAGCGATAAATAATTTTCAGTGCGGCAAATGTCTACGACACATCTAAGCATTTCTAGTGAGATGTCAATCAACAGGCTGATCCTTGCAAGGTTCGGAAACCTCTGCTACGGTCAAGCGCAAGGTTGCCGCCGCCCGGCGAAGTAGCAAACTAAAGCAACTGCTTGCCAGCGAGCACCCATTCTGGCGACAATTAAATACTTGGCACGGACATTGCGGAACTTGTCCTGACGCATTCTCGAATTATTCTCTGCTTGAGGTTCTCACTGTGAAAAAACTGTTGCCGTTAATCATCGTCTTAGCTGTTCCGGTAGCGGTTTCGGCTCAAACTAATAAGGATTGGTGGAAGATGGAAGCCGATAAAAAAAAGTCGGCTACGGCGACCCGCGAACCATCGCAACAAACGAAAACCATGCCGACCACTTCCGCCAACCCAGGATCGGCAGATATTCAGCAGCGAATCAAAAATTTCAGAAACAGCAAGCGGTTTTCAGTGAGGTACGACAAGTTTCGGAATGACACCATAGTTTCTGTTGGCCCGTTTTTCATTGGTGGCACGAAGTCGTATGTCGTGCGCGGTTTTCAATTGGAGATGACCGCTTATCTGCTTTTGGACAAAGGACCGATCGATCATATCTATCTGCGATTCGATTCAAGTAGTCGCGATTGGACATTCCTAAAGAACAGTGAGCTATTAGCCCTGGTGGACGGCGAACGTATGCAGTTCGGTGAGGGGGATAGAGACTCAGACATACGGAGAGGCGGCGTTTCTGAATCAATGATCTACCCGATACCTATTGAGCGATTCCTCAAGATGGGCCAAGCCGCAAGCACGGAACTAAAGATAGGACGAGTCGAGTTGACCTTAAAGGACGAACACAAAGAGGCGTTTAGAGACCTCGTGAGTCTCGCTAACTAGCGGGGAGAGCGTTGTAACCCGAAACGCCAAACAAACTAGAAAAGTTACCGTCTACATTTGTGAGCGTTGCGAGCATGAGTGGATTCCTCGTGATGCTGATCCTAAATCCGAACCGCGTGTCTGTCCGCGATGTAAGAGTCCTTACTGGAACAAGCCACGACGGAAATGCAAAGGCCGCTTAATGCTCACCGCAGACGAAAGGCTCGCTTTGATCCGGTTAAAGGTCGAACGGGCCGAAAAGCACATACTTGACTTGGAAGTCGCTCGAGCGTGTAGAAAGTTTTGTGTAAATGGTCATCGAGAGCCAGCTGAGTTAGGGTTGGCAAGGAGAAAAGATGACCAAAGACAAAAGCATCGACAATGAGCTGATTGACAACCTGCTGAAGGACTACAAAAAGCCGGAAGACCTGATCGGCGAAAACGGGCTGCTGAAGCAACTGACGAAGCAGTTGCTGGAGCGGGCAATGGCCGCGGAGCTGACTGAGCATGTCGGCTACGATAAGCACGAGGCTATTGGGAACAACAGCGGCAACTCGCGCAACGGGAAGTCGGCCAAGACGATCAAAGGAACGTTTGGTGAGCTAGCGCTAGAGACGCCGCGGGATCGCAACGGCACCTTTGAGCCGCAGATCATCGAGAAGCATCAGACGCGCTTCACGGGGTTCGACAAGAACATTCTTTCGCTGTATTCGCGGGGTTTATCAACGCGAGAGATCCAACAGCACCTGGAAGAGATCTACGGAGTAGAAGTAACAGCGAGTTTGATCTCGAGCGTGACGGATGAAGTGCTCGACGAGATCAAAACGTGGCAGAACCGGCAGCTCGACGAGGTCTACCCGATCATGTATCTAGATGCTATTCAGTTCAAAGTGAGGGATAACGGACACGTCAAGAACAAGGCGATCTACCTGGCGATTGGGGTCACAATCGAGGGCTATAAAGAAGTGCTGGGGTTATGGATCGCGCAAACGGAAGGCGCCAAGTTCTGGCTGCAAGTAGTGACAGAACTGAAGAATCGGGGCGTAAGAGATATCTTTATCGCTTGTGTTGATGGGCTGAAAGGCTTTCCGGAAGCGATCGAGAGCGTCTTTCCGCAAAGCGAAATGCAACTCTGCATTGTGCACTTGGTGCGGCACTCGCTGAACTATGTGGGCTGGAAACAGCGCAAGGAAGTGGCGGCTGACCTGAAGTTGATTTATACGGCCGCGACGGACCTGGAAGCCGAGCAAAGACTGGCCGAATTCAGCCGGAAGTGGGACGAGAAGTTTCCCATGATCGCGAAGTCCTGGCGCGGCAACTGGACCCGGGTGATTCCGTTCTTCGCGCACCCGCCGGAGATTCGGAAGGTGATCTACACGACCAACGCCATCGAGTCGCTGAACATGTCACTGCGCAAGGTGACGAAAGCGCGCGGCTCGTTTCCTAATGATGAGGCGGTCAGCAAACTGCTCTACCTGGCGCTGCGCAACATCGCGAAGAAGTGGACCATGCCAGTCCACGCCTGGAAGGACGCGCTCAATCGCTTCGCCATCCTCTACGAAAACCGGCTGCCGGCGCACTATGCGGGAAGCTGATTGACGAATGAACCAACCAGGCAAAAAATCGGGCTATGGAAACCGTGGAAAAACAAACTGCGTTTTCCCACCGTTCCCACA
>Ga0207671_10004819_pt1 | contig 12706 bp, 7 predicted proteins | sample KBSC24metaG_FD_184352 | JGI IMG/M metagenome (GOLD analysis project Ga0207671, IMG submission 184352) | Corn rhizosphere microbial communities from Kellogg Biological Station, Michigan, USA - KBS C2-4 metaG (SPAdes) (version 2) | ecosystem: Host-associated > Plants > Roots > Rhizosphere > Soil... | reverse complement strand
TCGGAGAAGTCTGAAAGTCAGTAAAGATGTAAAGAGATCAGAGGTTAGTTAATCAGAGATTAGGTGGTCTTTTTCTAATCTCTGATCTCCAGTCTCTACTCACTTCTTTTTAGCGCTATCCGCTTTTGCCTTCGCCCTGTCCTTAAAAAAACCTTTCAGGAAAAAATTATGCTGGGCAGCTTCAAGGTCGTCATTTAGCTTGATAGAGCTTTGCTGTAAGTAATGCAGGGTGCTGCGGATTTGCTCGGCAGCTTTGGGGTCATTAAGCAATACACCCACAGCATTATCCTTTTCGTTTAACTTATTACTAACCTTATTTAAGTTATCAGTCAAAGTCGACGCGTTCGTGGCTGCTTGTTGTAATTGTGCAATAGAAGCTTTTATGCGGCTAAACACTACCGTATCTGTAAGCACTTTATCGGCAAAGCCGCCTTTAGTGTTCATCTTTTTGCTGAATACATCTAATTGACCAGACAGCCGGGCCGCGCTCTCGGTAGCAATTTGCAGGTTAGCCATCGACCGGCGCAGCTGCTCTCCCATCAAACTATCGGCAAGTAAAGTGCCTACTGTACCCTTGCCTTGTAATATTTTATGGCTTAGCAACTTAAAATCATTGGTGATGGCCAGCAGGTTTTGGTTATTGCTTTGCAGGGTCTTCATAATATCGTCGGTAGACGTCAGTTTTTCGGCCTGCAGCACGTCGCCATCCTGTACCTGTGGGGCCTGCGGGCTGCCGCCGTCTATTACGATAAGCTTGTTGCCTATAAAACCATCTGAGCTTATGCGTACGCCTGCATTACGGTGGATAAATTGCTGGACATTTTGGTCAACCTTCATATTTACATCAACCTGCGACGTGCCAACAAACCGTATGCTGGTAATACTGCCCACCTTAACGCCCGAAAACCATACGTCGTTACCTTTTTTTAGACCGGCGACATCGTCAAATACGGCGCTTATTTTTATATTTTTAGCAAAGCTCTTTTGCTCGCCCCCCAGAGTAAATATACCTATCATAAATATAACGAGGCCGAGCGATAAAAATATCCCAACAATTATTGCCCTTCTGTTGTCTGTTGCAGCCATAATATGTGCTTAAAAATCTATTGTATAAAGTTATAGTCGAAAAACGGTTTCACACGTTCGTCGGTAGTGTCAAATACCTCGTTGAATGTACCCACCCGCCTGAATTGACCATCAAGCAGCATTGCCACCCGGTCGCCGGTTTCTTTGGCGCAGGTAAGGTCATGTGTAATAATTATAGACGAGGTATGATATTGCTGCTGTACCTGGTTTATCAGCTCATTAATTTCAGTACAGGTTATAGGGTCGAGGCCGGCGGTAGGCTCGTCATACAGCATAATTTCGGGGTTCAGTATGAGCGTACGCGCTATACCGATGCGTTTGCGTTGTCCGCCCGAAAGCTCAGACGGCATTTGGTTGATAGCTTGCAGCAAGCCAACTGAATCAAGTACTTCGCTAACGGCCTTGTCTATTTCTGCTTTGGTGATGCCCTTTCGGTTACGCACCAGTGGAAACTCCAGGTTTTTCCGTACGGTCATACTATCGTACAAGGCGCTGTTCTGAAATGAAAAGCCTATCCGTATACGCAATTCCTGTAATTCCTTGTCGCTTATTTCGGTAACCTCGTTGCCCAGCACATTTATTGTACCGGCGTCAGGCTTTAATAAGCCCGAGACTAATTTTATCAATACCGATTTACCTGTACCTGAACGGCCGAGTACTACCAGGTTTTCTCCCTGGAAAAGGTCGAGATCGATGCCGCGCAAAACGGCGTAATCCTCAAAAGCCTTTTTTACCCCGTGGATGCTGATAACCGGGTTGTTGTAATCGATATCTACTTTCTGCTTCTGCATAATTATCGGAAATTACCGGTTATCTGTACTATTATTACTTCCTCAATAAATACTAAAAACATAGCAGTTACCACTGCGCCGTTTGCGGCCTTGCCTACACCCTCGGTACCTTTGTTTGAATAATAGCCCTGGTAGCAGCCCACAATACCGATGGTAAAACCAAACACTATCGATTTGATAAGCGATGCTGTAAAATCAAGAAACTGTAACGGCTTAAAAACTTCCTCCATAAAGGCGCTGTAGCTGGTGCCTTCATTTTGCGCCACGTTCAGGTAACCACCAAATAATGCTATAAAACCGGTGTAGGTTGCCAGGATGGGGATTGTAATGGTTGTCGCCAGCACTCTTGTGCAAACCAAAAATTTGAAAGGTTTAGTGCCAGATACCTCCATCGCGTCAATTTGCTCTGTCACCCGCATGGAGCTTAACTCGGCGCCAATGCTGGAGCCAACTTTACCCGAGGCTATCAGTGCGGTAACCAACGGGGCCAACGCACGCATTATAGCGATGGAAACCAGTTTGGGTATCCATGATTGCGCCCCAAATTCTAACAGCGACGGACGGGACTGCTTGGTGAATATAAAGCCGACAATAAAGCCGGTTACAGTAATCAGCGTAAACGAGCGAACGCCTACCTCATAACATTGCCTTACAATCTCCTTAAATTCAAACGGCGCCACAAAGGCCTCACGAAAAAACCGGATTATAAACAGGTGAATATCATAAACGCTCTTAAAGAAATCGGAAAGGTTCCGGCTAAACTTTGAGCGCTTTTTTGTTACGGCGGGCGATGTGCTGTTGGCTTGCTCCATTAATTGCGATAATAATAAATACCGTTTTTATATTGACACTACAAACAACAGGGGCAGGATGTTTGAATATCAGGGAACGGCTGTCGACTTTTAAGAAGGCTCTAAACTTTTTAAACTATTTTACAAACCCTAAAAATTTCCCCGTAAAGTGTAATAAAAGTATTACAGCTACTGCGGGATGATTTATTTAAATAAATGTAAATTACACCTTTCAATACTATGCAAGAGTTAATTTTAAATTAAGAAATGTAAAAATAATATTATACCTTACTTCTTAATTGCTGTTACTTTTGCCCTATAAGTTAGTTAAAACCAATAAGTTCTGTTGAAATATATAAACAGGCGCAGGCAAAGTTAAAACATTATTCCTTGTCACGTTTACAGGCAAACAGCCATCATCATATAGTTGTTAAAGTCGCCTGTTTTAATTTCGGGTGCAAACCTAAGGCTAATTGCTGCAAAAAGTGTATATGAGATTGAAATTTACATCCCTAAATTGTAAAATTTTGCTAATAGAGCTGATAATGCTCTGCTCGTCTCTTTTTGCCAAAGCCCAAAGCAATCAATTTCAATTTTCGCATCTCGATATTGGTACCGGCTTGTCGCACAATAATGTAACCAGCATTTTTAAGGATGAAAAAGGTTTTATGTGGTTCGGCACGCTATCCGGCTTGAACCGCTACGATGGCTATAAGTTCAAAGTTTACAAACACGCTATAAACGACAGCACCTCGCTGGATGACGACTACATCGTAAATATTATGCGCGGCCCGTACGGCAAGCTTTGGATTGAAACCCGCAACGGCTATAATATTTTCGACCCGATTACCGAAAAATTCGGGCACGATGTAACCGGCTTTCTGCGTGATATCGGCATCCCAGACAGGCTGATTACCAGCGTAAAGGAAGACCGAGATGGCAATTTTTGGTTCCTGCATGTTTCGCAGGGTTTGTTTAAATATAACCCATCGACTAAAAAGACCACCCGTTTAACACACCTTGATGCAGATACGACATCCATCTCCAACAATTCTGTGTCTGATTTGGCGCAGGACTCGAAGGGAAACATCTGGCTAACCTACCGTAGCGGCAACCTGGAGCGGATGAACCCGAAAACGCTAAAAATAAGCTATCGCTCCAAAATATTCAGCAAGGTGCCTGGCGAACTGAATGCGTCCTACAAAATTTATATAGATAAGCAGGATGATATATGGGCTTACGTCCCCACCTATTCAGTGGGTGTTTATTATGTAAACATTGATAAAGGTATAAACCGGCATTTCGGCAAGGGCAGCGATGCCGGCCATTTAAATACGGATGTAGTATCGAGCGTAATACAGGATGATAAAAACCGCATCTGGATAGCCACCGACCACGGCGGCATAAACCTGTTGAACAAGCAGGATTTTAAAATTCAATACCTGCTTAACCGCGAGGACGATGCAAAAACCATTGGCCAAAACAGCATTACCTTATTATACAAGGATAACAGCGGAATTGTGTGGGTTGGTACCTATAAAAAAGGCGTGGGCTATTATCACGAAAGCATCATCAAATTTCCGCTGTACACCCACCATTTGGCCGACCCGGTAACCGACCCGCTTAGCCTGAGCTTTAGCGACATCAACAGTTTTGCTGAAGATAGTAAAAACAATATATGGATAGGCACCAACGGCGGCGGTCTTATTTACTTCGACAGAAAGAACAATACTTTTAAGACATACCTGCACGATGCTAATAATAGCAACAGCCTGGCCAACAATGTCATCGTATGCATGTATATCGACCATGCACAAAAGCTATGGATAGGCACCTATTTCGGCGGATTGGATTGTTTCGACGGAAAGACTTTTAAACATTATAAACACGACGATGACATTCCCGGTAGTATTTCGGAGGATAGGGTTTGCTCGATAACCGAAACTTCGGACCACCGGCTGTTGGCGGGCACCTTGTCAGTCGGGTTTAATGTGCTTGATGATAAAACGCAGACCTTCACACATTATACCTACAACAAAAAGGAAAATGCCATCCACTCCAACTATATCAGCAAGATGCTGGAGGACAGGCGTAAGAATTTATGGGTTGTGACTTCTTATGGAGTCGACGTATTGTTGAAGAAAACCAACCAGTTTGTGCATTTTATACATGATGCCCGCAACCCTAACAGTCTGATTAATAACAGCACTAATAACATAATGCAGGACAGCCGGGGCTTGATATGGGTGAGCACGCACGAAGGAATCAGCATTTATGACTATAAAACCGGCCATTTCACCAGCATCAGCAAACAGGACGGCCTGCCTGACAATACCGTTATCGATATGCAGGAATATGATGCAAATAATGTTTGGGTAAGCACGCCCAATGGTTTATCGAACATTATTGTGGACCGCAGCGGGCCAAAGCTTAAATTCCGGTTTGTGAATTATAGCGAGACGGAAGGTTTGCAGGGACTGGAATTTACCGAAAACTCGTCCTTAAAGACCCGCGACGGTGAGCTGCTATTCGGCGGCGGGAACGGGTTCAATATGTTCAGGCCTGCTGATATATACCAGAATAAAAACAGGCCAGATTTAATTTTTACGGATTTCCAGGTATTTAACCAGGGGGTTGGCGTCGGCGAAAAGATTAACGGCAGGGTGCTGTTACCGCAATCCATCACCCGCACAAAAAACATTACGCTGAATTATGACGACAATGTATTTTCGATAGAGTTTGCAGCGCTCAACTACTTCAATCCCGGTAAAGTTAAATACCAGTACATGATGGAAGGCTTCGACCATAACTGGATAAATGTAGACAACAAAATACGCACGGCACCCTACACCAACCTCGACGCCGGTGGCTATACTTTCCGGGTGCGCGCTACAGATAACGATAATTGGAACGATAAGGAACTTACGCTGCATATCACTATACTGCCGCCGTTTTGGAAAACCACCTGGGCATATATATTATATGCTGCGGTCATCATCGGTTTGCTGCTTTACCTGCGCAAACGGGGTATCGACAAAATCCGCCAACAATTTTCCATCGAAAAGGAACGTGAGGAAGCCCATCGCATGCATGAGCTGGATTTAATGAAGATAAAATTCTTCACTAACGTAAGCCACGAGTTCCGTACCCCGCTGTCGCTTATTATGGCGCCGGTGGATAAAATATTGAAGCAAATAGGCGAGCCTGAGATTCAGCGACAGCTTTTATTAGTGAACCGCAATGCAAAACGTCTCCTTAACCTGGTGAACCAATTGCTGGATTTCAGGAAGATGGAATACCAGGAGCTGAAATTGCACGAGCGCAAGGGCGATATCATTAGCTTTATAAAAGATTTGTCTTACGCCTTTACCGATGTGGCCGACCAAAAGCACATCCGGTTTATTTTCGACTCAGACCTGGAATCGTTTTATACCAATTTCGACCATGATAAAATTGAACGCATATTGTTTAACCTTCTGTCGAATGCTTATAAATTTACCCACGAGGGTGGCCAGGTGAGCGTATTGCTAAATATGATTGATAAGGGCTTGCCCGATGAAAAATATTTAGAGATACGGGTGATAGATACAGGCATAGGTATAGCTGCTGATAAATTAGAGAGGATTTTCGACCCGTTCTTTCAAAATGATATTCCCGGCTCCATGCTTAACCAGGGTAGCGGCATTGGATTATCCATTACCCGCGAATTTGTGAAGCTGCACAACGGCGAGATATTTGTAGAAAGCGAATTTAACCAGGGCAGCTGCTTTACCGTTTTGCTGCCGGTAACAGAACTGGACGCAAATATATTTACCGACCTGCCGGTATTGCTCGACCATCAGTCCAGCTTCCTGCCTGATGGCACGCAGCAAAAGAACAACGGCAAAGACAATCGTGACCTGAAGAAACCGACGGTTCTGCTGGTAGAAGACAACGACGATTTCCGGTTTTATATTAAAGACAATTTAAAGGCCGCTTTTAATATCATTGAGGCGGATAACGGCAAAAAAGGATGGCAAAAAGCGCTGGCCCAGCACCCGAACCTGGTAGTGAGCGATATTAGCATGCCCGAAATGAACGGCATCGACCTTTGCATCAAGATAAAAAGCGACAGCCGCACATCGCACATACCGGTTATCCTGCTGACAGCCCTCAGCGGCGAAGAGCAGCAACTAAAAGGCCTGGAAACCGGCGCCAGCGATTACATGACCAAGCCTTTTAACTTCGAAATCCTGCAATCAAAAATCCGGAATATCCTTAGCCAGCAGCAATCCATGCGCGAAACCTACACCAGGCAGGTTGAAGTTGTACCTACAGAAGAACATGTAGAATCGCCGGATGAACTGTTTATTAAAAAGGTGCTGCTGCTAATTGATAACAACATATCCAACCCTAATTTCTCGGTAGAAGAACTAAGCAGCGAGGTTTTCGTAAGCCGCTATACGCTTTACAAAAAAATATTGGCCATGACCGGCAAAACCCCGAATGAGTTGGTTCGCTCGATGCGCTTAAAACGGGCAGCCCAATTGCTGGAAACAGGGCATTTAACCATATCCCAAATCTGCCACAAAGTAGGCTTTAAGAGCCAGAAGTATTTTGTGAAAACATTTAAGGCGGAGTATAATACGATACCATCGAAGTATGTGAGTGAGGTGGTAAATGAATAATCAGAATAATATTAGTACGATAAAACCATCGACAAATTAAAAGCAAAATGAACGATTATAATGGGATGATTGATTATAATGGATGGATAGATGTTAACATGCATTATAATGAAGAAGATGAAACTTTTGACGATAGGGATTTTACAAATTTTTCAGAGGAAATGGCCCCGTTGATTTCTGAATTCAATAATAACAGCTCCCGGATCATAGAATTTAAAGAAATAAATTGGGTATCTGCTTATCATATCTTTGGTGTGCATAATCACAATACAGGCTATTTTGACGATGTGATCAACGTATACAAAGCAATAGGCGAAAAGGCGCCCGGAAGCTTTGGCTTATTGTATATCAGGCTTCCGGAGCATCCGGTTTACTGGAATCAATACAGGGTGTTCCGGCTTGCAAATGGCGAACTTACAGAACATGAGGATATTTTACTCTCGCCATGTCGTCCAACAATTGAACCGTAGCTTTCTCCTCTCCGCCCGTGCAAAATGCCACTTAACGCTTATAATTGGAAGCGTCTAAGCTTGAGAATTAAATCGTGAGTGCGGACGCTCACAACTGCCTGCGTTCAAGCGCGGACGCCATAGCCGTCAACCTAAGAGCATTTTGTGTGTAGCCCCCTCTAAATCTCCCCCGGTTGGGGAGACTTTAGCTTCGCTCGCGTTTGTTTTTTTAAAGTCCTCCCAACCGGGGAGGATTTAGGTGGGGTTTAACCCGTTGTAAAGGTGAACTTTCCTTAGGTTAACGGCTATGGCGCGGACGCTTGAACGGGCGTTGATTGTGCACAATTATTTGCAGATTTGCTACCTGTCCTGCGGGAGACGTGAAGCATCACGTCTCTACAATAATCCAAATAACATCTCGTTTTCCAACTACGAATTATGGAACCCTAACCCATAGTCCATATAATACTATAATCTCATTTTTGCATACAAAACCATCATTGAAACAGGTGCACATTTGTCACTTTATCTACCTAAAATACATCCAAAAGAAGTCTAATACATCTTTATTTAACTGATAATCAGCTAAATAAATCAGGTTGACATTTGTACCCCTATTAATCCACAACCGGGGCTTGGCAGGCATATAATTTTACCCTCTGTATAATGAATATTCTACAGGCGCCACAATTCGCCTGCTGAATTATAAACCTGTAAGTAGTTTAAAATTTAATGGAGATGGTCGGGCGATAGTTTTATCACCTGTCCGGGTAGTTTCAAAGAGGCCTTATAAAAAGGGTTTAATTGATACATGCTATTTTATTCGAATTACCCCGGAACTATACAACCAATTAGTTAAAACCAAAACAAATCAATTTATTAATTAACCAATTATTATGCGAAAAACTCTACGATTAGCATTGCTGTTCGTGTCCTTGTTAATTTGCGCTGTATTGCGGGCGCAAAGCCAGGGAACAGTAATCAAAGGTACGGTAACCGACGAAAAAGGCGTCACCCTGCCAGGGGCCACAGTTACCGTTAAAGGTGCTAAAATAAACGCCATTACCGATGTAAACGGCGGCTACAGCATCGATGTTCCGGCCGGCAGCCGCACGCTTGTGTTTTCATTCATAGGTATGGAAACCCAGGAAATTGTCATCGGCAATAAAACTACCATAAACGCGAGGCTGGTATTAACTGCCAACAACCTGGCCGATGTGGTGGTAATTGGCTATGGCACACAGAAAAAGCAGGATGTTAACGGTTCCATTTCGTCGGTATCGTCAAAAGAAATCCAAAACATCCCGATGCCGAGCGTGGACCAGCTATTGCAGGGCCGTGCTGCAGGCGTAACCATCACCCAAAACTCGGGCGGACCAGGCAGCGCGACATCTGTACACATTCGTGGTATAACTTCATTTGGTTCGAGCGAGCCATTGTATGTTATTGACGGTGTGCCTGTACAGGGCGATGCTTCCAATTCACCTCAATTAACCCGCACAGGCGGTGGCCAGGAAGAGACTGGTGTTAGTCCGCTGGCGCTAATTAACCCTAATGACATCGAATCGATTGATGTTTTGAAGGATGCATCTGCAACCGCAATTTACGGTAGCCGTGGCGCCAATGGTGTAGTTATCATCACCACCAAACGCGGTAAAAACGGCAACGCCAAAATCAACTACGATGGTTTTTATGGCGTACAGCAGCAGGGTAAATTCATCAAAATGATGAACCTGCAGCAATATGCTACCCTTGAAAATGTATTGGCAGATTCATACGGTGTAGCCCGCAGGGGCGAATTTGCAGACCCTAGTATACTGGGCCCCGGCACCAACTGGCAAAGGGCAGTGTTCCAGAATGCCCCGGAGCAAAGCCACACACTATCAGTATCCGGCGGAAAAGAAGGGCTTGACTATTATGTATCCGGCGGATATTTTAAACAGGAGGGCACCATCATCGGCAGCAATTTCGACCGTTATTCCTTCCGTACCTCGCTGAATGCGCAGGTAAAAGATTGGTTTAAATTAGGCTCAACCATCTCGGCCAGCAGAAGCACGCAGAATGTAGGCCTTGGCGAAAATACCGGTTTGGTTTATTATGCTTTATTAAGCGCACCTGATAGCCCGGTATATAATGCGGATGGCACATTTGCAGGCCCCGCTGTTACTTCAAACGGTACTGTACAGGGCTCTATCAACCCGGTTCAGCAGGCACTTAGCCTTACCAATAATTTGATAAGGAACAATATACAAGGCAGCTTGTATGGCGATATCAAGTTTTTTAAAGATTTAACCCTGCACTCAGAAATTAACGGCAATTTCGATTTTACCAAAGCAAAAACATTCCAGCCAACGTTCTCTTACGGGTCAACAGGTTCGGGCGCAGCGTACACCAATGCAACCGCCAGATTGAACGAGTACAATACCGACGACCAGTACTGGCAATGGAGCGAGAACTTAAACTACAACCATACATTCGCCAAAAAGCATGCACTGACGGTATTAGCCGGTCACGAGGTTTGGGAGTCGAACTATGATGGAGTTTCTGCCGCAATATCCGGGTTTACTGCGGGCAATACGTTGCAAACTTTAGGCCTTGGTACACAATCGTCAGACTTAATAGGCGAAAATAAAGGCACTACCGTAATGGAATCATGGCTGGGCCGCAGTATTTATACCTTCGATAATAAATACAGTATTACCGCCTCTATCCGTAGCGACCGTTCTTCCAACTTCGCGCCAGGTCATCAAACAGGTTACTTTCCTGGTGTGGCTGTGTCCTGGAGACTATCTGAAGAAAAGTTTATGGAAAGCTTCAAAAACATCGCCGATAATATTAAAATACGTGTTGGTTATGGGACTACCGGTAACTCAAACATTCCGGGATACCGTTACGGTTCGGCCATTACACCGGTTAGCACCGGCTTTGGTACAGGCTTCATTGTAGGCAACATCGCCAACCCTGAGCTTACATGGGAAACCGCCATCCAAAAAAATGCCGGCGTTGACTTCAGCATATTGAATAACCGCATCGATGGTTCATTCGATGTGTACATGAAAACATCTAAAAACTTCCTGTTCCAGCAGCCATTACCTGCATTCCTGGTAGGTGGTACTGCCGAATACTCGGGCGCCGCCGTATTACAGCCACCTTATAAAAATGCCGGCGAGATTGAGAACAAGGGTTTCGAATTTTCTATCAACAGCCGCAACATACAGGGTAAAGATTTTAAATGGAGCACTACTTTAATCTTCTCTAAATACACCAATAAGGTTGTTTCGTTAAACGGTTATCCATCGCTTATCGGTAGCGAGAACACCAGCTTTGTGAGCCTGCCGGTGACTAACACCACCGTTGGCGGCCCTATCGGCGAGTTTTATGGCTACAAAGTTCAGGGTATTATTAAAACCACAGCACAGCTGGAGTACTTAGCCACGCATCCGCAAAACGTAACAGGCGGCGCTACCCCTGCAACTGTTACCAACGACCGCAGCATAGCCAACTCTATTTGGCTGGGTGACATACAATACCAGGATTTAAACCACGATGGCAAAGTTGACTCAAAAGACCAAACCGCTTTGGGTAACCCTAACCCTGACTTTACCTACAGTATCACCAATAATTTTTCCTATAAAGATTTCGAACTGTCGATTTTCCTGAATGGCGTGTATGGCGGCAAAATATTGAATGCATTGCGTTACCAGACAGAAGGTTTATCAGGTCTGTATCAAAACCAAACAGCAGCTTCGGCAAACTTTTGGACACCAAGCAATCCGAACTCAAATATCCCAGCACCGAAAGCCGGTTTGGCCAACAACAACCTGGTGATGAGCGACCGCTTTATTGAAAGCGCATCGTTCCTGAGGATACAGAATGTAAGACTGGGCTACAACCTGCCTGCAAAATGGGCTAAATATGCAAAGCTTAGCCGCTTAAAGGCCTATGTGAGCGGGCAAAATCTGTATGTATTTACCAAATACACCGGTTTAGACCCGGAAATAGGTTCGCTTAACCAAAGCCCGATACTACAGAACATAGATAACGGCAGGTACCCTATACCGAGAACTATCATTTTTGGATTAAATGCTGAGTTTTAATTTGTTAAAAGGAAATTATTATGAAAAGATATAAATACATTTTAAGCATGGCGGCATTAACAGGAGTTATAGCTTCCGGTTGTAAAAAGGACTTTTTTAACCGCCCGCCAGAAAGCCAGACAACCGTCGGCAGCTACTACCAAACCGCCGACCAGGTAAAGGCCAGTACAAATGCTTTGTATGCTGCGCCATGGTTCGGTTTCAATACAAAAGTCGGCTGGTCTATCAGCGAGCTGGCCGGCGGCAACGGCCGCACCTATTCGTCGGACGTGGTTGCCTTCGGTAACTTTTCGGTATCAAACGGTAACTTTGAGCTAAGCGCCGCATGGAACTCGCTGTTCACCGTGGTAGCGCAGTCAAACGCCTTAATTGCCAACTTACCAGCCAACGTGCCATCATCGGTACCGGCCAGCGTGGTGAGTAACGCCATGGGTGAAGCGCGTTTGATGCGTGGGCTGGCTTACTTTTACCTGACACGCATATTCGGCAACGTGCCTATTGTAGAAAACCCGCTGCTTGAGGTCGGTAATTTTCAGAATGTAAATACCAATCCGGTTACCGATGTGTACAAATTCATCGTTACCGACTTAAAATTTGCAGAAGCTAATTGCTCCGCGAATGTTGCAAGCACGGGCCACGTATCCAGCGGCTCGGCATCGGCCTTGTTAGCTAAGGTTTACCTGTACATGCAGGACTATCCCAATGCCCGCGCCGAAGCAGAAAAGGTTATTAATAGCGGAGAGTTCCAGCTGTTGGGCCTTGACATTGCAGGTATGACTTATGAGGACCTGTTTAAAATAGCGAACAATAATAATAAGGAATCTA
>Ga0207671_10004816_pt1 | contig 12710 bp, 10 predicted proteins | sample KBSC24metaG_FD_184352 | JGI IMG/M metagenome (GOLD analysis project Ga0207671, IMG submission 184352) | Corn rhizosphere microbial communities from Kellogg Biological Station, Michigan, USA - KBS C2-4 metaG (SPAdes) (version 2) | ecosystem: Host-associated > Plants > Roots > Rhizosphere > Soil... | reverse complement strand
CAATATCTACACATTGACTGCTCATACCAATTAACCTGTAACCAATAAAGCTTCCTGCTATGAAACAATTTTACGAACTCTCCCCTGGTGGCCATGCTTTGCACCAAAAAATCATGTATGTTGAATTGGCTGTGCTGATGATATGGCCACCATGGCAAAATATCAAAACCTAAAGCCCATATTATTTATACATGGTGAGCAGTATATCTGTACGTCGACTGCTTAAATCAATTAACCTGTAACCAATTAATTTTCCTGCTATGAAACAGATTTGCACCCCGCCTTCTGCTGGCCACGCTTTGCGCCAAAAAATTATTAACGCTGCATCCGATCCGTATTTATGGCGATGCCGCTAAACTAAGAAACCTTCATTATTTACACCTGATGAGCAGCCATATCTGTATATGGACTGCTCCAATCAATTAACCTGTAACCAATAAATTTCCTGCTATGAAACAAGTTTTTCCCCTATCTTTCAGAGGCCCTGCCCTGGGCCTGAAGATCATGTATGTTGCATTGGCTGTATTAATGGCCATGACCATGCAACTCCACGCAAAGAGCCCGCGAACCCTGCATTCCTCCGCTATATTGCCTATTGATGTACATGGCAAAGTTTTGGATGAGAATGGCCTTGGGATACCCGGAGCAACTATTAAAGTAAAGAATGTTGACAAAGCCGCGATAACTGATACGGAAGGTAACTTTAGTCTGAAAGGGCTTCCCGATGATGCGATCCTGGTTGTATCATACGTGGGCTATATTACCCAGGAGGTGCAAACCGGTCCCGGCAATATGTTGATCAAACTCGTACCCCAATCAAAAAAATTAGATGAGGTTGTGGTGATAGGGTACGGAACGGTTAAAAAATCAGACTTAACCGGGTCGGTCGGCACGGTAAAAGCCGAAACGTTACAGGAACGCCCGGTATCATCCTTAAACCAGGGTTTGTCTGGTCGTGTATCGGGTGTCAATGTATCCTCCAACTCCGGCCGACCTGGTGCCCGGTCCAATATCCGTATCCGTGGCTCCAGTTCGCTAAGCGTTTCCAATAACCCCTTATACGTAATAGACGGGGTAATCCTAAACCCGGTTGATCTGCGTAACGGAAGTACACCGATAGATTATCTGAATCCTAATGATATCGCCTCCATCGAGGTGCTAAAGGACGCTTCTTCCACCGCTATTTACGGGGCGCGCGGAGCCAATGGCGTAATTCTGGTGACCACCAAACGCGGGACTTCGGGTGGTGGTAAAATTACCTATGATCCCGATTTCAGTATTGGTGTGCTGCCTAAAAAACTGGCGGTGCTCAATTCCAAAGAGTTTTTGGCCGTAGAAGACCTGGCTTACGCCAACGCGCAAAAATATGATCCCATTGGCTGGGCTACCGGTACAAAATACACCAACCCCAAAACCAAGCGTACTAACCCTAAATTATTTGATGCCAACGGCAACCCACTATATGATACCGATTGGCAGGAAGAAGCCTTTCAAAAGGCTTTTACGCAAAACCATCAGTTGGGTATTACAGATGGTGACGAAAAAAGAAGCATAGGCGCTTTTTTAAACTATCGTAAGCAGGAGGGCCTGGCACGGGGCTCATGGCAAAAAAGGTTTGCCGGTCGTTTTGTGTTTGACAGCCAGGTAAAAAGCTGGATAAAAATTGGCGGTACCCTGAGCTATACCAATCAGGACGATAAGCAGGTTGATCAGCTCGACGGCGGCGGTATTACCATGATGCGCCAGGTGATAGAAGAACTGCCTATTATCCCGGTAAGATATGCCGATGGAAGCTGGGCAAGCAATAGGGACTATCCGGGAATGGAAGGTGGTGATAACCCTTTACGGATAGCTGCCGACAGGATATCACTTTTGCATACCCAAACCTTGCTTGGCGACATGTCTGCCAATATTCGCCTGGCCCCGGGATTGGATTTTAAATCCACCGTAGGTGTAAATATCATTAACCAGCGGGAGGATTATTCTGCTGTGAAAGGCATGCAATATATTTCGGATAACGGCGATGCTTCTGTAAACAATAACCGCTACAATTCATGGCAGTTTGAAAACTACCTGACTTATAATAAACGGTTTGCCAAAATACATGCGGTAACCGCCATGGGCGGTGTGTCATGGCAACATGTTGACCGGTTTGAAGACCAGGCAAGCACGCAGGGTTTTACCGATCCCTATTTTCAGTTTAATAATCTCGGCGCAGGATCAAGCCCGCAGGCTCCTTATTCCAATGCGCAGGCATATGGGCTAAACTCCTATTTTGGGCGTATCAATTATAGTCTTCGCGATAAATATTTAGTCACCTTCACCGGCCGTTATGATGGCTCTTCAAAATTCGGAACTGATAATCAATTCGCTTTCTTTCCTTCGGCAGCCCTGGCCTGGCGGGTAATGGAAGAAGATTTTATGAAGAATATCCCGGTTATTTCCAATTTGAAACTCCGGACCAGCTACGGCGCTACCGGTAACTCCGAAATTCCGGCTTATAGGGCGCTGGCTGGCCTGGGCAACTATAATGTTATTTTTAATGGCGAACGCAATATTGGCGTAGGTACCAACCGGGTAGCCAATTCCACCCTGCAATGGGAAAAAACCAAACAGTTGGACTTTGGTATGGAACTGGGCCTGTTCAACAACAGGTTAAACCTGGAGCTTGATCTGTACCGCCGAAAGGTAGATGGTATGTTGTTGGATGCCCCGTTGCCATTCTCCAGTGGTTACGGCAGTGTTTACTCCAATGTGGGTAGTATGGAAAACAAAGGGATCGAGTTTACCCTTAACTCCACCAATATCAAAACCGGAGATTTTACCTGGAGCACTACCTTCAATATCTCCGTCAATAAAAACAAAGTGCTTGCCCTGGCCAATGGTAATGCCGATATATTATCGGGCAATGGTATCATCAGGGTTGGCCAGCCTGTGGGTTCGTTCTTCGGTAGGGTTAGTCTGGGAACCTGGGGAACCGCCGAGGCCGCCGAAGCCAAGAAATATGGTATGCTGCCGGGTGATATCAAGTATAAAGACCTGAATAATGACGGTACGATAAACGATCTGGACAGGACTATCATCGGAAAAGGTATACCTGATGGGTTTGGCACATTCCTCAATACTTTCCAGTATAAAGCATGGTCGCTCACAGTCGATCTGCAATATACTTATGGTAATGATGTACTGGACAGGAGTATTCATTCGGCAGAAGACAGGCAGGGTATCGCCAACAGCTACAAAACAGTGCTGAACGCCTGGACAGAAACAAACCAGAATACCCCCATCGCGCAGATCCGTCCCATCAATGCTTATTATACCACCAATAATGATAGCCATAAGGTAACCGACGGCTCGTTTATTCGCGGGCGCAATTTGTTGCTGGCGTATACCTTTCCGTCAAAAACTATTTCGAAACTAAAATTGAGCCGGTTAAGGATCTATGGTTCGGTTCAGAATTTCTTTGTGGCCACCAAGTATAAAGGATATGATCCGGAAGTTTCCAACTCCAGCGCGCCTTTTGACCAGGGCTTAACCTTGTATGATTATCCAAAGCCAAGGGTATTCCTGGTTGGTTTGAACATTGGACTATAATTTATCGCAAAATTTAAGAGAAAAATCATGAAAACTATCATAAAAAAATACGGATTACTGGCATTAGCGGTCGGTACTTTAGGAGTCACCGGTTGTAAGAAATTTTTAAATGAAACCGACAAGAGTAATTTTACGGTTGATAATTATTTTACCAAGCCTGAGCATGCCCGCAGTTCGGTAAATGCTATTTACGCCAGCCTGCGTGATCCAATGAGCAGTGGCTTTGGCGGCGGTGCCTGGACAATGACAGAATTTGCTACCGGGCAAGCTGCTACCGATCTGGGGCAGGCTGTGGACAGTTACTTTGTAAAAGACCTGCGCAATACGGCCGATAATGCCTACGGATTGAGTTACTGGCAAAATTATTATAAAGGGATTGGCAATGCTAACCTTTCCATAGCCAAGATCCCGGGGATAGCGATGGATGCCGCCGAGTCGAAAAGGTTGTTAGGTGAAGCTCATTTTTTGCGGGCCTGGTATTATTTTACTTTGGTGCAGCTGTTTGGCAATATCCCCCTGATCACCGAGCCTGTTGATCTGGCATCACCACAGTTACGACCTAAGCAGGCAGCCCCGGAAGATGTTTACAAAGTGATTGTAGATGACCTGAAAACAGCTGAAGCTTCTGGTTTACCCTGGACTGATGCCAGCGGGAAGATAAGTTTGGGCGCCGTAAAATCGTTACTCGCTAAAGTGTACCTGACCATGGCCGGTTATCCCCTGCAAAAAGGCGCGGAGTATTATGATCTGGCATCCAAAAAGGCAGAAGAGGTACTGGACTCCAAACAGTTTAAATTGTTTACCACGTACAACGATCTGCATAACCCGGCGAAGAAGAATGTGGACGAGAACATTTTTATGATCCAGTATAAAACACAGATCATCCCCGGAAACTGGCAGGAATTGATCATTCCTTATAACAAAAATATCTCGGCCTATTCCAGCGAAACCGGGGGGATTTATGCTACGGGCGCCTTTGTGAACTCTTATGATCCGGCTGATCTGCGTGCCAAAGAAGGTCAGTTCTTTTTCACCAAATTTACTAACCAGGATGATAGAACTAAGGTGGTTGACCTGGGCGGATATTTTATTTATAAGATATTTGATGTAGTTGCCCAAACAACCACGGCCAATAGTGATTTGAACTGGTCGCTCATCCGTTATGCCGATGTGCTGCTTATTTATGCTGAGGCATCCAATGAAGTTAACGGGCCTGGTGCAAAAGCGTATGACGCGGTTAACCAGGTAAGAACAAGGGCAACTTTACCCAATCTTACTGGTTTATCAAAAGACCAGTTCCGCGAAGCCATCTGGCGTGAACGCTGGTACGAGCTATGCTTTGAAAACGTTACCTGGTTTGATATGGCGCGCCTTCGTAAAGCATTTAACGTGGATACTAAAGGCTTTGATAATTATGTAGGCCATAAATTTTCATACGGTCCGGTTTTAACCGACAGAGAGCTTTTATTCCCGATACCAAGCCGGGAACTAAGAAATAACCCTAACCTGATACCTACAAAGGGATATTAAGATAATTAGTGATTGAGGGGTAAAGCAAGCCTTCCGAAGTTTTTAAAACTTCGGAAGGCTTTTTTGGCTGCATGTCATGCCGAACTTGTTTCGGCATCCCATAAGCAAGGTGTACAGCATGATGGTCAAATGTCCTGTGGGATCCTGAAACAAGTTCAGGATGACTTCGAAGACCGTTTTTATTTCCTGCCGGAACGTCCAAAAGTTCCCCCTTTAGGGGGTTAGGGGGCCTACGCCTCCAACTCGAGGATCTGCTCGGCCAGGGCCTCCCATTTTTGCTGAACCTGTTTTAGTTCGGCTTGTTTTTGGGAATAGCTCGCGTTGATATCTTTTAATTTGTTGTTATCGGTATAAATTTTATCATCGGCCAATTGGGCTTCCAGTTGCTTTACTGTTTTTTCCAGTTCGGCAATCTGTTCTTCCATTTTGGCCAGGTCCTGGTTTAGTTTTTTAAGCTGCTGGTGTTTGTTTTCGCCTTGTGGTTGTTTAACCGGCTCAGGCTTTTTCTCTTCCTTTTTAGGCTGAGGTGCGGGCATGGCCGCTTTAGGTTCCAGCTTGCGTTTAGCTGCCCATTCATCGTATTCGGCATAAGTACCCGGGTAAATTTTGATCTTTTGATCTTCAATAAACCAGATCTTGTTGGCCACGTTATCCAGGAAAAACCTGTCGTGCGATACCACGATGAACGTACCTTCATATTGCTCCAGCGCCTGGATCAGGATGTTTACTGATTGCATATCCAGGTGGTTGGTGGGCTCATCCAGTACCAGGAAGTTGGCATCGGCAGTAAGCGCTTTGGCCAAAGCTACGCGTGATTTTTCACCACCCGATAATACCTTGATCTTCTTAAACACATCATCGCCGGTAAACAGGAACGAACCTAAAATGGTACGTAATTCCGTATCGGTATGTTTTGGAGCAAAAGCTTGTAATTCCTGTAATATCTGGTTTTCCAGGTGAAGGGATTCCAGCTGGTGCTGGGCAAAAAATGTAGTGCTTACGTTATGCCCGGTAGTTACTTTACCTTTATAATCATGATCTGCCGAAGCAATGATGCGTAACAGGGTCGATTTACCTTTACCGTTGGCGCCGATCAGGGCAATTTTATCGCCTTTTTCAATTACAGCCTCGCCGCCATTCAAAATATCAATGGCAGGGTATTTTTTAACGATATCTTCTAAGGTTATTACGTGCCTGCCCGATTGTTTAGAGAAACGGAAGGCGAAGTTAACCGTTGGGTTATCATCATCTACATCATCCACACGCTCCATTTTATCCAGCATTTTGATACGCGACTGCGCCATTTTTGCTTTGGATGCCTTGGCACGGAAACGCTCGATCAAGCGCTCTTCCTGTTTTATTTTTGATTGCTGGTTTTTGAATTCACCGCGCTGAATTTCTTCGCGCTGGGCTTTCTCTTCCAGGTAAAAAGTATAGTTACCTGCGTAAACGGTCAGTTTTCCTTTACGTGATTCTACCGTACGGTTGATCACTTTATCCAGGAACCACCTATCGTGAGATACAATGATGATAGCGCCGTTAAAAGCTTTCAGATAATCTTCCAGCCATTGGATAGATGGTAAGTCCAAGTGGTTGGTAGGCTCATCCAGCAGTAGGATATCAGGTGCCTGTAATAATATTTTGGCCAGCATTACCCGCATGCGCCATCCACCCGAAAAGGTGTTAAGCTTACGTGCGCAATCGCTGTCGCTAAAGCCCAAACCGGCTAAAATTTCGCGCGCCTTGTATTCAATGTTATAACCATCAAGCAGCTCAAACTCATGTTGTTTGTCGCTTAGCTTGTGTAAAAGATCTTCGGTATAATCGGTTTCCAGTTTTTTAAGCAGGTTCTCGATCTCGTCATGCAATTGGTTCTGGCGCTCAAAAGCCTCCATAGCCACGTGCACAATAGTTTTATCAGATGAGTATGACAGCAGATCCTGGTTAAGGTAACCCATAGTAAGGTCCTTAGCCATTGATATGGTGCCCGATGTAGGTTTATAGTCGCCTACAATAATTTTCAGAAGGGTAGTTTTCCCGGTTCCATTGGCACCTATTAAACCAATTTTTTCACCGGGTTTTATATGCCAGTTGGCTTCATCGTAAAGGGCCCGCGCACCAATCTCAAACGTAAGGTTATTTATAGCAATCATTTGCGCGCAAAGATACGATTTTTGAGCCTAAAGCCGAAGGCCGAAAGCGAAGATCAGAAAGAGTAATATCGAACATCGAATTTTGAATTTCAAATGACGAAGTAGCGCGTGTTTTCCTGCTTCGATATTCGAAATTCAACATTGGGCGTTCATTATTAAAGACTTACCTTTCACTTTTCGCCTTTATCCTTTTACCTTGAAGCTACGCTCCCACCGCTTTAAGCCATGTTTGTGCCATCAGGGCCTCGCCGGGTACGCTGGGATGTACGCCATCCATGCTCCAGTAAGGGGCGGGGGCTACTTCCAGCGCTTTATCAAACGCGGCCTGGTAGGGTACAAAAATAGTTCCGAATTCGGTGGCGATATCGCGCGCGGCTTTGCGGAACAGATCAAACGTGGGGTACCATTTATCGTCAACGGCCCGTACGCCTTTGGTGGCAAATGGCTCGCAGATTACCAGTTTAATATCGGGCAGGGTTTGTTTGGTTAGTGTAAGTAGTTTTTTATAGTCGGCAATGTAAGTATCGATGGTGCCGGTGTAGCCGTTGGTAAGGGTATGCCAAAAATCATTTACACCGATGTGGATACTTAAAACGTTTGGTTTCAGGTCCAGGCAATCGCTGGTCCAGCGCTCGGCCAGCTGATAAACCTTATTACCGCTGATGCCTTTGTTGTATATTTTGAGGTCTTTGCTGGCATGGTCAATCAATAGCTTCGACGCGGTGATCAGGGTATAGCCCGATCCCAGGGCGCTGGTGGTATTAGGTTCAGTTTTTTTATGATCGCGGCCCCAGTCGGTAATAGAATCACCCTGGAATAGGATCACATCGCCGGTATTGAATTTTAATTTAGGTGCGTTTTTTTCGGTGGCCAATGCTGCCGATACAATTTGCGGGATGCCTACTGAGGCTATAGAGCCTACGGCGGCAGTTTTAAGAAAATTACGACGGCCCTGTTTAAAAGTGTCTCTTAATGCTTTCCTGATCATTTTTGGATTTATTTTAGGCATAACTGAATTCCCGAAAATACAGATTTGCCTTGTTTAATAAAACAATTAAGTCATGTGAAATACTATTGTAATAACAATGAATAAATATTCCGACTATACTGACTACTTGTACCATTACTGTAATTATCATAACCAAATCCTACATACACAGTGCCATTAAACTGTAAAACAAATCCATTTGTTTGACTAATCCTTGCGCCAGCATATGTATTGCCCACTGGAGCCCAACTATCTTTAACCGGATCATAAACAGCAAAAAGACTATTGTAGGCTGATACATAACCGAAGCTGGAAAATCCACCATACATGTATATCTTGTCATTATAAACAAATAAATAGGGGTTGTTTGTTGCCTGAATAGTATCATCCACAATATGATTCTTTTCAACCAAGGTGTTATTACCTAAATCCAGTATATAAAACTTATTCATAAATTCAGTTATAGCACTGTATTGTTTGCCCGTGAAAGCTGCAAGCAAATAAATATTATTATTGAATACAATAGCCCGATAGCCCCATGCACCTGCTGGTATATCCATTACTTTTTTCCAGCTCCCATCAATCGGATCATAAACTTTTATCACGCCAACCAGGCTGCCATTCATGTTGTCCATTCCTAAAGTGTTTTCTTTAAGGATACAATAGAATTTGTTGTTGTACACAAAGCAATCCAAAATTTGTATGCCCTTACCTTGGGCCCGGATATTTGTATGAAATATCTTTTTGTAATTCCATGCCCCGGTTGATGGAGTGTAGGTTGTTATATACTCATCGTAATATGTAGTATTTATATCCTGAGAAAAATTATAATCAACAAAAGGAGGGAAATATATAACGTCATTAATTTCATACCCTGAAAGCGACCCCATTGATAGTGTATACCAATCATTAGAGGGTTTTGTAAGTTTTTGCCAACTATTATCTTTAGGATTCCACTTGCTAAAGCTTATAATATCGTCGCCCGTATTATGTTTAAGAACGTAAAGCTGATCTTTATAGGTAAAATAGCTCCCAGCCGGAAGTTGTTCTGGGTTTTGAGCTATGAATTTCAGCCCTCCGGCCGTGATCGTAACATCGGTAGAATAAACAAGCTTGGTTTTATAATAAAGATTCAACTTATTTAATCCCAGAGGTATTGAAAGTGGAACATCAAAAAGCATATAGTTATAGGGGTTTGTTCCTCCATAATTCTGAATATTACTGATTGAAATAGGTGTTCCACTTATTGTGGCGCTATAATTCTGAACATTTAAATCAATATTCAGGCTGGTAATGATGAGGGCGTTGTTATTAAATGAAAAGTTATTGTCCGATCCGGCCCCTTTTACTATGAATTTGTTTGATAGTTGGTACGTTGCCAAGGCCTGCTTATAAATATTTGAATAAGTGGTTTTTCCGGCATTGTCTATAAAGTAAACCTTGAACCAATAAGTACCCGTTGTTTCATAATAGGGTGTTTTAATGGCCACTGAATAACTATCATTATTTAAAGTTGCAACCTTACTAATAATATCATTATTGCCTGAGTTGCTATTATTTAAACGAGTAGAGTCGGTTGCATATAGGATGCCAGATGTTTTTACGATTGAGGATAGCTGATATCTAACAACAAATCCATTTTGATCCAGGCTATCAATAACAAGCTTTGAAACAGAAGTTTTTCCATCATCCTGAGGCTTAGTTTGCCCTCCCTGATAGGCATCTTTTTTACAACCCGCAAAGGAAAATACTATAATAAGTAAACTTATGTATGATGTGTGTTTGGGCATGAAGTGATAAAGTTTTTTTGGCTAAAGTATGCTTTTTTAAACACTCTTCAAAAATCAAAAAAACCTTCGCTATCACGAGTTTAACGTTAATGTAACTCGTAGTAGCTCTATCGGAGCAGCCAAATCAAAAAATCCTAAAATTCTGGTTTACACACATAAAGGAATGTGCTAACTTCGCGGCATGTATTTTTTATTAAAACCCATCCTGTTCCAGTTCGATCCCGAAAAAGTACATTATTTTGTAACCCGTAACTTAAAACGGTTCAACCGTTTTCCGGGTGGTGCTGCTTTGAGCAGGGCTATTTGGGATGTCAACAACCCGCGACTGGAAAAAGAAGTGTTTGGCCTCAGGTTTAAAAACCCGGTAGGACTGGCGGCCGGTTTTGATAAAAATGCGGAGCTCATGGGCGAAATGGCCAACATCGGTTTTGGTTTTGTGGAGATAGGCACCGTTACCCCGCTACCACAACCCGGCAACCCTAAAACACGGATGTTTCGCTTACCATCTGATGAGGCGCTCATCAATCGTATGGGTTTTAACAACTTTGGTGTTGATGTAGCGGCCGAGCGCATTGCTGCTTTTCGCAGAAACGCGAAGGGTGCGCAAAAGGAACTCATCATCGGTGGTAACATCGGCAAAAATAAAGTTACCCCTAACGAAGATGCCATTAACGATTATATCAAATGTTTTGACCGCCTGTTTGATGTGGTTGACTACTTTGTGGTGAATGTAAGCTCGCCCAATACACCGGGTTTGCGGGAATTGCAGGAAAAAGAGCCACTAATGCACCTGCTGAATACCCTGCAGCAGCGCAATTCAAAAAATGGTATCAGTCGACCGATCCTGCTAAAAATAGCACCCGACTTGACCGACTCCCAACTGGATGATATTGTGGATATTGTACAGCAAACCGGTATAGCGGGTATTATTGCCACCAATACTACTATCAGTCGCGAAAATTTAACCGCTGCCGAAAGTTTAAAGAATGAAGCCGGCGGATTGAGCGGCAAACCTCTCACCAAACGCTCTACCGAGGTGATTCGTTACCTGCACCAGAAATCAAAGGGATCGTTCCCGATCATTGGTGTAGGCGGCATACATTCTGCTGACGACGCGGTGGAAAAGTTAGAGGCCGGCGCATCGCTGGTACAACTGTACACCGGCTTTATTTATGAAGGCCCGGGATTGATAGCCAGGATCAATAAGAAGCTGCTGAACCGTTGATTTGTTTGATCGCGCTGATTTCGTTGATAATATTTGTAGAGACACATCACATGTGTCTCTTTTTTTGTGACTAATATTGGAGACGCATGTAATGCGTCTCTACGGAAAATAGAAGGGGGTCTGTCAACCCTGAGCCTGTCGAAGGGCGCGCGCAGAGGCCTACCCACCATGCTTCGACGGAGCTCAGCATGACAGCCTTCTAATTTTTAGTCCATAAAAAAATCCTGCCGGTTTCTGAAACCAACAGGATTTATAAGATCTTTTCAAGCACCATTAAGCGCTTAAAAACAGAAAAAATTATTTTGCAGCAGCGATAGCTTTTGCTAAAACTTCGTTGTTTTTAGCAATCTGGCTGTGTTTTGATTCAGCAGAACGGCTTCCGTACTCCAGGTTAGTAGCCAGTTTCAAAAACTGAACTTCTAAACGTGAAGTGGTTTTGTTTTTTCTATCTTTTCTTTTTAAACGAGTAACGCCCATGGTGTTGTTATTTTAATTTTTTAATACCCTTGAGGTCGGGAGCGGATTCGAACCGCTGTAAAAGGTTTTGCAGACCTCTGCCTAGCCACTCGGCCACCCGACCATTTTTTAAGGACTGCAAAAATAGTAATTTATTTTTTGGAAAGCCAACATTTATTTCATTGAATTTCTTTTTATCTCAGAACAGAGTATCGCTGTGGCAATTGCCACGTTTAATGATTCTGCATTTCCGGCTCTGGGAATGGTTACGGCACTGGTTATCAATTGTTCAACCGGGGCACTTATACCGTTCCCTTCGTTACCCATCACCAGCAGGCCTTCGGTGCCAAAAGGTGTGTTATATATATTTTGTCCGTTAAGCATGGCGCCGAATATGGGTAGTTTGATCTGCGGCAGCACGGTTAACAGATCGGCATAATGTACGTTGACACGTGCCAGCGAACCCATGGTAGCCTGCACCACTTTAGGGTTATACACATCAACGGTATCTTCCGAGCAAATGATATCCTGTATACCAAACCAATCGGCCGTGCGGATAATGGTGCCCATATTGCCCGGATCCTGTATGCTATCCAGCACCAGCGAAAACTTTTTTTCGAGCGCTTTATAATTTAATACCGGCCATATTGGTATCTTAACCAAACCAATTACCTCTTGCGGTGTTTTCAGTGAGCTGATTTTTTGGACTTCATTTAATGAAATTTCCTGAAAGTTTATTTTTCGGGATAAATTCAGCAATTTTGGAGCAATTGCAGGGGTATGGTATATGGTATCAACCTGGTAAGCAGAGTTTATAAATTCCGTAACCGATTTGTAACCCTCAACCATAAATAAACCATGTTCCCTGCGAAACTTTTTATGTTGTAAGGATGATAATAAACTGATTTGTGATTTTGAAAGCATATATAAACCCTGCTGTTTTCCGCCTTACAATATTAAGTATTTTGCTGCTC
>Ga0207671_10004814_pt1 | contig 12716 bp, 7 predicted proteins | sample KBSC24metaG_FD_184352 | JGI IMG/M metagenome (GOLD analysis project Ga0207671, IMG submission 184352) | Corn rhizosphere microbial communities from Kellogg Biological Station, Michigan, USA - KBS C2-4 metaG (SPAdes) (version 2) | ecosystem: Host-associated > Plants > Roots > Rhizosphere > Soil... | reverse complement strand
GCGCATGTGGCGGCCGTTGGAGAGGTCGCGGTTCATGCTCTGCAGCGCGCCCGAACCGTCGCGATACTTGATGTTGACGTTGCGCAGCGACGGCGAGTTCAGCGTGCCCTCGAAATAGTCGATATATTTGTTGAGCGACACCGACGGATTGCGCGGATCGTTGGTCGGGATCGGCAGGTAGAAGACGTTGTGGTCGTTGACATATTCGGCCGAGACCTTGAGCGTGCCGTTGCTCAACTGGCGCTTGATGTTGGCGCGGATCTGGCCGCCCTTGTCGCTGGGGAAGCCGCCATAGCGATAGCCGTCATGCTGGCGGATAAAGCCGCCGATCGCATAGGTGGTGTTGTCGCTGAGCGGGCCCGACTGCATCGCGTCGAGCCGGTAGAGGCCGGTGTCGCCCAGCGTCAACTGCGCCTTGCCGCGTGCCTGCTGGGTGCCCGAGACGGTGATGTTGTTGGCGATCGCCGCCGCGCTGCTGGCGTAGATCGGCGCCGGGCCGCCGCGCACGATCTCGACCCGCTCGGTCATCAGGTCGTAGCGGTTCATGCCTTCGCCGGAGTTGAAAAAGACGCCGTCGATCTCGTGGTACAGCGGCAGACCGTCCTGCTGGAAGATCAGATAGCCGCGATCGGTGGGGATGCCGCGGATGCGGGTGATGTTCTGCACCTCGCCGCCGGTCGCCTCGACCTGGATGCCGGGGACGGTGCCGAGCAGATCGGCAAAGCTCTTCGGCGCGATCTTCTGGACATCGGCCTGGCTCAGCGAGTTGATCGCATAGGAGACGTCGAAGCGGCGCTGCGCGCGCGCCGATCCGGTGACGATGATGTCGCCCCCGGTGTCCGCGTCGGCCTGCGCCGGATCGGCAGCGGGCGTGTCGCTGGTCTGCGCGAAGGCGGGCGCGGCGGCGAGGCCGAGCGCGAGCACGGCGCAGCCGGCGGCGAAATGGTGCTTCTTCATCGGATCGTTCCCCCGAGTTGTTCTGAACTTGGGGGCGCATGCGCGGGGTGGATGACAGATTTATTTATTCCTGAGAAAATAAATCGCAGCGCGGGCAGCCAGCGGCTAATGGCTACCGAAGATGAGACATCCGCCGCTCGCCCTGCTCGACGAAGAGAAGCGCCTGCTCTGGCAGTTGCGCACCCACGGCCCCCAGCCGCGCACCGCGCTGGCGGAGACGCTGCAGCTCAGCAATGCGGCGGTCTCGAAGCTGACCCGGACGCTGATCAGTCAGGCATTGATCGAGGAGCTGCCCGCTGCACCACTCGCCGGCCGGGGCCGCCCGACCGTGCCGCTGCGCATCTCGCCGGCGGGTGGCTATGCCGTGGGCGTGGCGATCTATGCCGGGCTGCTGGAGCTTGCGCTGGTCGATTATGCGGGCGGCGTGGTGTCGCTCACCTCGGAGAAGATCGCGCCCAGCGATGCGCCCACCTTCGCCCGGCATGTCGATCGCCGGATCCACGAACTCGCCATCGAGCATCGCCTGCTGGGCAGCCGGCTCTACGGCGTCGGCTTCAGCGTGCCCGGCCCGGCGCTGTCGCGCGACGGCAATCGCTGGCATGTCGTCCGCAACCTACCCGGCTGGAAGGACGCGCCGCTGCGGACGATCTTCGAGGAGGCGCTGCGGCTGCCGGTGTGGATCGAAAACGACGCGACCGCCGCGGCGCTTGCCGAATATTATCTGGGCGGGCTGATCCGGCGCTGCACCACGGCCGTGGTGATCCTGCTCGGCCACGGCGTCGGGGCAGGGATCGTCCACGAAGGCCGGCTGATGCGCGGCGAGTCGGGCGGGGCGGGGGAGATCGGCATGTTCTACCCCGGCGACCGGCCGCGCCCGACCACGCTCGATCTGATCGCGACGCTGCAGGCAGCGGGCTGCCCGGTGCAGTCGCTCGCGGATTTCGAGGAGGCGATCCCCGGCTATGAAGCCGTGGTCGAAGGCTGGCAGGAGCGCGCCGCCGACCAGTTGCTCCAGACGATCAACTCGGCGCTCGCCTGGCTCGATCCCGGCGCGATCCGACTGATGAGCCCGCTGCCCGCGCCGATCATGCACGGCCTGGCCGAGCGGCTGAACCGCCGCGCGATCACCTGGGGCGATCATGTCACGACCAGCGAGCGGGGGCGCTACCCGATAGAGATTTCGCAGCTGGGCGGCGCAGGTTCGGCGCTGGGTGCCGCGCTGCTGCCGATCCATGCCTCGATCGCGCGCATCTGAGTCCCGCAGCAACGAATTAGATGACAAATGCGACGCAGTGCCTATCCTCGGACGCCCAAGAGGGAGAGGGATTGCGATGATCACGCGGCGCGGACTGATGGCTTCATCTCTTGCGACCTGGGCGCTGTCGGCCGTGCCCGCCTGCTCGGCGCCTGCCGGACGGCTGAAGCAATCGGTGAGCCGCTGGTGCTATCAGGATATCCCGCTCGACACGCTGTGCGCCGCTGCCGCGAAGATGGGCCTGCAGGGCATCGATCTGCTCGAACCCGCCGACTATGAAACCCCGCGCCGCTACGGCCTGCGCTGCACCATGGGCTATGCAGCCCCGGGGATGACGATCGCCCACGGCCTCAACCGGCGCGAGCATCACGCCGCCTTCGAACAGGCATTCCGCATCGGCATCCCGCAGGCGGCCAAGGCCGGCGTGCCCAACGTCATCGCCTTTTCCGGCAACCGCCAGGGCATGTCCGACGCGGAAGGGGCGGAGAACACCATCGCCGGGCTCAAGCGGCTCGCACCGATCGCCGAGGATCACGGCGTGACCATCTGCGTCGAGCTGCTCAACAGCAAGCGCGACCATCACGACTATATGGCCGACCACACCGCCTGGGGGGTGCAGGTCGCCAAGGAAGTCGGCTCGCCGCGGGTGAAGCTGCTCTACGACATCTACCATATGCAGATCATGGAGGGCGACCTGATCGCCACGATCCGCGAAAGCCTGCCCTGGATCGGCCATTTCCACACCGGCGGCGTGCCCGGCCGCCACAATCTCGACGACACCCAGGAAGTCGACTGGCACGCGGTGGCGAAGAGCATCGCCGATCTCGGCTTCCAAGGCTATTTCGCGCACGAGTTCATGCCGACCGGCGACCCGCTGACCTCGCTCGCCCAAGCGGTACGCACCTGCACGGTATGAGCGCGGCGGCCTAGCGGGGCGGGCTAGGCGCCTGCCGCCGCTGCGGCGGATCTGAGGAGCCGGACCGGAATCGACTTGTACGAGGGCGTGCCGCTGCGCCCGTCGAAATCCGCCAGCGGCAACAGGCAATTGGCCTCGGGATAATAGGCCGCAAGCGACCCGCGCGCGATCGCATGGGCGAGGACGGTCTGGCCGGCGAGCACCCGGTCGCCCGCCACCAGGTCCACCCGGTCGCCATGCGCCAGGCCATGGGCCGCCAGATCCTCGGCATTGGCGAACACCACATCCCGCCGCCCGGTCACGCCGCGATAGCGATCGTTGAGGCTGTAGATCGTCGTGTTGTACTGGTCGTGGCTACGGATCGTGGTGAGCGTCAACTGGTCGTCCGCGGCGTCGGGATCTTCCTGGGTGGATGGATAGACCAGGAAATGCGCCTTGCCATCGGGGGTGTCCCACTCGCGCGCCGATGCGCCGACCCGCAGCCGGAACCCGCCCTTCACCTGGATCCGCGCGTTGAAGTCGGCGAAGTCGGGGAACACCGCCTCGATCGCCTCGCGGATGCGGGCATAGTCGCCGACCAGCGCATCCCAATCGATTGGCGCCGCCGGCACCGCGGCCTTGGCGAGCCCGGCGATGATCGCCGGTTCCGACCGCAGATCGTGCGAGACGGGCTTCAGGAAGCCGCGCGACGCGTGCACCATCGACATCGAGTCCTCGACGGTGATCCGTTGCTCGCCCGCGGCCTGCACGTCGCTTTCGGTCCGCCCGAGGCAGGGCAGGATGATGCTCTCGCGCCCAGTCAGCAGGCAGGTGCGGTTGAGCTTGGTGCAGATCTGGACGTTGAGGTCCAGCTTGCGGAACGCCGCGAAGGTCGTCTGCGGATCGCTCATCGCAGCCGCGAAATTGCCGCCGAGCCCGATGAACGCCTTTGCGCGCCCCGCCTGCATCGCCGCCACCGCCTCGACGGCGTTGTGGCCATGCGCGCGCGGGCTGACGATGCCGAAATGCGCATCGAGGCGGGCCAGAAACGGCTCGGTCGGGATTTCGGTGATGCCCACCGTGCGGTCGCCCTGCACGTTGGAATGGCCGCGCAAGGGGCAGATCCCGGCGCCCTCGCGCCCGATATTGCCGCGCAGCAGCAGCAGATTGGCCATCTGCTGGACGGTTTCGGTGCCATGCCGGTGCTGGGTGATGCCCATGCCGTAGCAGAGGATCACCCGGTCGGCGCGGGCATAGACATCGGCGATGCTCTCCATCGCGGCCTGGGTGAGCCCGGAACGCCGCTCCAGCACGGGCCAAGCCTGCCGGTCCAAGTCCTCGACCACATCGGTGAAGCCGGCGGTATGCGCCGCGATGAACGCATGGTCGAATACCGCCGGGCCGCCTGCCGCCTGCTGCGCCCGGTCCCTGGCGAGCAGCGCCTTCATCACGCCCTTCAGCAGCGCGACGTCGCCGCCCACCTTCACCAGGTGATAGGCCGAGGCCAGCGGGGTCGAGCCGTTGGTGAGCATCTGAAGCGGCGCCTGCGGGTCCTGGAAACGCTCCAGCCCGCGCTCGCGCATCGGGTTGATGACGATGATCGGCACGCCGCGGCGCGAAGCCTCGCGCAGCGTCCCCAGCATGCGCGGATGGTTGGTGCCAGGATTGTGCCCCATGCAGAAGATGGCGTCCGCATGCTCGAAATCGTCGAGCGTAACGGTGCCCTTGCCCACCCCGATCGACTGCGGAAGGCCGACGCTGGTGGCCTCGTGGCACATGTTGGAGCAATCGGGAAAGTTGTTGGTCCCGAACGCGCGGACGAACAGCTGGTAGAGGAACGCCGCCTCGTTGGAGGCACGGCCGGAGGTGTAGAATTCCGCCTCGTTCGGATCGTCCAGCCCGCGCAGCACCGCGCCGGCGCGCGCGAAGGCTTCGTCCCATGCGATGGGCACGAAATGGTCGGTCGCCGCGTCGTAGCGCAAGGGGTGGACCAGCCGCCCGGCCTGTTCCAGCGCGTGATCGGACCAGTCCCACAGCTCGGACACCGTGTGCGCGGCGAAGAAATCCGCATCGACGCGCTTCTCGGTCGCTTCCCAGGTGACGGCCTTGGCGCCGTTCTCGCAGAACTCGAAGGAAGAGGTGTGCTTGGGATCGGGCCAGGCGCAGCCGGGGCAGTCAAAGCCTTCGGGCTGATTGACCTCGAGCAGCGCCCGCGCCCGCGCGCTGGCGCCCATCTCGTTCTTCACGGCCAGCGCCACCGCGCGCAGGGCGCCCCAGCCGCCGGCCGGCCCAGCATAGGGAGCAACGCCGTCCACGGGCTTGTCCGAACCGGCCATCTTCTTCTCCACCATCGACCGCCCAACTTGGCGCCCGGGCCGACGGCGGGAAATCATACGGCAGTTTAGGTGTGGTGCGCGGGGGCCAGCAAACACAACCGAGCCCGGAGCCGATAATACATCTTATGTAAAGCCGATGCGGAGCCCGGGTGCGGGCGGATACCACCGCCCGCACCCATGCAAAGACCTTACCAGTTCACGCCGAGCCGGGCGTAGAGATAGCGCCCGTTGAACCCGAACGGCGAATAATAGGGAAAGCCCACCACGCCGGTCGAATTGTTCGCCAGGATCGTCCGGTCGGGATAGACGTCGAACAGGTTGCTCGCGCCCAGCGCGATCTGGGCGCCCTTGCGGGGCTGGAAGCGCAGCTCGAGGTCGCTGATCAGATGCTGCCCCGTATGGATGTCGGCCGCCGGCGTCGTGCCCGGCTGGTTGACGTCGCCGTAATAGGTCCCGCGCAGCGTGAGCCCCACTGGGCCCTTAGACCAGTCGAGCGTGCCGGTCACCTTCTCGCCGGGGGTGCCCTGCTCGATCGTCAGCACGCGGCTGCGCGCGAACAGCACCGGTGCCGGGTTCACCGTCGCGGTGTTGGTCGGCACGCGGGTCACCACGATCTCGTTGACGTTGCCCGCCAGCGTGAAGTCGAACGCGCCCGCCGGATCGGCGGCGTTGCCCAGCCGGTAATGCGCCACCGCATCGATGCCGCGGGTGCGCGAGCGCAGGCCGTTGATGAAGAAGCGCGCCGACGGCACGTTGAACGGATTGAGGATCGCCGCCACCTGCGGGCTGAAGCTCGCCTGGATGTTCTCGGACAGGCCGAGCTGGTCGCGCAGCCGGATCTCATAGGCGTCGACGCTGAGGTCGAAGCCGCCCGCGCGGATCACCGTACCCACCGAGAAATTGGTCGACTTCTCCGGCTGAAGCGGCTTGCCGCCCAAGGCAGCGGCGACGGGCGCAGTGGACGGGAAGGTGCCGGTGAGGATCGGGGTGCCGTTCTGGACGACCTGCGCGATCGAGGTAAAATATTGCTGCTGCAGGCTCGGCGCGCGGAAGCCGGTCGACACGGTGCCGCGCAATGCGAACCAGGGCGCCACGTCGTAGCGCGCAGAGAGCTTGCCGTTGGCGGTGTCGCCGAAGTCCGAATAATGCTCGCCGCGCACCGCGACGTCGACGAGGAAGGCCTGGGTCACCTGCGCCTCGAGGTCGAGATAGCCCGAGACGCTGCGCCGCGAGCGCTCGATCGCGTTGACCGGCGCGAAGCCGCCAAAGCCTTGCGCGCCCGGCGACGCCCCGGCGACCGCGCCGGTAGCCGGTGCACCATAGGACGCCGCCTCGCCCGGCGTGATTTTGTAGCCCTCGCGCCGCCCCTCCGCGCCGAAGGCAAGGTTGAGCGACTGCAGCACGTCGAACTTGCGCCGCACGTCGAGCCCCGCGACCCACTGGTCGAAGATCAGCGCGCCGTCGTAGAAATTCTTCGGCGTCGCCGCGCCATAAGCGTAGTTCGCCGAATTGGCCGTGCGATAGGCGATCTTGTTGCGGCCATAGCCGGCATGCAGGTCCACGCCCCAGTCGCCGAGATCGCCCTTCACGCCCACCGCGCCGACGGCGTTGGTCGACTTGGTGTTGATGATCGGCAGGAAACCGTCCGGATAGCCGGCGAGCGTGGTGGTGGCGCTGGCCAGCCGCGGGAAGGCGGCGCTGCGGGTGTCGCGATCCTGGTAGCTTCCCCAGCCATAGAGGCTCCAGCCGCCGCCGATGCCCTTCCCGGCATTGACCGTGCCGGTGTGCTGCTCGACCTGCGGATCGCCAAAGCGCCCGGTGACGCGAGTGGGCGTGACGCGCGGGTCGAAGTCGGCGCGGTTGGTCGCCTGGCGGTTAACATACTCACCGGTGACCGTGACGAACCCGTCCTCGCCGAGCCCGAAGCCCTGCCAGACCGAGGCGGTGAAGGCCGGCTCGCCGGTGGTGCTGCGGCTGCCGCGCGCCGTGTCGATATCGGTGCGATAGATGCCATAGGTGGCCGAGGCCGCGCCGCCCGAGCGCGCCTCGCGCAGCCGCAGGTTGATCACGCCGGCGATCGCATCCGAGCCATATTGCGCCGACGCCCCGTCGCGCAGCACCTCGATCCGCTCCAGCGCCGCGGTCGGGATCGTGTTGAGGTCTACCGCCGCCGAGCCGCGCCCGACCGAGCCGTTGATGTTGAGCAGCGCCGAGCTGTTCACCCGCACGCCGTTGACCAGCACCAGCACCTGGTCGGGCGACAGGCCGCGCAGCGTCGCCGGGCGGATCGCATCGGTGCCGTCGGTGGCGGAGGGACGCGGGAAGTCGATCGACGGCGCGACGGCGGCCACCGCGGCGCCAAGCTCGGTCGTGCCCTGGCGGCCCAGCGCCTCGCTGCTCAGCACGTCGACCGGCGAGGCCGTGTCGAGCCGCGAGCGGCCCTGGCTGCGCGTACCGGTGACGACGATCTCGTCGCCACCGCCAGTGCCCGCGGCGTCCGCCTGCGCGGGCTCGGCACTGGTCTGCTGCGCCTGCGCGGTGCCGGGGGCCAATGCCGCGGTGGAGGCTGCGATCAGCAGCGCGTGGCGAATGGTACGCATGGTCAACCCCTTGATCTCGTTCTTGTCGGCAGGTGATTTCCCATCTTCCGGCTGGGAATGCAGGAAAGAAAAGATTGGGGGGCCGAAACGCCGCGCGGGCGCGCTTTATCGCTGCTCGAGACCGTCCTCGAACTGCGCATTGGCGCGATGCTGGAACGCCTCTGCCCGCCTGCGGAAGGCAGCGGCAACGACCGGGTTGCCGCACGATGCGGCGCGGGCGCGCTCTTCCTGGGCACGGCGTTCGAAGAAGGAACGGGAACTTGGCATAGGCGCATCTCCCGGGACGACGGCACGTCCCACAGGGGCGGAGGTAGCCGCTTCAACCGATGCCGCGCGCCTTTCGTTCCTCGGCGTTCGCTCAGGCGAGCGTCAGGTACAGCTCCGCCTCGATCACCCAGGCTCCGCCGATCTCGCGCCACTTGGCGGTGTAGCTGCCGCTGGCCTGCACGGCGCCGTCAGCGGCCGACACGCCCTGCCAATGGCCATGCTCGAAAGCGATCGGGACGACGGGCGAGAGGAGCACCGTCTCCGGGATCCGGCTGTAGACGCTGCGCTCTCGCGCGGCGAACTCATGCTTCCACGCCTGGAGCTGCGCCTTGCGGCCGGTGATCACCGCGCTGTCGGTCCCGGCGACCAGCACCACGTCCGGCGCGAGCAGTGGTCCGATCGCGGCTAGGTCCGCCGCCGCCAACGCACGGTTGAAGGCGGCGCGGGCCATGCGGATGGCGAGTTCGGGCGAGGTCTGCATCGCCGCCTGCTCTACCGCCGCCCGCACGATCGGCAAGCCCGCCCCCTGCGCCCAACCGCCAATTTCCCGCGACGGATTGCCAGCCGCCCGCCACTGTGTAGACTAGGCTTAATTGTCGGCTAACCGACTGATTTGGAGACTTTCCTTGGCGCTGAAGCACGTCCTCCTGGCCTCTACCCTGTCGATCGCGGCGCTCGCCGCCCCCGCGCTCAGCCGCAAGCCGCAACAGACCGCCCCCGCCGCGCCGAGCGCAGAAGCGACTCGCTATGGCAGCTGGGGCTTCGACCTGTCGGGCATGGATCGCAACGTGAAGCCGGGCGACGACTGGTACCGCTTCGTCAACGGCGCCTGGACCGATCGCACCAAGATCCCCGACGATCGCTCCTCCTTCGGCGCATTCATCGTGCTGCGCGACCTCTCCGAGACGCGGCTGCGCGGGCTGATCGAAGGCTATAGCCCCACCGACACCGCCAACCCCGATCGCCGCAAGGCCGCGACGCTGTATCGCGGCTATATGGACGAAGCGGCGATCGAGAAGCTCGATGCCCAGCCGCTCACCCAGCGCCTTGCGCCGGTCAAGGCGGCGACGACCAAGGCGGCGCTCGCCGCGCAGATGGGCGCCTCGATGGGCGGGTTCGGCGCCAGCTTCTTCGGTGTCGGCGTGAGCGACGATGCCAAGCAGCCCGATGTCTATGCGCTGTACCTGCGCCAGGGCGGCCTGGGTCTGGGCGACCGCGACCTCTATCTCGATCCAAAGTTCGCACCGCAAGTCGCGCGCTACCGCCAATATGTCGCGCAGTTGCTCGGCATGGCCGGCTGGCCCGATGCGGCGGCGGCGGCCGACAAGGTCGTGGCGATGGAGACGCGCATCGCCGAGGCGCACTGGACGCGCGCGCAGAGCCGCGACCGCGACAAGACCTACAACCCCGTCACCGTCGCCGAGCTCAAGGCGCAGGCGCCCGGCTTCGCCTGGGATCCGTTCTGGCAGGCGGCCGGGCTCCCCAAGGCGAGCCGGGTGATCGTCGCGCAGAACAGCGCGGTGCCGAAGATCGCGCAGGTCTTCGCCGATACCGATCTGGAGACGCTCAAGGCCTGGCAGGCCTTCCGCATCGCCGACGATATTTCGCCGCTGCTCTCGAAGCGCTTCGCCGATGCGCAGTTCGACTTCCGGTCGCGCTTCCTCAACGGCCAGCCCCAGCAGCGCGAGCGCTGGAAGCGCGCGGTCTCGTTCACCGAGCGCGGGATCGGCGAAGGCGTCGGCCGCGATTATGTCGCGCTCTACTTCCCGCCCGAGAGCAAGGCGAAGATGGACGTACTGGTCGGCAATCTGCGCGTGGCACTCGCCGGCCGCATCAAGAACCTCGCCTGGATGAGCCCGGCGACCAAGGAGCAGGCGCTCGCCAAGCTGCAGGGCTTCACCGTCAAGGTCGGCTATCCGAGCAAGTGGCGCGACTATACCGCGCTGGAGGTCCGCCCCGGCGACCTGGTCGGCAATGCCGAGCGTGCGAGCAAGTTCGAATGGGACTATCGCCGCAACCGGCTGGGCGGCCCGGTCGACAAGGCCGAGTGGGGCATGACGCCGCAGACGGTCAATGCATACTACAACTCGGTGAAGAACGAGATCGTGTTCCCGGCGGCGATCCTGCAGCCGCCCTTCTTCGATCCCAAGGCGGACGATGCGGTCAATTATGGCGGCATCGGCGGGGTGATCGGCCACGAGATCAGCCACGGCTTCGACGATCAGGGCCGCAAGTCCGACGGCAACGGCGTGCTGCGCGACTGGTGGACCGCCGAGGACGCAACCAAGTTCGAGGCGCAGGCAGTGCGGCTCGGTGCGCAGTACGAGGCGTACAGCTTCGAGGGACTACCCGGCCTGCACATCAACGGCCGCGCCTCGATGGGCGAGAATATCGGCGATCTGGGCGGGGTGATGATCGCGCTCGACGCCTATCACGCCTCGCTCGGCGGCAAGCCGGCACCGGTGCTCGACGGCTTCACGGGCGACCAGCGCTTCTTCCTCGGCTGGGGCCAGGTGTGGCGCACGCTGTTCCGCAACGAGGCGCTGCGCCAGCAGCTGGTCAGCGATCCGCACTCGCCCGGGCAGATCCGCGCGGTGAATCCGCTGCGCAACGTCGATGCCTGGTATGCGGCCTGGAACATCGATCCCAGCCAGAAGCAATATGTCGCGCCCGCGGACCGCGTGCGGATCTGGTAAGCCCGTAAAATCCTCCCCCGCCAGGGGGAGGATCGAGGGCCTCAGAAGTCGATCCGTACCGAGGTGCTGATCGTGCGGCCGTTGATCGAGCGCGCCCGGACGATGCCATTGGCGGGGATCGCACCTTCCTCCGCCTCGGTGAAGCCGCGCACGTTGAACAGGTTGTTGGCGTTCAGCGACACCAGCAGCTTCGGGATCGGGCGGAACTGGGCGAAGGCGTTGACCTGGGTATAGCCCGGCAGCTTGAGCTGGTTGTTGTCCTGCGCATAGCTGCTGGTAGTGCCGATCACATTGGCACCGATCGAGGCGCGGCCCAGCTCCACCTGCGGCGTCGCCTGGAAGATCAGGCTCGCCTGGCGCCGCGGGGTGTTGCCGACGGATGCGGGCGTGAGCGCATCGGCGACGATCCGCGAATGGGTCCAGGTCGCACCCGCCGTCAGGCTGAACGGCCCCTGCCGCACCGCGCCGTCGAACTCGAGCCCATAGGCACGGTAGGTGCGGTCGATGAACACCTGCCGCGTCGCCTCGTAATTCTGCTCCTCGGTGCGCGCCCAGAAGCCGGTGAGGTTGAGCGTCAGCGGACCCTCGCGATACTTCACGCCCAGCTCGGCCTGGTTGACGAAGTCCACCGCCGCCGCCGAACTGACCAGATGGCCGTCGGTGGTGCTCACGGCCGGACCGAACAGCAGGCGATCGGCATTCGCGCGGCCGCCGCGGCTGTAGCGCGCGAAGACCGACATGTAATCGACGAAGCGATAGTTGATGCCCGCCGAATAGCTCCAGTAATGGTAGCTGTAGTTGACCGGCGCCGGGCTGGTCAGCGGGATCACCGCGACGCGTGTCTCGGCATCGGAGATCACGCCGTCGCCGTTGATGTCGCGGCTGGTGGCCCCCACCCGGCCGCCGCCGAGATCCGCACCGGCGATCGAGCCGCTCGCATCGCCGAAATCATAGCGCACGCTGCCGCCGATCGAGACCTTGCCGACCTGATAGTTGAGCGAGGCGAAGGGCGCGTTGACGTTATAGTCGACATTGTAGCTGCGCCGGCAGCATCCGCCGAAATAGGCGGCGCTGTAGCCGTAGAACCCGTCCTGGGTGACCGCGGTACCATTCGCGCGGCGGACATTGACCAACGCCGCATCACCGCCGCCGCGCACGTCGGTGAGGATCGAGGTCCACAGCCAGTCGGTGTCGATCGTCTGGCGCGACTTGTAGAAGCCGGCGGTGGCGGTGAGCTTGCCGGTGCCGACATCGAACGCCCGGCTCGCGCGCAGGTCGTTGGTGATGTTGTCGAGGCTGTTGAGCTTGGTGTCGAACACCACGATCTGTGCGAGCAGCCCGTTGCCGTTGAGCCCGGCTAGGTTGGTGATCGCCTTGCCCGCGTTCGGGCCGCTGGCATAGGCGAGCGTCGCCCCTGCCCCGCCCATCGAGGTCGCGATGGTGCTGGCGCTGTCCACCGCCGCCGGGAAGTTCGCGATGAACCGGCCGGAAATGTCCGAATAGCGGAAGCGGTCGGTGACCACCCAGCCGGCGAGCGTCGTCTCCGCCTCGAAGCCGATCGACTTGACCAGCGGATGCTGGCCATCGCGGACATCGTCGGTCACCAGATTGTTGTTGCCGTCCAGCGTCACGTTGCGCGTGAAGTTGGGCGTCAGCAGCTGGTCGCGGTTCGAGCGGAAATTGGCGAGGTCCTGATAGGTCGGGTTGGCG
>Ga0207671_10004809_pt1 | contig 12723 bp, 12 predicted proteins | sample KBSC24metaG_FD_184352 | JGI IMG/M metagenome (GOLD analysis project Ga0207671, IMG submission 184352) | Corn rhizosphere microbial communities from Kellogg Biological Station, Michigan, USA - KBS C2-4 metaG (SPAdes) (version 2) | ecosystem: Host-associated > Plants > Roots > Rhizosphere > Soil... | reverse complement strand
AAAAGCCTGGCTCCTTCGCGTGCGAAAGCACGTGCGACAGCGCCGCCGATTCCGCCGCCTGCCCCATAGATCACCGCCACTTTGTCTTTCAATTCATTCATAAAATTTTTTTAATATTGAGAAATTATACGTGAATCCTTCACGCTGCATAACTTAGACGTATGGGGCTAGCGTTTCCGGACATTTTCCGGACAATTTATTTCCTGATTAAGAAAGGAGCAAATGTTTCACAGATCTTGACTCGGTGGACTTCATTTGTAACAGTCCCCGGCGGGAAATAGGGAGGCAGCTTCAATTTAATATATGTTTCGACCAAGGCCTTTTCGTACTGGTTGGGACGTCCCAGAGATTTGATAGAATCGACCCCCTTTCCGCGCATTAAGACGCACAGGCTATCCGGAATCGGAGAGGTTCGGTGTAGTAGGGCCGGAGTAGAGATCAGCATGGGGTTTCGTCCTTCGATATAATAACCATAAACATAACAAACATGGGTTGTTGTATCGTGCTTTTTATAGGCGTTATCAATCAACTGGTTAAAAGCAATAACAGATAGGCGCGGCGTATCTGATTGGTTAGGCTGTCTATGGGGAGCGATGAGCAAAAACGAGAGCAAGAATGCCGTCATAGACAAATATAACGTTATTCCGGGCAAGTTGAAACGGCGGCCTTGTATGTAGCCATACGCCCAAATAGGGCAACTTAAAAGTAAACAGAATCGTTAATTTTAAGCTACCAAAGATGAAAAAGAGCACATTTACGAAACACAGATTGTCAACTTGATCAAAGAGTACGAAGCTGGCCGGGATGTAACCGAAATTTGCCGGGAGTACGATATTTCCAAGGCTACGTTCTATTCTGCCCTGGGCGGACTGTCCCCCTTAGCCTATATCAAAAACCCCAAAAGCAAACGGCATGATCACAATATCAAAATCCGACATTCGATGAATGAAGAATTGCAAAAATGGCACACGAGGCTGACGCTGGAATTAAAGGCTTTGGATCAACCTTTGAATCGACTACATGCAACATTAGTAGAAATGAAGAATAGCGGAATAAACAAGGATCAGGCATACGACCTATTGGCTTCTTTACGAACAGACTGTTCGACTGAAGATCAGGAAGATAATATCCTGGACCTTATGGATATTGTTGTAGGGTATTGTCAGCCCAAAAATCGTATCTGGGAATAAGCAACTGCTGTCCTAAAAAAGGTATGTCTACAGGTTCACGGAACATAACCGTTAACTTAGCTTGCTACGCCGAGCTTATGAAATTAGATCACAGCACCCTCATGTTGGCTCGAGATGCCCGTAGTCATTACGACGCTTATGAAGTATTGCAAGAAAAGACACGTGAACTGCGCAGAATCCAATCAAATATACTCTTGCTGCATAGCGGAAATAAAAAAAGGACTTCTCAATTTTTGTTTGAAAAGCCCTTTCAGCTCCCCCTGCTGGGGGGAGGCAGAGATTAATAATCAATTTGTTATAAGTACTCCCAAAACATTTCCGAAAACAATCTACGGCGATAAAACGCAATTCAACGGACTTCGGCGGACATACTCAGCTATCGTAAGGGTCTAACTTTGGGCCAAACAGCTGCGCTGTTACCTGAGAGGAATAATCCTACGCGATCCATATTTTATAGACAATATACGCGATGATGGTCCCGCCGGCGGCAGTTATCAATCCGCTCAACCGCTTACGTTTCAGAAATAACAGAAGCACCAGACCAGTTAGGGAAACAAGGGTTAACAGGATAGCCGATGCATCTATTAAGAAAGATCCGGCAGTTCCGGTGTCGCGTCCTTTATGTAGATCATTGATCACTTCTATAAAACCGGCTGCTGAGATTGTCAAATCGTATTCACCGGTTATACGGTTGATAAACACATCGGCAGCATAGCCAGGTGCCCTAAAAGACACTTCCACCTGGGAATCGTCGATCCTGAGGTCGCTGAGCTTTCCCTTTATGCAATTGGTCATTCGAAGATATTCAACAATTTCTAAACGAGCGATCTCCGCCTTATCCGGATTATTTACCCACTTTACGTTTATCTTTCCCTTTTTCTGGGTAGAGCGTAATTGATCGCCAAATTTTTCTGCGTGGTTAAGAGTAAGGCCTGTGACGGCAAAGAAAAATATAATCGTAAAGCTTGCCATCGACAAATAGACGTGCAGCCAACGGGCAACCATCGCTATCTTCCGTTTGAGCTTACTATTTTTCATTTTTTAAAGTCATCAGTTAACGGGTGACCCAATCTTCTCCATTTTCTTCCACCCCGAACTCTCGATCCTCTTGCCGCTGCTGGTAATGATGAGGTATTCGATTTGCTCCAACCGGTCAGTAAGCTTCACAATTTCCGAGCTGTCTATGACATTAAATGCTGTCGCCAGGGCGCCGGCGTCAGTGGCGTTAGGTGCAACTACGGTTGCACTGAGCGTGTCTTTTGCAGGCTCTCCCGTTCGCGGGTCAACGATATGAGAATACCAATCTTTCTGAATAAGCTCTCCACGCCGATAACCGCCACTTGTTGCAACGGCCTTATTGCTGATCCGAATACGGTCCAGTGGCAGATCATTTTCTGCATCTGCCCGCGGATCGCTGACCAGCACGGTTTCGTCCAAATTGCCTGAGACTATGAGATCTCCACCGATGTTGACAATAATGGCAGCTGCCTGGGAGGCAACCTTACCTGCGTCAGCGGCATGTCTGATAATATAGCTTTTAACAAATGTATTCAGCACTAAAGGTGAGGTGCTAAGATGAGTTGCTGATCGAGAAACATGGTCCAGGCGCCAGTGTGGTTGTTTCGCTTCTGTAATTGCACCATCCAATTCTGCGCGGGATGGAAGCTTTCCGCGGGCGGCAGCTTGTTTCCACACTCTTATGACGATGGCCGCTGAGGCGTCCAAAGCTCCATTTGTGCGTTCCCGCCAATTATCGAAAAGGTCAAGCACTTCAAATAATTCGTTGGAAATTGGCAAAGGTTGCTGCAAGGTTCTCATCCAACGGCTAAATTCGCTGTTTGCGTCATAGGTGCTAAATATCCTAGATAATCGGCGGATCTCGTCGAATACGGCAAGTTCGCCCTTTTCAAAATTCCGTCGGGAAGTACAGATGACCTTTAAGTCCATGGAAGTACCCAGGACGTTTTCATAATGTTCGGCATAGTGCCGTTTAATGCGTTTCATGAGGGCAAGTGTAAGTCAATGTGACTGTTTTTATTTCTGCATTTCCGGGAAGATCGATCTTTTCAGAATTTTCGCCGCAAGAAATCTTTTCCCGGATAATTGTATAAGTTCCTTTGGCCTGAAACATATTGTGCTCGCGTGCAGTTTCGATGCAGACTACATATTTCCCCGGGACCAAACTCCTTTCATTGTTATCCTTTCCGTCCCATTTAAAGGTATATCGTCCGGGGGGTCGGGTGGCGCCTGTCACAGAAGGAAAAGGACTCTTATCATTTTTTAAATACCGGCTATTAGTACGATACCATGCCTTTAACTCCGGCAACCATCGGGGATTGCTGTACCAGAGTGCCAGCGTACGGACGGCCATTCCATTCCCATCCTCAATCCATACGGCGATGTAAGGCCTTTTGGCCCAGCCATCGGAAGGAATATTCAATTCCATGCTGATCAGCAGCTGCATGTTCGAACTCCGGATCGAAACGTAAGGCAGTACCTGGGGTACCTTTGCAGGATACAGGTCGGCGGAAGAGCCAATAAGAGTCATGCCAAGCAGCATGATAGCAATAAGTTCAGCAATTAACCAAATCATAACCTGTACATCAACATTACTTCATGAAGAACTCGATTACACCGTTTTTTGCTTTCAGACCATGCCGTTTGATCGCATCGTCTCCCTTAAAAATATTCATGGAAGTTATCTTATCTGGATCCAGTTTTCGAATCTCTTCCCTGCGCGAAGCTTTCCCATTTACATAAAAAGAAACGTCGGGAGGATCTTTTATAATTTGAACGACCAATTGGTGAACCTTTTCCGGAGACCATTCCGTTTGTTTAGGCTTGGGCTGCTGAGGGATGGTATCTGTAATATTTTCAGAATTGGAGAAAATGACGATCGGTGGGGAGTTCACCGGCTTTGCCGGTAAGGTGAAGGAAACCATGATGCATGAGACAAAAAGAAGCACCAGACCGGTGATCCTTCTTAATCGGAAGATATCCCGTTTCCTGAATGAAGCCAGCATCAGGATCCTTCTTTCTATAGGGGACTGAAAAAAGGCTTGCGTTGGCTCCAGGTAATTCTCCATTCCGCTGGCAAGAAGCAATAATTCTGCAAGGACAGCTGTATCTCTTTCTTTGACCGATCGCTCGTCTGCCGTAAATTCATGGATCAGGCATAACTCCTTCCGGATAAGATGATAAAAAGGGTTCATCCAGAAAAGACAGGTGACAAATTGAGAAAAAAGTTTGTCATATGTGTGCTTTTGCCTTATATGGGTCAGCTCATGCTGCAGCATTAAGTTTCCTGGGTCGTTTTTCAATGAGATGCCTTTTTTCCAAAAAAGATAATTCAAAAACGAAAAAGGGGCCTGCGGAAGATCGGTTTCAATAAAGTAGTAGTCCTCCATCCGGGTGACGGAATACTCTTTCTTTATGGAAAATATACCGTATATCCTTAAAAGGAACCTAATGAGTAAAATACAAGAAATTGCAATTGTAACTATTATAAATATCCGTTCCCAGCCAACGACCGATACAATACCGGAACCGCCTCTATAGTCAATCCTTGCAAACCAGTTCGTGTTGGAGATGACGGCCGGGACAGCCAATCCCGGCGTGCTCGGCCAGTCGAATCGAAATAGCGGTAAGAGCACGCTTATAATAATAGTTGACAACAGGTAAAACCTATTATAATAATGTAACCGCTTATTACGTAACCCAATTTGGTAATAACTGAAAAGTATTCCAGACAAGATAACACCCTTCAGAAGGTATACAATCAAAGCAGGCATATTACTATTTTTTATTTTTTTTAATTTGTTTAAGCAAAAGCTCCAGGTCAGAGACGGATAACTTGTTCTTCTCTACCAGGAATGAAACTATCTCGCTGTAAGAATTTCCAAAATATCCTTTTGCTACATTCGACAAAGTGGCAGTTGAGTATTGTTCTTTTGAGACAACTGGAATATACCTGTGAATCCTTCCGACGTTTTGAATTTTTATAAATTCTTTAGACACAAGTATTTTAAGCAAAGTAGCTACTGTGTTCTTATGCGGTTGAGGGGAAGGCATGTTTGTGACGATGTCCATTAATAAACCACCGTTAAGGGTCCAAACCACTTTCATGACCTGTTCCTCGGCTTTTGTCAGCATGTTCATTAAAACTAAGTATTTAGTTCAAAACTAAAACTAAATATTTAGTTCAACAAAAAAATTGATGAATTTTGTCTCACCTTTCTGTTCGTAAATTCTTTATGGGATTGGCAACGGCTGCCTTGATAGCCTGGATGCTCACCGTTATCAGGGAAATCTTTATGGCTGCAGCACCGGCAAATTGAGTCTAAGCAGGTAAAATAATATCGCTACTAATTATAAAGATCTCAAAAGAACAAAGGGTATGTTTCTCTTTTTGTTTAGGGTTACAAGCGCCCCAATTTCCCAAAACAACCCCCAAAACATTTCCCAAAACAAATTGAAGTGAAGAAGGAAATAGATTTAGAAATTTAATTCTTTAAATATTGATTAATAAAAGTTTGAGGAAGGTGTTGGCCGTAGTTCATCTCCTGAGAGGGAGAAATTAAAAAGCCCATAACGCATTGATTGTAAATGTGTTATGGGCGGCGCTCCCCCTGTTGGACTTGAACCAACGACCCTCTGATTAACAGTCAGATGCTCTAACCAACTGAGCTAAGGAGGATTATATCTTCCACCCCCTGGATCCGACCGGGATCATCTCCAAAAGGGGCTGCAAAAATACGGGATTTTACCGTTGAAAAACCCTCAAAATGAAAAATTATTAGAACCACTTCTTAAAAAATCCCTTCCCCTGAACCGCCGCATCCTCTATCCCCACGTACACCCCATCATCCCGCAATTCCACCGGGTAAGTCTTCAATGTATAGCCCTCTCCATTCACGTCCCTTCCCCCATTTTTCAGGTTGAATTTCAGCTGATGCACCGGGCAGACCACCTGGCAAAGCCCCGCCACATATCCATCCGTCATCGGCGCCCCGGCATGCGGACAGGTATGCGAAAATCCAAACCATTGATCCCCGAACTTTGCCAGACAAACCTGAACCCCATTCGCCGAAACCTCTGCAATTTCCCCCGGCGTCCATTGTAGATCAGTGGCAGCGTCCGCCACCTTATGCCAGGTATATTTTTTAGATGCCATCTATATAAAATGAAGTTTTATAAGGGTACCGTGCCTTGTACATATCCCGGACCTTCTCCAGGATCGTCCGGCGTAATTCCTCGATATTCCGTTTTTCCGTGGCAGAGACGAAGACCGCGCTGTTATTGGTCTCCCTGTCCCACCGCTCCTTCAGCTCTGACATGATCTCCTGTTTCACACCTTCTTCCAGCCAGGGATCGAAAACATTCTTTTCGTATTGGTCGATCTTATTAAAAATGACCAGTATGGGCTTTTCAAAAGCATTCAGCTCCTGCAAGGTCTTATTTACGACGCCCAGCTGCTCTTCATAACCCGGATGGGAAATATCCACCACATGCAGAAGAATATCCGCTTCCCGGACCTCATCCAGGGTACTTTTAAAGCTTTCCACCAGATGATGGGGCAGTTTCCGGATAAATCCTACTGTATCGGACAACAAAAAAGGAGTTGCTTCAAAAACCACCTTCCGGGTAGTGGTATCCAGGGTGGCAAAAAGCTTGTTTTCGGCAAAGACATCGCTCTTGCTCAATACATTCATCAAAGTAGACTTGCCTACATTGGTATATCCCACCAGGGCGACCCGGATAAATTCACCCCTGTCCTTACGCTGAGTAAAGGCCTGTTTATCAATCTCTTTGAGACGTTTGCGAAGCAATGAGATCTTATCTTTTACGATACGCCGGTCCGTTTCTATTTCCGTTTCACCAGGACCCCTGGTCCCGATACCGCCGCCCAACCGTTCAAGGTGTTTCCACATACCCCGAAGGCGTGGTAAAAGATATTGATATTGAGCGAGTTCTACTTGTAGTTTCGCCTGGGCGGTCTTGGCCCGGCTCGCAAAGATGTCGAGGATAAGGTCGCTGCGATCGATAACTTTCGTATCCAGGATCTTTTCGATGTTGGAGATTTGAGAGCCGGATAATTCGTCGTCGAAGATGACGACCTGTACATCTTTTAATTGGATATAGGTCTTTATCTCTTCCAGTTTGCCTTTCCCTACAAAGGTCTTGCTGTCAGGATGTTCCATCTTTTGACTAAAACGCCTTAATGTCACCGCTCCCGCCGTCTCAGCCAAAAAAGCCAGTTCGTCCAGGTATTCTTTGGACTGCTCCTCCGTCTGGGTCTTATGGATCAACCCCACCAGTACCGCCCGTTCCGCCTTTTGTACGCCGTTTTTCTTATCTATCAAAATGAATAATTTGGACGGCAAAGTTATAAAAAACGCCCCGAAGGGGCGTTCTAAATATATTTCAGACCGGGTCTGTAAACGCTACAACCCGCTCAGCTGGATCCCAAAAGAGAAAGGGAACACGGAAGGACCGGCATTTGCCTTGAGCAGGCTGTTGACCTGGTACTGTCCGAAGATCCCAAATACACCCTTGCTGATACGGGCGGTGGCCGCCAGCTTGGTAGTATTGAAAAACTGTTTGGAGGATTCTTTCATCGTATAGTTGCCGATGGTCTGTCCAAAGCTGTTTTGTCTTGTCTTACCCTTGTTATGAGCGCTCATCATAAGCCCTACCTTGGCGCCGACCGCGAATTTCCAGGATTTATTGGTGTTTTCGGGGTCCATGGCAAACCGCAGCTCCACAGGGACTTCCAGATAGGTAGTTACCAGCTTGAACTTTTTCCAGTGATCCGACTGCGACTCTTCCGTAAAGGCCAGGGTAGGAGCGTTGGCGGCAACCTTGACCCATTGCTGGTGGAAGAATATATTGCTGGTCCCGATACCAAGACCTGCGCCTACGCTAAAACGGGGGTCGGTCTTGAAGGGGAAATCAAACATGAAATAGAAGTTTGCGCTCCTGTTCCAGCCTTGTATATGGATGCTGTCCGGCGCCTGTGCCCAGTTGTCATATCCGAATTGGAACACGAAGTGGTCGTTGGCGCGTCTGCCCAATACCACCTTACTCCAGTCCTTTTTAGCAGGAGCCGATGTAGCCGGGGTTGGAGTAGCCGGTTTGACGATAGATGTTGCGACGGAATCTTTTTTTTGAGCGAAAGCAGCAGTTGTGGCCAGAAAAGCTATTGCAGTTACAAAATGCTTCTTCATATTTTCACTTAAAGTAATATAGTTGGTTAAGGGCACGGGACCTACATCCGAAGCCCATTCCCGAGTCACAAATGTATTCTCCCTGGGGTTAATAAAAGGTTAAAGAAGCCTGCCGCAAAGGGCAGGCTCAATTCAATGGACCGCAAGATATTACTTTTTAGGTTATCCGGTCTAAAATTGCTTCACTGTATCCATCGGTTTCAGGTCAAAAAGAGGGAATAATAAGACAATCCGGCTGAACGCGCCGCCTCAAATTCACCCGTACTTGCTTAGGCAAATAGCTGCCATATGATACAAACACACAAACTTCTACTACTGACCGCGTTCCTGCTTTTCCTGCAACAGCTGGTGGTGGCTCAGACGGGCTCTGTCACCGGCACGGTAAAAGATGACAAGGGAGCGCCCATTCCCGGGGTAACCATTACAATAAAAGGCGCGACTGCGGCCGTGGTAACGGATGTCAATGGAAAATACACTATCAAGGCCCCGCCCCAGGGCATTTTGATCATCTCCGCGGTGGGATATGGCACCCTGGAGGAAAAGATCAACGGCAGGGCTGCCATCGATGTCAGCCTGAAGGAAAAAGCCGCCGAACTGAATAATGTGGTAGTGGTAGGCTATGGCACGCAAAAGAAAGCCGACCTCACCGGCGCCATCGCCACCGTCTCCGGAGGTGATCTCAACAAAAGAGTGGCGACGGACCCTACCCAGTTGTTGCAAGGCAAGCTTCCCGGCTTGTCCCTTGCCCAGAACTCCGGCGAGGCCGGTAATGAAGGACTGACACTCCGGGTAAGGGGGCTCGGTACCAACAGCTCCGCAGGCAGCTCTCCTCTTATCATCGTGGATGGGCTCCCCGGCAGCCTGTCCAACCTGGATCCGCAGAATATTGAGTCTATTACCTTGTTGAAAGATGCTGCCTCAGCCGCTATTTATGGTACGCGCGCTGCCAATGGAGTGCTGCTTGTCACGACAAAGCAGGGTACCAGCGGCAAGCTGCAGCTGAGCTATGATTACAATCTTGGTATCACCAGGCCCACCGCGCTCCCCGACAACCTCATCTACAACTCCGCTATGTACATGAAGCTGTGGGACACGGCAGCTGCCCATTCTGGCTACCCCAATAAATTTACACAGACGCAGATCGATCTGTACTCCGACCCCAATCGCAATAAGAAACTATATCCTGATTTTAACTGGCTGGATGTTATGATGCGCACCGTGATCATGCAGACTCACCATCTTGGCTTCACCGGTGGGCGCAATGGTACTACGTATAATGTAGGACTCGGTTACGTCGATCAACCCGATATCATGTTAGGGTTCTCGTTTAAAAAATACAATATCCAGTTCAACCTGAACACGAAGATCAACGACAATGTGACCTTTGGCTCTGCCATAACGCTCAATTACAGCAGGAGATTATATGCCTCGCGTGGCAGCCAGGATCAATTCCTCTCTACGCTCTCTCAGACGCCGCTGTATGGTCCCAAATTACCCGATGGCAGCGGACGTTATGTCAATTCCGTATTTCCCAGCGTACAGACGCCAAATAAGAACCCCGTCGCTATTGCCGAGAATGCGCTTGTCAAGGACGACGACTATTACATACAAAGCAGCCTGTATGTCAACGTAAAACTCCTGAAGGGACTTGAATGGAGGACCAGCGGCGGCTTCAATTTCGAATATGAGAAAAAGAATGATTTTAAACCCGTGATCAACCAGTACAACTGGTTTGCCGGTCCCAATGATCTACCCGAACGGACGCTGGATGTCAATGGTCAGGGGATAGTCGTCACGGATACGAGCAATGTTTACCCGGTAGGGTATACCCAGCTGACTTATACGCGCAGCTTTGGCGCGCATGATCTCAAACTACTCGCCGGTACCCAGGTAGAGTACAACAAAGGTCAGCTATTGGTGGGCACCAGGAACACCCCGTTTGCATCCAATATCCTGCAGGAGCTGAATGCAGGGCCGGCCGGCTCTCAGTTCAACTCGGGCACTTCTGCCGAATGGTCCCTGCGTTCTTATTATGGTCGTCTGAATTATGATTACAAGGAAAAATATCTGCTGGAAGGCAATGCCCGCTATGATGCCTCTTCCCGTTTCCCGCCCGGCAACAAATGGGGTTTTTTCCCGTCCCTCTCTGCCGGCTGGGTAGCCAGCAAGGAGAATTTCCTCGAAACTGTTTCCTGGTTGAGCAACCTGAAACTAAGGGCGTCCTGGGGAAGGCTGGGTAATCAGAATATTTCCAACTACCCTTACCAGGACCTGTACACCTACCGGAATTCGTACAACAACAATAATTCTTACAGTTATCCTTTCTCCGGCAGCTCCCTCAGTACGGGTGTGGCGCAAAATGGACTGCCGAATGCCCGCATCCGCTGGGAGACGACCCGTGTCATAGATTTCGGAACGGACATTACACTCTTTAATAAATTGAACCTGACCTTCGACTGGTACAACAAGCTCACATATGACATCCTGGCGACATTCGCCATTCCCGGGTACATCGGACTTAACCCGCCCACCATCAACAACGGCAAAATGCGGAATACAGGTGTCGAGTTCTCCGCCCAATACACGGACAACATAGGCGATGTACGTTATTCCGTGGGTGGTAATATACAAGCCAATAAAAATACCCTGGTAAAATTCGGTCCGCCGCAGATCACCACCAATAACACCATCTACCAGGAAGGGCAGCCTTACGGTAGCTTTTATCTCTATCAGTTCGCGGGTATTTACCAATCCGCCGATGACGTACAGAAGTCTCCCGCACAGCAAAACACCCCCCAGCCCGGGTACATGAAATTTAAGGATGTGACAGGGAATGATACGGTGGATGCCAATGATAAGGTCATCGTTCCCGGCGTCTTTCCAAAATTTGATTATTCATTTAATATCAATGCCTCGTACAGGAATTTCGATCTCACCGTCTTTTTATATGGCTCCTATGGACAGAAACAATTCGTGAATGGCTGGGGTATCCAGCCCTTTAACCAGGGTTCGCCGCCCACTACGGATTGGCTGAATGCATGGACACCGCAGAATCATAGCAATACCATGCCGTTGCTCTATATAACAGGGCAAGGCACGGCCAGCGCGAATGCCGGTACTCCCTCGACCTGGTATCTGAAGGATGCGTCTTTCCTACGCATCAAGAACATTCAATTAGGATATACCATTCCAGCATCGATCACCAGGCGCCTAACCATGACCAGTCTGCGCATATACTTCGCTGGCGATAACCTGGCAACGTTTACAAAATTCCGCGGTCTGGATCCTGAGCGGGTAGCCACCAACACCAGGTTTGTCGTACATCCGCAAAATCAGGTATTCTCCTTTGGTGTAAAAGCAGTCTTTTAATGAATAAAATCCGGTAACATGAACAAGAACATATATATCATTCCCACGCTCGCCATCCTGATCATAAGCCTCTTCGGCTGCAGCAAGAACTTTCTTAACAGGAATCCGCCGGATCAGCTCTCCGCGGGCACATTCTGGAAAACACAGGCCGACGCCGACCTGGCCCTCGCCGGCGTATACAGCTACCTGGTCCAGGGATATAATTATACCAGCTCCACGAATACAGGACAAGGGTGGGGGGCCGGTACTCCTTACTGGGAAAGCCTGACGGACAATGCCTACAGCGGGGCTTTTGGTAATGTGGCCCTCGGCGCTATCGAGGCTACGACGGGCAGCATTCAATCCGACGCCTATTCCACACCGTACAAGGCGATAGAGGCATGTAATATTTTTCTGGCCAATGTAGGTAAGATAACGACGATGGATGCGTCTACCATGACCAGGTATGTCGGAGAGGTAAGGTTCATCCGGGGGTATTATTATTTTCTATTGGCCCAGCTATATGGCGATGTGGTCCTCTCCTTCCGTCCGCTGGGTAAGGATTCCGCCAGCTATAAATTATCACGGTCGCCCCAAGCCGAAGTGCTGGACTCCGTGCTTAGCGATTTTAAATTTGCGGCCGACAGCTTACCGAATACCTCATACAGTGGACATGTGGTGCGCGGCACCGCGCTGGGCTACCTTGCAAAACTCTATCTCACAAGACGACAATGGCAGCAGGCCGCCGCAACAGCAAAGACCATCATGACGGAAGGTAAGTTCAGCATCTACCAGGGCGGTTATCGTGGACTGTTCCTGAAACCCGGTCAAAATGGTAACCCCGAGATCATGTTCTCGGGAAAGTACCAGGTACCCAATGCATTCAGCCCTGCGGATTATCTGTATACCTATAGTTCAAGCTTTCAGCCCGTCAGCTATCTGGTGAATGACTATGAATG
>Ga0207671_10004808_pt1 | contig 12723 bp, 16 predicted proteins | sample KBSC24metaG_FD_184352 | JGI IMG/M metagenome (GOLD analysis project Ga0207671, IMG submission 184352) | Corn rhizosphere microbial communities from Kellogg Biological Station, Michigan, USA - KBS C2-4 metaG (SPAdes) (version 2) | ecosystem: Host-associated > Plants > Roots > Rhizosphere > Soil... | reverse complement strand
CGCCACACCGCGTGAGGCTTACGTCACGCGCGCCTCCACCCACCCCCGACCCCTCCCTTTCAGGGAGGGGGGAGGCAGGCAGGGGATATTGCGATCACCGCCGCCAGCGGCCGGTCTCGCTCCACAACAGGATGCGGCGCATCGGCAGGATCCAGAGCCAGCCGATGCCGGCGACGATGTAGAAGACGCCCTGCACCAGTGCCGGCAGCCGCCCCACCGGGCCGGCCAGCTGGACGACGAGGCTGGCCCAGACGAGGATCAGCGCGAGGATCAGCAGGGCGCCCGCCGTGCGGCGCCAGCTCGGCTGGTAGGGCTCGTTCGGGGGCGTCACGGGGCGATCCATTCCTTCTCGGTCACGATGGCGTGGAGCGGCATGTCCCAGGGCTCGGGCGCCAGCGCGTCCACCTCCTGCACGCTCCAGGCGATGCCGATCCGCATAGCGGCGGGATGCGCGGCGAACCAGCGGTCATAATAGCCGCCGCCCTGGCCGAGCCGGCGGCCGGCGCGATCGAAGCCGACCAGCGGCGCCAGCACGACCCCCGGCACGATCGCGTCGCCGCCCACCGGCTCGGAGATGCCCGCCAGGCCCGGCCGCATCACGATGTCCGGATGCCAGCGGATGAAATCCAGCCTGTCGCTGCCCGGGCGGGGCAGGGCCACGGCATGGCCCGCATGGAAAGCGCGCAGCAGGAAGGGCAGCACGTCCGGCTCGCCCCGGTGCGCCATATAGCCGGCGATCGGCCCCCCGCGCGCCAGCAGCGGGGCGAGCCGCCGCTCGATCGCCTCCGCATCGCCCGCGAAGGCCAGCCGCGCCGCGCGCAACGCGCGCCGGAGCGCCATCTTGTCAGGGAGGGGTGGTGGGACCGCCATGACCGTTTGCCGGAATATCCTCTGACGCCGTCAACGTCAGGTGGGAGCCATGTAGCACGGGCCGGAGCCCGACCAGGGACGACCCCCTTAGGATGTGAATCGCCTCAGGGATGTTCGCAAAAGCTCGTATCGGGCAGTGCCCACCATGAACTGATCTAGGCGCTCGCGGCCGGCTTCTCAAGGCGTGCCGCGAGGGTTTCGAGCTTTTCCGCGCAGCGCTCCATCGCGGCGACGCGCTGGGCCTCCTCGATCCGGCCGCGGGCGGCGGCGCCGCGCGCCTCGTCCAGCTCGTCGGCGAGGAGCAAGGCGGTGAGCAGCAATTCGCGCGCCTCGCTCGCCTTGCCGATGGCGCGGGACACGTCCGCCGCCTTGGCATCGACCAGCCGGCCGAGCAGCCGCAGCCGGTCCTCCTCGCCGTCGCGGCAGGCCAGCTCGTAGCGGCGGCCGCTGATCTCGATCTCGACCTGCGCCATCAGTCCCGCCCCTCGATCAGCCGGTCGAGCCGGGCCAGCGCCTGGGTCGCGCCGTCGCGCAGCCTGGCATGGCGCGCCTGCAGGGCGGCGAGGCGGGCGTCGCCCGATCCGGCGGCGATCGGGCCGGCGGCCTGCTCCAGACGTTCCACGGCAGCTTCAAGACGGCCCAAGGCCCGTTGGAAATGCTCACTTTCCATGGTCATACATTGGCATAGCACGGTCCCGCGCCGACGCAACGGCAGCCCGGCGCGGTTGACGTTCGTCCAGCCGCACGCCAGATGGGCCGCGATCGGGCGGACTCGCGCCGCCCGACCCGTTCCTGGGAGGCCGCCGGCCATCCATTCCTGCGTATCCGGCGTTCCTCCAACGACTGCCCGAGGGAGACACGAGAATGGCGGTGAAAGTTGCGATCAACGGCTTCGGCCGCATCGGCCGGCTGGTCGCGCGCGCGATCCTGGAGCGCCCGGACTGCGGGCTGGAACTGGTCTCGATCAACGACCTCGGCAAGCCGGCGGACAATGCCCGCCTGTTCAAGCGCGATTCGGTGCACGGCACGTGGCGCGGCACCGTCGAGGTGGACGGCAACGACCTGGTGATCGACGGCAAGCGCATCCACGTCTCGGCCGAGCGGGATCCGGCGAACCTGCCGCACGCCGCCAACGGTGTCGACATCGCGCTGGAATGCACCGGCTTCTTCACCGATCGCGAGAGCGCGCAGAAGCATATCGCCGCCGGCGCGAAGAAGGTGCTGATCTCGGCCCCGGCCAAGGGCGTCGACCTCACCGTCGTCTACGGCGTGAACCACGACAAGATCAGCGGCGACATGACGATCATCTCGAACGCGTCGTGCACCACCAACTGCCTGGCGCCGGTGGCCAAGGTGCTGAACGACGCGATCGGCATCGAGCGCGGCCTGATGACCACGGTCCACGCCTACACCAACGACCAGAAGATCCTCGATCAGGTCCACAGCGATCCGCGCCGCGCGCGGGCCGCCGCGATGTCGATGATCCCGACCACCACCGGCGCCGCCCGCGCCGTGGGCGAGGTGCTGCCCGAGCTGAAGGGCAAGCTGGACGGCTCGGCGATCCGCGTGCCGACCCCGAACGTCTCGATGATCGACCTGACCTTCACGCCCAAGCGCGACACCACCAAGGAGGAGGTCAACGCCATCCTCAAGGCGGCGGCCGAGGGCCCGCTCAAGGGCGTGCTCGACTATACCGACGAGCCGCTGGTCTCGATCGACCTCAACGGCGCGCCGGTCTCGTCGACCGTCGACAGCCTCGAGACGGCGGTGCTGGAAGGCAAGCTGGTCCGCGTGCTGAGCTGGTACGACAATGAGTGGGGCTTCTCGAACCGCATGGTCGACACGGCCGGCGCGATCGCGAAGACGCTCTGAGGGGAGCGGCTCCCCACCTCCGTTCGTGCCGAGCGAAGTCGAGGCATCGCCACGACCTCGGCTTCGCTCGGTCGGCCCCTCGACTTCGCTCGGGGCGAACGGGATATGGCGGTCGGATGGCCTAAGTGAGGATGGAAACATGACCGCGTTCAAGACGCTCGACGACATCGGTGACATCCACGGCAAGCGCGTGCTGGTCCGCGAGGACCTCAACGTGCCGATGGAGGGCACGCGCGTCACCGACGACACTCGCCTGCGCGCCGCCGCGCCGACCATCGCCGAACTGTCCGACAAGGGCGCGATCGTGCTGGTCCTCGCCCATTTCGGCCGCCCCAAGGGCGAGCGCAACCCGGACATGAGCCTCGCGCTCGTCACCCACGCGCTGCGCGACGTGCTCGGCCGCGACGTCGCCTTCATCGACGATTGCGCCGGCGAGGAAGCCGAGGCCGCCGTCGCGCGGCTGGAGCCCGGCCAGATCGCGATCCTGGAGAATACCCGCTTCCACAAGGGCGAGGAGAAGAACGACCCGGCGCTGGTCGCGGCGATGGCGAAGCTGGGCGATCTCTACGTCAACGACGCTTTCTCCGCCGCGCACCGCGCCCATGCCTCGACCGAGGGGCTGGCGCACGCGCTGCCGGCTTATGCGGGCCGCTCGATGCAGGCCGAGCTGGAGGCGCTGGAGAAGGCGCTGGGCAATCCCGAGCATCCCGTCGCGGCGGTGGTCGGCGGCGCCAAGGTGTCGACCAAGCTGGACGTGCTCCAGCATCTCGTCACCAAGGTCGATCACCTGATCATCGGCGGCGGCATGGCCAACACCTTCCTCGCCGCGCGCGGGGTCGATGTCGGCAAGTCGCTGTGCGAGCACGACCTCACCGACACCGCCAACGCGATCATGGACGCGGCGGACAAGGCCAATTGCACCGTCCACCTGCCCTATGACGTGGTGGTGGCGAAGGAATTCCGCGCCAACCCGCCGACGCGCACCGTCAACGTGCACGAGGTCGCGGCGGACGAGATGATCCTCGACGTCGGCCCGGCCGCGGTCGAGGCGCTGGGCGACGCGCTCAAGACCTGCCGCACCCTGGTGTGGAACGGCCCGCTCGGCGCCTTCGAGACGCCGCCCTTCGACACCGCGACGGTGAGCCTCGCCAAGACGGCGGCGGCGCTGACGCAGGATGGCAGCCTCGTCTCGGTGGCGGGCGGCGGCGACACCGTCGCGGCGCTCAACCAGGCCGGCGTCGGCGGCGACTTCACCTTCGTCTCGACGGCGGGCGGCGCCTTCCTCGAATGGATGGAAGGCAAGGATCTGCCGGGCGTCGCGGCCCTGTCCCGCTGAAGGATGGCGTGACGGCGTTGTCAGCCTTGCCGCGCGCCGCCAAGCCTATATCGCAGCGCACAAATCTTCAGGGAGCGAGCCGCGATGACTGATCCGATCATGATGGCGCAGATGGTGAGCGGGGCCGGCTTCATCGCCGCGCTGGACCAGAGCGGCGGCTCCACGCCGGGCGCGCTCAAGGCCTATGGCGTGCCGGAAAGCGAGTTCGCCGGCGACGACGCGAAGATGTTCGATCTGGTCCACCAGATGCGCGTGCGGATCATCACCGCGCCGAGCTTCAACGGGAGCAAGGTGCTGGGCGCCATCCTGTTCGAGAAGACGATGGACGGGCAGGCGGATGGCCAGCCGGTGCCGGCGGCGCTCTGGGCGCGCGGCGTCGTGCCGTTCCTCAAGGTCGACAAGGGCCTGGAGGACGAGGCGAACGGCGTGCAGCTGATGAAGCCGATCCCCGGCCTCGACGATCTGCTCGCCCGCGCCGTCACGCTCGGCGTGTTCGGCACCAAGATGCGCTCGGTGATCAAGTCCGCCAATCGCGAGGGCATCGCCGCGATCGTGAAGCAGCAGTTCGAGGTGGGCGAGCGGATCCTCGCCCACGGCCTGATCCCGATCCTGGAGCCGGAAGTCTCGATCAAGGCGCCCGACCGGGAAGAGATCGAGGACATCCTGCGCGACGAGCTGACCAAGGGCCTCGACGCGCTGACCGGCGACAAGCAGGTGATGCTGAAGCTCTCGATCCCCGCCAAGGCCGACACCTATGCGGCGCTGGCCGGCCATTATCGGGTGGCACGCGTGGTCGCGCTGTCGGGCGGCTTCTCGTGCGACGAGGCGTGCGCGCATCTCAGCCACAACCATGGCATGATCGCCAGCTTCTCGCGCGCCCTGCTGGAGGATCTGCGCCACGGCCAGAGCGACGCGGAGTTCGACGCCACGCTCGCCAAGGCGATCGACCAGATCTACACCGCCTCGGTCGTCAAGGCCTGATGCCGCCGGGCGATCCGCCCGCAACGCCCCGATCCTTCACCTATCATCGCGGGCTCACCCCGATGATAGGCGTGATCCTCGGCCTCGCTCTGGTCGAGACCTTCGTCGTCCACATCGTGGCGATGGGCCTGTGGGGCTGGAAGGTCGCGCTGGCGCTCGGGCTGGTCGATCTGTCGGTGGTCGTGGCGCTGGCGGCGCTGCTGCGCTCGTTCCGGACGATGCCGGTCACGCTGGACGGGCGGCGCCTGACCATGCGGACCGGCGCCAGGCTGGCCATCACCCTCGACGTCGACGAGATCGCCGCCTTCCGGACGAGCTGGGATTCGGATGCGATCAAGCGAAAAACCACGCTGAATCTGGCGCTCGCCGCCTGGCCCAACGTGGTTTTCGATCTCCGCGCGCCGCGCAAAGTGAGGCGTCGGCGCATCATATCGACGGTTGCGCATCGACTCGACGATCCCGCCGCTTTTCACGCCGCCATCGCCGGACTAGAGCCGCGCCATGGAGATCGATGAATCTGAACTGAAGCTTGATCCGGGCTTTGCCGACCGCTTCGACGGCGAGGACCGGCGCCCGCCGTGCCAACTCTATCTGATCTCGCCGCCCACGATCACGCCGGCTTTCGTCGACACGCTCGCCGCCGCGCTGGATGGCGGGCCGGTCGCGGCCTTCCAGCTGCGGCTCAAGGGCATCGACGATCACGCCTTCGCGCGCGCCGCCGAGCCGATCCAGAAGCTCTGCGCGGATCGCGACATCGCCTTCATCGTCAACGATTCGATCGCGCTGGCCAAGCGGCTGGGCGCGGACGGCGTGCATCTCGGCCAGGAGGATGGCGATGCGCGCGAGGCGCGGCAGGTGCTCGGGCCCTCGGTGCAGATCGGCGTGACCTGCCATGACAGCCGCCACCTCGCCATGGAAGCGGGCGAGGCGGGGGCGGACTATGTCGCCTTCGGCGCCTTCTACCCGACCGCCACCAAGGAAACGCAGCACCGGCCCGATCCCTCGATCCTGAGCTGGTGGACGACGGTGTTCGAGCTGCCCTGCGTCGCGATCGGCGGGATCACGCCGGACAATGCCGGGCCGCTAGTGAAGGCGGGGGCGGATTTCCTCGCCGTGTCGGGCGCGGGCTGGAATGCGGACGGCGGGCCGGCCGCCGCGGTCGCCGCCTTCGATCGGGCGATGCGGGCATGATCCGCCGTGCCGCCCGCTTCGCTGCGCTGGGCGCGGTCGCGGTGGACGGCGCGGGCGCGTGGCTGGACTGGCAGCAGGACGGCCGCCCCATCTCGCTGCGCTGGGCGGCCGTGGCGACGGCGGTGGCGCTGGTGCCGTGCGCGCTGGCCTTCCTCGCGGCGGTGACCAGGCGCCTGCGCCAGCCGGCCGGGAGCCACGGGCCGTTGCGGACGGTCGATACGATCCGCCTGCCGCTGGTGGTGCCGCGCGGCTATGTCGGCGCGGCGGTGCTCGGCGGCATCGCGACGCTGGCGGCGATGGGCGAGCGCTTCGGCTTCTTCATCTTCCTGGCGGGCGTGGCGCTGATCGCGCTGGCCCTCTCCCAGGCGCGGCCGCGCGAGGCCGTGGGCCAGCTGAACCGCATATGAAGGATATTTGAGCGCGGACAAGGCGTTACTCCTCCGTCACGAAGACGAGAGGTGTGCATGTTGCGTGTCTGTTCGATCCTCTGGGGCGCCATGGCGGTGACGCTGGCGAGTCCGCTCGCCGCCGCGCCGAACGCCCCGGCCAAGGCGCCCGCGAAGGTGGCGAAACCGGTGCCGCCCAGGCCGAAGCCCGGCCCCGACCTGAACATCATGCGGACGCAGGTGATCCTCGATCATCTCGGCTTCTCGCCGGGCGTGATCGACGGCAAGGCGGGGGCCGGCCTGCGCCGCGCCATCGCCGGCTTCCAGAAGGCGCGGGGCGTGATCGCGACCGGCGAGATCGACCAGCGGACGGGCGCCGCGCTCGACCAGTACAAGGCCACCCAGCCGGTGCGCGCGCTGGTGCTGACCGACGCCGATCTCGCCGGCCAGTTCGTCGGCCCGATCCCGAAGAAGGAGGATGCGCAGGCGAAGCTGCCCTCGCTCGGCTATTCCAACCCGCTGGAGATGCTGGCCGAGCGCTACCACACCACCAACGCCGTGCTGATCGCGCTCAATTCGCCCGACACGCCGGTGGCGGTGGGCAGCAAGATCACGGTGCCGAACGTGGTGACGGGCGGGCGCGCCTATCCGGCCAACCTGCCCGAGGGCTACAGGCAGACGCTGGCCGGGCTGAACGTCGACAGCAGCCAGCCGCAGGCGGATCATCTCGTCGTCTCGAAGGCCGACAAGACCCTGTCGGTCTATGATGCGCAGGACAAGTTGCTCGCCCAGTTCCCGGTGACCACGGGGAGCAGCCACGATCCGCTGCCGATCGGCACCTGGAAGATCCAGGCGTTCGATTACAATCCCAAATTCCACTTCAACCCCAAGCTGTTCTGGGATGCCTCGCCGGGCGAGAAGGCGGCGATGCTGCCGCCGGGGCCGAACGGGCCGGTGGGGGTGGTGTGGATGGACCTCAACAAGGCGCATTACGGCATCCACGGCACGCCGGTGCCGGAGAATATCGGGCGCACCGCCAGCCATGGCTGCGTCCGCATGACCAATTGGGACGCGGCGCGGCTTTCCCTGATGGTCAAGGCGGGAACGCCTGCTATCTTCCAGCCATGAGCCGGTTCGGGATTGTCGTCGCGCTGCTGATCCTCGCAGGAGGGATCGCCTTCGCATTGATGGTGCGCGTCACCGGCCCCGGCTGGAGCGGCGCGGGCGGCGGCACGACCGGCCCGCAGGTGGCGCGCGCGCCGGCCCCGCCGGGCGGCGGGCTGGTGCTGCCCGTGCAGGGCGTGGCGCCCTCGGAGCTGCGCGACGATTGGGGCGAGGCGCGGGGCGACGGGGATCGCGTCCATCACGCCATCGACATCCTCGCGCCGACCGGCACGCCGGTGCTGGCGGCGGCGGACGGGACGATCGAGAAATTGTTCCAGAGCAGGCTCGGCGGCACGACGGTCTACGAGCGCTCCGCCGATGGCGGCATCGTCTATTATTACGCGCATCTCGATCATTACGCGCCGACGCTGGTCGAGGGACAGGCGGTGAAGGCGGGCCAGCCGATCGCGGCGGTGGGCTCGACCGGGGATGCCGCGCCATCCGCCCCGCATCTCCATTTCGAGATCCATCGCATAGCGCCGGGCGAGGGCTGGTGGCAGGGCGAGGAGATCAATCCCTATCCCCTGCTGGCGAGGAAATAGGATGGCGCTTGAAGGCGGATGCCATTGCGGGGCGGTGCGCTACCGGATGGAGGGCGACCCGATCTGCGTGAACGGCTGCCATTGCCGCGATTGCCAGACGCTCACCGGATCGGCCTTCGCGGTCAACGCGATGATCGAGGCGGACAGGGTGACGGTGATCCGGGGCGAGCCGGTCACCGATCCGGAATTCGGCACGCGCTGCGATCGCTGCGGGGTGCTGCTGTGGGCGACCCACCCGATGTTCGGCGACGCCATTCTCTTCCTGCGCGCCGGCACGCTCGACGAATCCGGGCGGATGGCGCCCGATGCCCATTTCTTCGTGCGATCCAAGCATCCCTGGATCGCATTGCCGGAGGGCGTGCCGGCGTTCGAGACGCTGCCGGGCGAGGGCGACGCGCTGTTCACCCCGGCGCAGCAGGCCCGCGTTTCGGCGGCGATGCAGGCCTGACTTGCCCGCGAGCCCGTCCGGCGCTACAGGCGCCGACTGCTCTTTCCATCCTTTCAGAAACCAGGTGTCGCAATGAAGATCAGCGGCGTGGACATCCGTCCCGGCAACATCATCGAATATGAAGGCGGCATCTGGCGCGCCGTGAAGATCCAGCACACCCAGCCGGGCAAGGGTGGCGCCTACATGCAGGTCGAGATGAAGAACCTGCGCGACGGCCGCAAGAACAACGTCCGCTTCCGCTCGGCCGAGACGGTGGAGCGCGTGCGCCTCGACACCAAGGACTTCCAGTTCCTGTTCGCGGACGGCGACATGCTGACCTTCATGGACAAGGAAACCTACGACCAGACCAACCTGCCGCGCGATCTGCTCGGCGACGCCGCCGCCTTCCTGCAGGACGGCATGGACGTGGTGATGGAGCTCTATGACGAGGAGCCGATCAGCGTGCAGCTGCCGGACACCGTCGAGGCCACGATCGTCGAGGCCGATGCGGTGGTGAAGGGCCAGACGGCCTCGTCCAGCTACAAGCCGGCTCTGCTCGACAATGGCGTGCGCGTGATGGTGCCGCCGCACATCTCGTCGGGCACCAAGATCGTCGTCGACGTCTACAGCCAGGAATATGTCCGCCGCGCGGACTAGGTTCTAGCCCCTCCCTGCAAGGGAGGGGTTGGGGTGGGTGGAGGCACGCGCTTCACCCGCCACGGAATCAGGCCTCGGGCCGTATCGCGTGTGTCTACCCACCCCCGGCCCCTCCCTTCCAGGGAGGGGGGAGTTGTTCGCATGGTTGCCCATTCCGGCCTGATCACCGTCATGCAGAAGGCCGCGCGCAAGGCCGCGCCCAAGCTGCGCCGCGATTTCGGCGAGGTCGACGCGCTGCAGGTCTCGCGCAAGGGCCCGGCCGACTTCGTCTCCGCCGCCGACAAGGCGGCCGAGCGCACGATCCTCGACGAGCTGCGCCATGCGCGGCCGGACTGGGGCATCGTCGCGGAGGAGGGCGGCAGCGTCGAGGGCGATCCGTCCAAGCCGCGCTGGATCGTCGATCCGATCGATGGCACCTCCAACTTCCTGCACTCCATCCCCCATTTCGCGATCTCGATCGCGGTCGAGGAGCCGCGCCCGTCGGGGAAGGGCGAGCTGGTCGCCGGCCTGGTCTACCAGCCGCTGACCGACGAGAGCTTCTGGGCGGAGAAGGGGCGGGGCGCCTGGCTGCACGATCGCCGCCTGCGCGTCTCCTCGCGCCGCGACATCTCCGAGGCGCTGCTCGCCACCGGCATGCCCTTCAAGGGCCATGGCAATTTCGCCGAATGGCAGAAGATCTTCAACGCCGTCGGCCCGGAAGTGGCGGGCGTCCGCCGCTTCGGCTCGGCCGCGCTGGATCTCGCCTGGGTCGCCGCGGGCCGCTTCGACGGCTTCTGGGAGACCGACCTGCAGATGTGGGACGTGGCGGCGGGCGAGCTGCTGGTCCGCGAGGCGGGCGGCTTCGTCACCGATTTCCGCGGCGGCGACCAGACCCAGGCGCGCGGCCAGTGGCTGGCGGCCAATGACAGCCTGCACCCGCGCCTGGTGAAGATGGTGGCCGCCGCGCTGCGCTGAGCTGGGCCCGGCCCGTCCATATCCCGTCACCCCAGCGAAAGCTGGGGTCTCGGGCGGCGGGCGTGACATTCGCCGATACCGCTTGTTCTCCCCGTTCGGGCTGAGCCTGTCGAAGCCCTGTCCTTCCTCTTCAGCGCCGGGTCAAAGGGAAGGACAGGGCTTCGACAAGCTCAGCCCGAACGGGGAAAGTTTAGTCCGGACGGGGGAGGGTTTAGAACGCTTTCCCCATAGCCGCGACGTCGGCCGATCCGCTGCCGGTCGACAGTAGCGCCGGATGCGGCGTGACCGGTACGACGCGGATCGCGATCAGGCTCGCGCCGGTGCCGTGCGGGAAAGCCTGACCGGTCATCGCGAACCCCGTCCTCCCCACCGCCGCGCGCAGCAGCGCGCTGTGCGGATAGGCCAGCTGGCCTTTCTCCGCGATCGACACCACGCCGCGCACCCCCAGCCTGTCCAGCACCGCTCTTGCGTCGGCCGGCGAATGGACCGTGAGTCGATAGCCGCGCCCCATGAAGTCGCTGGTCGAGAGCCATTGCGAGGCGCGCGCCGCCCACAGCGCGCGGCGGCCGTCATCGGCATAGGCCAGTTCCGCGATCATGGCGCCCTCGCCGCCGGCGCGGCCGTCGATCAGCCAGATGCCGGGCGCGGCCCGCATCCGCGCGGCGATGGCGGGGGCGCCGATGTCGGCCTTGGAGGGCTGGCGCAGCAGCGCGGCGACGAAGGGCAGCAGCGAGGCGAGCAGGACGATCGCCAGCGCCGCCGCGCCCGCCCGGTGGCGCCGCGCCAGCGCGACCGGCCCGATCGCGGCCAGCACCACCAGCCACGGGATGGCGGGCAGGACGTAGCGGCCCTCGATCGCCACCGGGATCGCGGCCTGGAACAGCAGGGTCGCGAGGAGAACGGCCAGCGACAGGCGGACGATCGGGCGGCATTCCGGACGCCGCCATCCCGCGATCGCGCCGAACGAGGCGGCCACGACGCCGACGATGCCCAGCGTGCCGAGGATCGCCCCGCCGTCCGTCGTCAGCGACAGGCCGGCATAAGCCAGCCCCGGCCGATAGATGAAGCCGCCCGCCGAAATCCGGAAGGACACATAATACCAGGGCGCGACCACCAGCAGGGTGGCGCCCGCCGCCAGCCACAGCCGCCGGTCCGCCAGCTGTCGCCAGCGGCGCGCCATCAGGATGTCGAAGGCCGGGATCAGCGCGACCAGCGCGCCATTGCCCTTGGCGAGCGTCGCGAAGGCGGCGAGGACGCCGAACAGCAGATAGCGTCCCAGGCCCGGCCGCTCGGCCGCGCGAGACCAGGCGATCGCGGCGAGCCCGACGATCAGCGCGACGGGCTGGTCGATCCGGAAATAGCGCGCCTCGTTGGCGACCAGCGGCAGCAGCAGGAAGGCGAACGCCGCGGCCACGCCCCAGCGGCGCGCGCCCATGCGATCCAGCGCCCAGACGATCGCCAGCGCCGGCAGGCCGGCGACGAAGGCCGACAGGATCGCCGCGCCGAAGGGCGAGGGGCGGGCGATGGCGAAGCCGGGCGCCAGCAGCGCGTACCAGCCGGGCGGCCAGTGGCCGATCGAGAGCTTCGGGAAATGCGCGTAGAAATCGCGCGCGAACGGCATGGGCGCGGGCAGGCCGGCACGCAGCCAGTCGGCGAGGAACAGGGTGTTGACGTAATGCGCCGACTCGTCCGGATCGAGGAAGCTGCGGGACACGCCCCCGGTCGCCGCTGACAGCGCTAGCGCCGCCAATCCGAGCCAGGGCGCCCATAGCAAGGCGGGAGGAAGCGGGCGCGGCCGGGTCATTGCGCCGCCGATATCTCCGACCGGTTAAAAAAGCCGCGCAAACCGATCTTTTTGCGATTCATTCTCACCGCTCCGACACCTTGCTTCGCAGGTGCGGCAGGCCTAGACAGCCCCCGTTAAGCGGGGCTCGGAAACGGGCCTGTTCCTGCGTTCCGGAGAAAGCCATGGCGTCCGTCGCCGCCCAATATCTCCCGATCCTGCTGTTCCTGGGGGTGGCGCTCCTTCTGTCGACAGCTTTCGTGGTCCTTCCGATGCTCGTCTCGCGCCTCACCGGCAGCCACAAGCCGACCACCGACAAGCTCGCCGAATATGAATGCGGCTTCCCCGCCTTCGAGGACAGCCGCGCCCAGTTCGACGTGCGCTTCTACCTCGTCGCGATCCTGTTCATCATCTTCGATCTGGAGGCGGCGTTCCTCTATCCGTGGGCGGTGTCGCTCAAGGAAATCGGCTGGACCGGCTGGTTCGCGATGATGGGCTTCCTCGCCGAACTGGTCCTCGGCTTCGTCTATGCGTGGAAGAAGGGAGCTCTCGAGTGGGAG
>Ga0207671_10004799_pt1 | contig 12733 bp, 9 predicted proteins | sample KBSC24metaG_FD_184352 | JGI IMG/M metagenome (GOLD analysis project Ga0207671, IMG submission 184352) | Corn rhizosphere microbial communities from Kellogg Biological Station, Michigan, USA - KBS C2-4 metaG (SPAdes) (version 2) | ecosystem: Host-associated > Plants > Roots > Rhizosphere > Soil... | reverse complement strand
TCGTTTCCGTTCTGTGGTCCAGGGGGCCAAGGTCGTTTCCGTCGCATGTTTGGGAGTGCAAACACGAACGTCTCCCGGTTTCCGGATGGGCCCTGTGAATCAGTGGATGGGCACCGCGTAATTGGACGGTATTTGTCCGATCTGCCAGTCTCAAATTCGTTGGATACCGCAGGCGCGGAGATAAGCAGCGCATCGCGAAATGGATGCAGACGCACAGCACAAGGCGGGTTGACCAACTCGATGAGACGAACCTAAAGTCCTCCTTCAACATCGCTCCCAAAGCTCGCAGCAAAGTAGTGAGGCTGAGCAGCGAGACTGACGTGCGGGAATTGACTGTCATGCGTTGGGACCTCGTCCTGTAGTGGTCGAAAGACGGGAAGACATCCTTCAGCACGATCAATGAGGAATCTGAGAATCGCACCCTATTCAATCGGAGCGATCGAACCGTATCTCAATCTGCATCTGCGGCAGCCGATTGTGACTCATAACAATGGCGTGAATGTGGAAGCACTGCTGAACGTGAGCAACCTGCTCGCGGAAGGATACCGGCCCTACATTACGAACTCCGGTACGGTGGTGTTTGCCCAGGATCAGCGCGGGATTGCTGCGGGCGTGGCGTTTACGTTCTAGTACACGTTTCAATTTTCAGATCAAAAAGAGAGAAGTCACTGAAGGCGCACAATCGCGCCTGTGTGATGAGTTTCGCTTGTTAGGGAACTGGTGGACGCGGTAGGAATCGAACCTACAACCTGTCGGTTAAGAGAAGAAAGTAGGGGTTGGAAGGCCCGATTCGGATTCACCAATAGAGACGCGGTTTTCTCAATGTTTATGCGGGTTCCAGACCGTTTCCAGCATGAGGCTCTAAATTCCTGAGTATCCTGATTTATCCCTTTTCATGTGGAAATTTTCCCTCTAGTTTTTCCGCTCCGAAACCGCCCAAGGGGCAGGGTGGATCTTACACGCTTACCTTTCTCGTTTGACCAATCCTTTTCGGTCGCGTTCGATCAGATCCAGAAATTGGATTACGATTCTCGACGCCAAATCCTGATTTGAAATGAAGGCATCTGTTCTTCGTATTTGCCACCCATAATCTTGGGCTCGCGACAGGCTGGGATCGTATTTGTCTTCTTTTATCCTCTGCGGCTGAACAGGAGAGAAATAACCATCGGGAATAATCATCTTCCGATTGAACTCGCAAACGACGAGGACGGAACTGTCAAGCGTGTCTCGAATGGGCTGATGCCAGTTGACCGTCAACCCTACCATCGATTCGCTTAGCGTGCAGACCTGGCTCATATCCCCCTGCTGGATACGTTTCTGAACCTCGATGCACAGGTTACCCTGCGCATTGGCCTCCGCACACTGCTCGGCAATCATCTGAAAAAGATTCCTCACGTTCTCAAAGATTCTTTGTGTCCCATGATCCGACGACATATCTGCCTTTGCGCGTCGAAAAGCCTCTTCGTGTTTGATCAGCTCGGCCTTTTTAGCGGGGGTCATTGGCTTGTATTCACCGCCCCGCTCTTGCACCCTAGCCTTGATAGCACCGATAGCTTGATCGAGACCAAAATCCGAATAGTTGAACCTGACGTGTGTGTCTGGTAGCCACTTCGGGAATTCATTTGTGGGCTCTATTACCAGAAAGAAAAGGTTCTTGTATGCATTGTCTAAGCAGCTTTCTTTTACGGCTGCTTCCTCAATACCTGTCCATTTGGTTTTTCCCCATTTTGGTCGATAGAGGACAACATTCAACCTGGATTGGAATCGAAAAGGTTCTCGCATTGATTCGAGGCCGTCGGTTGCCGCGAGTTCCTCCTGATTGTGGGGGAAGAAGAAAACTTCCAAACCTTCGCTCAGTTTGTCGTAGAGCGCCTGGGCAAGGCTGAGATCTTCATACAAAAACGAGATCGCCACATCGTAGTTCGGATTCTCAATTGACATATCGTGGTCCTGGCGCCTCTTTGTAATCCACCCTCTTTATCAATCCCGAACACCACTATGGTTCGAGGGCTTTCGAAAGCCCTTTCTCCACTTCGAGAAACTTAAGTTGCTGCTCAACTTCGAAGAAGGCAGTTTGAGAATACGGAAGTTGCAGTTCATCGTTCATTTGAATGAATGAAAAGCCGTTCGGCACCTCGCGCGTCAGAGGCTCGCGCCCTTGAAGCCGAATCGCTGTCAGCGCCTCCCAACTGAGCGGTGCGGTGAAGGCAAAATCCTTCTTGAGCTCGGAGCAGTATCCATCGACAGCGGATGTCTTTACAGGGAATACGTAGTTCGCATGTGCGAGAAAGTGAGGTCCTGATGAGGGCATTCGCGCCGAGAAATACCGAATACCATCAACTTGCTGCTCTTGGTTTACCCACTGAAGCAACAGTTGCGGAACGATGTACTCAGGTACAAAGACTCCAACTTTTGAGCTCCGCTTTATGGAACAGGCCGCGATCATTGGCCAACCTGTCAGATAGGCCTTCAAGTATTCTGGCGAGAAGTGTTGTGCCACTTTCTCTTGGGAACCACGATCAGACTCTTGCAAAATCTCCTCTCGCGAGATCTCATTGAAACGCCAGAAATGATGCGGAGGATAGTGGAAATCAAGCACGCTGATTGGCCTCACAACTCGAAATCGCGAAACCCAAACACTGTCTAGCGGAGGACGCCCCAGTTCTTCCCAGCAGATCCAAATTGAGCTACCCAGATACAGGCAGGGCAGTCCCGCGATGCTGTAGCGCTGATTACCCACCAGACGGCGCTTTTCAAACGGCACATGAAACAAATCGCCCCTTCGGGGAGTCGAGAACTCGCTCCGCTCACAACGAAGTCGGTATAGAACTGGATGGCGCATGTCGAGCCAGTATTGGGACAGAGGATCCAGCAAATCCAACGTCTTATCGCTCTCGATCAACTCAGCGCGGAAATACTCCCATCTGATCTTTGTAAGTCCACCACGAAGCTCCTCGTAGGCAGAATGCACATGTCCCGCGAGATACAGGCGAACTGCACGAAGTATGGACGAGGTTAGGTCCCACGCAGTCTGTGCCAACGCGGGTATAGCCTCCTCAATCTCGGGCCACTTCGGGTCCCGCACCGACAGCAGATGGTCGACGTACGCTTTGAGACGATCTTCCAAGAAGTCATCAAAAGTCTCAATCGCCTCGTTGTAACCACCTTTCGGAAGGCTGACAAATTCTGAATTAAAAAATTCTTTGAGGGTCATGTCGGGGTGACGTTCCTTCGATTAGATTGACATATCTGACCAGAGAACACAGCCAAAAGGCAGGCGATTGCAGCCGCGTTCGACTCAACCCCGGCGAAGCCAGCCCGAATTCCCAAGGGCAAGGGAACTCAAAGTGACCCGATGTTGAAATTTTCACTCCAGTTAGGAAGGGCTCAGGCAGGGCAAATAATGTAGAAGATAACTGGACCCGCTTATTTATTTAGATTTTGAGATGGTGGACGCGGTAGGAATCGAACCTACAACCTGTCGGTTAAGAGCCGAATGCTCTGCCAGTTGAGCTACGCGTCCAGAGGATTTAAGCGCTGCACGGCGGGGACTGATGCACAGCGTGAACCGGCGAATTTTCTCCGCCGTTCCTCGAAAAGAATAACACAGGGTGCGGATCGGCTTCCAGTTTCCTGGCTTCCGTTTCGGCGGTCGTCAGAATGACATGGCGATCGGGGCGGGTGGCCGGGCGTGCGCCCGAATGTGCGAACAAAAACTTCTCTGTGCCAGAGGAAAGAAGGGGTTTCGTATGCCGGAAACTAGCGACGGTCAGAGGTCAATCGCGAGGCTTCTGGGACGCTAGCGCGGCTGCTTCATCGACGGTGCCGGTGATCGGAAAAAGGTGGTCCACCTTGGTCATTTTGAAGAGCTGGAGAACGCGCGGACTTACCCCGGCGGCTACAAACCGGACGCTTCTGTTCTGACAACGCACCAAATGACCGACGATGAGACCGAGCCCGCAAGAGTCCATATATGGAACGTCGGTGAGGTCGAAGATGTTGATCTGCGCCGGCTGGCGAGGAGTGGGTTCGGTTTCGAACAGGTTTTTAAGAGCCGCCGGCGTCAACGCGGCGTACATGTCCCTGGCGGTGAAGGGGCCGGAGAAACGGAAGACGAGCGTGTTGGGCGTCTGGCCCTGCGAGCGTTCGATGTGGAAGCTGGAACCCTTCCAGATTTGAGCAGGAGCTGTGGACATGAGTTCTCCGTGGTCTGTGAGATTCAGCTAATCGATACGACACTGCTGAGGCCGGAAAGCGAAATGAGAGTCTGCGTTTCGCGTGCAACGGATTGTCACCGTTCGCGAGGCCGAATGGCAAGGTTAAAAATCGGGTCACAACTCAGTACTGATGTCACTAGTGTGACGCAAATTACACGCAGATGCGGAATTTCCTGTGTAGACTTTAGCTAATCAATCAACAGTTCGAACGCCCCGCGGAGAATGCGAACGAAGATTCTGTGCGTGCGCAGGGTAGTTCTGTTGTTTTTGCGACCGTCGTGATTTGCGCGGACGCTGGAGTTGTGCCTTGGGCAGGTTGCAGTTATTGTCTGCGGAATCGTGTCGTTTCACGGGACTTGCCCTGAATGTCCGCACGAAGTTTGTCTGCGATTCAAATCTGCGGCCGGTCTCCAAATTTACGACGTGCATTCGCAGCTGGCGTCTCCTCGCGGCCTTAATGGTGGTGATCGGCATCGTGGGATTTGCGGGCCCTGCATTTGCGGCTTCAACCTACTACATCAATAACCGGTCCGATTCGAATTGCAGCGACGGAGGGCCGCATAGCGCCGCGCAGCCCTGGTGCACTCTCACACCGGTGAACAGGATCAAGACCTTCGCTCCCGGCGATCAGATTCTGCTGGCGCGGGGCGGCGACTGGAATCAACAGCTGACTCTCGCCGGGCACGGCACCGCGAGCGAGCCGATCACGCTTGGGGCTTATGGATCAGGGCCGGATCCAAAGATTCTGCGGAACCAGGCGACCGGCGACATCTGTGTGCTGCTGACGGATGCAAGCTACTGGAACATAAGCGACCTCGAGGTTGGTCGCGCGAGTGTTGGCATCCTGCTGCACTATACGCAACTCTTCAACAACGGAATCAACATCAGCCATGTCTACGCGCATGACAACAAGGGGATCTGGGCTGGGTATTCACCGGACTATCCGGTTCATCGCAAGGTGCGGGATCCGTTTGCAAGCAGCCTGAACATCAATCTCTCGTCGGGGATTCTGTTCAATATCGCTTCATACCTGACGTTCTCTTCATCGCAATATGTTCTGAAGGGCGTGACGGTAAGCGATATGCGGGGAGCGAACAATGTCGACAGCCTGGCGTTCGATGCGGAGAGGAACACGATCGATAACCAGGACGGGCATAACGCATTCCAGGATGTGGTGATGAACGGACTGGTGTTTGCGAGCGACAATGGGCACGCAGCCGAGATATATCAGCGGGCCGGGCTGGGATGCAGCGATGCGCTTCGTTTACTTGGCATGACGAACGTGACGCTGATCAACTCGGTGTTGCTGGAGGAGGCTGGGTGCCGCACACCGACGGGCACGGCGGCGGTGATCCTGGGCCGGGTGAGCAAAGTCAGAATTGTGAACAACATTTTTTTCGGGGTTCCGCATTCCGGCAGTCCGGACGAAACCGCGATCGATTTCGAATGGTCAGAGAGCGAGATCGATCTGCACGCAAATCTCTTTGCGGGAAACGCGGGACCGGCGGTGGAGATTCTGAATATTCATCCCGGCGACCATACGAGCGCGATTGACTTCTCCGGCAACACGTTTGCGCAGAATGCAAGTTCGCATCGTCCCGGAGCGGCGTCAGTCTGGGAAGACAACAAGGGGAGCGGATATGGAGTTCCGTCCGGAAAGATCCGGAACAACCTGTTCTTCGAGCAGCATGGGAGCTTCTTCGCCGGCAAGAACATCTCACTCATCACGAACGTGAATCAGCGACAGACCGCGTCCGCGGCCAACTATGCAGCCGAGCTTTTCTCGCCAGTACAAGGGAAGAATCAGTGGAGATATTTGTACGAGTCGTCGGATTCGACGTGGAATGATCTGCCGCAGTACTCATCGACGCTGTTGAACGGAGCCTGGATGAAGAGCGATGCGCAGTATGTGAGCGCGTTCACTCTGCAGCCAGCACGTTGTTCAGGCGAGTGTTCGACGGGAGGGGTTGCACGTGCCTGGGTGGCTCCTCACGCGGGGACAGTCAGTATCAGGGGACGGGTGGTGAAATCGGATGTGCGTGGCGGAAACGGAATACACGCCAGCATTACCCTGGTTTCGTCGCGGGGTGAGGCACAGATATGGCCTGCGACAGCGGGTAGAAAGCTGATTTCCGGTACAGATGAAGTTGGCTATGAGACCGATTTGGACTCGATTCATGTCGTGCAAGGCGACGTGGTTCGATTTGAAGTTCACGCCAACGGCGACAATGCTCACGACGACGTGAGCTGGACTCCGTCAGTTGGGTACGTCGACCTCGCACGCTGATCGTACGCGGCCGGTGCGATTGCATTCGTCAATCCACTCGAAGAGCTTGCACTGGATTCACGCCTGCGGCGCGGCGGGCGGGCAAATAGCTCGCTAGCGCGGCTGCTGCACATAGAGCCAGAGGCACAGTCAGGTAGGTCAGCGGATCGAGCGGGCTGATTCCAAAGAGCAGCGACTTCATGGATTGCGTGAGAGCGGCGGCGGCTACCACTCCGATTGCCACGCCCGTTGCAGTGAGAACGAGAGCAGAGCGGACAAACATCCACTTCAACTCGGACTTCTGCGCTCCCAGGGCGAGGCGAATGCCGATTTCGCGGGTGCGTTGCGAAACTGCGTACGAGATCACGCCATAGATGCCGATGATGCCCAGCAGCAGAGCCATGGTGCCGGCGATGGCCAGCATGGTGAGGGTGAACGAGGTGCGAGCCATGGATTTGGCATAGATATCCTGCATGGTTGCCGGGTTGGCAACAGGAAGATTGGCATTGACGGACCAGACAGCGCGCTGGATATCGGCAACGAGAGCTTCTGAGCCTGCGCGTTCGCTGCGCACAAGGTAGGTGGTGGCGCGAGGACCGTCGATGGTCGGCGTACGTGTGTAGGGGCTTTGGATCATCGACGGCCAGTAGACGATTTCGGGAGCTTTCTCATCAACTCCGTTATGGCGAACGTCCTGCACGACGCCGACTACCACCTGCCATGGCATATTGGTGAATTGTCGAATGCGCTTGCCGATTGCCGCTGGTGCGGAGCCCCAATTATCGCGTGCGAAATTCTCAGAGACGATGATGTTATTGCGCAGGCCGTACAGGTCGTCCCAGGTGTACTCGCGTCCGGCGAGCAGCGAGGTTCCCATCGTGTGGAAGAAGCCAGGTGAAACGTAATTGAAGAGGCGCATTGGCGGTTCGCCACCGGGATACACCTTTCCTTCGACAGCCATTTCGTCCCAGTTCGGATCCATTCCTTCCATGGGAGCGGCTGCGGAAAATCCGACTGAGGTAACGCCTGGAAGTGCAGCGATCTTCTCGGATATTTCGTTCTGGATGTGAGTGACTTGAACTGGATCTTTGACGAGCAGGTCAGGAACGAAGATTCGCACAGTGGCGAGATGTTCGGGATCATTGAAGCCAGGATTCACGTTGCGCATGGATGCGAATGTGCGAATCATCAGAAGAGCGCTGATGAGAAGCACGAGTGCCATTGCCACCTGTGCGATGACAAGGACGTTGCGTGAGCGTTGGCGTGTGCGGCTGGCGCTGGCAGTTCGATTGGAGCCGGAGAGGGCAGCGGCGGCTCGCGAATGAGCATATTTCAGCGCAGGGATAGATCCGAAGAAAAGGCCTGAGACTATCGAGACCGTGAGAGTAAACAGGAGCGATCGGCTATCCAGTGTGACCTCGCTAAGACGAGGTAGGTTCGCAGGTCCCATCGCAATGAGAAGACGCAGGGCCGCATAGGCTACGCCGATGGCGACGAAGCCGCCCATCAGCCCGAGGAGAAGACTTTCCATCAGGAGTTCTCTCGCGATGCGCGCGCGACCTGCCCCGAGAGCTGCACGAATCGAGAGCTCGTGCTGCCGGGACTCGGCGCGCACGAGAAGCAGGTTTGCGATGTTAACGCATGCGATCAGCATGACCAAGCCGACGGTGGCCATGACTACCCAGAGCACGCTGGAAACATTCCCGATTACCTGGTCCTTGAGCGATCGGAAGCCAGGAGAGATTTTCCAGAGCCGGTAATAAAAGGGGTTGGTTCCGGGGCCATTGCTGAAGGTGTGCATCCAGGTCTCGATCAGCGGGACGACGTCGGCGTTGGACTGGGCGATTGAGAGCCCGGGCTTAAGCCGGCCGATGCCGTTGTATCCGAACCCTGCCAGTTTGAGCGTGCCTCGATCGAATTGCAGAGGAACGAGGAGATCAAAATCGCGATCGACAACGCGGAAGCCGCGGGGCATCACGCCGATGATTTCGACTGTCCGGGAATCGAGCTCAATACTGCGACCAATAACAGACCGATCGCCACCGAAGCGTCTCTGCCAGTACCCGTAGCTGAGGATGACCCGCTTGGCAGCGTGCGGGTCTTGATCTTCGCGCGAGAGCCAGCGGCCGAGCAGGGGTTGAATAGCGAGCGATTGCAGCACGCCGTCGCTGACCAGCAGCGTGTGGGCTTGTTCGGGCTGCGCAAGGCCGGTCACGTTTGCCGTGTCCGGCGCGAATACTCCGAGCGATTTGAATGCGTGGTTGTGCTCAGAGAAGGAGAAGTACATGGATGGCGAAAGCAGCAATCCGTTTTGAAAATTTGCGAGTCCCGGGGCGCCAGGAGCGTTGAGCCAGAGCGCGACAAGTTGCTCGGGCTCGGGATAAGGCAGCGGTTTCAACAGCACTCCGTCGATGACGCTGAATACTGCCGTGTTGGCGCCGATGCCGATGGCGAGAGTGAGCAGGACTGTGATGGCAAAGCCGGGTGATTTGCGAAGACGGCGGAGTGTGAATTTGAGATCGGCGAGAAGAGATTCAAGTGCGGGCCATTGCCACTGCTCGCGGCTGCGCTGCTGGAGGAGGGCGACGTTGCCGAACTCGCGGCGGGCAGATTGCTCGGCCTGTTTGCGGGGCATGCCTTCTGACTCGAGTTCGTCCGCGCGCTCCTGAACGTGCTCTTCGATAGAGATGTCGATATCGCTGTAGCGCCGAGTGCGACCAAAGAGGCGGGGAAGTGGGTTCATCGTGATCTCCTGCTGCGAGCTTTGCGTTGGGACTTACTTCTTTTGCATCGAGAAGGCCGAGGGTTTCGATCAGGGTTGGGAAAAGGCGAGCACCCGCGTGATGCCGTCGAACATTTTGCCGAAGCTGGAGAGCTCTCGTTCCAGATGACGGATACCGGAATCGGTGAGCCGGTAGATGCGCGTGGGGCGGCCCTTGGCAGAGAGGCCCTCTTCGGACTCGAGCAGGCCCTCGCGGAGCATGCGCTGAAGTGCGGGGTAGAGAGAGCCTTCTTCAACCTGAAGGAGGTCGTCGGAGACCTGTTTTATATGTTTCACGAGAGCGTAGCCGTGCATTGGCTTCTGGCGAAGTGACTGCAGGACCATGATTTCGAGGGCTCCAGGGAAGAGGTCGCGATTGTCGGAATTTCGGGCCATGGGGAGTATAGTAGCCTCGGATAGCTATTTTGTAAATAGGTATGTAAGCACAGGGACAAGACGAAGGCAAATACGGTGGTACATTTGCTGCGTGCGTGGCTTCCTGAGATTGGGGGTGGTGCTCTTGCTGGTGACGACGGCTGGTGCGCAGGCGACTGTTTCCTTTCCGACAGAGGATGGCGGGCTTCTCTACGGCGATGTTTATGGAAAGGGCGCTCGGGGTGTCGTGCTGGCACACGGGGGCAGGTTCAACAAAGCGAGCTGGAAGGCGCAGGCGCTGAGGCTGGAAGCGGCGGGGTTCCATGTACTCGCATTTGATTTTCGTGGCTATGGCAAGTCGAAGGGACCCGGCGATACCGCACCGATGAGCGCGCCACTGCAACTGGACGTGCTGGCGGCTGTGCGGTATCTGCGAGCGAACGGTGCGAAGAGCGTTTCCGTAGTTGGGGGCAGTATGGGTGGAGGCGCGGCGGGGGCGGCGTCGATTGCTTCGCAACCGGGTGAGATCGATCGCGTGGTATTTCTGGCAGCCTATCCAGATGGTCCTGCCGAGAAGCTGAAATGCGCGTCGTTGTTTATTGTGGCGAAGGATGATGCGAGCGAAGATGGACCGCGGCTGCCGCATATTCGGGCAGCGTACGAGAAGGCTCCCGAACCGAAGAAGCTGATCGTGCTGGATGGGTCTGCGCATGCGCAGTTTCTGTTTCAGACAGATCAATCGGAGCGGGTGATGACGGAGATTCTTCGTTTTTTGTCGGCGGAGTGATCGATTGGGGCGAGGTTTTCGGCGATCCTCCGCGGGGATGCAACACTTCAGAGGGAAATGCCGCCAGGGTCGTTCAGAGTCGGCGGGGTACCGGGACTCCAGATAATCAGACCGAGCAAAGAACAGCCGAAGAGAAGTGCAACCATCTTTGCGGAACTTCCAAGCATGTGAAGAACGACGGCAAACAGCGCGCACGACTCGATCATCGCCAGAGCCCAGATGTTCGCTGTGAACCATTGATTCAGGGGAGTGGATTGCGCGCCTCTCTTTGCGTTGGCTAAGCCGAGGCGGGCAAATAAGCGACGCGCGTTCAGTCCCATAGCGAGATTCAACAAAGCGAGCAGGATCAAGATGAGTTCAATCGGTTGTTGCGGAGGGCGCGTGGCCCTGGATGGAACCTGGATTGTGACGAAGATGAACAACAGGATTGAGACGATGAAGATGTACTTCAGAATGCGCATCGTGGGTTCAGGCGCTGTCATTGAAACTCCCTAATCCGCGGAAATACTCAGAAAGAACGTCAACAAGGCCTGTTCACTTGGCGCCGGCCTTTTGAGCGGCGATCCAAGAGGTAATGCGTTCGTCGAGGACGTCGAGAGGCATGGCGCCTGAATCGATGACCTGGTCGTGGAATGCGCGAATGTCGAACCTGGCTCCGAGTTCCTTCTTTGCCTGGTCGCGGAGCTTGAGGATTTCCAGCTGGCCGATTTTGTAGGCGAGAGCCTGGCCGGGCCACGCGATGTAGCGATCGACTTCCGCCTGAATGCTGGTTTCGTCGATGGTGGAATGGTCGTGGAAGAAGTCGACCATCTGCTGGCGCGTCCAGTGCTTTGAGTGAACGCCGGTGTCGACGACGAGGCGTATGGCGCGCCAGATGTCCGCCTGAAGGCGGCCGTAATCGGAGTAGGGATCTTTGTAGAGGCCGACGTCTTTGCCGAGGTGTTCGGAGTAGAGTCCCCAGCCTTCAGAGAATGCGGAGTAGCCGCCGAACTTGCGGAAATCAGGGACGCCCTGGAGTTCACGAGAGAGGGAGATCTGGAGGTGGTGACCGGGGAGGCCTTCGTGATAGGCGACGGACTCGACCTGGTATAGGTCGCGGTCGGTGGGGTTGTAGGTATTGATGAAGAGGCGTCCGGGGCGGCTGCCGTCGGGAGTGCCGGCCTGGTAATAGGCGGGGGCTGAAGTTTTCTCGAGGTAGTCGGGGACAGGAACGACTTCGAAGGGCGACTTGGGCAGGTGGCCGAAGAGCTCAGGCAACTTTGCCTGCATGGGACCGAGATAACCACGGTAGGTATCGAGGAGTTGCTCGCGCGAGGTGGCCTTGAGTTTGGGATTTGTTTTGAGGCTTGCGCGGAGACTCTTCAGATCCTGAAAGCCGAGCTTCTGCGCGATGGTGAGCATCTCGGCTTCATCTTTCTGGACCTGGTCGAGGCCAATCTGGTGGATATGATCGGCAGTGAGATTGGTTGTGGTGCTCTGCTTGATGCGGAACTTGTAGTAAGCGGCGCCGTCGGGGATCGACGAAATGCCGGGCTCGGTGCGGCCGGCCGGGATATAGGCGACCTCGAGAAAGCGGGCGAAACGCTGATAAGCGGGAAGGACTTGTTTGGAGATGGCCGCGAGCATCTCGGTCTTGATGCGGGTCTGTTCAGCGGCGGAGATGGAATCGGGAAACTTCTTGAGCGGGAGCGCAAGAGGAGAGTCTTCAGGCTTCTGATTGGCGAGCTGCTGGACGTTCGCGAGGGCTTTTTCGAGGAGGAATTTTGGAGGCACACGTTTGTCGTCGATGCCGATCGACATGTTGGACGTGACCTGATCGAAGGCATGCGGAATCGCGCGGAGACGTGCGATCCAGTCGTCATAGTCTTTTGAGGTGGTGAAGCTGAGCTGGGCGACGAGCTGCGGATAGGTGGCGTAGATTCCGCCCATCTGATTGACAGGCATCTCCCACGATTTAAATTCGGCGCCGTCCTGATTTTCGGTGAGGTCGCGGATAAGGAGTTCGCGGCTGACCTGGTCCTGGCCGGAGAGGCCTGCGGGGTCGACGGCTGCGAGTTTGAGGAGCATGTCCTGCTCGACGGCCAGCCAGTCGTTGATGGCCTTGACGGAGTAATCGGAGACCTGGTCGTTGTAGCGCTTGTCGCCCAGGGAGGAAGCGAATTCGGGCTGGCGCTTGAGGGTTTGCTCCCAGTAGTCGTGGAAGATGGCGTGGAGTGCCTTGGTGCGGTCGTCAGGGGAAGCGGTGGCGGCGCTGGAGGCGGTGAGCTGGGCGGGAAGCTGCGCGGGAAGAGCCAGAAGCGCGGAGGCGGCGAGAAGCAGTGCAAGTT
>Ga0207671_10004795_pt1 | contig 12741 bp, 9 predicted proteins | sample KBSC24metaG_FD_184352 | JGI IMG/M metagenome (GOLD analysis project Ga0207671, IMG submission 184352) | Corn rhizosphere microbial communities from Kellogg Biological Station, Michigan, USA - KBS C2-4 metaG (SPAdes) (version 2) | ecosystem: Host-associated > Plants > Roots > Rhizosphere > Soil... | reverse complement strand
GCGTCCCCGGCTGGGGTGGGCAGGCGGCGGTTTGAGTCGTGGTCTTCTCTAGATCAAGAGCTACAGGCGGCAGACCTTCGCGCCCAAGAGCGGGGCGCGATGCCTCCGGCGGCGCCTGCGCGGCGAGCGGCCTCGCTCCGAGGGGTGGGGGGACACTGGACGGCTGCGGTGTTGCTTGTGGTCCCGGTCCGGATCCCTCGTCGCGTCGGGCCCCGAGGGGAATCAGCCCGGGCTGATTGGCTTCGCCCGCCGACGCGACGAGGGATCCGGGACCTACCTCCCGTAGGGATCGGGCACCGGTAGCGCACAACTCCAGCAACCATGGCCGCCGCCGGTATCAGCCCCAGACGCACTCCCCGATCGTCAGCAAGTCCGGCGGCGGCCGGTATCAGCGCCCCGATGCGTGGCCCGTGCCCGACACCCCCGCATGGAGCCAGGTCCCGGATCCCTCGTCGCGTCGGCGGGCGAAGCCAAGCTGACCGGGCCGGTGCTGTCAAGCCGAACGCGACCGGTGACCAGCAAGAACGATGCGGCTTGATAGCACCGGACCGGTCAGCTTCCGTAAGGCGACGACGCGACGAGGGATCCGGACCGGAACCACAGCAACACCGCAGCCGACCAGTGTCCCCCCATCCCCTCGGAGCGAGGCCGCTCGCCGCGCAGGCGCCGCCGGAGGCATCGCGCCCCGGGGTTGGGCGCGAAGGCCTGGCTTTTGATCTAGAAACGACCACCAACCCGACTCCCACCGTCCCATCTCAGCCGGGGACGCCACAGGCCTCCGAACCATGCGCGAAGCCGTAAAGATCGCCTGCAAAACCACAGACTCACCGCAGCACGGCAGCACCGCAGCACCGCAGCACCCAAGCACCGCAGCGCCGACCAACCAACCAGTTCCTCACCTCTCACCCCCACCCCCACCCCCACCCCAGCCAGCACCGCCCTACCCAAGCAGCTCCCGCGACCGCAACTCCGCCCACAACGCGTCCGGAACGCCCTGTCGGTACAGCTCAGCATTGCGACCCACCTGCGCCGGAGTGCGCATGCCCAGCGTGACGTTGACGACGGCCGGGTGGGTGAACGGGAACGCGATGGCGGCGGCCGGAAGGGTCGTTCCGTGCTGTTCGCAGACCTCTGCGATGGCTTGAGCGCGGGCGACGAGGTGCGCGGGAGCGTCCCGGTAGTCGTACTTCATGCCGCTCGCCGGACGGTCGCCGGCCAGCAGGCCGGAGTTGAAGACGCCGACCGCGACGACGCTCTTGCCGTGCTCCACCGCCGCCGGCAGGACGTCGTCGAGGGCGCCCTGGTCGAGCAGCGTGTAGCGGCCGGCCAGCATGACCAGGTCCGCAGGGGTCTCCCGCAGAAAGCGGGTGAGCATCGCGGACTGGTTCATTCCCGCGCCGATCGCGCCGACGACGCCCTCGTCCCGCAGCTGCGCGAGGGTGGGCATGGCTTCGTCGGCGGCCTGGCGCCAGTGGTCGTCGGGGTCGTGGACGTAGACGATGTCCAGGTGATCCGTGCCGATGCGGTTCAGGCTCTCCTCGATGGAGCGCAGCACGCCGTCCCTGCTGAAGTCCCACTGCCTGCGCAGGTCGTCGGGGACGTCGAAGCCGTCGCTGTCCCGGCCTTCGGGGGCTTCGTTGGGGACCAGCAGCCGGCCGACTTTGGAGGACAGGACGTACTCGTCGCGGGGCCGGCCGCGCAGCGCCGCGCCCAGGCGGCGTTCCGACAACCCGAGCCCATAGTGCGGAGCGGTGTCGAAGTAGCGGATGCCCGCATCCCAGGCCGCGGCGACCGCGGCCTCGGCTTCGCCGTCGGAAACGGAGCGGTACAGGTTCCCGATGACGGAGCCCCCGAAGCCGAGGCCGGTCAAGGCGAGCGGGGTGTCGGCGATCGTTCGTCGGTTCATGGTCTCCTCGCTGCCGCAAGAGGGCCGGCGGCTGATGGTGGCCGCCGGCAGATGGAAGAAATCAGGGTTCGACGTCTCTACGATGGTTCACCGGCCCAGCCAGCCGCCGTCGACCGCCAGGATCGTGCCATGCACGTAGGCGGCGGCGTCCGAGGCGAGGAAGACGGTCGCGCCGGCGAGATCGTCGGCGGTCCCCCAGCGGCCGGCCGGGATGCGCCCGAGGATGGCCGCGCTGCGCTCCGCGTCGTCCTGCAACGCCTGGGTGTTGTCGGTGGCGATGTAGCCCGGGGCGATCGCGTTGACGTTGACGCCGTGCGGCGCCCACTCGTTGGCCAGGGCCTTGGTCAGGCCGGCGATGCCGTGCTTGGCGGCGGTGTATCCGGGCACGGTGATGCCGCCTTGGAAACTCAGGAGAGAGGCCGTGAAGACGATCTTTCCGTGGCCGCGCTGGACCATCCGCTCCCCCACCGCACGGGCCAGCACGAACTGAGCCGAGAGATTGACCTGCAGGACCAGGTCCCAGTCGGCGTCAGAGTGCTGCGCTGCGGGCGCACGGCGGATGGTGCCGGCATTGTTGACCAGGATGTCGACCGGCCGCTCCCGTCCGGCCAGATCCGCGCCGAGCGCCGCGACCGCGGCCGGGTCGGCGAAATCAGTGCGGATCGCTTCGAAAGACCGGCCGGCCGCGGTCACATCCTTCTCGACGTCGCTGCCGGAGGCCTCCAGGTTCGCGCTCACGCCGATGACGTCCGCCCCGGCTTCGGCCAGCGCGCGGGCCATGGCCCGGCCGATGCCCCGGCGCGCGCCGGTGACCACGGCCAGGCGCCCGCCCAGGTCGAATCGATTCGAGCTCATGCCGCGCCCTCCCCGGTCCCGGCGGCGCAGTCCAAGAGGACCTTCATCACGTCGCCGCCTCCTTCCAGCGCCTCGAAGGCGCTCGGTGCCTCGGCCAGCGGCACGACCTTGCTGATCAGCTGTTCGGCCGGGATGGTGTCCTCGGCGATCAGGCGCACCGCCGTCTCGAAGTCCGCGCGGTCGTACAGCCGGGCGCCGATCAGCGTCAGCTCACGCCAGAAGAAGCGGTGCAGGTTCACCTCGCGGGGACGGGGATGGATCGCCACCAGGCACAAGCGCCCCCGCACCGCGAGGGAGTCCACGGCGGTCCGCACCCCGGCTTCGGCGCCGGAGACCTCGAAGGCGACCTCCGCGCCGGCGCCGTCGGTCCAGTCCTCGACGAGTTCGGACACGTCGACGGCGGCCGGGTCCCACGTGCTAAGGCCGAGTTCACCGGCCACGCGCCGGCGGTGCGGGCTCGGTTCCACCACCCGCACATCGCCGCCGGCGGCCTGGGCGACCAGCGCGATCAGCACGCCCACCGGTCCCCCGCCGACCACGACGACCCGTTCGCCCTCGCGCACGCCGGCGCGGCCGACGTCGTGCACGGCCACGGCCGTGGGTTCGACCAGCGCGGCCCGGTCCAGCGGCAGGGACTCCGGCAGGCGGACGAGCGTGGCGGCGGGCACGGTCCAGCGCTGCTGCATGGCCCCGGGCGAGTCGATGCCGATGAAGTCCAGGTTCTGACAGACGTGGCTGTTGCCGCGCCGGCAGGCCGGGCAGGTGCCGTCCCAGCGCAGGGGCATGACCGTGACCGGATCGCCGGGCGCGAAACCCTCGACGCCGGGCCCGAGGCGGACCACGCGCCCGGACATCTCGTGCCCGATCACGGCGGGCGCCTTGACCCGGGCGTCCATGTCCCCGTGGAAGATGTGCAGGTCGGTGCCGCAGATCCCGACGTAGGCCGGGGCCAGCTCGACCTCTCCGGGCCCGGGGGCGGCCGATGAGGCCGGGCCGGCGGTCAGGGTGCGAGCGGCGGTGTAATGCACCGCCAGCGTGGTGGTCATTGTCTCAAGACCCTTCTATAAGGGCTCTGCCCGGGGCCGGACCGCGCCGGTCGCGGCCCCGGGCAGAGTTCTGATCAGGTTCGGACAGATCCGGTACGGATCAGCCCAGGTTCCACTGCTGGTTGCCGCCACCGCCGCAGGTCCACAGCTCCACCAGGGTGCCGTTGGCGGTGCCGCCGCCGGTCACGTCCAGGCACAGGCCGGACTGCACGCCGGTGATCGTGCCGTCGGGGTTCAGGTTCCACTGCTGGTTGGTCTGGCCGTTGCAGGTGTAGGCGTCGACCGCCGTGCCGTTGGTCGTGCCCTGTCCCCAGGCGTCCAGGCACAGCTGGGTACTGCCGCTGAACAGGGTGATCTGGCCTGTCGAGGTGTGCGTCCAGGTCTGGTTGCCACCGCCGTTGCAGTCCCAGATCTGCTGCTTGGTGCCGGGAGTGGTGCTGGAGTTGTTGTCGTCCAGGCACTTGCCCGCGCCCACCGCATGGATCGCCGCGGTGCCGATGCCGCCGTTGGTGGTCACCCCGGCCTGGGCGATGACCTCCAGAGCGCCGGCCGGCCAGCTCGTTCCACTGACCTGGACGTTGCCGGTCAGCACGTTGTTGTGCGGAGAGCCGGTGGCGACGGCGGTGGAGCCGCCGTTGTACCAGTTGTTCGCGAAGGTGCTGTCGTTCGTGTTGTTGCTGGAGTTGGCGTTGGTGAACGCCCAGGTGCCGCTGTCCTGCACGACGTTGTTCGCCAGCGTCTCGGAGCGGGAGCCCTCGTCCAGGTACAGGCCGATGGTGTGCTGGTTGTCGTAGACGTAGTTGTCGTCCAGGGTGGAACCGGGGTTCGCCGACAGGGTGTAGATGCTGCCGCCGTCGTGGAAGACCTTCTTGGTGCCGTGGACCTTGTTGTAGGTGACGACGGTGTTCTTGAGCGTCGTCGGGGTGGTGTAGATCGGCTGGTAGTTGTAGGTGCCGCGGTTGACGTAGTCCTGGCTGCCGCCGGCGTCGTTGATGCCCCAGCCCCAGCCGATGTCGATGCCGTCGTAGGCCAGGTTCGACACCTCGTTGTGGGTGACGACGGCATGGGTGACGTAGGTGGACAGGATGCCGGGCATGTCCTTGTAATCCTGCGCCACGCCGGTCACGAGGTTGTTGCTGACGGTGATGTTCTGGTTGGTCATCGCCGCGTTGGACGGGTGGTGCGCGTCGGGCTCCACGCCGCCGACCACGACGCCGCCGCCGGCGTCGTTTTTGAACGTGTTGTGGTCGACGGTGACGTTCGAGGCGCCCAGGCCCGTGCCGGAGGCGACCGCGTCCGCGTCCTGGCCGATGCCCAGGCCGGTCTGGCCGAGGTTGGTGAACGTGTCACCGCTGAAGCTGATCGCGTTGGCCGCCGAGACCTGGACCGCCGCCGGGGCCTCGCCCCAGTCGTTGCGCGTGGACTCGAAGGCCTGGCAGCCGACGGCGCAGCCGTTCAGGAAGTCGGCGGGCTCGTTGGAGTAGGCGTGCGTGAGGAACGTGCCCGTCTGCTGGTCGGCGTACCCGATGTTGCTGCTGGGAGCCAGCCAGGTCGAGTGTTCGAAGCTGACGCCCTGGAAGGCGATGTTGTGCGCCGGGGCGGTGTAGCTGCCGCCGATGTCCACCAGCGAGGTCAGCCGGGGCAGTTCGACGTCGTGCGCCGACGGGTTCCACCCCGAGGGCGCCTTGTAGTAGAGCTGGCCGGCCGTCGGGTCGAGGTACCACTGCCCGGCCGTGTTCAGGAACGAGTACGAGTTCTCCAGCTGGAGCCCGCCTCCGTTGAAGGGGCTCTCCATGGTGTCGTAGCCCCAGCCGTTGTTCTGCCACGCCGGTTCCTGCATCGTCACGGTGGTGCCGCTGATGCTCTGTACCGGGGTGAAACGGTCCGTGAAGGAGTTCTGGGCCTCGAGCTCGATCCGGTTCTGTTCTGGCAGCGAGGCCAGATAGTTCAGGTTCGAGTTCTTGATCGTCAGACCGGAGTCGGTGAAAGCGATGTCGCTGCGCGCGATGGTGATCGCCGCGCGCGGCGCGGCGGAACCGTCGACGTAGAGCTGCCGCGAGTCGGCCCCGACGGGGACGGAGGCGGCGTAGATGTTGTTCGCAGAGTCGTGCAGGGTCCAGCCCGTGACCTGCTGGCCGCCGGAGATCACCGGAGTCTGGCCCGAGGCCGCCTTCCAGTAGACCGTGTGCCCGTTGCTGCCCGAGTCGGCGCTGCCGAGGCTGAGCGGGGCGGACAGCCGGTAGGTGCCGCCGGCCAGCTGGACGACGATGTCGCCGCTCATGGACCCGTCGATGGCCTCGACGGAGGACTTCGCCTGGGTCAGCGAGCACGGCGCGGCGGCGGTGCACGAGGTGCCGCTGCCGGTCGGCGAGACGTAGAGCGTGGCGGCGGTAGCGGCCTTCGCGGCCGTCGGAGCCAGGACGGCGGCACTGGCCGCCACGACGGCTAAGGCCGCCGTGAGGGCCGTTCTCTTCCGCCGGGGGCGTCCCGGGTGGTTCAGGGGGTCGGGCGTCATGATCTTCCTCCTGATGGAACCTGGTGGGGGTGGACCGCCCGGGCCGCTGTGCGGACCGGGCGGGGTTCGCGGTGAGGGGGGGTTCAGGGTGCGGAAGGCCGTGCGGTCACGCGCCCGGTTCGTCGCCGAGGTGCCAGATCTCGGGCAGGTCCGTCCAGCGGCTGCCGTCGGCGGAGTCCGGCCAGGGCTCCTGGCAGGGGTCTGTGAAGGTCCACCAGCGCTGGGTCTCCGGGTCGGCCTTGATGGTTTCGAGGTCGGCCGCGAAGTCCTCGCCGTGGTACTCGTAGTAGGCGAAGAGCAGGTCTTCGTGCAGGAAGATGCTGTAGTTGGCGATGTTCGCCGCCCGGATGGCGGCCTCGACGGCGGGCCAGACTTCGCGGTGCAGCGCGAGGTATTCCTCGCGCATCTCGGGCCGCAGCCGGGCGACTTGGGCTATGCGCTGCATGTCGTGCCCTTTCAGATCGACGGAATGTCGGCTGGAGCGGTGGAACGGACCCGGTACACGCGCTGCGCATTGGCTCGCAGCACGGCATCGGCGGTCGCCGCGGGATATTGGGCGAGGGCTTCGAGGACCACGGCGAGCCAGTCCTCGTAGGTGGTGGCCAGCGTCATCACCGGCCAGTCGCCGCCGTACAGGCAGCGCTCGGCGCCGAAGGCGTCGAGAGCCTCGTGCAGCAGCGCGATCGTGCCGGTCCGGGACGTGCCGGCGTCGAGCTCGGTGGCCAGGCCGGAGAGTTTGACCACGACGTTGTCGTGCTCGGCCAGCCGCCGCAGCGCCCCTCGCCAAGCACTGTGCTCGACCGCGGACTTCGGCTTGCCCAGGTGGTCCAGGACGATCGTGGTCCGCGGGCAGGCCGCGACCAGTTCGGCCAGCTCGGGCAGCTGGTGTTCGCGCACACACGCGTCGAACGGGAGTCCGGCCTCGCCGAGCAGGCGCACCCCGGCGCGCAGGCCGGCGTCCGCCAGGAATCCCGCCGGCTCGTCCTGCACATTGCGGCGGACACCCACGACGAACGGGTCGTCGGCATAGCGGTCGATCGCGGTCCGGGCCGACTCGGGGTCTTCGAGCCGGACGTGGGCCACCGCACCGACGATCCAGGGATGGCGCACCGCTTGGTCCCGGACCCATTCGACCTCCGCGCCGGCGTGCTCCTGCGCACAGCCGGCCTCGACGAAGACCGCCGAGGCGGCCGCGGGGCGGACGGCGGCGAAGTCGTCGGGAGTGAACGGGACGTTCAGCGACGGGGCGTCTTCGAGCCAGGGATAGCTGATGGTCCCGCGGGGATCCCAGAAATGGACGTGCGAGTCCAGGACCGCGGTGCCGGCGGTCATTCGGAATCCCCTGTCTGCTGGGCTCCGGCATCGAAGGGGGTATCGAAAGGGGTGCGGTACGAGGGCTGGTGGGCGCGCAGCTCAAGGCGCAGCGTCAGTCGGACGCGGGTGGAGCGGGGCAGCTCGACGGTGAGCCAGGGCCCGCCGACTTCTGCCGAGTTCTCAGTCAGGGCCGGCTCCCGGTGTCCGTAGTCGTAGAGGTCGCCGATCCAGGAGGGGTCTTCGCAGGCGGTGTAGGAGACGGTGCCGATGGCGTGTTCCGCGAAGGCTCCGGCTTGCACGATCACGGTGCGCGCGGACTCCGGGTCGAGGTTGATCAGCTCCACGACGGTGGCCTGCGGGTCGATGCCGGAGACCAGCGCCGCGACCGAGGGCGGCAGTCCGGGACGGCGCGCTTCGGCGTCGTAGTAGCGCAAGCGCGCCTGCTGGAGGCCGCCGTTGTACAACACCTGCGGGCCGCCCCAGGTGAGCTGGACCAGCGCCTCGGTGACCACGGGGTTGGACAGCTGCCACAGGTGGATGTCGGCTTCGGGCACGTCCAGGCCGCGGTAGCGCTCCATGCGGGTGAGGCGGTGGCGCACTTGGGCCTGGGCGGCGGCCAGGATGCGTTCGGGGTAGCCGGGGTCGTCGCCGGACAGGAACGCGTACCAGGGTTCTTCGTGCCCTGATTCTTCTTTGCTGCGGAAGGGCCGCACGGTGCTCCAGTCGATGCCGGAGGCTTCACGCAGCCGTTCGATACGTTCGCGGTCGGCGGCGGAGGCGGTGTGGTGCCACAGCGCAGCGGGCACCACCAGGGGCATCGGGTTGTAGTCGAACCAGCCGTCGTCGCCGTACCGGTAGGGCACGTGCAGCGTGGGGGTGCCGACGTCGTCGAGCAGCTGGATGGTCCATTTGGACTGCAGGCTGGAGTCCGCCTCGGCGAAGGCCATCGTCTCGCCCTGGGAGATGACCGCGTCCAGGGTGGGGCCGACCAGGTCCAGGAAGGAGTCGTCGCCGGTGGCGGTGGCCGCGGCCAGGGCGGCCACGGCGGCGGCGGGTCCGACGCTGTGCCAGCCGTGCGGCCAGTTCCAGCCGTAGTGGCCGCCGTACCAGCGGCCTTCCAGCAGGCCGCCGACGGTGCCGTCGGGGGCGACGTTGTCCGGCAGGATGCCGGCGTTGGCGGCGGCGCGCTCCCGCCAGGCGCCGACATACTCCACGATCCAGTCCCGGTAGCGGTCCTCGCCCGTGAGGATCAGGGCATTGAGGGCGAGGCCGGTGGCCGCCAGGTTGACCGCAGTGTCGCCGACTCCCGTGCGCAGCCGCATCTGCTCACCCAGGCGCGGGTCCGCGTCCAGCGGCGGCGTCGCGGCGCCGTCGGGCAGGATCCAGTTCAGCGGGAAGCCGTACATCTGGGCTTCCTGGGGCAGCCAGGGGTAGTACTCGCCGTCGGACAGGCCCTGCCGCTGGGGGTCGCTGCCGTTGTGGGGCCGCGTGATGATGCGGTGTTCGGGGTCGTAGTTGCCGCGCGCCGGATCGACGTAGAGCTCTGCGAACCGGACCGCGCGCTCGCTCCAGCGCTCGGGCGCGGCCATGCACAGGAAGTAGAACAGCAGCAGGCTCTCGCCCTGGTGGAACCAGTCGTATCCGCGCTCGTACTCGTCCTTGAGCATGCCCAGGTCCGTCAGCTGACGGGTGACGCCTTCCCAGTGCCGTTCGGAGGCGGCCAGCAGATCGTCGGCACCGCCGAGCAGATACAGCTGCGGCCAGTTGAAGAAGACCTCGTAGAAGTCGTCGCCGCCGTCACGGCTGGACAGCTTGCCGGAGTACTTCAGCTCGCCGCCGGGGCCGGTGAAGTCCTCGGCGAACCGCCGCCAGGCCCGGTCCAGCAGGCCGAACAGCTCACGCTGCGCCAGCGCCCAGCCGGGCGGTTCCAGCAGCGGCACCGAGGCCGTGATGACGGACTTCATAGGGATCTCTCCGTTTCGGTCAAGGCTTCACCCACACCCGGCGGCCTGTGATCGCCGCGGGCGAGGAGAGCGCTGTGGTGCGGTGGTGCCGTGGTTCAGCTCTTGGTCGCGCCGGCGAGCATGCCGGTCACCAAGAAGCGCTGGGAGAACAGGAAGACGACGAGGACCGGGGTGATGGCCAGCAGGGTGGCCAGCGCGAGTTCAGGACGCTGCACGGCCAGATCGCCCACCGTCGGGTTGAACTGCGGCACGTCATCGAGCAGCGTTCCCAGCCCCACCTGGACCGGGTACTGGCTGCTCTGCGGCAGCATCACGTAGGGCAGGAAGTAGTTGGTCCAGTTGGCCACGAAGCTGAAGAACCCGACCAGCGCGACGATCGGCATGGCCAGCGGCACGGCGACCCGGCGGAACACACCGAACTCGCTGCAGCCGTCCAGCCGCGCGGCCTCGAGCAGCTCCCTGGGAAGCGCGGTGCTGAAGTAGATATAGGCCAGATACACACCGAACGGATAGAACGCATAGGGCAGGATGATCGACCACATCGACCCGATCAGGTGCACCGCGTTGATCTCCAGGAACAGCGGCACCACCAGGGTCGCGTTGGGCATGAGCATCACGATGAGGGTGGCGATCAGCAGCACGCGGCGTCCGCGGAACTCGGTCATCGCCAGCGCGTAGCCCGCCGGGATCGCCACCACCAAGGTGATCGCCAGCGCGAGGAACGAATAGAGCGCCGAGTTGCGAAGCCACTGGAAGACGGCGTCGTCCTGATAGGCCGTCAGCGCGTCCCAGTTCGCCTTCAACGCGTGCCAGGAGCCGAACGACAGCGGGTTGCCGTGGACGAGCTGGTCGTCGGTCTTGGTCGCGGCGAGTACCAGCCACAGCACCGGTAGCACGAAGAAGACCACGAACAGGCCGAGGACCAGAGCGGGCAGCGGATTGCCCGGCCTGCGGCGCGTGGCGCGGCGCGCCGGCCCCGAATCGGCGGGCGATGTCAGCCCCCGCATGCGAATGCCCGGGTGGGTCTCAGTCGGCATCGAAGAACCCCGATCTGGCGACGAACAACGCGGCGACGACCAGACCCACCAGCAACAGCTCGACCGAGACGGCGGCGGCGGTGTTCACATCGTTGTTCTGGAAGGCGAAGTCATAGGAGAGCTGGTTCAGCGAGTAGTCCCGGCCCGCGACGCCGACGCTGGCCTGCGCCAGCAGCTGCGGCTCGACGAACAGCTGGGTGCCGCCGGCGAAGGCGAGGATCACCATGTAGACGATCCATTTGCGCAGCATCGGGATCTGGATCCGCCGCGCGGTCTGCCACGCCGACGCCCCGTCGATCCGTGCGGCCTCGATCACCTCGTGCGGGATGTTGTTCAACGCCCCGTGCATCACCACGATCCACCCGCCGGCCCCCGTCCAGAACGCGATCAGGGTGAACAGCACCGGCAGATGCCCCGGCGCGACCACCTGCCCGAACGTCGCGAACCCCATCGCGCGGAGCAGGAAGCTCACCGGGCTCACCGAAGGATCCAGCAGGAACAGCCAGACCATCACGCTGGCCGCACCGGCCAGCGCGCCGGGGATGTAGTACACGAACCGCAAGGCCTTGCTCACACCGCGCGCCGAGAGCCGGTGCAACAGCAGGGACAACCCCACGACGAAGACGACCAGCGCCACCAGCCAGAGCACCAGATACAGCGCGACATGCCCGACGGCCGCGCCGAAGCGGAAATCGGAGGCCGCGTCGGTGAAGTTCGACAGACCGGTGAAGCGGGCGTTCGCGTCGGTGAAGGCGAAGTAGACCGCATAACCGGTCGGCACGACGCCGAAGGCGATCAGCAGCACTACGTAGGCGGCGACGAAGCCGTGGCCGGCCCGGCCGGGCCACAACGCGCGCCGCGTCGTGGCCCGGCCGGTGGTCTGGAGCGGGGAGCTCACTTCGACGTCACCTGGTATCCGTCGGTCTTGGCGTAGTTGACGATGGCGTCGTGCCAGGCGGGCAGGAGCGAGGTGATGGTTTTGCCGGCGGTCATGCCCGGGGTGACGGTGGCGGCCCAGATGGATTCCTGGCTGAACTGGCCATAGCCCCAGCCCGGCCAGACCTGGTTGGCCGCGGCGGTCAACACCGCGCTGGGGTCGTTGGCGTAGTACCCGGAGGCGGCCTGGGCGGACAGCCAGGTCTTGGCCGCCGCGTTGTAGGCGGGGAAGCCCGGGGCCAGCTTGCCCTGGTAGTCATCAGAGGTGGTGACCCAGGTCAGGAAAGCCGTGGCGTCCTTGAGGTTCTTGCTGTGCGCCGACAACAACCAGGTGCCGCCACCGACGTTGCCGACCGCGGGGCTGGTGTCCCCGGACCACTGCGGCATCGGCGCCACACCGATCTGACCGGCCGGGGTCTTGAACGTGCCCTGGAACAGCGCACCGCCGTACCACGCCGGACCCGGCATCATCAGAATCTTGTCCGGCTCGTTCTTGTCGAAGTCCGAGGAGAACACACTGGAGGCGGACAGAGTCTTGTTCGCAAGCATCGCATCCAGGAGCTTGGCCATTTTGGTGCAGGCCTCACTGGTGGTGGTGACGGTGACCGCCTTCGGGCCGGTGATCTGGTTGGCCCCGCACTTGCCCGCCCACAGGTAGATCTCCGGGGCGAAGGTGTCGCCGGCGGCACCGAGCAGGTACCCGGGGTGTTCGGCGGCGACCTTCTCCCCCAGCGCCTGGTACTGCTCCCAGGTCGTGGGGACCTGGTAGCCCCACTGCTGCATCAGTTTGGCGTTGTACCACAACACCGTCTGCGACAAGTCGTTGCGCAGGCAGTAGACAGTGCCATCCACCGTGCAGGGAAGGTTCGCCCCCGTAGCCCAACCATCCAACGTCGCCTGCGGAACCAGACCCTTGTTCAACGGCGCCACGAACCCGGCCTGCACCGCCCACGACGTCTCGTTGTTCTGCGAACTGAACACCACATCCGGCCACCCCGAACCAGTCCGGTTGAACAAGCTCACCTTGGTCTGCAGATAGTTCGAACCGTTGGCATCCCCGTCATAGGACACGATGTCCATCTTCACCTCAGGATGCTGCTTCTGATACAGCTGCGCCGCAGGCATCCGCGTCGAATCAACCCACACCGTGAGCTTCCCACCGGACTGC
>Ga0207671_10004789_pt1 | contig 12752 bp, 7 predicted proteins | sample KBSC24metaG_FD_184352 | JGI IMG/M metagenome (GOLD analysis project Ga0207671, IMG submission 184352) | Corn rhizosphere microbial communities from Kellogg Biological Station, Michigan, USA - KBS C2-4 metaG (SPAdes) (version 2) | ecosystem: Host-associated > Plants > Roots > Rhizosphere > Soil... | reverse complement strand
GGTGTCGAGCACTTCCGCGGCTACGTGCGGCCAGGCAAAGCGCTCGGCCCGCTCGCGCGCGGCCGCGGCCATGCGCTCGCGGCGCGGGCGCTCGAGCGCCAGCAGGCGCAGCGCCTCGGCGAGCGCGAGCGGATCGCCCGACGTCACGAGCTGTCCGTCGACGCCGTCGCGTACGACGTCGCGGTAGCCGGGGATGTCCGAGGCCAGCACGGGCGTGCTCGCGGCGAAGGCCTCCGTCAGGATCATGCCGAAGCTCTCGCCGCCCAGCGACGGCGCGCACAGCACGTCGGCGCGCGCCAGCTCGGCCAGCTTGCGCTCGTCTGAAACCTTTCCCAGCGCGCGCACGCCGCGGTCGTCGAGCGCCATGTGCGCGACCTCCTGCGGCGATGCGCCGACCAGCGTAAGCGTCGCAGGCAGATGGTCGCGCAGCGCCTCGAAGGCGCGCAGCAGCACGGGCAGCCCCTTGCGCTCGACGGCCTGCCCGATGAACAGGATGCGCAGCTCCCGCCGCACGGGTGCATCCCCGTCGGTCTGCGCGCCGATGTGAGCAAGGTCGGCCGCGGTGGGGATGTGCACGCCGTTGGGCACGATGCGATAGCGCCCGCCGTAGAAGCGCCTGGCGGTCCAGGCGGCGGCCTCCGACACGGCGATCCGCACGTGCAGGCGATTCATGCGCCGGCGACCGCCGAGTCCGACCGCGACGACGCCGTTGGTGAAAGCGTTCTCCGAGTAGGTGTGAAAGGTGCCGACCAGCGGCAGCTCGCCGGCCGAGCAGAGCGCGTCCCAGCCGAGCATCGGCACGACCGGCTCGTGGATGTGCACGACGTCATAGCCGCCGTCGCGCAGCTCTTGACGAAGCGCAAACACCGCGTGCGGCGTGAGCGCCATGTTGGAAACGGCGCCGTTGGCCGGAATGCCGCAGGTCCGCCCCAGCCCGACGAAGCCCGCGGGCCTCGGATGGCGCTGCGGGCGCGCGCCGCGGTGCAGGCGGCGCGAGAGCCTGTCGTCGGGGTCGAAGGGTGCGAGGATGCGCGCCTCGTGACCCGCCTGGTCGAGCTCGCGCGCGAGCGCCTCTATGTGGCGGGTGACTCCACCGGGATAAGTCCAAGAGTACGGCGAAAGCAGCGCGACGCGCACGGCCCAACTCTATCCACACCGCACGTCGCCGGCGGTGGCACGGCCTCGACCGACGGGCGCCGGCTGCGATAATCGGGCGGCGTGAGCGCTCGCCACTTCGTCAAGTACACGTTTCTGAAGGTCGATCCGGCCTGGCGGCGCCTGGACGCCGAGCGCCGCGCCGAGGACAAGCGCGAGCTGCTGGCGGCCTGCGAGGACTTCGCCGACGGTCACCTGCTGCAGACCTTCTCGCTCGTCGGCACGCGCGGCGACGCCGAGCTGATGCTGCTCGCCGAGGCGGAGAACCTCGACCGCATCCACGAGTTCCACGTCGTGCTCGCCCAGAGCGGGCTGATGAAGTGGGCGGAGATCTCGCACTCGTTCCTGGGCATGCGCAAGAGCTCTGAGTACTCCGAAGACGAGCGCACGGTGCCGCGCGGCTTTCGCGGCAAGTACGTGTTCGTGTACCCGTTCGTCAAGTCGCGCGAGTGGTACGCGCTGGCGGCCGAGGAGCGCTGGCGGATCATGCAGGGACACATCGAGGTCGGGCGCGAATACGCCGGCGTGGACAACCACACGGCGTACTCCTTCGGCCTGGACGACCAGGAGTTCGTCGTCGCCTTCGACACCGACGACGTCGGCACGTTCCTCGACCTCGTGCAGCGCCTGCGCACGACCGAGGCCTCCCGCTACACCGTCCGCGACACGCCCAGCTTCACGTGCCTTGCGATGTCGCTGGAGCGCGCGCTGAACGCGCTCGACGGCGAGTCCGTCACGCTCGCGGGCGCGCTGCAGGCGGGCGGCTAGCCGGTGGCGCCGCGCAAGTCGACGCCGCCGCAGGCGCCGACGCGCAAGGCGTCCACGCCCAAGGTGTCCACCCCCAAGGTGTCCACGCGCAAGGTGTCCACGCGCAAGGCGCTCGAGCACCTGCGCACGAGCGATCCCGTTCTGGCGAGCATCATCGAGCGGACCGGCAAGCTGCCGAGCTCACGCGACGGCCGTCCCGATCCCAGCGACCATTACGGCGCACTCGTACGTTCGATCGTCGGCCAGCAGCTCTCGGTGCTCGCCGCGCGCGCGATCTACGGACGCCTGATCGCGCGCTTTGACGGGCGGCCGCCGACACCGCAGGAGATCCTCGCCGAGGAGCCCGAAGAGCTGCGCGCCGCCGCGGGGCTTTCGCGCGCCAAGGTCGGGTTTTTGCGATCCCTCGCCGAGCACGTGCTGTCGGGCGAGCTGGAGCTCGAGCGCCTGGACGCCCTTCCCGACGACGAGGTGGCCGCCGAGCTGGTCGCGGTCAAGGGCCTCGGCGAGTGGACCGCGCAGATGTTCTTGATGTTCCACCTGGAGCGGCCCGACGTGCTGCCCACGGGCGATCTTGGCATCCGTCGGGCGATCGAACGCGCCTACGGCCTCGATGCGCTGCCGGCGCCGGCGGAGATGATCTCGATCGCGCAGCCGTGGCGACCGCACAGGACGCTCGCCTGCAGGTACCTCTGGCGCTCGCTGCAGAACGAGCCGGCGTGAGCGCGGACGGGCAGCCGCCGCACGGCTGGCTGCCCGTCTCGCAGTTTGCTACTTCGCTTTGAACTCCATCGGTTCTTCGTTGATGACTTCGATCAGCTTGATCAGAAGCGTCGCTTCTTCGGTCGTCGTCGTGACTCCCGAGACCAGTTTCACCGACAGCGTGTCTTTTTCGCCGCCTTCGAACATTTCCGGCACCTGTTTGCCGGCGGAGGTCCTGTAGAGGATCTTCCATTCCGAGCGCATCGAGTTGAGCGGTCCAAGGCGTCCGATGACCGACCCTTCGAGCGTACCGGTGAATTCAGGCAGTTCCAGAGGTTCGCCGCAGGTGAACGTCGCCAGCGCCGGCGAACGCTTCAGGTCCAGGCCTACGCCAACTCGGCCGTTGACGTTGACGAATCCCAGTTCGCCTTCGAGCGGCAGCGTTTCGATTTCGCCTTCTTTGGCCGGGTTGCTCTGGCACTTCTTGTGGGTCGTCTGGTCAAGGCAACCGATCAGGTCGAGCGTCACCGACGCCGTTTTCGCCCCCGTGTATTCGCCGTTGAACGTGGCGGCCGCACAGGCGATCGTCAGGTTCGCCGTTTTCAGCACCGGACCTTCGGCGCTCGTGCCTTCGAATTTCGGTTTCGGGCCCGGCCCCGGGATGAAGTTGTATTTGCCTTTGCCTTCCCCGGGCGTGACGCACTTCGCTCCCGCATATTCTCCGGACTTCGGTACTTCAGCCGGAACGCACCGTCCCAGTTCGGGCAGCGCTGCCGAGGCGCTCGCGGAAGCCAGCGCCCCTAGCGCGAGCGCGGCGACCAGCGCCACGCCAGCAGTCTTGATCATTTTCATCCGAATCTCCCTTTCCCTCTCTCCGGTAGCCTGGGGACCAGCGTCAGGCAGCCGCTCCGTACCGCCGCTGAACACCCCACGCGTCGCCCCTACGGGCGGTCTTTACCCCGATTCCGACGCCTCCAAACACGGGCGAGACCGCGTGTCCAGCCGGCCAGGGCCCGTGGCGGCGCCTTGCAGGGCCGTCGCAGGTAGCCGCGAACGCCGATCGTTGCAGGCAGCCGCGAAGGCCGATCGTTTCAGAAGCCGCCGGCGCGAACGTGGCGGGGACCTGCGAGCTCGATCTCGCGCCTACTTCTTCCTGCTCGAGTGCTTTTTCGCCTTCTTGGGACCGTACTTCTTGCGGGCATGCTTTTCGCATGCCACGCGCTTGGCCTTGTTGTGTTTCCTGTGGCACGCCTTCAGGGCTTTCTTCAGCTTCTGCGCGCGGGTCAGCTTCACCTTATGGACGCCCTTGACGCAGCCCGTGAGCCCGACTTTGGTTTGCTGCTTGATCAGGGCGCCGTTCTGCGCGGTGATTTCGGTCGGGATCACGAGTTTGGTCGCACACAGGCTGTAGTGCTGATTTTCCGGCACGTTGGCCGTCAGCGCCGAGTGCGGGCCGGTGGGAAGTTCGGTTTCGAACGTCGTGAACGGCGCATCGGGCGTGCTTTCGAAGCGCGAGTAGGTGATGCCCTTTTTGATGTCGGTCTTGCCGTCGAGGATCAGCGTGATGCCTTCGCCCTGCAGCACGAACTCGACATCGGGGAATCCGGCGTTGCCGTGGGACACGAGGTAGGCGGGCCCGGTCAGAGGGCTCTTCAGGACCGGCGTGTGGATGGTGGCCTTGCCGATCACGGAGCCTTCGTTGCAGGTCGCCGGGTTGGCGTTGAACAGCGCATCGACGCACGCTTTCTGAATCGTCGTCAGTCGCGAAGGCAACGCCTTGGGCAGCGTGAGGAAGACCTTGGCGATGTTGGCCTGGCCGAGTCCGGCCGACGTCACCTTGACGTTCAGACTCGCCCCGTTGGCTTTGCTGGCTTTGCCCCCGGCGACCGCGGTCAGCTTTGGGGCGAAGGGAAGGCTGGCGCAGTTGACGACCTGGAAGGACGAGGACACCTGTGCCGATCCGCCCTGCGACCCCTTGAGCGTCCCGTCGATCGTTTTCGGCGTGCAGTTGGTCGGGTTGAACTGGAAGCCGGGCCGATCGACGGTCACGTGGATCTGCTTCAGCTGCACCGGGACGCCGGTCTGGGTGCTGGTGGTGTTGATCATCGTCGGCAGCGCGCTGTCGATCGTGACTGCGGCCGTGTTCGGGTCGACGGTCAGCGAGGCGCGCGTGACCACGTTGCCGAAGTTGAACGGACCCGCGACCGTCGGGATCACGACCGAGAGGCCGAACGGCGCGCCGTTGTAGGGGCCCGTGATGTAGACCCGGCCGCCGGTCTCGGTGAACGGCTGGCTGCCCAGGCCTGCGGTGGCGGTCGCGTGCCCGATCAGGCTGTCGTCGCCGCACGTGCCCGCCGAAGCCTGCGGTTCGGGGCACAGCGTGACCGTGGACAGGAGCGCCGCCAGTCCGGGCGGAAGGCGCATCGACAGCGAGGTCGGGGCCTGGTTGTTGTCGGGGCGGCTGAGCGTCAGGTCAAAGCCGGTGAAGCCGGCGGCCGCGTTGCTGGTCGTCCCGGCGTGGAAGCCGGGCGTCAGCGGCAGCGGGTTGGAGCAGCCTTTGCCTTCGGCGCCGGAGCTGACGTTGAAGCTGGCCGTGACCGTCTTCGGCGAAGCCGGCGTCGACCACGGCACGAACGTCGCCTGCGTCGTGTAGTCGCCGCAAAGCGGTGGCGTCGTGATCGAGGCGCCCGGGCCGCCGAACAGTTCCAGCTTGAGGTCTTCGAAGGGCAGCTGCGGCGTGTTCTTGAAGGTCGTCGTGATTTGTCCGGTGCTCGTGTTCAGGCTGATTTCGCCCGCGAGCTTGACGAGCACCTTGGAGACCGGGTCCTGCGCGACGATGTACATCGCGAACAGCGAGCCGAACGGGTTGGCGTTCTGCTGGGCGAGATAGACGCCGCCTTCGATTTCGTTGGGCAGGTCCGGCGTCTTGATGTGCACGACGCCGACCTTCGATCCGTTCGGGCAGAAGTTGACGCCCGGGACCAGTTCGTTCGGTTCGGGTATGTGCCTGGTGAACAACGGCGCGATGATCGATGGTTCGTTTTCACTGATTGGACCGAGGCCCAGGGAGCCAATCAGGCCTTCCGAGCACGCTTCCAGGCCGTTCGCGGCCGACGGGCTCAGCAGCACGCCCTGGGGCAGCGTCACCGCGGTTTCCTTGATCGCCGACACGGCGAGGCCGCCCAGTTCGAGCGTCGGCGCCTGCGGCAGGTGCACGTTGACCGTCAGCCCGCTCGGCGTGTTGCCGGCGTGTGTTTCGGGTTCCGTGGAGATCGACGGTTCGAAGGGCAGTTTGTCGCAGCCTTCCAGGTGAAATCCCGGTTCCCAGGTCGCCGGCTGCCACCTCGGGTCCGAGGCGTCGGCGCGGCCGTCGGCTTCGCGCGCGCCCGGTTCCAGCCAAGAGTCCACGAGCACGGAGGCTTTCCAGTCCGCCGCACAGGACGTGGGCAGCGCGAGGAACGCCTTGGAGAGTCGCGATGACGGTGTGCAGCCTTTGTGCGTCGGGTTGGCGGGCTGCTGGTTTGCGCCACCGACCAGGCAGCTCCATCCACGAGACAGGTCGTGGCTGGCATCGCCCGGTTCGCCCCACAGCGTCAGGCGGCTGCCGAGAATCTGCACGGCCTGCGAGGCGTTGTTGATGTTTGCCACGACGCTGTAGTCGCCGCCGGTGGAGACGGAAGTGTCGAGGAACGCCGTGACTTTGAGGACCTCGAAGGCGAACCGCGCCGGCTCGCCCGGAGCGGGGGTCAGGTTGAACACCGGCACGGTGCGGTGTGTGGCGTGGATGGAGAACGGTTCCTGCACGGCCACGACGGCGACGCCCACGGCGGTGTTGGCGGGACAGTGGTTGCTGCTCCCGTCGGATTCGAGCGTTGCGAAGTCCGACTCCGAGCACTGCGGGATGGCGTCCGCGTTCGTGTCGCCCACCAGGCCCGGCGGCAGCGTCACCTGCACGTCGCGCAGCAGCGCAGGGGCGCCGGGATAGATCACGCCGTTGCGGTTGTTTTCGAGCACCTGGTTGAAGTCCAGCAGCGTCGTGAGCTGGAACGGGTGCGAGCCTGCCTGGGTGTCTGTCGAGCCACCCTCGTTTTCGGCCGTGAACTCGAAGTTTTCAATGCCGAAGCTCGTTTCTTCGGGACCGACCTTGAAGTCGGTGGAGATCGACGCGGTCGGCAGCGAGCCGCCTTCGACCTTCGTTTCGTTCGTGACCGTGCCGGCCGCGGCTTCGACCTGGACGTGAATGAAGATTTCGAGCACTTCGAATTCCGGCAGGTCTTTGTCGTAGGTGCACGTGACCGTTTCGCCCGTCGTGGCGCTGCCCGGCGTCGTTTCGCACGTGAGGAAGTTGCTGTTGTATGCCGTCGTGGCAAACGTGCTGACCACTTTCAGGCCGACCGGAAGCGTGTCGGTGATCTTGATCGGCGAGCTGGAGCCGAGGGCTTCGGCGTCGCCGACGTCGACCGCCGTCAAGACGATCTGGTCTTCGTGGCCGGGCTGCAGCGTGGTCGGCGCGGGCCGTGCCTCCAGCCGCCACCAGGGCGAGGCGGCGTGCGCCGACGTGGCGAGCGCTCCCGCCATGACCGCCAGCAGCGCAACCGTGGCGAGGATGCAACCGAGCAGGCGCGAGCTCGCCTGTGCGTGTGTACGGCTCATTTCTTCTTCGCTTTCTTGGCTGCGTACTTGTGCCGCGCGCGCTTCTCGCACTTCGCGCGCTTGTGCTTGGCGTGCTTGTACTTCTTCTTACAGCTCTTGAGCGCTTTGGACAGCTTCTGCGCGCGGGTCAACCGTTTGGGAGCGACCGCCGTTTTGGAGGGAAGCGCCTGGACCTGCGGAGCGATGCTCACCGGCCCCAACGATTCGCTGGAAGCGCTGCCGAAGCTGGGCGTGTTGGCGCCCCCGGTGCGGCAGGTTGCTTCGCTGCTGCATGGGGCGGCGGGCGGTGGCGGCGGCGTAATGCACGGCGAGGCTTCAGTGCAGACGCGCGCGTCGTAGGCGTCGAACACGCTGTCCACGTCGGTTGGGACGAGGCTCTGCGACGTCAGGAAGAACACGTCGTTGCCACTTGCGCTTGCGTCGAGGAACGCCGATTCACGGTCAGACGTGCCGGAGGAGAGCATCGACACGCAGCCTCCCGCCGTCGTGCAGCTTCCCACGCCCTGCGGCTCGTACTGGTAGACATCCGGCACCCCGACTTCGGTCGTCACGCTTTCGCCTTCGCTCGCGCCGGGGATCGTCTCCATGCGCCGGTTGGTGTCGCCTTCTACGAGCGAGTCGGCGCTGTTGAAGTACACGCGTCCGTTGTCGAGCAGGTAGCGCGCCTGGTAGGGGGACTCCAGGCTGTTCAGCGCGGTCCATGCGGGGATCGAGGCGGCCAGCCAGCGGTTCGTCCACGCGGCCGAGTAGGGGTCGACGATCAGACCGGTGCCTTCGCCGGCCTTTTCGGTGTCGAAGACGCCGGTCGGACGCTGCGCCGGGTTCGGGTTGCACGAGACGCAGGTGATCGGCTGCGCGGTCGCACTCGCGTCATAGAGGAAGACCTCCTCGTCGCGCGCTTCCTGTGCAGCGGGGTTCGCATCGCGGTTGTCGTAACCGGTCAAGGGCACGTTGGACATGAACGCCAGGAAGCGTCCATTGGGCGACACGCGCGCGGTCAGGTTCCACTGGCGAGTCCCGGCGTAGCCCCAGTCGGCCGCATCTTCGGCGGAGAGGACGGTGATCAGCTTGGGGTCTTCCCAGGCTTCGCCGTTGAAGTGGGCTTCATAGAGGTTGCAGCTCGCTCCGGCGGTCACGACCTGTTCGGTGACCGGGTTGGGGCAGTTGCCGGTCGTTCCGCCAGCCTGGGCGCCATTGGCGACGAAGAACACCGACGTTCCTTTTTCGCTTGCGCCGAGCACCTCGCCGACCACGTCGCCGGGCCCCGTGAAGCCATGTGCCGGGCCGGTCAGGTCGGTCATCTTCGGACAGTTTTCGGTGGCGATCGTCGGGCCGACTTCGCACACGTAAAGGTCGGCGGGGCCGACGGTCGTTCCTTCGACTTCCCTGGTCCCGAGCAGCAGCGAGTCGCTCGTCAGACCTGCCGTGTCGGTGAAGAAGACCTTCGAGCCGTCGGTGCTGGCGGTTTGGAAGTGGACGTCGGCTTTCCCGGCCCCCTTGACTTCCTGGCCTTCCAGCGCGTCGACGCGGACCGTCTGGGATGTCTGGGTGTCGCGCATGAAGAGATCTCGGCGTTCGCTGCCTTTGAATTTGAACGCGTTGAAGAACACCCTCGACCCGTCTTCGGAGACGGCGTTGCGGACGCCGCGGGTGATCGCTTCGCTGTCGTTGCCGAGCTCGGCGCCGGGCGCCGCTTTGGTGGCCCCCGGCTTGATGCCCACGAGCTGGAGCTGTTCTCCGACCGGGAGGCCTGCGTTCCACTCGTACAGGCCGCCTTCGGGCGCCGGAAACGTCGTGAGCGGCACTTCGGATTCAAAGACCGCGTGATCGAGATCGGCGCTCGCGCCGGCGAAGCTCAGTTTCCCGCCGAACTGCGTTTTTTCGCCGCCGCTGCTGCCGGTGACGTTTTCGTCGGTGACAAGCGCTTCGAAGCAGGTCGCCGGCGAGGCTTCACAGGTGAGGTTGTGACGGACGTACAGTGAGCGTTCTTCGCTGCTTGCGCCCGTCAGCGGCGGTTCCTGCAGCTGAGCCGTCCCGAACGGCTGAACCAATGCGCTTGCGAGGCTCGGCGAGAACGCGCGATACTCCTGAGCTTCCCCCGACTTGATGCCTTCCCCTTTGTTGTTGGGCGTGACGATGTCTTTCGACTGCCACGCGCCCGGGACGCGCCGAGACATGACCTGGTTGCCTTCGATCGAGCGGTTGCCTTCGGGGTCTGAGGAGACCGGCGCGGTCGCCACGAAGGTGAGCGCCGAGCCGTCTTCGGAGGACTCGACGAGGCCCCCCGCCGGGCCCTGGAAGCCAAAGCCGAGCGGGGCTACCGATGAGCCGTGTTTGTCGGGGGGAGAGACGAGCTCCCAGGCGCGTCCGTCGGGAAGCGAGACGGCTGCCCGAGCGGCGCCGCCGGACAGCAGCAGCGTCGCCAGGACCATGCAGCACAGGGCCGCGCCCAGCGAGAACGCACGACGCACGACGCGCGGCTCGGCGAGAAGCTGCGCCGAAAGCTCCCCCCGCACACCTGTCGGGCCGGCTCCCGATCCACCGCTGTTCGTGCTCCCCATCTACCGCCGCCCCTCACCTTTCGTCCCTCTAGAAAAGTCCCTCTAGAAAACGCGAGCTTACACGCAGGCGTTCTTTTGGTCAAGCGGGTACCAAGCGCTCTGGCCGGAGCATAGCGGGACGCCGAGCTTGACGCGCCCGCAACACAACAACCGTTGAGCCGCACCGACGCTTAACCGACGAGCGGCACGCCGGGTCAACCGTGACCCCACGTGCCGCTCGTGTCCCGGCGAAGGCGCTGGCGCCTCGCCGGCAGGCAACAGCCTGTTCGAGCTAGATCGTCCTAGCCTCGACCTTTTCTTCGTTGGTCAGGATCGACGTGATCGTCTGACCGGACTGTTCGAACGGACCACCGTTGGTGGAGGTTTCGAGGATGTGTTCTTTAGCGACACCACCCGCGAAGTGTTCTGGTTTCTGTTTGCCTTTCGACGCCGTGAATTTTTCGGTCGCCGTCAGCTTCATCGCGTTCGCCGCGATTTTGTGCAGGACCGAGCCCTTCACCGTGACTTTGATCCCCACGCAGGTGAATTCGGCAACGTTGCCGGCTTCTGAGTGGAGTTCGTTTGCCACGTGGTTTTTCGTGGGCGGAATCACTTCGGTTTCGAACCCGATCGGACCGCCGAGCGGCGAGGTGCTGATGTTGCCCGCGCCGGCTCCGGTCGATTCGCATTTGAAGCCGGACGTTTCGCAGCCCGTGAATTTGGCGACCATGTTGCCGATCGTTTTCAGGCCCGTGTATTCGCCTTTGCTCGTCTCGCCGGTGCACGTGATTTTCGTGCCGCCGACCGTTTCAAGCGTGGCGATCGTGCCTTCTTTCATTTTGGTCGTGAAGCCGGTTTTGACGACGCCCGGGAACCACTGGAAGTTGCCTTTTTTGAGTTTTTCGGCTTCTGTTCCAGCGTCTTCGCTTGCGAATTTGATGCATTTACCGCTGTCGTAGTTGCTCAGCGATTTCGTCGCCTGTTTCAGACAGCGCCCGAATTCAGGCGGGGCCGCTGAGGCGCTGGCCACCGAGAACGCGGTGAACGCGAACACGGCGACGAGGCAAAGCCCCACAATCCTAGTCCGTCGCATCTACTGCTCCTTTTCCCTCTTGATAAGTAGCCGGCACCCGAGCCCCGTTTGACAGGACGCCTATGCCAGTCCCTGCCGCTCCGCCAATACCCCAGCGAACGGCTTTCCAATCCCGACCTTGGCAGAAAAGAACAACTCCGTCAAGCTCGGGTCAACCGTTGATCATTCCATGCGAGTCCCTGCGGATACGCTGCCGGTCGTGCGGCAGGCGACGCGCTTGCGCCCGCATGCCAATGGAGCGATCAGACCGGTCGACGCGCTCCTTCGGCCATGCGTGCACCGCCGAAATCCGCGGCCTCCGGTTCCCTCCCGCGAGACAGCCAACACGGGGCGCGAACCGTTCGGCCCCATCACGTTGCTTGACATCATGTCCCCGCGAACGTACCACAGGGCTTGACGTAATGTCAAGTGTTTAGGCGTTCTGCGCCGGTTTCGTGGGGTCCAGCGACCCCGCAAGCGCCATCGCCCGCGCGCAGCGGCGCGCTCAACCCGTCCGCCGCGCGACCACCGTCCGATCGGCCTCGTCGACGATCGTCCAGCCGGGCCAGCGATCGCCTCGCAGGTGGCGCGCAACCACAGCCGTCGGTCCGGGCAGGCCGCGCCCGCCCGACCGGTCCGCCCGCGCGTCGTGGATCGCCACGCGACCGCCGACGCTCACGAACGGGGCCCAGTCCAGCCAGTCGCGCTCGCAGCCGGTCTCGGAGTGGTCGCCGTCGATGAACACGAAGTCGACCTCGGCAGACCAGCGCGCGGCGACCTCGTGCGAGAAGGCCACATGCCAATGCAGGTCGGGGGCCATCGAGCCGAGTCGCCGGCCGGCCCGAGCCAGCAGCCGTCGCGTCGCGCGCTCGCTGGCCCCCCAACCGCCGGGCAGGGCGTCGGGATGGCGGCCGAAGGGATCGATCAGGTGCAACTCGGCGTCCGGGCCGAGCACCCGCTGCAGCGAAAGCGCCGACGCGCCCTCATAGACACCGATCTCGACGACCCGGCGGGCGCCCTGCGCCGCATCGAGCAGCAGGCGCGCGTCCTCGCGGGAGTGCATCGTGCGCGGCGGGATCAGGCCGAGGCCAACGCTCAGAGCGCGCAGGCGCACGTCATCGCGCAGGCTGGCCGGCGCCAATGAGCGCAGGTTCTGGGGCAGCATCGCCACCGCGCCAGCCTACGCGCAGAGCCCCGGCGGAGTCGACGGCTGTTCGCCGCGCGCGCTCTCGCGCGTATACGAAAGCCACAGTCCATACGCGGGGTAGACGTGGGCGAGATCGGCGCTGAGCAAGCCGACGGGAAAGGCCGGGTCCTCGCGGAAGCTGTACTGAAAGACAGCCCGCACCCGCGGATCTCCGGCCCAACGGCGAAGCTGCGCGGCCAGCGCTTGGCATCCTGCCCGTTGCGCCTGCGCGCCCGGCGGCCTGGGGCGACCGGGATGCGGCGCACCGACGCCGGCCTCGGTGATCCAGACGCTCGCCCGCCGGCCGCAGGTTCCGCGCGCGTCCAACGCCGCCTCCAGTTCTTCGGGCTCGTGCTCGGCTTCACTCGCGGGCGACGCAGCGTAGGCGGCATATGCGTGAACCGACCAGACATCGCTGAGGCATACGACGCTCTCGGGCAGCGCAGCGACGAAGGAGGAGACGCTCGTGCGATGCGGCGAGTCGGTTGCAAAGCCGTTGAGCTCTCCCAGCAGCAGGCGATGCACGCCGCCCGCGGCGTGCAGCTCGTCGGCCATCGCCTGCGCCAGCTGCGTATAAGCAGCCGGCGCCAGCGACGGCGCGTCGGCGGCGCACGAAGCGCGCTGCGGACTGACGAACACGGCGTCGTTGGGCTCGTTCCACGGCGCCCACCAGGACAGT
>Ga0207671_10004787_pt1 | contig 12757 bp, 12 predicted proteins | sample KBSC24metaG_FD_184352 | JGI IMG/M metagenome (GOLD analysis project Ga0207671, IMG submission 184352) | Corn rhizosphere microbial communities from Kellogg Biological Station, Michigan, USA - KBS C2-4 metaG (SPAdes) (version 2) | ecosystem: Host-associated > Plants > Roots > Rhizosphere > Soil... | reverse complement strand
CTATCAACCTGGATGCCGCCTTTATACTGGCCAGGGAGTTTGGGCGTGAGATGCTGTCCCGGCGCAGCGGGAAGATCATCTTCACCTGCAGTCTGCTGACATTTCAGGGAGGGATCAATGTACCCGGCTATGCAGCCAGCAAGGGTGCGCTGGGCAGCCTGGTGAAAGCCCTGGCCAATGAATGGGCTTCCCAAGGGGTGAATGTGAATGGGATTGCTCCCGGCTACATCAGTACCGACAATACGGAAGCGCTTCGCAACGACCCTGTTCGTAGCAAGTCCATTCTCGACAGGATACCTGCCGGGCGCTGGGGAGATCCGGCTGACTTTGCGGGGCCTGCCGTTTTTTTAGCCTCCAGGGCTGCTGATTATGTACACGGCACGATCCTCACCGTCGATGGCGGGTGGATGGGCAGATAAAAATAACGATATATGCAAGTAAGATTTGAAAACAGTCCGAAAGAGGTCAGCGGTATGAATACCATGGAGCTGCGAGAGGCTTTTCTTACGGACAATTTAATGCAGGACGATACGATCCAACTATTATATACACATTATGACAGGGTGATCATGGGCGGAGCCAAGCCTGTCGGGAAGAAGCTTTTACTGGGCGCTCATCCTGAGCTAAAGGCGGAATATTTTCTTCAGCGCCGTGAACTGGGTATCATTAATGTGGGTGGACCCGGAAGAGTATGGGCAGACGGGCAGTCGCAGGAATTAAATAAGCTGGATGCATATTATATCGGGAAGGGGGTGAAGGAGGTGAGCTTTGAAAGCTCCGATGGTCACGAGCCCGCCCTATTCTATCTTTTGTCTGCCCCTGCGCATGCGACATATCCTCTGCAGTACCTGCCGAAGGAAAAAGCGTTGCCAACGGACATGGGCAGCCTGGAGACCTCAAATGCCCGGACCATCTACAAATATATTCATGCGGAAGGTATTCAAAGCTGTCAGCTTGTAATGGGGCTGACGATATTGAAGACGGGCAGTGTATGGAATACCATGCCGGCACATACACATACCCGCCGGATGGAGGCTTATTTCTATTTTGATGTGCCGGCCAATCAACGGGTATTTCATTTTATGGGCATGCCCTCGGAGACCCGGCATTTGCTTGTTGCCAATCATCAGGGGATTGTCTCTCCTCCCTGGTCGATACATTCCGGTTGTGGTACGACCAACTATTCTTTTATCTGGGGCATGGCGGGCGAGAATTATACCTATACGGATATGGATATGGCAGATATTGCCGAGCTGCGATAGGTGAACTTATAATTTGGTATATTGAGCGTCAATTTTAAAGTCCTATGTCTAATACTATAATTGGAAAATACAGATGGACCATTTGCTCTCTTTTATTCTTTGCCACTACCATCAATTATCTGGATCGTGCGGTCATCAGCCTGCTGAAGTCTACGTTTACCAATGAATTGCACTGGAACGACGGTGACTATGCAAATGTGGAGATCGCATTTAAGTTTGCCTATGCCGTCGGCCTGCTGGGCGCCGGCAGGCTGATAGACAAGCTGGGTACCCGTATCGGGTATGCGCTGGCAACCACTGTCTGGAGTCTGGCTGCTGTCGGTCATGCGCTGGTCAGCACCGTATTTGGCTTTGGTGTAGCCCGGAGTATATTAGGTGTCAGCGAGGCAGGCAATTTTCCCGCTGCTATCAAGACCGTGGCGGAGTGGTTCCCGAAAAAAGAGCGTGCCCTGGCGACGGGGATCTTTAATTCCGGTGCGAATGTCGGAGCCATCCTTGCCCCATTGACTGTTCCCTGGATGGTCGAGCACTGGTCGTGGCAATCGGCTTTTGTCATTACAGGTTCTCTTGGATTCATCTGGTTGATCTTCTGGTTCATGATGTACGAGGTGCCGGCCCGGCATAAGAAGCTTTCCGCCGGCGAGCTTAACTATATTAATAGTGATCCTACGGAGACAGTGACCGAGGCTGCTGCGGACAAGACCGGCGATGTTGACCAAAAGCTGTCCTGGTGGAAGCTGCTTGGATTTCGTCAAACCTGGGCTTTTTCCATCGGCAAGCTGCTGACCGACCCTATATGGTGGTTCTATCTGTTCTGGCTGCCCGACTTCCTGGAAAGCCAGTATGGGCTGAAGGGGACCGCGGTATCTCTCCCCGTGGCGACGGTATATACGATGTCTACTGTGGGAAGTATATGGGGCGGATGGCTTCCTATGAGCTTTATCAACAAGGGGATGCCGGTATACAAGGCGCGAAAGACGGCTATGTTCATTTATGCATTGCTGGTGTTACCTATCATATTTGCGCAATTGGCGGGGAGTGTCAATATGTGGCTGGCGGTGATCGTTATCGGGATTGCAACGTCGGCGCATCAGGCATGGAGCGCGAATATCTTTACTACCGTATCGGATATGTTCCCCAAAAAAGCTACGGGGTCTGTCACCGGCATCGGAGGAATGGCAGGCGCGCTGGGTGGCATTCTTTTCTCCGCCCTCGTACAGAAGAATCTTTTTGTTCATTACCGCTCCATTCACAAGATCGAGGTTGCCTATTATATCATGTTTGCCGTCTGTGGCGGCGCTTATTTGTTAGCATGGCTGATCATGCATCTGCTGGCTCCCAGGATGACGAAAGTGCAATTGGATTAATGACGCGGGGCTGAGGAGGCGCGTATGGTGAGCTCAGTGTTGAGGACCCTTGTCTCGAACTCAGTGACGGGCCGCCGGCTTTCGATGATCTGTATCAGCATTTCCATTGCCACCTGTCCCATTTCAAAGGCGGGCTGACGGACGCTGGACATGGAGGGGTGGAAGACCTCGGTGAGGGGAGAGTTGGTGAAACCAACGAGCGCCATGTCGTCGGGTATTTTGACGTTCCTTTTGGCAAGGGTGCTGAGGCAGCCCGTGGAAAGCTTGTCGCTGGCGGCGACTATGGCGTCGACCTTTTTGGGTAAGTGCAGCAGCGCGTCAATGGCCTGTTCCGTCTCGCTAATGATCAGACCTCCATATTTACAATATTTTACCAGTGATTCGTCAAAGGGGACGCCGTTGTCCGCCAGGGCGGCCTTGTATCCCGCGAGCCTCTCCTTTGTGATGGACAGATGCGGGGAAATGGTGACATGTGCGATCCTTTTAAAGCCTGATCTTAAAAGGTGTTCTGTGGCCTGGTAGGCGCCGTTGAAGTTATTGGCGATGACCTTGTGGGTCTGCATTTCTTCCGTGACCCTGTCAAAGAAGACGATGGGCAGACCTTTTTCGTGCAGCTTTTTCAGGTGAGAGAGGTCGGTGGTCTCCGTGGAGAGAGAGACGAGAAGACCGTCTACGGAGCGGGAGGCAAGGTATTGGGCATTGGAGACTTCGCGTTCGTATGATTCGTGACTTTGGGAGATGATGACATAATAGCCTTTTTTGTAGGCGACGGATTCGATGCCATTGATAGCCTGAGAGAAGAAGTTATTAGCTATCTCGCAGACGATGATGCCAATGGAGCGGCTACGTTTCTCCTTTAGGCTGAGGGCGATGGGGTTGGGGCGGTAGTTGAGCTTTTCGGCGTATTCGAGGACGAGTTTTTTGGTCTCCGCGCTGATCTCATAGCTGCCTCTGAGAGCACGGGAAACGGTGGAGGTGGAGAGTCCCAGCGCTTTGGCAATGTCTTTTATCGTGATGGCTTCGAATTTCATCCGGCAGTTGGAAAGAGATTAAAATTAATGTTATTTTCGGTGAATCAACAAATTGTCTAAGATGCTGTCATATCCTGTTCGTATTGCCCTCATCGCTGCCCTGGGTGGTTTTTTGTTTGGATTTGAGACGGTGGTTATTTCGGGCGCTGAAAAAACATTGGAAGGTCTCTGGCACTTAAATTCTTTTTGGCATGGATTTACGGTATCCTCCAGCCTCTTAGGCACTATCGCCGGCGCTATGTCAGCCAGCATTCCTGCTAAAAAATATGGACGAAAGAAAGTGCTACAGACCATCGCCGTTATGTTCATTATAGCTGCGGTAGGATGCGCTTCCGTCTCGGCATGGGCATTGTTTATTTTCTTCCGGATCATCGGTGGGATTGCCGTAGGCGCTTCGTCTGTCGTAGCACCTATGTATATATCGGAGATAGCGCCGGCCAAATTGAGGGGCAGACTGGCGGGTTCATTCCAGGTGAATATTGTGGCGGGGATCATGATCGCATTTTTGACGAACTATCTTTTGAAGGATATTGGAGACAATGCCTGGCGATGGATGTTCGGGGTGATGCTGGTGCCGGCTGTCTTTTTTTTAATACTGCTGCGTACCATTCCCGAGAGTCCCCGCTGGCTGATCATCAATGATCATGCTGATCAGGCGATACCCGTGATGCAGAAGTTAGGTGAGACGGATGTACAGGGGGCCATTGCTGCTATCCGCAAGTCCTTGCATGAGAAGAAAGGCGCGCCGGGGGAACACCGGGAGCCGTTGTTCCAGAAAAGATATCTCAAGCCTATTCTGTATGCGATGCTGCTGGCTATGTTCAATCAGCTGTCGGGTATCAATGCCATTCTGTATTATGCACCGAGGATCTTTGAGATGGCAGGGTTCGACAAAAGTGATTCTTTCCGGCAGTCTGTTTATGTGGGCGCTGCGAACCTGTTGTTTACGCTATTGGCGATGACGTTGATAGACAAATTTGGAAGGAAGAAGCTATTGATCATAGGGTCGGTGGGGATGACGGTGTTCCTGGGGCTGACAGCGTATGTTTTTAAACTGGGCACGGGGGGGAGCAATGTGTTGTACTATCTGATTGGATTTATTGCCTTCTTTGCTTTTTCACAGGGGGCGGTCATTTGGGTCTTTATCTCGGAGATATTTCCCAATTCTGTACGCAGCCAGGGAGGCTCGCTGGGGGGATCGACACACTGGGTGATGGCGGCTATCATTTCCTGGACCTTTCCTATTATCGTAGAAGGGAGCAAGTATGGGGGATATTATTCATTCGTCTTTTATAGTGTTATGATGTTCCTTCATCTGATCTTTGTCTGGCGGGTGTTGCCGGAGACGAAGGGGAGGACGCTGGAGGATATACAGAAGGATCTGGGGATAAATTAATTTAAACTGTCATTATATGAAGAAATGGTATGTTACACTGATGTTGGCGCTGGCAGCGGGCGCTGTCGTGGCACAGGGAAAGCAGCCTGTGGAGATGGGTAAGGAAGAAAAGGCCGTGAGTGCGGCTGTGGAATCTTTGCGTAAAGCGATGATCGATCCGGACAAGGCGGTGTTGGAGAAGCTGACGTTGCCGGAGTTGAGTTATGGGCATTCGAGCGGGGTGGTGCAGAACCAGACGGAATTTATCGGGGCGTTGACCAGCGGGACGTCTGATTTTGTGAGTATCGAGCTGACGGGGCAGAGTATTTCGATCGTGAATAATACAGCGGTGGTGAGGCATTATTTGTCTGCTGTGACGAATGATGGCGGCAAGCCGGGGCAGACAAAGTTGTCGATACTGCTGGTATGGCAGAAGCAGAAGGGGGATTGGAGGCTGCTGGCGAGGCAGGCTGTGAAGGTGCAGCAGGCGCTTTAGGGGATTGATAATCATCGTAAAACTGTCTCATATTCATAAGATTGCGGTAAGAAAAGCCCCTAAGCCCGGGGAGCTGCGACTGTAAATCTTTAGGTAATTTTTTCCGGGAGTATCTTTCCTATCCTGAAATAAAGGAGCAGCTGTTCTTTGTTAGCCAGCCGGGCAGCGGCATAGCGGCTTTGAATTATATTCTGTCTGAGGTCTGTAATCAGCTGGATATATTGCTTATTCATAGTGTCAGGCTTGCCGTATAAAATTACTAACATATTTAGTGATAAATTCCAAAACTTTTTTGGGCGACATGGGGAGTTTCATGACAGTGCATGACGGCTCGACGATGATTCCGCTTTACTTTTACAAAATCGCAGATCGTGAAAAGAGGCGCCTGACAAGACATTTATATTGCCCCATACTGAAAAAAAATAGTTCGCCTTATGCAAGTAATCTTTGGTATCATTTTTCACTTTATCGGAGGGTTCGCGTCTGGTAGTTTTTATATTCCGTACAAGAAGGTCAGGGACTGGGCATGGGAGAGTTTTTGGATCGTCGGAGGGTTGTTCTCCTGGCTGATCGTTCCACCGCTGGCGGCCTGGCTGACGGTACCTCATTTTTCGGAGATCATCTCTGCGACATCGGGCGCCACACTGGGGTGGACATTCTTCTGGGGGTTATTGTGGGGTATAGGGGGACTGATGTATGGACTGGGGATGCGCTATCTGGGCATGTCGCTGGGCAATTCGGTGCTTTTGGGTTTTACCTCGGCATTCGGAGCGCTGGTGCCTTCCATTTATTACAATTTCAAACCTGCACCCGGTAAGACCACTTTTACGGAACTGCTCAATACTCCGTGGGGGCGTATCGTACTGGGAGGCGTGGTACTTTGTCTGGTGGGTATCTATATCTGCGGAAGGGCGGGCGTATTGAAGGAGAGAGAGCTGCCGGAAGAAAAGAAGAAAGAGAGCATCAAGGAATTCAATCTTGTAAAAGGGCTCGTCGTCTGTACGATATCGGGGATACTCAGCGCATGTTTCAACTACGGCATCGAAGCGGGAGGTCCCATGGCGGAGATGGCCAATAATTTCTGGCAGACGGCGCATCCGGGAGCAACCACAAAATTCCTGTATCAGAACAATGTGACCTATATCGTACTGTTGTGGGGTGGTCTTACGACGAACTTTATCTGGTGTATGATCCTGAATGCAAAGAATAAGACCTTTGGGGACTATACGAACAAGAAGGCGCCTCTCGCCAACAACTATTTCTTCTCGGCCCTGGCCGGTACTATATGGTTCCTGCAGTTCTTCTTTTATGGAATGGGAGAGAGCAGGCTGGGCAATGGAGCCAGCTCCTGGATATTGCACATGGCATTTATCATACTGGTGGCTAACCTCTGGGGGATAGCCTTGAAAGAGTGGAAGGGTGTGAGCGCGAAGACGCGCTTCACCATAACCTTTGGGATCATTGCCATACTCCTTTCGGTGATGCTGGTAGGGTATGGGAATTCATTAAAATAAACTACAAAGAGGTATGTCTGTTACAGCAAAGCAATTCAAGCATGTGAGTTACTTATGGGATGAGAAAGCAGCGGCAGCCCTGGCCGGAGATGAGGTAGCGTTGTTGATATACCGCAGCAATCTGTTAGGGGCTGATCTTCGTCTGACGAACTATGGGGGAGGGAATACATCCTGTAAGGCGATGGCCAAGGACCCGCTGACGGGCAAGGCGACGGAGGTGATGTGGGTGAAAGGTTCCGGCGGCGACCTGGGAACGCTGAAGCGCGGTGGGCTGGCTGCCTTGTATGTCGACCGGCTGCTGAGCCTGAAGAATGTATACCGCGGGCTGGAATTCGAGGATGAAATGGTGGAATTGTTCAATCATTGTATCTATGACCTCAGCTCCAAGGCGCCTTCGATAGACACTCCTCTTCATGGATTTCTCCCTTTTGCGCATATCGATCACCTGCATCCCGATGCGGCCATCGCCATTGCGGCGGCCAAGGACGGCAGGAAGATCACCCAGGAGCTGTTTGGCGGCAAGATCGGATGGGTGGAATGGCAGCGTCCGGGATTCGACCTTGGGCTGAAGCTGAAGAAATGTCTGGATGAAAACCCCGGTATACGCGGTATCATGCTGGGCTCACATGGGCTTTTCACCTGGGGCGATACGGCCTTCGAGAGCTATATCAATACGCTCGAAGTGATCGAGACCTGCGCTCAGTATTTAGAAGATCATATCGGGAAGAAAGGTCCCGTATTCGGCGGAGCCAAGATAAAACCTGCCCCTAAAGAAGAACGTCTTACCAGGGCAGCTGAGCTGGCTCCTGTACTGCGAGGGTTCTGTTCTTCCCATATCAGGATGGTGGGACATTTTACGGATGACGACCGGGTGCTGGAATTTATCAATTCCAATGATCAGGCGAGGCTGGCTCCCATGGGTACGAGCTGCCCCGACCACTTCCTCCGTACCAAGATCAGTCCCCTGGTGCTGGACCTCAGCATCACGGAAGATCTTTCGGATGTAAAAAAGATCAAGGAGAAACTGACGCCTCAGTTTGAGGAGTACAGGAAAATGTATGCTCAGTATTATGAGACATGCAAGCATTCGAACAGCCCTGCCATGAGGGACCCGAATCCTGTGGTCATATTATACCCGGGTATAGGAATGTTCACTTTTTCCAAGGATAAGCAGACCGCCCGGGTGGCGGCGGAATTCTATATCAATGCCATCAATGTAATGAAAGGCGCAGAGGCCGTGTCTTCCTATACCTCCCTGCCGAGGCAGGAGGCGTTCAATATAGAATACTGGCTGCTGGAAGAGGCCAAGCTGCAGCGGATGCCAAAGCCCAAGGCCCTATCGGGAAGGATCGCCCTGGTGACGGGCAGCGCGGGCGGCATCGGAAAAGCCATCGCAAAGAAATTTGCAGACGAGGGCGCCTGTGTGGTGATCAATGACAACGACGCGCAAAGGCTGGATTCCGCCAAACAGGAATTCCAGAAACAATACGGCCGGGATGTCTTTGCCGCCGAGCTGCTGGATGTGACGGATACCGGAACCATTCACCAGGCATACAAGGCTGCAGCCCTTTCGTTCGGAGGCGTGGACATCGTGGTGAACTGTGCAGGGTTGTCCATATCCAAGCCGCTGGAAGAGCATACGGAGAAGGATTGGGACCTGCTGTACGATGTACTGGTAAAAGGCCAGTTCCTGGTGACACAGGCCGGAGTGGCGATCATGCGGAAGCAGGCCACCGGAGGCGATGTTATCAATATCGTAAGTAAGAATGCGCTGGTGTCGGGTCCGAACAATGCGGCTTATGGTTCCGCCAAGGCTGCGCAGCTGCATCTTAGCCGACTGAACGCGGCGGAGCTCGGTACGGATAAGATCCGTGTCAATACCGTGAACCCGGATGCCGTCATCTCTGATAGTAAAATCTGGGCAGGGGCCTGGGCTGAAGGACGTGCCAAGGCTTATGGCGTGAAAGTGGAGGAGTTGCCGGCTTACTATGCCAAAAGGACCTTGCTCAACGAGATCATTTTACCGGAAGATATTGCCAATGCGTGCTTTGCCTTCGCGGGCGGGCTGTTGAGCAAGTCGACGGGGAATGTGCTGAATGTGGATGGAGGCGTCGCCATGGCGTTCGTACGATGAGAGTCGCATTTAAAATGAAGCTTTTCCCCGGCTATGAGGCTGAATATAAAAAGCGTCATACGGCCCTCTGGCCCGAGCTGGCAGCCCTGCTGAAGTCGGCGGGGGTCAGGGACTATTCGATATTCCTGGATGAAGAGACACTGCTGCTGTTCGCGGTTTTGCAGGTGGATGATCCCGCCGCGCTGGACCAGCTGAAGACACAGGACATCATGTGGAAATGGTGGGATCATATGAAGGATATCATGGAGGTGCATCCGGATACGTCTCCGGTGACGACACCGCTAAAAGAAGTATTTTACATGCCTTAAGTAATCGGCCATCGGGGGCGAGGGGAAACCCCGGCCCTGAGGGCAATAAATTGCGACCATATGCAAATAGAGAAATATAAGATAAGCGAGCATAATCAGTCCCTGCTGAAAGAGCATCAGCGGAAGTTCGAATTTATTGCAGGAGACATTAAGAATGCAGAGGATATCCTGCAGAAGCTGATCGACTTTCAGATAGCCATTCCCAGTTGGGCGTTGGGGACGGGCGGCACCCGATTTGGAAGGTTTTCCGGTGGGGGAGAGCCACGCAGCCTGGAAGAGAAAATGGAAGACATCGGTGTGTTACATGCCCTGAATCGCAGCAGCGGCGCCATTTCCCTGCACATACCCTGGGACATACCCAAGGATATCGCTGCCATCAAGGCGCTGGCCGCGCAACATGGCCTTCGATTTGACGCCATGAATTCGAATACATTCCAGGATCAGCCGGGACAAAAGCAGAGCTATAAATTCGGATCGCTGCAGCATGTACGTAAGGAGGTCCGCAAACAGGCAATAGACCATAACATCGAAGTGATCCGGCACGGGATCGAGCTAGGCTCTAATTCTCTGACCGTTTGGTTGTCGGATGGGTCCTGCTTCCCGGGGCAGCTGAATTTCCGTAAAGCCTTTCAAAACACATTGGAAGGACTGCAGGAGATATATGCCGCGCTGCCAGCGGACTGGAAGATGTTTGTGGAATACAAGGCTTTTGAACCGAATTTCTATTCCACTACGGTGGGAGACTGGGGGCAGTCCCTTCTCTATGCGTCCAAACTGGGGCCCAAGGCATATACGCTGGTGGACCTGGGACATCATCTTCCCAATGCGAATATCGAACAGATAGTGGCCCTACTGTTGATGGAGGGGAAATTAGGAGGCTTCCATTTCAACGACTCTAAATACGGGGATGATGACCTTACCGTAGGCAGCATCAAACCCTATCAGCTATTTCTCATCTTTAACGAGCTGGTGGAAGGGATGGATGCGCGGGGGATGGACCATACGAAGGACCTGGGGTGGATGATCGATGCCAGCCATAATGTAAAAGATCCGCTGGAGGACCTGCTGCAATCTGTGGAAGCGATCATGCTGACCTATGCACAGGCATTGATCGTCGACAGGAAGAAACTGGCGGATGCACAGCAATCCAATGATACGGTGGCTGCACAGGAAGTGCTGCAAGACAGTTTCCGTACAGACCTGCGACCGCTGGCGGCCGAAGCGCGTCTGCGCGCCGGAGGTGCATTGGACCCGCTGGCTTTGTATCGAAGCGAAAGGGTCCGGGAACATTTGATCAAAGAACGTGGCGCTAAAACAGTGGCCACGGGGCTTTAAACAACGTGCTATGCCTGCCCAATCCGTGATTGTCCTGTTCGATGTCGGAAAGACCAATAAGAAAATTTTCTTACTGGATGAGCAATATAAAATAGTCTGGGAACAGTCCCAGACCCTGCCTGAGACCACGGATGAAGCGGGCGAATCCTGTGAGGACGTAGAAAAACTCACTAATTGGGTCCAGCGCATCTATGCACATGTGCTGGCATTGCGGGACTTTACCATCAAGGCGGTGAATTTTTCGGCGTATGGGGCCAGCTTTGTACATATCGGCAAGGATGGGAGGCCGGTGGCTCCATTATACAATTATCTCAAATCCTACCCGGACAAACTGAAGAAACAGTTCTACGACAATTATGGCGGGGAGGTGACCTTTAGCATGCTGACCGCCAGCCCTGTGCTGGGGAGCCTGAATTCAGGAATGCAGCTGTACAGGATAAAGGAAGAACGACCGGAACTATATCAGCGTATACAATACAGTCTGCATCTCCCACAATACCTGAGCTTCCTGCTCACGGGACAGGCATATTCGGATATTACCAGCATCGGGTGTCATACCAATCTTTGGAATTTCTCCCAGGATCATTATCATGAGTGGGTGTACCGCGAGGGCATTATCGATAAACTTGCTCCTATAAGAGGTGCGGAAGATGTCCTGCGTGTCGGAAGGATTGTATCGGGTATCGGGCTGCACGACAGCTCGGCTGCCATGATCCCGTATCTAATGTGCTTCCTGGAGCCGTTCGTGCTCATTTCCACCGGTACCTGGTGTATCAGTATGAACCCTTTCAATCATGTGCCTCTGACCGTGGCCGAGCTGCAGAAGGACTGTCTCTGCTATATCACCTATCAGGGGCGGCCTGTAAAGGCGTCCCGTCTTTTTGCCGGGCACGAGCATGAGCAGCGGGTAAAGAAACTGTCGGCTCAATTTCATAAGGACCCTCAATATGCCGCCACCGTTGCTTATGACCCGGACATCGTGTCGTTCGTACACGGACGGGATGATGATGAGACCTTCGAACAGGCGTATCACCGCCTGATCATGGATATTATGTCACAGCAGGCTGCCTCTACACAATTGGTCCTGCAAGGGACAGACGTCAAGAGGATCTTTGTGGATGGGGGTTTTGCGCGCAACCAGGTGTATATGCATCTACTGGCTGCCGCCTTCCCGCATATCGAGGTTTTTGCCGCCAGCATACCTCAAGCCACTGCCATCGGGGCCGCTCTTGCCATTCATTCCCACTGGAACACCAGACAAATGCCCGGAGATATCATCGATTTGAGATTTTATAAGTAGCTTTATGGCTCGTATGAGAGTAGGATTATTTGTTCCCTGCTATGTCGATCAATTCTATCCGCAGGTAGGTATCGCCACCCTTCATTTATTGGAAAAATATGGATGCGAGGTCGTTTATCCCCCCAATCAGACCTGTTGTGGTCAGCCTATGGCCAATTCGGGGTTCGAGCATCTTGCGCAGGGGTGTAATGACCTGTTCATAAAGAATTTCAGTGAATTTGATCATATAGTATGCCCCTCAGGGAGCTGTACGCTGCATATCAAGGACCATCTGCATGGCGATCATGGAGGACCGGGGGACGGGGCGGAGGGGATAAGGAAGAAAATTTATGAGCTGGTGGAGTTCCTGACGGATGTGCTGAAGGTGGAGAACATCGATGCGAGCTTCCCGCATAGAGTAGGGGTGCATCAAAGCTGTCATGGTCAGCGGGGACTGAAGCTGTCGCAGATGACGGAGCTGATGGCTCCTCCCTTCTCCAAGCCGGAGAAGCTGTTGAAGATGGTAAAGGGTATTCAGCTGATCGATCTGGGACGGAAGGACGAGTGCTGTGGATTCGGGGGGACGTTCTGCGTGGCGGAAGAGGCTGTGTCGGTGAAGATGGGGAAGGACAGGGTGGATGATCATCTGCAGCATG
>Ga0207671_10004786_pt1 | contig 12761 bp, 15 predicted proteins | sample KBSC24metaG_FD_184352 | JGI IMG/M metagenome (GOLD analysis project Ga0207671, IMG submission 184352) | Corn rhizosphere microbial communities from Kellogg Biological Station, Michigan, USA - KBS C2-4 metaG (SPAdes) (version 2) | ecosystem: Host-associated > Plants > Roots > Rhizosphere > Soil... | reverse complement strand
ATTGGGTTGTCCGTTGCAAAGCCTTTGCGGCAAGCTGCTGACGGTTCTTTAATGGGTATGTAAGCATAGCAGCAAAAATATCCGGCTCACTAACTTGCCGGCTTAACATTTGTTAGGAAATCTCCCTTCTGATCCTGCTAAGGCTTTCCGGTTTGATACCCAGGTAGGAGGCAATTTGTGTATTGGGCACCCGGTTAGCGAGTTGGGGGTATTGTTCTAAAAAACTTTGATATCTTTCTTCAGCTGTAGAGCTGATGTTTTGCAGTATCCTGTTCTCCAGATCAATAACCTTATTCTCGTTGATCACCCGGAAGTTCCGGTCAAATTTGGGAAAGTTGCTGTACAAGTAAAACAGATCCAATTTTTCTATCTGCAAAACCACCGAGGGCTCCATAGCCTCAATATAAAGCCGACTGGCTTTATTGGAGTAAAAGCTGCCCATCTCCGCGATCCATTCATTTTCTGATGCGAATTGAATAATATGATCGGTTCCGTTTTTATCAACGCCATACATTTTAAAACAGCCCGAAATGACAAACGTATAATACCGGCAAACATCGCCTTCCTGCAAAATAAATTGCCGGCGCTTAATGTTTCGTTCTACTACCCGATCGCTCAATGCCTTTTTTTCTACATCATCAAGCGGAAGATAATTTTCAAAATGAGTAAAAAGTTGATTTAATGTCGGCATCGTTGTTTTTCAATAGAAAGCCGTTCAGGTATAAACGGAAGTTAAATTTATAAATAAACTTCAATAAAAAAGCCCCTCCGCTACCACAAGCGGGACGCCTGCGGTAGCGAAAGCAGCAAAGAGCTTATCTTATATCTTGATTCTTAACTCTTGATTCTGATATCTCAACTAAGTGTATTAATAGGCTGCTGCTCCAGCGTATGCACGGTATCTTTCTGGAGTTGGGTTTTACGCAGAAAACGGAAGTGCAGTATACCGATGATGAGCGCTACTATACCTTCCAGCATCACGGTATCGGCTGTGCCTATCCATTGCGAAACCGAACCTACCAGCAGGCCGCCCAACGGTTGCATACCAAAAAATGCCATGGCATAAAAGCTGATCACCCGGCCGCGCATATCCGGCGTTACCGTAGTTTGTATCAATGTATTGCTGATAGTGATCTGCGACATCATCCCGAATCCGGTAACCGCCGCGAACAACAAGGCCAACGGATAACTGGGCATATGTGAAAATATCACCAGTCCGCCGCCGAATATCAGCGTGTTAACGGCTAGTATCTTTTTCAGGTTACGGCCCGGTTTAAGCGAAGCCAGGAATATAGCGCCCGAAAACGCGCCCAGGCCTATCACACTATCCAAAACCCCAAAAGTGGATGCCGTACCCTTAAAAATATCCTTGGCATACACCGGTATCAGCGTACTAAAGGGTAATACCATTAAGCTGATAGCGGCCAGCATAATGAGGATGGATTTGATGGATGGCGTATTGCTGATATAAACAAAACCTTCTTTCAGTTCGGAGAAAATATTTTTATCATGTTTTTTGGATGCCGTTTTGGGTAAGCGCATCATCAATAAGGAACCTATTACAGCTATAAAGCTGAAGGCATTGGCTCCGAAACATATGGTATCGCCAAATTTTTCCAGCACCAGTCCGGCTATACCCGGACCAATAAGTCTGGACAAGTTAACCATGGACGAATTCAGCGCGAGGGCATTAGGCAAGTCGGCTTTATTATCCACCATCTCGTACACCAGCGATTGCCGGGCGGGTACATCAAACGCGTTGATAAAGCCCAGTACGGCGCTCAGCGCGATGATCTCCCACACCACATAATGCCCCCAGAATACCAGCGCGGTAAGCAGCAGCGCCTGTATCATGGATGCAGCCTGCGTGAGCAGCAGTAAACGGTAACGATTATAACGGTCGGCCACCACACCACCTAAAAACGAGAATAAAAACGACGGGAACAAACTGGCAAACAGCGTAAGCCCCAGCATAAACTCCGAGTGGGTAAGCGAGTAAATAACCCAGCTTACCGCGGTTTTCTGCATCCAGGTACCAACTAACGATATGGACTGCCCGGCAAAATACAACCGGTAATTGCGGCTCCTAAAGGCATTAAATGTACTTATATTCATCCTTTGATAATGACTGAATTAGTGATTTATTGAATTAGTGATTTTTTTCACCCTTGATCTTTCATCAATCAAAATCAACTAATTTGGTTAGGGGGCCTATGGCCTGTTTAAGCAGCGTTTTTTCTTCGGCGGTGCAGGTGGCCTCCAGGGCTTTGTTGAGCCATTCGTTGCGTTCGTTGCGTACCTGGTACAACAGGTCACGACCAAGATCCGACAGGGTGATGATGGCCTTACGCTTATCCGTTTCAGAAATACGCCTCTTGATCAGCTCCATCTGCTGCAGCTTGCTCAATATTTGCGACATGCTTTGCGTGGTGATCTTTTCCATCGCCGCCAGCTCATTGGGCAGCAATTCTACATGCTTATCCAAAAGCGCAATGATCGATCGCTCAGTGAGCGACAGTTTATCGGCTGTGGAGGATTGTTTACGCAGCTTTTTGATCAGCCGTGTTACCACGGTACGCAGCTCAGAAGCCAGCAGGATATCTTTTTGCTCTGTCATGATTCATTAAGCAAACTTATAAGTTTACCTTATAAAGGTAAAGATTGTTTTATCTATAGAAAGTCATAAGGTTTTTTAATTAGTGAATTATTGATTTAGTGAATTATTGAATTTCCTTTCCCGTCAGCAGATAAGCTTCGGGCGAAAGTGGGCAGAACAATGGTGGCCTGTGTGGTTGCAAGGGCATTAGCAAACCTTGCCGAAGCATGGGAAATGAGCGAACGAAGTAGAGGTAAGGTTTAGCAGCCCGTGGTTCTGCACACTTTGCAGGGTAAAGGCATGTGCGCAAAGAAGCATTTCTGGTGACTTGATTTTTTGGTTACTTTTGTATCAAGACAAAAGTAACAGCCACAGCGGCAATTGGGCGCTCTACGATTTGCATTATTCGCCCTGTATAGCTACGAGATTGCTTCGTTCCTCGCAATGACATATTTTATAACCCGACTACGCGCCGCAAGGCTGGGCTAAGCCTTCGCCACAATTACCTTAAATAATTAAACCAAAAATATGCAACCTTTTTTATTCCTCTTGCGTCTTGCATACAAAACTATTATCTAACCATGCGTCAATACCTTAAACCCATCATCCTTACGGCTCTATTGCTCACTTTTCACGTACATAGCTTTGCGCAAAGCAATTTCTCTAACTTGCCTGATAGCGCTCGTTTTGTAACCGGCGACATCGACAATTTCTGGAAGGCTTTTGATCATTATAAAAAAGATACTTCCGTAAATACCTTTGGTAAAGAATATATAGATATAGGCAGCGAGGGCGTAAAGGGTTTTACCCCCTACCGCATCCGGAGCGCCGACAACCTGTACAAAATGGTTAAAAAGCGCCAGGCCGATTATGAAAAAGTGAGGACCAACACCCTCCGGATAAAAGAAAAGGAAAAGCAATGCCGCAGTACCTTTTATGCTTTGAAATATTTGTATCCACAGGCCAAATTCCCACCGGTTTATTTTGTGATCGGTGCTTATAATTCGGGCGGAACTTCCGGCGACCAGGGTTTATTTATTGGCGCCGAAATGCAAAACAATATTGACGGTCTGCCGGGCATTGTGGCCCATGAGTTGATCCATTTTCAACAAAACTTAACTAGCGAAAACCCTACCCTGTTGCAGCAAAGCATAATAGAAGGCAGTGCCGATTTTATAGGCGAATTGATATCCGGAACACGTGGTGACGATGCCGCGAACAACTATGGTAATGCCCATACCGATCAGCTTTGCAAAGAGTTTGTTTCCCTGATGAACGGTACCGAGCGTAACGACTGGCTTTACGGAACTTCAAAAAAAGACGACCGCCCCAATGACCTGGGCTACTGGATGGGGTACCAGATCACCGCTCACTATTACGCTAAGGCAAAGGATAAAAAACAGGCTATCTATGATATCCTGAATATTAAAGACTATCCAGATTTCCTGAAAAAAAGCGGATATCTGGATCAATATTTGAAATAGGTGATAATCGACTCACCCGATCAGCGCTTTTAGTACACGCGTCATTGCGAGGTACGAAGCAATCCCCGATTTACAGGGCCGCTCTGTATAGTATAGAGATTGCTTCGTACCTCGCAATGACGCGTGTATTTTGTCTTGATTCCTGACTCTTATATCTTGATTCTCCCCTACTTCCCCCCCCCAAAAAGTTTATTCTTTAAATTATTTGTATCGTGTTTGTTACATTTAGATACCCAAGCTCGTATTCCCAAACGAGGGTGATTCGCGGATATATTTTGTTCAAACAAAACCATAAACTATTACTATGAGCAAATTTCAAACTCTTCTTTTCGCGTCGCTAACGTGGAGCGCAGCAATTTGTCATTCACAAACTCCCAAAATATCAACTATGAAAAATGTAACAGCATTTAAAGTATCAGTACCTCAGTCCGTATTAGATGACCTGAAAACCCGTTTGAAAAACACCCGTTGGCCCGGTGAAGCAGAAGGCTCAGGCTGGAACTTCGGCACCAACGAAACTTATCTTAAAGAGCTGGTGAATTACTGGATCAATAATTACGATTGGCGCAAACAAGAAACAGAGCTGAACAAGTACCCGCAATACACGGCTGATGTAAATGGTGTAAAAATTCATTTTCAATATATTAAGAGTGAAGGTAAAAATTCCAGGCCGCTTTTGTTAACCCACGGCTGGCCGGATAGTTACTATCGTTTTCATAAGATCATTCCCTTATTAACCAGGGGCGATCAAAGTTTCGATCTGGTTATTCCATCCATTCCAGGCTTCGGGTTCTCTGAAAAAACGGCTATCACCAGCGAAGCGGTTGCCGATCTGTGGAAAGTACTGATGACCGAAAACCTGGGCTATACTAAATTTTACGCGGCTGGCGGCGATGTTGGCATGAGCGTTACCAAGGCGCTTGCATCAAAATACCCTGATGTGGTGGCGGGCGTACATTTTACAGATATTGGTTATCCCATAGGCCAGGAAGATCCCAACACCATGACCGAAGCCGAAAAGCAATTTGCACAGTTTGTACAGCAATGGTGGTACAGCGAAGGTGCATATGCCATGGTGCAAGCCACCAAACCACAATCGCTGGCTTACGGCTTGAACGACTCACCAACAGCGCTTGCTGCCTGGATGCTGAGTTTCGGCAATGCAGGGGCCTCTCCTGAGATCCTGGAAAAGGCATTTGGTGGCAGGGATGAATTGCTGACCAACATCATGATCTACTGGACAACACAAACCATAGCCACCTCCGTTAAAATGTACAAAGTGGACGCCATGGCGCAATGGAGCGGCGCCAAACCCCTACAAAAAAGTAATGTGCCCGCGGGTTTGGCCGTATTCCCGAGGGAAGCACAATTCCCTAAAGAATGGGCAGAACGTTTTGTGCATGTGACCAGCTACAAGAAAATGAAAGAAGGCGGACACTTTGCCGCCCTGGAAGTACCGGATGTTTTTGCTGATGAATTAAGAAGCTTTTTTTATAGCATCAATTAGTGGATACTATATCTGCCATTTGTTATTCCGCCCCAATTTTCGTATATTTATATCAATCACAGCCCGGTTCTCTAAATAAATGAGAACTGGGCTGTTTAGTTAAGGATAAAACAAGATCAAAAACCGACCTATTTTAGTTCAACAATTTGATCATCAATAATTTAATACTTTTTAAAGCTTTCAAAACGTATCAAAATCGTGTTAAAATTTGTTAAAAAGTGTTAAAATCGATGGTTTTGAATCAATTTTCAAGCGTTTTTAACCCGCTTTTGAGCAGAAAAGTGTTAAAATTTAAGGTTTAAAAAGTTTTTTGGAGACGAGAGCGATCTCATCATCATGAAAAAAATGGGCTGTCAAAAATTACTTCATCATTAAATATCTGTCGATCCAAAACCACACCTTTGTAATCAATAAAACATGGAACCCAAACACGACATAGCCACGCTGGATGATATCAAACTCCTGGTAGATACTTTTTATACCTGCGTAGCTGCCGATGCCCTGCTGGCCCCCATATTTACCGAACGCCTGGGTGGGCACTGGTTACCCCATCTCCAAAAAATGTATACTTTTTGGCAAACTGTACTGCTGGAACAATATACCTACAACGGAGCGCCTTTTCCGCCCCATGCCCGTTTACCGGTGGATGAGCAGCACTTTACGGCCTGGCTTAACTTATTCTCCGCCACGGTAGATAGCCTGTTCCGGGGCGAAAAAGCGGATGAAGCCAAATGGCGTGCGGGTAAAATGGCTCAAATGTTTCAGCTCAAGATAGCACACATCAAAAATAACCCGCTGAATATATTATAGCGGAATTACCGGTGCATAAGGGCATTTTTTGTAAATTTGTACCGTGCCACCTACCGAGAAAAAAGTTACCGAAATCCCAAATCCCTTAATCCCGGTGAAAAAAAAAGCTCCTGCTAAAAGAAAAACCGCGGCCCAAAAGAAAAAGGAGCAAAAAGCCACCGTATACTGGCGAATAGCCATTGCCGGATTGCTGCTCATACTGCTTTCGCCTTTTTATTATGGTTATGTGTTGCGGAGCTTTAGCGCTACCTGGCGCTGGATACTGGATATGGGGCAGGATCCGCGCTATCGCACCTACAAAAACTTCAACGTGCGTATCCCGGCAGGTTTTACGGTTCATGGCATTGATGTATCATCGTACCAGGGTAAAATAAACTGGCAAAAGGTAAAAGCCATGAATGATGATGACGTGCACATCACTTTTGCCTTTATCAAAGCCACAGAGGGGGTTTTAAGCGTGGATCCTTACTTTCAGCGTAATTGGCGCGAGGCTCCTAAAGCCGGGATCATTTGCGGGGCATATCATTACTTTCTACCGCAAAAAAGCGGTATCTGGCAGGCCCGGTTCTTCCTGCAAACCGTCAAGATGGAGAAAGGTGATCTGCCCATGGTGGTGGATGTAGAGCAACTTTACAAAACCCCACCGGCCAAAATGCGTGAGCAGCTGCTATCGTTTGTAAATCAAATTGAAAATAAAACGGGCGTAAAACCCATTATTTATACCAACATCAGCTTTTACCAGGATTACCTGAAAGGCTATTTTGATGATTACACGCTTTGGATAGCGCATTACTACCAGCCAGTGTTAAACATCAGCAACAGAACCAACTGGCAGTTTTGGCAACATTCTGATAAAGCCCGTATTAACGGCATCAGTCAAAAAGTTGATTTTAATATATTCAGGGGCGACAGTACAGCTTTCCGGAAATTGCTCATCAATCAATGATTTTCTGTAACGGTATACGATTACAAATCGTCATCAGTAAAATAAAAACCATGAAAACACCGATATACCGTTTCCTGATAGCTATAGCATTTTTACTATCCTGTACATTTTTAGGCAATAATGCACAGGCCCAAACCACCCAGAAACACTTTGACCAACAGCTGTACAACACCATTTTACACATGGACAGTGTTTGTTTCGACGCTTTCAACGCCCATGATATGACCGCGCTTAAAAAAGTATTCGCAGATAATGTAGAGTTTTACCATGACCTGGGCGGTTTGACCTATTACGACCAGACCATGATCAACTTTGAAAAAATGTTTGCACAAAACAAAGACTCCGGTATGAAGAGAGAGCTGGTAAAAGGCAGCCTGGAGGTTTATCCTATTAAAGATTTTGGCGCTATTGAAGTTGGCATGCACAAATTCACCCATATGGAAAATGGTAAGGAAGTAGTCGGCCTGATGAAATTTTTACACGTGTGGCAATACAAAAACAACGAGTGGAAAATTACCCGGGTGATCAGCTATGATCACTAAACCGGTAATTACTCCTGAACTTTTTCAGTTCTTTTAATGCCATTTTCAGGTAGCCCGTTTTTAAATAGCGGGCAAAAAGAAAAATAGTACGGGCCATCTGCGGAAACAGTATAATCTCTTTATTTTGAGCTACACCCTTTAAAATATAATCGGCGGCTTCTCCTGCAGATATTCCGGGTTCAAATTGTTTTATAGAATCCCTGTTCCAGCTCGGATCGGCATTAACAGCAGGCAAACTACCAATGATGGGCGTATCGATCAATCCGGGGCAAACTATGCTTGCTTTAATATTAAACAGCTTTGCTTCCTGTCGCAGGCAGCGGGTATAGTTTACAACCGCGTGTTTGGATACGCTATAAGGAGTAATTAAAGGGATATAGGCCACCACACCAGCCAGTGAAGAAGTATTGACAATATGGCCCGAGCCCTGTTTTATCATATACTGATAAGCCACCTGCGAACCGTAGAGCACACCATAAAAGTTGATATCCAGTACCTTTTTCCATTGATCGATGCTGATGTCGCGCAATTCGCCGGTTATACCTATCCCCGCATTATTGAATATCATATCAATGCGGCCATGTTCTTTTACCATATCACCTATCACCGCTTCAAAATCTGGTAATTGGGCAACATCCAGTTTGCGGGCTACAGCGTTTTTTCCGTTCCGGGTTATGATGGCCACGGTTTCATCGGCATGTTGGGTATTGATATCGGTACAGATCACCGTGGCGCCAATCTCGGCCAGCTTTTCACATAATGCCCGGCCCATACCCGAGCCGCCACCGGTTACTAAAATAATCTTATGGAGGTAGTAATTATTGTACATGGCAAGTGTGATATAAGGTTTAGAAAGCGGGGTAAATAAAAATCTAATATACTAATATATAGCCCTTTAAAACACAAAAAACTAAATAAGCCAACCATGTACAAAAGCATTTCCCGTCGGTTAAATTATCCTGCCAGGTATTATCTTTATAGTACAATTGAATTATCACCATCTAAATACCTGCAATTATGAATAATTTTTTAAAACTTACGCTTTCGCTACTCGGCTTAGGAGTTATTACAACCGGCATTGTTTCGGCACAGCCAAGCCACAAAAAGCATCAGCAGATAAAAAAGGCTGCCTGGTTATTAGGCAACTGGCAAAACAAAACAGCAAGAGGCATAACCACTGAAAGCTGGAAAAAACTAAACGACTCTACTTACCTGGGTAAAAGTTACCAATTAAGGGGCACGGACACTGTATCTGCCGAACACATCCGACTGGAAGAACATCACGGTAACCTGTATTATATCCCTACTGTTAAAAATCAGAATGAGGGCAAACCGGTAATCTTTACCCTATCCGGATCATCAGCAACCGGTTTGGTTTTTGAGAATCCCGAACATGATTTTCCTCAAAAGATCAGCTATAACCTCATCGGCAGGGATAGTTTGGCAGCCGAAATATCAGGTTCATACAAAGGGAAACAACGCGCTATAAAATTCCCGATGAGTAGGGTCAAATAAATTTTATCACATAGCGGTCCTGTGTATTGCATCCCATAATTTATTTAAAAAAAATTTCTGAAAAGATGTCCAATTGATGAAAGCCCGCTTGATATGGTGGTATAATTCATTGATCAGATAACCTTTAAAAATTAAGAAAATGAAAGAGTACGCATTGATTTTCAGACACGAGGACGGCCAAAAAGTAGCCTCACCAGAGCAAATACAGATCTGGATGAAACAAACTATGGACTGGATAGCTACCATCGCTGCCAAAAATAAATTTGTAAGCGGCACCGGTTTACCATTTGCCGATGCCCGGGTTGTACATGCCAATAAAACCGTTACCAATGGCCCTTTTGGCGAAATAAAAGAAACCATAGGCGGTTATATTATTGTAAAAGCCGATACTGTTGATGAAGCTGTTGAATTTGCAAAAGGCTGCCCGGTTTTGCAGGGAGAAGGTAACAGCGTTGAGGTAAGGACAATTGCCCATCACTGAGAATACAGTTAACCTGACAGGTTTATTCAAAAACAGAAAGACCGTTGGCGCTATGCCAACGGTCTTTCTGTTTCTATAAAATAAGGGAGATTAATCCACTTTATTAACCCTGCCCGAACCGGTGTATCTGGTTTCGGCTATGGTGGCGTTGCCAGAATATGAAACACCACCAGAACCTGTAATGCGGGCAGATACAGTTTTATTAGCTACTACTGATATACCGCCCGAACCGCTAATGGTAGCAGTAAGCGTTTCGGTAGTTAAACCTTTACCATTGATCTCTCCGGAACCACTGATACGAAATGCTGCAGCATCGGTACTACCTTTAAGGTTAATACCACCTGAGCCACTGATACGCGACTCCAGTGTAGATGCTTTTACAGCGGCACGCATATTACCTGATCCGCTTAAGATAACTGATACATTTTGACCGGTTAATACACCGTCAAGATCAAGATTGCCCGATCCGCTATTGGCCAAAGCGCTGAGTGATTTAGCAGTAACATAAATGTCGCCCCGTTTGATGTTATGGTTACGCAACGAAAAATTATGGCGGAAACCTATTTTTAAAACACCGCCTTCAACCTCGGTTTTAACATCATTGACTACATCGTCATCAATATCAAGCCTAACGCTTTCGGTGCCTGTAATTTTAACATGTACATTAAACGGACCGCCTGATTCAATACTGTTAAAGCCAGAAACAGACCTGCTTTGCCCACTTTGAGCGAAGGTATTTAAGGTCAGCATGGTTATAGCTGATACAAACAGGATAAAGATTTTTCTTTTCATAATTCGATTGTTTTTTAGAAGACGTTATATCCAGGTAAATAGTTGCAACAAATAATAAGGGATAGGGATTTTCTTTCCGAACAGGTTTTTTATACTATTTTGGATGAAGTTAGTATATAAAGTTCATAAAATAAATGTCGGCTCAGCCTATCCATTTTAACAAAACCCGCATAGCGCCCACCCCAAGTGGTTTTTTACACCTGGGGAATGTATTGTCATTTGCTCTTACAGCGGCATTGGCGAAACAACACGAGGCTAAAATATTGTTGAGAATAGATGATATGGACCAGGCCCGTGCAGAACAAGCGTATATACAAGACATTTTTGACACACTGAGCTTTTTAGAGATACCCTGGGATGATGGGCCGCATAATGCCGAAGAATTTAGGGATAACTATTCGCAGTTGCACCGGCTGACGCTGTACTCAGAGGCTATTGAACAATTAAGAGATAATGGATTGCTGTTTGCCTGCACCTGCTCGCGTAAACAGCTTGAAAAAGAAGCCTGTACCTGCTTTAACCGTAAAATCCCCCTGGATGCAAAAGATGCCGCATGGCGGTTACATACTTATAATAACCGGAAGTTAAGCATCCGGGATTATAATGATCAACCAGTGACCGTCATTTTACCCGTGGAGATGCAAAATTTTGTGGTCAGGAAAAAAGATGGATTTCCGGCCTATCAGCTTACTTCGGTAATAGATGACCTATTTTTTGGTGTCAACCTGATCATTCGCGGGCAGGATCTCTGGTCGTCTACCCTGGCTCAGCATGAACTGGCATTGGCTCTCGGCAAGAACCAATTTCAGGATATTACTTTTTATCATCATCCTTTACTTACAGATGAACTGAACCAGAAACTATCCAAATCGGCAGGAGCTACCTCTGTGCGTTACCTGCGCCAAAACGGTAAAAGCCCGGCCCAAATTTATACCATGATAGCCAGGATACTTGAGTTGGATACGGTTATCAGCAACTGGGAACAACTAGCCGGGGTAGTACTCTCTTTTTATAGAAATAACCCTGCTCCGACAGTTAGCGGAACAGGGCCTGATGTTTAATTTTAGTTTGTACTTATACGATGTACACTAAGGTTATCATAGTAGATATAATCAGTAGTGTTGGCTGTCCAATAATCCTGGCTGCCCCCTCTGAAGGTATGCCAGGTTAATTGGTCAATCATCCGCATGGAATCGTTGGTTGTCCACCTGATATCCTGATCAAGCACAACGGTGCCATCAATCACGATCTGCGCGTGGCCATTGGTGTTGCTGCCTGTATTACTTTTAATATACATATGCACATGATACCATTGTCCTTTAACCAAAGCGCCACTTGTAGGGTAAGTTTTACCAAACGTATCGCCAAAGTTATTACCTGATGACGGGCCGCCATTCATATCCTTATAATAAAGATATGGCTGAAAATAAACCCGGCCTGGATTGGAATTGGGCGAATACCACATTAAGCGTAAAGTTCCGCCGTTACCGTCCCAGGCAGCATCACCACCGGTATTGTGTTCGCCCATGCCGAAACCAAAACCTACTTTACCACCACGGCTCCAGTTAAACTGGCTGTGGAATTTTACATCGTAGTCCATTTCATAAGCGGTACCGGCACCTATACTGATATTGGTTACCAGGCCACCTGCACCTGAAAGCTGTCCGGGCAGCAGCGTAACACGACTGCCTACGGTGTTATCTTTACCGTTGGTGGTGTAAGCACGATCATTCCAGGAGCTGGTATTACCCAGATCGGCGTTAGCCTGTGCCTGGGTGTAAGTAGCTCCATTTGTCCGGTTATTCCAATTTGCTGTAAAGGTGTTGTTAACCGCGTCGACAGCCAGATTCGGGCCATTTACAACTGGTTTGTCATCAACATTGTTTGAAGGTGCATTCGCTTCCTTTTTGCAGGAGGTAAGCGAGAGACCGATAAGCATGATAGCTGCTCCCGATCTTAAAACGTTCTTTTTCATAGTACTAGTTTTAAATGATAAATTGGTTATAGTTAAAAGTTGATGATTTGCTGCAGCGGTTTTCAACTGTAAAACTCAGGGTTATATATCTGCTTACTGATAAGGTTATAGTG